>Ga0207658_10001146_pt1 | contig 21228 bp, 17 predicted proteins | sample KBSS33metaG_FD_184322 | JGI IMG/M metagenome (GOLD analysis project Ga0207658, IMG submission 184322) | Switchgrass rhizosphere microbial communities from Kellogg Biological Station, Michigan, USA - KBS S3-3 metaG (SPAdes) (version 2) | ecosystem: Host-associated > Plants > Roots > Rhizosphere...
GATTTCCGGCAGCAGGCCCGCACCAATCAGCGTGGAGGTGGTCTCAAAGCCCGCAAACAGCAGGACCACGAATTGGGCGGTGGTCTCTTTGGGACTCAGGGTTTCGCCTTCAGCGGCGTTGACGAATGCGCGCGCCAATTCGCTACCACCGAGCTCGTTCCTGCGCGGCAACACCTCCTCCTCGACGTAGCTCCGGAACTCGGCCATCGCCCGATGCGCGTCCATCAGCAGCTCCGGGTTCTCGCCACCGCGGTTTCGGGCGAGCCGACCCGACCAGTCCCGGATCTGTTCGCGTTCGTCCTGGGGGACGCCCAGCAACTCGGCAATCATCATCATCGGCAGGCGGACCGCCATGTCGGACATCCATTCGCACTCGCCACGCTCGACGCAATCGTCGAGGATAGTTGTGGTGTACTGCTCGACCCGTTCAGTCAGCTCAGCCATCCGCCGCGGAGTGAAGGCGCGATGCATGATCTTGCGCAGACGATCGTGTTCGTCGCCGTCGGTGCGAGAGACATACATGCTCTCGAAGGCGCATACCTCCTTATGAGCGGCGAGCTCATCCGGCTCGAGCCGCGCCGCGATCGCTTCCGCCCGCGCCCCTTCGGCGTGGTAGGAGTTGCTCAGGCGGGAATCCTTCGCCAAGGCTCGCACGTCCTCGAAACGGGTGACGATCGTGATCTCGCCCGAGTGATGAACGGGCCCCGCCTCGCGTAGCTCACGCCACACCGGCCATGGGTCCCGCAGGGTGACCGGGTCCGATCGCAGAACTCGAGCAAGATCCTCGGACACCGAAGCCTCGTAGACTCCCATACATCTCCCTCAATCGATCGTTTGGTGGTTCAGAATATCGTCGGCCCAGGGTAAGGTCAACCGCGGGTCGCGCGCTCAGTACCGCCAGCCGAAATCGCCCTCGAGGCGTCGGCCGAGGTAGTCCTCCACCACCGTGAGGCCCGCTCGGGCCGCTCGGTCTACACCGATCCCGCGACTGCGAAACGTCTCCGACGCGAAGTACAGGCCTCCCACGTTGGGCGCCCGCCAGTGCGGACGGAAGGTGCCGACCAGACCCGGCTTTTGGATCACCCCGAAGGACGGGTCGTGGACGAGGTGGCGGCGACGCCAGTAGGCCCCTTTTAGGCCCGGATACATCGTCTTCAGATCCGCCTCGAGGGCCTCGAACTGGCGCTCGACGAAGGCCAGGTCGCGCGCCTTCTCGCCAGGGATGATGCCTCCGCAGACGTAGAGGTTGGTGCCTGGCGGTGAGGTCGCGGGGTCCATCGCCGTCTGGTTGAAGAAGAAACCTGAAAGGCCGCTGGTCGGAGCGTGCAGCCAGGTCGCCAGCTCTTGGTCACTGTTGACATGGACCGGCTCCTCGGTGGCCAGGTAGAGGCCGAGCCATGAGATCCGTAGGTGGTCCTGGGCGAGGAACCGGATCTGCGCCGTGTACCAGTCGGGCAGAACGCTCGCGGGAACCACCCGGAGCACGCTCCAGACCGGCAGGGTGCTGATCACGCAATCCGCCTCCAGCACCTCGCCCTCGAGCACCTCGTTGGGTAGAACCTTGTCCCGTCCAAGCCGAACGCCCTTGACCTCGCCGTCCTCGATCACGACGGCTTCGGCCGGCGTGTTCATCAGCAGCTCGCCGCCATTCTCGACCACGGCGTCGCGCAGGGTCCCGAACAACCCGTCCCAACCGCCGACCGGCCAGAACGAGTAGGCAGCACGTCCGGCCTCCTCGTAGTGCAGCTTGCGACAGAAGAGGTTCTCCGAGGCCGAGTGGTCCCACCAGTTGTCGGTCATGCACTCGAGCACGGCGATGAACTCGAAGAGGTCGTAGACGCCCTGGTCCGTGGTGTGCCCGGCAAGCCAGGTCCGCAGGGGTCGGTCGTCCCAGCGGTCGAGCTCCTCGTAGGACGTCTCCATCAGCGCCGCGACGACCTTCTTCAGCTCCGATCGGTCGCCGGCATAGCGGTCGCGGATCGAGCCCCATCGCAGCCGCTCGTGGTCCCAGACGACCATGTCGGTGGAGGCCGCACCGTGCTCGAGCTCGTGCCCAAGGTACTCGAAGACCTTGGTGATGCCACCGCCACCGTCCTCCAGCAGATGACCGCCTAGGTTCAGCTTGAAGCCCTCCTCGGGGACCGCCATCCCGCGCCCGCCGAGGTGCGGTCCTGCCTCGATCACCGTCACGTTGCGACCCTCCTTGGCCAGCAGCGCGGCAGCCGTGAGACCGGCGGCACCGGCGCCGATCACGGCGACGTCGACCTTAGGCATCGTGAGCGATCCTCAGCTCGGCGAGACCACGAGAGGCGAAACTGGGCGTCCAGGAAAAGCTCTGGTCGGTGTCGGCGAAGCGCAGCCCCGGCAGCCGTTCGACGATCCGCGCGACCGCGATCCGCATCTCGATCCGGGCGAGCATCGCCCCGATGCAGGTGTGGATCCCCTTGCCGAAGGCGAGGTGGGGATTGGGGGTCCGGCAGATGTCGAAGCGATCCGGGTCCCTGAACTTTTCCGGGTCGCGATTGGCGGCGGCAGGAACAAGGAGGACCCTTTGTCCAGCCCGGATAGGCCGTCCGCGGATCTCCATGTCCTCGAGCACCCAACGTTGCAGGACCTTGATCGCACCCTCGACCCGCAGGACCTCCTCGACCGTTTTGCCGGCGCGGGTGGGATCCGCGCGCAGCATGGCCAGCTGATCGGGGTTCTCGATCAACAGTTTGATCGCTGAGGTGATGGTCGTCGTCGTCGTCTCGTGCCCGGCGAACAACATCAGAGCGCACATCCCCTTCATCTCGTCGTCGCTGAGGTGCTCGCCGCCGACGCCGGCGACCAGGTCGGCGATCATGTTTTCGCCGCCGGGATCCGCTCGCTCGAGCTCGATCAGCTCACCGAAGTACTCAAACATCTCCTCGAGCGAGGTCTCGGCGCGTGCATGCCGCCCATCGCGCGCCTCGCCACCGGCGCCGAAGGCAACGAGGGCGAGGTCGTCGGACCAGACCTTGAAGCGCTCGGCATCCTCCGTCGGCGCCCCGATCAGCTCCGAGGCCACACTCGCCGGCAGCGGGAAGGCGAACCCAGCGACCAGATCATCGCTGCCGCCGGCGATGAATTCGTCCAGGTAGAGGTCGACGAGTTCACGAATCCTGTCTTCCATGGCGACGAAGCGACGCGGGTGAAAGGCCTTCGTCGCGAGCTTGCGGAGGCGGGTGTGGGCCGGCGGGTCGGATACCACCATCCATTCGGAGATCAGCTCCATCACCGGGCCGGCGGCGCTGCGGCGCTCCGGCGTCAGCTGCGCGAGCAATGGCCGCACCCGGTCGGAGGAGAGCCGAGGATCGCCCAAGGCGTTGGCGACATCGTCGTAGCGGGTCATCAACCAGCCCCGGTGCGGCTCGCTGTAGTGGACGGGGTCCTCCTCGCGTAGCACGCGGAAGAACGGATAGGGGTCGTGGTTGACCGCCGGATCGAGGAGGTCATCACGCAATCCGTCGACGGCCACTGAATCAACCAATCGGTCGGTCATTCGTTAGGATCATACCGGGTCGACCAAAGGCGACCCCCCGAACGAAAACCGGAGCCGAAACAATGCGAGTGACCCTTGGGGCACCCGGCCGGATCATGCCCCCGGCTGAAAAGGCGATCGAGTTCGCCCAGCGAGCCGAGCGAGACGGATTCGACGCGATGTGGTGGCCCTGCCACCTGATGGGCTGGATCCCGGACTCGGTATGGACCGAGGACATGACCGAGCTCGCCCGCTTCCAGGAGAACCCGCACGTCCACTTCGACCCACTGCTGATGATGGCCGCGGTCGGTGCCGCGACAGAGCGGATGGACGTCGGCGTCTCGGTCACCGACACGATCCGCCGTCACCCGGCGATGCTGGCGCAGGCGGCCCTGACCGCCGACCACCTCGCCCGCGGTCGCGCGATCATCGGACTCGGGTCGGGCGAGCGGATGAACGTCACCCCCTACGGGATGGATTGGGAGAAGCCGGTCGGGCGGCTCGAGGAGGCGATCGAAGTGATGCGGCTGCTCTGGAGCACGACCGGGTCGGTTGATTTCAAAGGCCAGTTCTTCACTCTCGAGAACGCGGTCCTTGGGCTCGAGCCCTACGAGGGCACGCCGCCGCGGATCTGGATCGCCGCCCACGGGCCACGGATGCTGGGGATCACCGGGCGCCTCGCCGACGGCTGGCTGCCGACCAACATCAGGCCCGACGCCTACGCCGAGAAGCTGGCGGTGATCCGCGCGAGCGCCGAAGCCGCCAACCGCGACCCTGAGGCGGTCGTCGCCTCGATGCTCGCCTACGTGATCTGCGCGCCGGACGAGGAGTCGCTGGAGGCGATGTGCTCCTCGCCGATGGTGCGGATGCTGTTCGCCGCGGTCGACCTGCCACCCGAGACCTATGCTCGCCACGGTTCGACCTCGCCGTTCGAGGGCGGCACCGGGTTCCACTCGTTCCTGCCCACGACGGTTTCCCGCGAGGAGGCCGAGCGGATCGTCTCCCACATTCCCCCGGGCATTGTCCGCGAGCACACGCTCTGCGGTACCCCCGAGATGATCGCCGAGCAGATCCGCTCCTACGAGCGGGCCGGGTTGCGCGATGTGGTGCTCTGGAACATCACTCCGTTCGCTGACGCGGCGCAGTCCGTCTACTCGTTCAAGGCGATGACCGAGGTGCGCCGACTGCTCGATTAGGACGAGCGCGATTGGGGTCGGGGCGATCAGGCGTCGGACCGGGTGCGAGTCATGGCAGCACGACGGCTTCGCTATCCGCCGGCGACCATCGTGCGGTGAGGGTCATCCGGTTGACCGGGTAAGGAGCGAACTAGGCGGCGATCTGCTCGTTCCGGCACGGCTCGGTGACGGGGCGCGAAACATTCCGTCATCGCGCCCTTCTGACCGGCTCGAACACCAATACCTCGGGCCGGTCGAGGGACCCTTCGGCCAGGACGGCCTTGCGGACCTTCGCGCTGGCACTCTTGGGTAATTCCTCGCGTACCTCGAGGTAGCGCGGCACCATGTAGCGCGGCAGCCGCTCGACGAGCCAGGCGTGGTAGTCGCGCGGGTCGAGACCCGGGTCGGCGAGCACGACGTCGAGCTTCACCTCCTGCTCGCCGAACTCGCCAGGGACGCCGAAGGCGGCAGCCTCGGCGATCGCCTCGTGACCCATCGCGACGAACTCGAGCTCGGGGGCGGAGATGTTCTCGCCGCGGCGCCGGATGCGGTCCTGGACGCGGCCGCGGAAGTGGACCCTGCCGTTCCCGTCGATCGTGGCAAGGTCGCCGGTATGGAACATGAAATTTCGGAAGGCCTCGACCGTCGCCTCCGGGTCGCGGTAGTAGCCACGCGCCATCGCATCGGGCAAGCGGGGCCGATAGACGAGCTGACCGACCTCGCCGCGCGGCAGCATCCGATCACGCTGGTCGACCACCCCGTAGTCGAACCAGGCGACCGGATGGCCGACGGTGTCGTACGGGACATCGGCCTCCATCGTCGCCGGCATCGGATGTGGGTAGACCTCGGTCATCCCGTATCCCTGCCAGAGCAGGGTGGTTCGGAAGCGCTCTTCGAACTGCTCGCCCCCGGGCGGAAACGGCAGGCAGAAAAGCCGCTCGAGTTGGTGGGGGGGCGCCGTGATGTCGGGGTTGCTCATCAGAATCGCGGCCAGGGGGCCGAGCAGGATGCCGAAGGTCGCCCCATCGCGAGCGATCTCGTCCCAGTAGGAGGAGGCCGAGAACCGCCGCTTCAGATGCGCCCGACAGCCAACGTGCAGTGCGGCATTGGAGACCATGTGTACGGCGGCCGCATGGAAGAGCGGCAGAGGCGTCGAGAGGACCGAGTCGACGGTGTGTCCCTGGGTGTCGGCGACCATCGCTGAATAGAGGTAAAAGAAGTGGTGCGGACAGACGACCCCCTTCGCGTTCCCGGTCGTCCCAGAGGTGAACTGGATCGTCGCGACGTCGGACGAGTCGGGCAGCTCTCCCGGCTCCTCCTCGGAGCGGCCTTCGAGCCAGGCGTCGAAGTCGAGGACCGGACGGTCGTGCAGGCGCTCGGGCAGCTCGGCGACGGAGCCGGCGACGACGAGGACCAGTTCGACGCCGCCCAGGCCCTCCAGCGCCGGCAACCGGTCGAGCAGGTCGGCGCGGACGACAAGCAGACGGAGGTCGGCCTGCTCGATCACCCGTTGCAGCAACAACCCGCGGAAATCGGTGTTGAACGGCACCGGGACGGCGCCGGCAGCCATCGCCCCGTAGAGCACAGGGAAGAACTCGACCTGGTTGTGGAGCAGCATGCCGACGTGGCCGGACTCCTTGCCTAGCTCGTCCAGCAGTGCGTGAGCGACCTGGTGGGCACGGCGCAGCGCCTCGCCGAAGCTCAGCTCGACCAGACCGGTGTCGTCTTCGAAAACGAGCCAGGTGCGGTCTGGGTGCTCCGCGGCACGAGCCCGCAGCACGTGAAGCATCGTCCGCTCCGGCAGCTCGAAGCGGGTCGCGGCCGGACCCAGCTCGGGACCTTTGCCACGCAACAGTTCGGCCACCTCTCAGCACCCCATCCTGAAACGTTCCGCCTGCGGCGAAGTCGATTCCATCTCCGCATTCCTCTCGTGTCGCCGCAATCCGCGTTGCCCAAGCAAAACTTTACCATCCAACCTTTTGGTTGAACCTGAACACCCCCCCGAGAACGCCGTGAGCCGACTTGTCGGGCGCACCCCCGGCGGGCCGGTGGCCCGCCGGGGGTGGAGGAGGGGCGCGCCCGGAGCGTCAGCCGACTGAGACCCACTGGGCCCCTCAGATCACGATCTCGCCACCATCCGGATGGACCACGCTGCCGGTGACGAAGCTCGCCTCGGCCGAAAGAAGGAAACACACCGGCCCCGCCACCTCGGCGGCCTTAGCCACCCGTCGCTGCATGTTGGCGGTGGCCGCCGCGGAGGCTGCCTTCTCGAAGTCCCCACCACCGCGCGCGGTCCAGACGGCCTCGGTCATCGGCGTCAGAATCCGGCCGGGGGCAACCACGTTGACCCTGATCGACGGAGCCAGTTCGCGGGCGATCTGACGTGAGAAGGAGACGATCGCGCCCTTCGCCGCGCCGTACACAGCGTTCTGCGGTTGGGCCACGAAGGCCGCGACCGAGGCAACGTTGACGATCGAACCGCCACCCTGGCCGCGCATTATCGGCACCAATTCCCGGCAGGTCAGAAACGTGCCCCCCGCGTGGACCCGCATCATCATTTCCCAGTCGTCCAGGGACCAGCTCTCGATCGGCCCGAACCGGGCATGGCCCGCCGCGCAGAGGGCACCGTCGATCGACCCAAAGTGACGCTTGGCCTTGGCAATTGCCTCCCGCAGTCCTTCCTCGTCGGCGACATCAACCCCAAGACCGATCGAGCCATCGAGTTCGGCGGCGACCTTTTCGGCGGCGGCTCCATTCAGGTCGAGCACGGCGACCCTTCCGCCTTCCTCCGCCCATTGCATCGCGGTAGCCGCCGCTATGCCCGAGCCACCGCCCGTGGCAAGCAGGACCTTGCCTTCGAACCTACGGCCCTCAGACACTCGGTGCCTCCTCCCCTCCGGCACGCTTGGACTCGCGGACCCGGCGCTTAATCCTCAGACGGTCGGCAAACGTCGCGGGCTGCTCGCGTACGTAGTGGACGATGTCGCTCGGGTTCGCGATGACAGTCACGATCAACAGACGGCCGAGCCGCGAGCGATGTGGTTCTCGACCGAGCTGAGGACTCCACCGCGCAGGGATGTGAGCAGCCCTGCGCCAACCAGAAATCCTGCAAGGACGGCGCCCGCACACGCAGGCGATGCCACCGATGTGGGCGACTGCCAGTTCGGGCCACTGCAGTCGGTCACCCTGAATCGAGCGCGTTCACCGCGGTATCGGCGCCGGACTCGACCGTCAGGCCCTCGACGATGAGGTCGTGCTCGTGCGTCATGCCTCTTCCCACTCCCGCGCGCGCCCGATCTCTCCACCCGGTTCCTTCCCCTCTCACCCTTCGACTGGTCGGATTCACAAACAACCGGATGGTTGATTACATCATCCCGGTACTGACCCTGTCAAGGGTCCCAGATGACGTCTGGCGCCTTCTCGCCGCGGGGCGCGGGTCGGCGCTACATGCCCGTTCGGGCGGTCACCCATCGGCCCGTACGCCGCCGGCATGTGGAGGGAGATGGCGAGGAGCCGGGACTTCCGCACGATACGCCGGGCATTCCGTGAGCCGCTCCGACGGGGGTGCGTCGCCAGGCGAGGGCATCGACACCATGCTTGAGGAGGATTGGGCTCTTTACCGGCCTCCCGAGATGGACGCCAGGCGAGGGGGTTCGCGAGGAGTCACCTGGCGTCCATCTCGGGAGGCCGGTATGTCTCATGCGGTCACCGAGCTCAGGTGTACATCCCCACGAACATGCCACCGGTGGTGCTCAGCACCTGTCCGTGCACGTAGTTGGCGAGCGGCGAGGCGAGGAAGAGGACCGGGCCGGAGGCCTCGGTGGGGGTCGCCGGACGGCCCAACGGGATGGCGGTCGCCCGCCCGATCCCGCGCGCCGACCCGGTGACGATCGCGGCTTTGCCGTCCAGAAGTCCCATCCGTCTCCTTCCCCCGGGGAAATCAGGTTCTCCCGGGCGCTCATCTAGGTTGCCGTTCTTCAGAGTTGGCGCGTGTGATCACGCCGCCGCCGTCGGGTACGACGGCTTGCGCTTGTTGCCCTTCTTCACCACCCGCAGCTGGGTCGAGGGGTCCCACATCGGCGCCTCGTCCTGGCGGTCGATCAGCTCTCCCATCGGGGTCTGCGGCGTCTCGCCCTGGAGCCAGCCGGAGCGGTTGTCGGGGCGCGGGTTGGCGCCGTTGTCGGGCTGGCGCGCGACGTTCAGCCCGAGCTCCTCGAACATCGCCCGGTCCTCGGCCGGCTCGGCGCCGAGGGTGGTCAGGAAGTTGCCCATCATCACCCCGTTCAGCCCCGCCTTGACCGCGAGCTTGTGCATTGAGCCAAGGTTCTCGACCCGGCCGCCGCAGAGGCGGAACAGCGCTCCGGGGATGATCAGCCGGAAGATCGCGATCCACTTCACCGCCTCCCAGGGGTCCATCACCTCGCGGTCGCCGAACTTCGTCCCCTGCTTCGGGATCAGCAGGTTGATCGGCACCGAGGTCGGGTTGATCTCCGACAGCTCGAAGGCCATCTCGACCCGCTGCTCGGGGCTCTCGCCGAGGTTGAGGATGCCGCCGACGCAGGTCTCCAGGCCCGCCTCCTTGACCGCCTCGATCGTCCGCAGGCGGCCCTCGTAGCGGACCGTGGAGGAGACCTCGGGGTAGTAGGAGCGGGCCGACTCGACGTTGTGGTGGACGCGTTGGACGCCGGCGTCCTTCAGCGCCTTGGCACGCTCGGTCGACATGTGGCCGATCGAGATGCAGCGCTTCAGGTTGGTCTGCTCGGAGACCAGTTCGGCGCCTTCGAGGATCTTCTGGAAGTCGCGTTTGGAGAGGCCCTGACCCTGGGTGACCATGCAGAAGCGGTGGGCGCCGGCCGCTTCGGCCGCTTTCGCGTGTTCGAGGATCTGCTCCGGCTCCATCATCGCGTGCATCACCGTGTCGGCGTCGGCGAAGCGCGACTGGGCGCAGAAGCCGCAATCCTCGGCGCAGCCACCCGACTTGGCGTTGACCAGCGAGCACATGTCGGTCGAGTCGCCGAAGTTCTCGCGACGCACCTCCCAGGCGCGTTCGACCAGGGCTTCGATCTCCTCGTGGTCGGTCTGCTGTCCGTAGGAGAGCGCTTTCTCCTGCGTGATGAGAGGGGGCGTCATGTGCGATCGAGGCGGATGAGGGCATCGCCTTCACCCACCGAGTCGCCCTCGGAGCACAGGATCTCGGCGACCATTCCCGCGCTCTCAGCCTCCACCGGCATCTCCATCTTCATCGACTCGAGGATGACTACCTCATCGCCGACCGCCACCGTGTCACCCACCGCGACCTCGATTGCCCAGACCGTACCCGTGATGTGCGCCGCGATCGTCGTCATCGCGTCAGCATATTGAAACTACCGACCGATTGGTTGATCACTTGATTGCGATCGGATTCAGGACTGACCCAACCGCGCGCGGCAGGTAGAGGGGCGGGGCGATCAAGAGGAACTCATAACGTCCGTCCGCGACGCACGCCTCCGCCAACTTGTCCAGTTCCCAGAGCTCGCCGATCGTGATGCCGAGATCGACGAGCAGCGAGTGGTGGACCGGCAGCACGCGTGGCTGGTTCGGCTCTCCGGGAAGTACCTCGAGCCCGACCGTGTCGCAGCTGACCGCGGCGATATCGCGGTCAGCGAACCAGTCGACGCAGGCGAAGCCGGGCCCCGGCTCACCGTCCATGAAGTAGGCGGTTTTCTCGTCGGCGGTCTCGAGGCCCCACCAGCGGGAGAGGTAACCGGTACGCAGCAGCAGGATGTCACCCTCCCCGACCGACACGTTCTGTGCCTCGCAAGCCGCGTCGAGCTCTTCCGGAGTGACCACGTGGCCGGGCTCGAGGGAGTCGACGCTCGCGACCCTGGCCAGGTCGAGGAGCACGCCGCGACCAATGAACTTCTCACGCATCGCGCCGATCGCGACTTTGGCGGCGCCCCGCATCGCCGTGACGTTACCCGCCCAGAAGCCGTTGTAGACCGAATCCTCGGCGACCGCGTGGGCGAGTCCGTCCCACTGGGTCGACCCCTGCAGGACGATGTCGATGGCGTCGTCGTTGTAGACGAAGCCGGGCGCGTGCTCGTTGTACGGGCTGCCGGAGACCGCGTCGGTTCCCGACATCAGGAAATAGTGCTTGCCGGTGGGTCTGCCCGGGAAGGCCGGCGTCGGATCTCCGATCGGCAGGGCCAGCGAAAAGACCTCACCGCTCTCGACCAGCTTCGCCGCCGCGGCGATCATCGCCGGGGTGGTGAGGTTTGCGGCACCGCGCTCGTCCTCCTCACCCCAACGTCCCCAGTTGTGACGGCCGGGCGGGGTGTACCCACCGACCAGCTTGCCCCGCTCATCGACCTCGTAGTCGGGCGGGGTCCAGGAGGACCCGTAAGTCGCGTAGCCCTTTCGTCCCATGCGGCCTTCCTCTCGCGTGGCTTGTCCGCCTGACGGGCGGCGTCCTTGCAGGCGCACTATCGCGGGACCGCAAGCAGATGTCAACCAATCGATTGGTTCAAACGGATACGAGCCGCGGAAGGTCGCGGCGCAGGCGGCCAGGGGACCAGGTGTCTTGATCCTCGCCCCAGGCGATCCGACCGTCGGCCAACTGCCAGCGCACCTGGGAGACCCAGACGAAGTACGGAGAGGTGTTCATCGCCATCTGGCTGACGATCTCGCCCTCGGCGGCAAACGGCTGCCCCTCCTCGTCGATCGCGCTGAGGTGGACCCGCACCGGCCGGCCGTCGGCGTCCCGGTCGACCTCACGACGCAGGTCGCGCAGCTCGCGCTGCTCGCCCGGCGCGACGATCACAAAGCCCCCCAGCGCCCGCTGGTCGCCGTCCTCACGGAATGCCGAGGCGTGCAGGAAGGCGGAGCCCGCGTCGACGGCGCCATAGCTGTAACCCAGCCGGGTACGCTCGCGCCGCTCGCGCCGCGGCGACCAGGTCCGGTCCCGCATCTCGATGCAGTCGATCTCAAAATGCTCCCCGTGCAGCACCAGCGAGCCCGTGACCCGACCGAGCTGATCGATGTGGCCGTGCCCATCTTCGACCCCAAGCGGCTGCGCCGGCTGGATCCCTTCGAAGCGCATCGAGAGATCGACCGAACCCTCGTCGCGATAGGCGATCTCGTAGGTCTGCAGCGGCTCGAGCATCTTGTAGGAGAGGCCCGCGTCGATCTCGAAGTCGCGCAGGTCGAGATCCGCGGGGATCGGCTGATGCCAGTAGAGCCGGTAGTAGGGCTGCTGCCAGAGCTCGCGCGCGTCGGGACCCCAGATATAGACCGAGAAGGACATCACCCCGAGAGCCTGACGGAAGAGTGGGTAGGTCCAGATGCCGAGCCGCCGCTCCGGGATCTGGGCCGCGAACCAGGCGGTCTCCGCCCAGGTCGGGTCACCGCCGGAATCGTGGAGGCAGTCGTCGTCGGGACCGAGGATGGCCACGGCACGATCCTAGCGAAGTTCCCCTAAATCGACCAATCGATTGGTTCCTCACCAGGGGAGATGGGATACTGCGGCGATGCCCGACGACCACGCAAACTCCGGCGAGCTCTCGGACTGGGTGGCGCGTGAGCTCGGCGGGACGGTGACCGATTGGCGGCCGCTCGCAGGCGGCTATTCACGAACAACCTACCTCGCCAAGGTCGACGTCGGCGGCCGGGAGATCCCTCTCGTGGTGCGGGCCGAGCGTGGCGATGGGCCCTTCGGCGCCTCCGAGCTCAGCCTGGCGCGCGAGGCGCGCATGTATCGCGTGGTCGCCGACACCGGGGTCGCCGTCCCGCGCCTGCTCGCCGCCGACGAGAGCGCGATCGCGATGTCGCAGATCGGCGGCGACGACCGCTGGGACGCGCGGGTCCTCGACGATCTACTGGCTGAGCTGGCGAAGCTCCATCGCGCCGACATCGGGCCGGCGAGGGGGGCCGGCTTCGCCGCCTCAGCAGCCGCCGACCTCGACCTCTGGGCGGGCATCGCGGCAGCGAAGATCAGAGTCGACTCCCCGTTTTTGGACTTCGCTCTCGACTTCCTCCGGCGCTACTTCCCTGGTGAGCCCGAGCACCTCGCGATCTGCCATGGCGACGTCGGGCCGGGCAACGTGCTGCACGACGGCAAGAAGATCACCGGCCTGCTGGACTGGGAGTTCTCCCACCTCGGCGACCCCCACGATGACCTCGCCTGGATCACCGTGCGATCCGCCATGTTCCGCGCCGAGACGCCGGACTTCGGCGAGCGTGTCCGCCGCATCTACGCTCCGGCGACAGGCCTCGACCCCGACCCGCGCCGCCTCGCCTACTGGCAAGCGGTGGTGTTGATGCGCAACCTCGCCACCTGCCTCGCGTCGATCTCCAACCCGGTGCGCGGCCGCGACCGCCTCGTCCACCACATGCTGGTGCCGCCGCTGCAGGTGATGATCGTCGATGCGATGTGTCGGATCGTCGGGATAGCACCCGCCGAGCCGGAGCCACTCGAGCCGGCACGCGGTCTTCCCGGCCTGGAGGTGCTCGCCGAGGTTGTCGCGAGCCTGCCGCTGCTGATCGACGCCACCAACGACGAGGACGCCCGGGCCCGCGGCAGGCGGATGAACTACCTCGGCGGCCAGCTCGCCGAGAGCCTCTCGCTCGCGCCCGGGATCCTCGTCGCTGCCGCAAGCGAAGGGCCGCTCGCCGGCACCGACAGCGAGCAGCTCGCGCAGCTGAGTCGGCGGGCGCGACGGCACTTGCGCCTCTTCCCCCGTCAAGCCTGGATGGCGGAGAGGCGTTTGGCCTCTCTATAGGCATCTCCCTGCCCTTTTACAACCAAACGATAGGATGGTCATGGGGAGAACCGCCAGTTGGGAGAGGAGCCTTAGATGATTGATTCAGAACGCACCGGCCGCGCCCTGTGGCGCCGACGGGTGGAGTTATCGGGCGACGATCCGTTTCTGCTCCACGCCGGGCGGACCTGGACCTACAGCGAGGCCGACGAAGAGATGCGCTCGCTCGCCGCCGGGCTCCACGACCACGGCGTCGGCCTCGGGACCCGCGTCCTGGTCGGCATGCAGAACCGGGCGGAGACGCTGCTGCTGCACTTGGCGCTGCGTGAGCTCGGCGCGGTAAACGTCCCCCTGATGCCGGGCAGCGCCGTCGATCACCTCCTGTACCAGGTGACTCACTCCGAGGCCGAGGTCCTGATCGCGGACGAGCCGATCGCCACCGAGCTCTTCGGCCGCCGCCACAAAATGCCGGCGGTGCGGGAGCTGATCAGCGTCGACGGCGACCCCGCCGGGACGACGCCCTGGGCCGAGCTCGCCGCCGCGGACCCGCTGCCGCACGGAGCGGAGCCGACCGGCTTCGGCCGCCGCTCGCCCTGGGCGATCCTCTACACCTCCGGCAGCTCCGGCCGTCCGAAGGGAGTCGTCCTCCCCGCCGGCTCCTTCTGGAGCGCCGGGCTCGGCTACGCCGAGAGGTTCGGGATCACGGCCGACGACAATTACTTCCTGCCGATGACGATGGCACACGCGGTCGGTGGGCTCACCGCGCAGTCGATGACCATGCACAAGGGCGGGAGGCTGACGATCGTCGACCGCTTCAGCCCGAGCAGCTTCTGGGATCAGGTGGAGGACAGTGGCGCGACCTACTCAATCCTCTTCCCCGCCCAGCTGAACCTTCTACTCGAGACCCAGGAGGACGCCCCGGCGTGCGGCGAGACGACGCTGCGCCTGGTCGCTACGCACGCCTGGCAGGAGCCCTTCCGTCGGCGCTTCGGAGTCGACCTGACGCTCTGCTGGGGGATGACCGAGACCGGCGCCAACTCCACCGGCACCGACCCCTCATACGAAGGCGAGCTCGGCGATGGCTATGTCGGCGAGGCGATGAAGGATGTCGAGGTGGCGGTGATGGACGCCGACCACAACCACCTCCCCGCCGGCGCCGAAGGCGAAATCTGCCTGCGTCATGAGGACATCATGCTCGAATATCTGAAAGATCCCGATAACACCGCGAAGACGGTGATCGACGGCTGGGTCCACTCAGGAGATCGCGGCCTTGTCGACGAGGACGGCAGGCTCTTCTTCCTCGGGCGCTTCAAGAACCTGATCAAGCGCTCGGGCGAGAACGTCAGCGCCGAGGCGGTCGAGGAGGTCCTGGCCGACCACCCGGCGGTCGCCGAGAGCATGGTCTTCGGCGTGCCCGACCGGATCCGCACCGAAGAGGTGGCGGCGGTGATCGTCCTGCGTGATGAGGCCGATCCGGCCGAGCTCTGCGACCTGGTCGCGGGACGCATCGCCCGCTGGCACGCGCCCCGCTACGTCATCACCAGGGCCGAGCCGCTGCCGCGACTCGGCAACGGCAAGTTCGATCGTCCCAGCGTGATCAAGTCGTTCTCGGTCGAGGCGGCCTGGGACCGCGACGCGGTTAGAACGTGACCACGACGCGGGGACCCTCTTCGGCACCCGCTTCCATCGCGTCGAGCATCGCCCCGACCTCGTCCAGGGGGATCGTGCGAGCAACCAGCTCGTCCAGCTTCAGCCTGCCTGCCAGATAGAGATCGGCGTAGGTGGGGATGTCCTCGCGGAAGTTGGTCGAGCCCATCAGCGATCCCTTGATCGTCTTCTGCCCGTAGATCAGCGCCTGGGCGGGCAACCGGATCATGTCCTCCGGCGCGGCAAAACCCGCGATCGTCGCCACTCCGGCGGTCCCCAGCATGCCGAAGGCCTGGTCAATCGTCTCCGCGCGACCGACCGCCTCGATCGCGTGGTCGACGCCGCCGGTCAGCTCCAGCACTGCCGGCACCGGATCCCCCGCGCCGGGGTCGATGACCTCGGTGGCCCCGAACGAGCGGGCCAGCTCGCGCTTCTCGGCCGCAGGATCGATAGCGAGGATGCGGCGGGCCCCGGCGATTCTCGCCCCCTGCACCGCGCTCAGGCCGACGCCGCCGCAGCCGACAATCGCGACCACGTCGCCGAAGCCGACGGCGGCCGTGCGCAGGGCGGCGCCGAGTCCGGTCGACACACCGCAGCCGAGGATCGCGGCCGGGGCGAACGGCATTTCCGCCGGCACCTTGGCGACAGTGTTCTCGTGCACGACCATCAGCTCGGCGAACCCACCGATGCCGATGAAGGGATTGATCGGGTTACCCGCCACCCGGACCCGGGGGCTACCGTCGGGGCGTCCCCATTGCGGCGCCACGCAGAGGGCGGGCTCACCGCGCCTGCACCAGACGCAGCGGCCGCAGAACGAGGAGGGCGAGGTGACGACCTTGTCGCCGACCTTGACGTAGGTCACCCCGGACCCGACCGCCTCCACCCATCCCGCCGCCTCGTGTCCCAGCACCAAGGGTAGCTCCAGCGGCATCGCGTGGTTGCGGCAGCCGATGTCGGAGTGGCAGATCCCGGTCGCCGCGGTGCGGACCAGGACCTCGTCCGGGCGCAGGTCGTCGACGGTCGCCTCGACCGCCTCCAAGGGGCCGCCCCACTCGCGCAGGAGCGCGGCCTTCATTCCGCCGCCCCGTAACCGATCACGCCGCGGATGTTGAGCCCGGCGTGCATGTCCTCGTAGCCCTTGTTGATCTCGTCGAGCGCGTAGGAGCGGGTGACCATCTTCTCGAGGTCGAGCGCGCCCGCCTGCCACAGTTTGAGCAGGTGCGGGACCGCGTAGGCCGGCGAGGACATCCCGTAGAGGGCGCCCTGGATCCGCTTCTCGAACATCGTCAGCTCGAGCAGGCCGACCGGGATGCCGACTTCGGAGTCCTTGCCGGCGGCGGTGACGACCACAATGCCTCCCTTGCGGATCGCCGCGAAGGCATTGCCAACGTCCTCCCCGGTGACCACTCCGACGCTGATCACCGCGGCGTCGGCCCCTTGGCCCCCGGTGACCTCGCGGGCAAGATCGGCCGCCTCCGCCTGATCGGCGTAGGCGTGGGTGGCGCCCATCTGCAGGGCGGCGTCACGCTTCATCTGGATGGGGTCGACGACGATGACGTGCTCCGCCCCACAGTGATTGGCGGCCTGCACGGCGGCGTTCCCGATGCCGCCTGCGCCGTAGATGACGATGGTGTCCCCCGGTCCGACCTCGGCCGCCGTCTGAACCGAGCCCCAACCGGTCGGCACGGCGCAACCGAGGATTGCGGCGATCTCCAGCGGCACCTCCTTGTCGACCTTGACGCAGGCCCATTCGGGCATCACCGCCATCTCAGCGAAGCCGCCGATCATGCAGTTCTGTCCGACTTCCTCCTCGCCGAGGTGCATCCGGAAGGTGCCGTCGAGCTGGGTGCCCTCGAGCAGCAGGGCGCCGTTTTCACAGAGGTTCTGCCTGCCGGTCGCGCACCAGCGACAGTGGCCACAACTCGGGACGAAGGAACTGACAATGTGATCGCCTACCTCGAGCCCGACCGTGCCCGGACCGACCTCCTCGACCACTCCGGCGGCCTCGTGCCCGCCGCAGATCGGCAGGTGCCCGACCCCGATGTCGCCGGTTGCGAAGTGATCGTCGGAATGACAGAGACCGCAGGCAACCATGCGGACCAGGACCTCGCGCTCACCCGGCGGATCAATCGCGACGTCGTGGACCTCCCACTTGGCCGGCGCCTCTCGCAGGATCGCTGCTCGTGCCTCGATAGCCATGCTCTCTCTCCTGTCCCAAAGTTGACTTCTTCGCGTCCCCAACAAACGATCGGTTGAACTATAGTAGGTGAGACGTTCGAGACACGCGAGACGAAGACCGAATGGACGACCGCGAGGACCTACTCCTTAGCCTGCTCGACAACGCGGCGATCCGGGCGCTCGTTGACGACTACGCCGAGGCCGCGGACCGTGGGCGCTCGGCCGAGTTGGCGGCCCTCTTCGCCCCCGACGGCGTTCTCGAGATCAGCGGCGAGAGCTTCGATACCGGCCTCTACGCCGGCCGGGAGGAGATCCTGGCCCGGCTGGAGCGGACCCGGGTGATGATCCGGGCCGGCGGCGCACCTCCGCTGCTCCGCCACCACCTCAGTACCGTAAGGGTGCGCCGGTCGGCACCGGGCAGGGCCCGCGTCGACTCCTACTTCCTCGCCGTAACCGTCGCCGGCCCGGACCACTGGGGTCGCTACTCAGACCAGGTGATCGATACCGCACTCGACGGCTGGCGGTTCGCCCACCGGCAGGTCATTCACGAGGGACACGCCGCGGACTCGTGGCTCGCCCGTGGACTCGCCGCCTGAGGCGAGGCAAGCCGAAACAGGACGGGCCGCGATCGTAGCGATCGCGGCCCGTCTGCCACAGGTCTCAGGTCGGAAGCCCTACTTCAGGCCCCAGAGTTCTTCAAATTCCTTTTCCTGATTCTGCGGGCCGTTCCAGTTGGTGCACTGTTCGGCGGTTTCCGGGAAACACATCCAGTGCTGCGGAGCTTCCGTGTAGATTTTCTGCGGGAGCTTCATTCCCGCCGCCAGACGGGCGACGGCGTCGACCTCCATCAGGGCGTATTCGGTCTGACCGCCGACGTAGAAGGCGGAGACTTCACCGCGCTTCAGCATTTCGCCTTCCGCGCTTTCCAAGCCGTTCATGCTGGTAATGGTCACGTTTTCCAACAAGCCGGCAGTTTTGAGTGCTTCCGGAACCCCGAGCAGGATGTTTCCGAAGGCGACGTGTATGTAGTCGATTTCCGGGTGCGCTTGGATATAGCCGACCACTTTGGCGGGAACCGAGCCGGCCGCCAATTCTTCCCCAGTGAGGACCAGGTCCGCGAACGAGCATTCCGGACAGTCTTCTTCGAGAGTCTTTTCGATCGCCGGCCTCTCGGTCGCGGTGATGGGCACTTCTTGGTAGTCGAGGAGAAGGACGTTGGCCTTCCCTTCAGACTGATTGATGACCCAGTGCATCACGTCGGTCGCGGGCGCGGCGCCGTACTGTTCGGCGATCGCGACCGGCCAGACTTCGCCTTTGGGGGGTTCGGGATTCGAGGTGGAGATGATCGCGATCCCCTTTTCTTCGGCCACCTTGATCTGCGGTTCGATGATCGGGCGCTGGATCCCGGCGGTGAAGATGTATTCGACGCCCGGAGTGTTCACCGCCTGGGTGACCGCTTCCTGCGGCGCTCCGGTTTTGTAGACGATGGTCTTCACATGCCATCCGAGTTTCTTGCCCATTTCGCGGATCGGCTTGGAGATCGTTTCGCAGGTCGGGAAGTCGCACTGCAGGTTGACTGCGGTGATCCCTTTCGGGGGCGGCTTCGAGAACGGTTCGAGGCCGGAGACGATCGACGTCGGCTCGGTCGAGGTCGGTTCAGGGGCGAGCGTTCCACCCGTTTCGCCGCCTTCCGCCTGACCGTCGGTTCCGCTTTCGCCGCCGGCGCCTTCAGCTTCACCGTTGGTAGCAGTGGCCTGCTCTTCAGACGCACCCGACGACGACGTCGACGAGCTCCCGCCACCGCACGCGGCCAATGCCATAGCCGCGACCACGAGAAGAGCGCATACGACAAGCCCTCGTTTGCCTAGATCACGCAATTTCTCACTCTCCATCCCAGATCTATTTTGAATTCCCGGTCCAAAAGGCCGCCGCAATCGTCGCGGCGCGCTTCGACATTATCAGACTATCGTTTGGTTGGTGGCCGAAAATTTGTACAACCGTTTGGTCGATTTCCATCGGTTTTCGATAGACGGTCGGCGCCGGTACGCGTATCGCGTCGATGACGGCATGATCGAAAGTGACGCCACCGGCGCCGTCGCCGGGAGCGCTTCAAGCGCTCGGTGTTGACAGGTCAATGCTTGTCGTAGACCATGTGCTCGACCATCGCCATCCCGCGGGTCCCGTCGAGACAGCTGAGGCGGGCGGCGAACTCGGTGGCGCCGAGCCGGCGCGCCTCCGGCAAGTGGTCGGCGAAGGGTTGGGCTGCGGGATCGCGGACGTCGTGTCGACTCCACTCTTCGACTTCGTCGCCGCGCCAGACGCCGGGGTTTCCGCCGTCCGACCAGCCCTGGTTGTAACCGAACCCCTGCGGATGGACGCCCTCGCAGCAAACCTCGAACTCGTAGCTGAGCTCCTCCCCGCCCGTCCCCACCAGGATGAAGCGGCCGGCCCGCACGATGCTCGTCCCGGGGTGATAATCGAAGTCGTGACGGAGAGCGGCCAGCACGATCTCGCGGTCGCCTTCACGGACCGAGCCGTCAAAGTCAAGCACGGAACCCTCGGCGTTCTCGTGGCCGTGGAAGAAACCGGTCTGCTCGCCACAGGTGAACGGGACCCAGAACCTCGTCGCCCGCGGGTCCCTCGGCCTCCCTTCCACGCCGCCCAGCGGCGTCCGCGGCCCCATCGTCGAGCGTACACCCCAGGAGTGGTCACGGGCGGCGCCCCAGGAGTCGTCGATAGCGAACTCCCGCCTGTCAAGCGTCAGCCGACCGGCGGGCCGGCAGACGCCGGTGTAGCGCAGTACGTCGTTCAGCACCACCCCGTGCCGGAATTGTTGTGCCCGGTCCTCTCCCCACAGCCCCAACGCCGTCAGCTCGACATCCCATTCGATCCCGACCTCGTTGGCCGCAAGACGCAGGCGAAGGTTCTCGAGCGGCTCGAGGATGTCGATCCGCAACGGCCCGACGGCAAGCTCACCGGTGCGGGGCCGCAAGGCGCGCGAGAACCTTACGGTGCGCTGCTCGCCGTCCGCGACGGCACCCGCGTAACCGTCCATGACGTTGTTGTTGGGATGAACGCGCAGACCGCAGAAGCAATAGATGCCGTCGGTGTAGAAGCCAAACCAGTAGCCGTCGTTGAAGTGACGGTCGGAATCGACCGGTCGATCGATCGGCAACGGAGCCTGGTGTACGAGGAAATCGTCCATCGGATTCGGCCGCCAGGTCATGGGTCTTTCCGCCTCGTCCCGGACGGTTCAGGCGATCGGGCGCGGGTCTGATTCCTCGACGGTGGACTCGATCTCCATCCGCGAGGTCGCCTCGAGGCTGACATGGAGACGTAGAGGATGCCGAGGCCTGTCGCCCGCGCCCGCGCCGAGCACCGCGAACTCCGCCGCGATCCCCCTCGAGTCGGCCTCCTCAAGGCGCGCCCACCGGCGTCCCGTGACCAGCTGGGCATTGCGGACCCGGCCACGAAGAGTGCCTCACGCCACGTCGTCGACCCCATGCCAGTGTTCGGCGAGCCAAGCACGGGCAATCCTCTCCGGGCCCGCTTACGCAACCCCCATGCGCCACGAGAGGACGGCGGGCACGCCGAGCGATTCGACGTGGGAGCGGCTGGTCTCCGGATTCTTGTTGCGCGGAAGGCTGGGACCCCAACGGTGTTGTCGCGCTCGCTCATCGGCCAAGACACCGTCCCCTCTCTCTTCTTCTTTCATACATCCGACAACAGGCGGCTTCCGGGGGCGATCGTGACTCGATGCCCCCGGAATTCACCTGTTCCAATTCCCTTACTTCAGTCCCCAAAGTTCCTCGAATTCCTGCACCTGGTTTTCGGGGCCCTCCCAACCGAGACACTCTTTGGCCGGTTTCGGGGTGCACAAAAAGTTCTGTGGTGCCAGTTCGTAGACGTCCTGCGGTAGCTTTTGATGAGTCAGGATCCGGGCGATGGCATCGATCTTCATCAGGGAGTATTCCTCCCGGTCGAACCAGAC
>Ga0207658_10001150_pt1 | contig 21194 bp, 15 predicted proteins | sample KBSS33metaG_FD_184322 | JGI IMG/M metagenome (GOLD analysis project Ga0207658, IMG submission 184322) | Switchgrass rhizosphere microbial communities from Kellogg Biological Station, Michigan, USA - KBS S3-3 metaG (SPAdes) (version 2) | ecosystem: Host-associated > Plants > Roots > Rhizosphere...
TCAGCATGTCCTTTGTCGCGTGGACGTAGTTCGAGTCCGAGCGCGCGAAGGGGATCCGGTTGCCGCCGACGAGGGCAACCGGGCGGGTCTTGGCGTTCATGAAGCGGTCATTCCTCCTTGGGAAGGTTGGGGCGCTCTTGCGGTGAGGCCCGGCGCGACGGTGGCGATCAGCAGCTCGGCCGCCTGCTCGGCGGTAAGCGCCTCGGTCCGCAGCCACCACCGGGCCAGCGCCTCGGCGGCGCCGAGCAGGGCGGTGGAGAGGGCCTCGACTTCGGTCCGTGCCGCCGCCCGCCGGCGCTCCGGCATCTGGGTGAGCATCGAGTCGGAGACGAGGGTGAGGATCCGCCCCCGGTGCTCGCCGACCCGCTCGGCGACCTCGCCGCCGCGCGGCAGCGTCTCGTCGAACAGCACCGCCCAGGCCGCGCGGTCGGAGTCGAGGAAGGCGAAGAAGGCATGGACGCCGGCGCCGAGCGCCTCAGCCGGGCTGGCGGTCGCGGCGACCGACTCGGCGACGGTCGTGGTCAGCGACTCCGCCGCCCGCTCCATGCAGGCGATGTAGATCCGTTCCTTGTTGCCGAAGTAGTTGTAGAGCAGCGGCTTGGTGACGCCGACCCGGGCGGCGATCTCGTCCATCGTCACCGCCGCGTATCCGCCCTCGGCGAACAGGGCATGGGCCTCAGTCAGCGTCTGCTCCATCCGGTCCGCTCGCGGCAGCCTCGTCCTTCCGGTTGCGGCAATTGATGCATTCATCGGTGTAAAGGTTACCCGACTATAAATTCAGGAAACGTGACAGCGCGCACACGGGTTGTTCGGCGACTGGCCTGTCCTTCATGCCGAATAGCATTATGCCTAGAGGCATGAATTTATATACCTGAAGGCATTATGCTCCGTCCTATGAAGGGGCCGGAAGCCACCAATCCCTTCCTCTTCGGGACCTTGGCGCTGGACGAGTCGTTCGCCGATCGCCGGGCCGAGATCGATGAGCTGGCCGCGGACATGCGCAACGGCCAGGACGTCGTCGTCTTCGCACCTCGGCGCTACGGCAAGTCCTCGCTGATCTCCGCCGCTGCGCGGGCAGTGGCGAAGGAGGGGGTCCTGGTTGCCGACGTCGATCTGATGACGACGCCCACCAAGGAGCGGTTCGCCGCCGCGCTTGCCGCCTCGATCTACGAGCACGTCTCATCGCCGCTCGAGCGCGTCTGGGACAAAGCCACCGCCCCCTTTCGCCGGCTCCGCGTGCAGCCTGCGATGACCCTCGATCCCGAAACCGGCGCGGTTGCCTTCTCCTTCGCCGCCGCCCGCGAACCCGCCGACGTCGACGCGACGATCGAGGGGCTGCTGCGGCTGCCCGCCGAGCTGGAAAACGCGCGGGGAAGGAGAATCGCCCTCGTCTTCGACGAGTTCCAGGAGGTCGTCGACATCGACCCCAACCTGCCGAAGCTGATGCGGGCGATCTTCCAGCGACAGCCGGAGGTCTGCCACGTCTACCTCGGCAGCAAGCGCCACGTGATGCAGCGCATCTTCAACGACGAGAACGAACCGTTCTGGCGCAGCGCCAAGGCGATCGAACTCGGCTTGATTCCGAGCGAGGACTTCGCGGCCTACATCGCAGAGCGCTTCCGGGCCACCGGGCGGGTTGCCGCGCCGGAGACGATCGCACGCCTCCTCGCGCTCACCGGTGGCCATCCCCACGCCACTCAGGAGATCTCCTACTTCCTCTGGCAGCAGACCCCGCCGGGCGCGACCGCTGATCCCGAGCGTCTCGACGCTGCCCTCGGCTCCGTCCTCCGGGCCGAGTACTCGCACTTCAGCCTGCTCTGGGAGGAAGCGGCGAAAGCGCAGCGGATGGTCCTGCAGGCGCTCGCCGGGGAACCCGGCCACCCGCTCTCAAAGCCCTATCGCGACCGCCACGGCCTGCCATCCGCGGCAACCGTGCAGAAGGCGCTCGGCGCCCTCGAGAAAGGGGAAGTCGTCGCCGGCGAGCGCGGCGCCTACCGGATCGTCGAGCCGTTCCTCGCTGACTGGCTGAACCGGCGTCGCTGAGCGTTAGCTCAGCTCGGTGCCGTCGTAGAGCTTCTTGACGTGCACGGTGCCGGCGGGTGCGGCTTCGATGCAGAGCTTGCAGAGGACGCACTCGTCGAGGTTCTCCTCGACGACCTCGACCTTGCCATCGGCGTCGGCGAAGATGTCGACGGGGCAGACTTCCTCGAGCTTGGCGGCGAGGGCGGCGTCGCCTGCGACGGAGTCGTCGACCTCGACGTCGATGAAGACCTTGTTCAGCGTGTTGGCCATCAGGCGGGTGCTCCGATCTTCTCCTTGACGACGCCGGGGATCTCGTCGATCCGCTCGACGACGCGGATGCCGGCGGCTTCGAGCCGGGCGATCTTCTCAGTGGCGGTGTCCTCTTTGCCCTCGACGATCGTGCCGGCGTGGCCGAAGGACATGCCTTTCATCGCCTCGGAGTCCATGAATTTGCCGGCCATGAAGGCGACGATCGGGAGGCGGCTGTTGTTGTCCTGGACCCAGGCGGCGAGCTGGGCCTCCATCCGGCCGCCGGGCTCGGTGTAGATGACGATCGCCTCGGTCTGCTCGTCGGCCTCGAAGTACGGCATCAGCTCGGCGTAGGTGGAGCCGATGATCGCGTCGCCGCCGATCGAGACCGCGGTCGAGACGCCGAGGCCGGCCTGGGTCAGCGAGGAGGAGATCTCGGTCGTCATCCCGCCGGAGCGACTCATCACCCCGACCGGGCCCGGCGCGTAGGCCTTGGCGGCATCTTTGGCCGGGCCGCCGATCCCGCCCATCTTGCAGACCTCCGGCACGATCAGGCCGAGGCAGTTGGGGCCGATGATTCGCGCCCCCTCCATGTTCGCCAGCTCGACCATCTGGGCGACGTCGCCGCGCGGGATCCGCTCGGTGACGACGACGATCAGCTTGATCCCGTTGAGGATCGCCTCGAAGACCGCGTCTTTGGTGAAGGCGGGGGGGACGGTGACGACCGAGCCGTCGATCGGTCCACCGTGGTGCTCGACCGCCTGGGCGACGGTGTCGAAGACCGGCACCCCGTGGACCTCGCGGCCCTTGCGCCCCGGCGTCACGCCGCCGACGATCTTCGAGCCGTAGTCGAGGCACTCGCGGGTCAGGTTGACCGCCTCGCGGCCGGTGATCCCCTGGACGATGAAGGTGGTGTCGCTGCTCAGCAAAATGCTCACGCTGGCGCTCCTTGGATCTTCGCCACGGCGCGGCCTGCTGCCTCCCACATCGAGACCGAGCGGTCGCAGTACTCGACCCCGTAGCGCTCGAGGATCTTGAAGCCCTCCTCCTCCCAGGCGCCGGGGATGCGGAAGATCGCGATCGTCTCGCCCGGGTCCTTGCCGAGCTCGAGGCAGGCCTTGATCACGCCGCGGGCGACGATGTCGACGCGGGTGTTGGAGACGATCGACATCATCACCGCGATCTTCTCGACCCCGTCCTTTTCGAGCACCTCCTTGGCCAGGCCGCAGGCCTTCGCCACCGAGGGGTTGCCGCCGATCTCCGAGTAGTTGGCCGGCTCGCCGCCCTGGTTGATCACCGCGTCGGTCAGCGTCAGCGAGCCGCCGCCGGCGCCGATCACCAGGCCGAGGTTGCCGTTGAAGCCGTGGTCCTTGCCCTGGATCACGCCGCGGTGGTCGGCGGCGTCGATCGCGGCGACGTTCTCTTCGAACCTGGAGTGCTCGTAGTCTTCGCGGGTGTCGTCCTCGGCGATCCCGAGCTCCTTGCGCAGCAGCTGTTTCTGCCGACCGACGGCCTCGTTCTCCATCTCCATGTGGGCATCGAGAGCGACGAAGCTGCCGTCCTCTAGCTCGGCCAGCGGGTTGATCTCGGCCAGGGTCATGTCGTTCTCGCGGAACAGCCGCGCCAGCCGCGCCAGCACCGGCGTCGCCCGGTTCAGCTGCGAGCCGGTCACCCCGGTCGCGGCGATCGTCTGCTTCGCCTCGAAGTCGGGGATCGGGAAGAGGTTGGTGAGGTGGCCGCGGCCGACGTGGTCGGGGTGCCTCTCGGCGACCTCCTCGATGTCGATCCCGCCCATATCCGAGAACAGCATCAGCGGTTTCTTCGCGGTGCCGTCCCAGACGACCCCCGCGTAGTACTCCTGCTTGACCGCGGCTTTCGGGTCGACGAGGACGCCACGCGGCATGTGGCCGTTGATCTCGAGCTGCAGGATCTCCTCGGCGAAGGCGGCCGCTTCCTCGGGCGTGTCGGCGAATTTGACGCCGCCAGCCTTCATCCGGCCGCCGGTCAGGACCTGCGACTTGATCACGACCGGACCGCCGATCTCCTCGGCGGCCGCCCGTGCCTCGGCGGCGCTCGTGCAGAAGCCGTATTTGGTTACCGGAATCCCCGCCAGCTCGACGATTTTCCGGGCCTCGTACTCGAAGAAGCGCATTACGGCCGGGGACCCTATCCGACGAATGATCGAGTCGGCTTGCTGCCGTGGCGCCCGGCGCCCTGTGATACTGGCGCGCGGAGTCCCGGTGTTGGGAGCCTCCGAGGAGCAATTGACCGTCCCCGTGCGCAGCACCCTCTTCGTCGCCCTTCTCGGGGCGCTAGTGCTGGTCGCAAGCGGTTGCGGGGACACCACGATCGACGACGTCAAGACCGAGGAAACGCTGAAAGTCAGCCTCGAAAAGTCGCTTCATGAAAAGATCAAGGAAGTCGACTGTCCATCCGGCGTGAAGGTTGAAGCTGGCGAGACCTTCACCTGCACGGTCGACCTTCCCAAGGGCGAAGAAGCGACTGCAACCTTGAAGATCCGCAACAGCGATGCCGACGTTGAAGTCGTCAATTTGCAAGCCATCGAAGACAACGCCCCGGATAGGGCGAACAAATAGAGAGCAACAGAGAGAGGCGGAATGAGCGACCTGACCACGGCCCCCGCGCTGACCACCAATCAGAAGCTGCAGCAGTGGGTGGGTGAGATCGCAGCGCTCACCCAGCCCGAGTCCGTCCACTGGTGCGACGGCTCCGGGGAGGAGTACGACGCCCTGGCCCAGGTCCTGATCGACGCCGGAACCTTCGAGCGCCTCAGCGATGCCAAGCGCCCGAACTCCTACCTCGCCCTCTCCGACCCAGCCGACGTCGCCCGGGTCGAAGACCGCACTTTCATCTGCTCCGAGCAGGAGGTGGACGCCGGCCCGACCAACAACTGGCGCGACCCAGCCGAGATGCGCGAGGTCCTCGGTGGCCTCTTCAAGGGCTGCATGGCCGGCCGCACGATGTACGTGGTGCCGTTCTCGATGGGGCCGATCGGCTCGGATATCTCCGAAATCGGCGTCCAGCTCACCGACTCCGCCTACGTCGCGGTCTCGATGCGGATCATGACCCGGATGGGCAAGGCCGCGCTCGAGGCGCTCGGCGACGAGGGCGAGTTCGTCCCCTGCGTCCACTCCGTCGGGATGCCGCTGAGCGAGGGCGTCGAAGACGTCTCCTGGCCCTGCAACGAGGACAACAAGTACATCGTCCATTACCCCGAGACGCGCGAAATCTGGTCCTTCGGCTCGGGCTACGGCGGCAACGCCCTGCTCGGCAAGAAGTGCTTCGCGCTGCGGATCGCCTCGGCGATGGCCCGCGACGAGGGCTGGATGGCCGAGCACATGCTGATCCTCAAACTGACCTCGCCCGAGGGCAAGGTCAAGTACATCACCGGCGCCTTCCCGTCGGCCTGCGGCAAGACCAACCTGGCGATGCTGGTCCCGACCCTGCCCGACTGGAAGGTCGAGACGGTCGGCGACGACATCGCCTGGATGAAGTTCGGCGACGACGGCAAGCTCTACGCCGTCAACCCCGAGGCCGGCTTCTTCGGCGTCGCGCCGAACACGTCGCACAAGACGAACCCGAACGCGATGGACACGATCGAGCGCAACACCATCTTCACCAACTGCGCCAAAACCGACGACGGCGACATCTGGTGGGAGGGGATGACCGGCGAGCCGCCGGCCCACGCGATCGACTGGCACGGCAACGACTGGACCCCCGAGTCCGAGACGCCCGCCGCCCACCCGAACGCGCGCTTCACGACGCCCGCCGCGCAGTGTCCCTCGATCGCCCCCGAGTGGGAGGACCCGGCCGGGGTGCCGATCGACGCCTTCCTCTTCGGCGGCCGCCGGGCGACGGTGATTCCGCTCGTCTCCGAAGCCTTCGACTGGGAGCACGCGGTCTTCATGGGGGCGACGATGTCCTCGGAGACGACCGCGGCGGCGGCCGGCGCGGTCGGCCAGCTGCGCTTCGACCCGATGGCGATGCTGCCCTTCCTCGGCTACAACATGGCCGACTACTTCGCGCACTGGCTGAAGGTCGGCGCGGTCGAGGGGGCGCAGCTGCCGCGCGTCTTCTACGTCAACTGGTTCCGCAAAGACGCCGACGGCAAGTTCCTCTGGCCCGGCTACGGCGAGAACAGCCGCGTGCTGGAGTGGATCTTCCGCCGCTGCGACGGCGAGGGCGAGGCGGTCGAGACCGCGATTGGGCGGCTGCCGACACCCGAGGACGTCAACACCGAGGGGCTCGAGATCTCCGCCGAGGCGATGCAGGCGCTGCTCTCGGTCGACACCGATCTGCTGCGCGAGCAGCTGCCCCAGGTGAAGGCCCACCTGGCCCAGTTCGGCGACAAGCTGCCGAGCCAGCTCGGGGAGCAGCTGGCGGCGCTCGAATCGCGCCTCGGCTGAGCCGCGGCGGCCGGACCCCCCGTCGTTTGTCAACCAGCGGTTGACAAACGACGGAGACGGGCCACGACTGAACCGTTTCGGCTGAGCGGCCGTATGATCGAAACGGGAGATGTCGTCTGCGTCGAGGTCCTTGATTGCGCTGGGGTTGGCGGTCGCCGCCTTCCTAGTGCTGTGCGCCGCCCCGGCCGTCGCCGCCCCGCCGTGCGCGGGCGCCGACATCTACATCGCCGCCCACCAGGACGACACGCTCCTCTTCCACAGCCCCGACCTGCTCGAAGACGTGCAGGGCAACCGCTGCGTGCAGACGGTCTTCACCACCGCGGGCGACGCCGGAAATGGCCCCGGCTACTGGGAAGCCCGGGAAGCCGGGGCGGAGGCGGCCTACGCGCAGATGGCCGGCGTCCCCAACGTCTGGCAGGGCTCGATCGTCAACCTCGCCGGCAGGAGCGTCCACAAGGAGACGCTCGTCGGCCGGCCCGGGATCACGATCCTCTACCTGCGGCTGCCGGACGGCGGCGAAGAGGGCAACGGGTTCCCGCTGTACGGCCACCAGAGCCTGCTGAAGCTGTGGAGAAGCGTCAACGGCGGCAGCCCGGCGATCAGTGAGATCGAAGCCGACGACGAATCGGCCGAGTACACCTATTCGCAACTGATCGCGACGTTGACCGCTGCGATCCAATCGTTCGGTGCCCACGAAGTGAGGACCCAGAACTACGCGCAGGGACTGCCGGGGCCCGACCATGCCGACCACGTGATCACCGGCCGCTTCGCCAAAGCAGCGGCCGAAGCCCTGCCCGCGGGCTACGGTTGGCGCCTGCTGCCCTACCAGGGCTACGAAATCAGCTTCGCGCCGCAGAACGTCTTCGAACCTCTGCTCGGCCCAAAGCAGGCGGCCTTCGCCACCTACGCGCCGTACGACGAAGAGTGCGAAGAACCTGGCGGCAAACAGTGCGAATCGATGACCTACCAGGGGTGGCTCGAACGGCAGTACATCGAAGACCCGGCGATGGTGACCCAAGGCGTGGTCGCGGATGCCGGGCTCGAACGAACTGCGGCGGCGAGTTCGTCGGCCAGCCTCGATGGTGGTGCCAGTAGCGGAGAACTGCCTGGTCCGCTCGGGTTCGCCTGGTCCCAGGTCGGCGGCCCGCCGGTGGCGCTCAACGGGGCGAGCACCGCGACTCCGAGCTTCACCACGCCACCGCACCCGGCCGTGCTGAGCTTCGCGCTGACCGTCAGCCAGGGCGTGACCGTCAGCGCCCCCGACCTCGTTCGCGTCCGGGTGCCGAGCGCGACCCCGAACCCGACTGCGGTCGTCGGCCCCGACCAGAGCGTCGGCCCCGGCGCCCGCGTCACACTCGACGGCTCGGCGAGCTGGGACCCCGAAAGCCTGCCGCTCACCTACGGCTGGACCCAGGTCGGCGGACCGGCGGTCGCTCTCGCCGACCCGGGGTCGAGCAACCCTTCGTTCACCGCGCCTTCCGGACCGGCCTCGACCGTGACCTTCGCGCTCGTCGTTTCCAACGGCGCCCAGCTGAGCGCCCCGGCGACGGTCCGGATCGCGGTCGCCGCCGCGCCGCCCCCGCCGCCTGAAAAGCCGAAGGACGACGGCAAGCCCAAAGACGACGGCACGCCGAGCCAGGAGTCAAGCGGCCGGCTCTCCCGTAAGCAGGTCCAGCTGACCGTTGGCCGCTGGGCACGGCATATCGTCTTCGTCAGGGACGGAGCCCTCCCCAAGAGCTGCCGCGGCCGGCTGCCGGTCGGCGCCCTCTGCCGGATCAGCTCGGCAGGCAACGTGGTGATCGAAGCGAGGCGCTCGCTCTCGCGGGCGGGGACCTTCCATCTGACCGTCAGGTTCGCCCTGGGCACGGATCCGGTCAAATGTTCCTTAAAAGTGGTGATCAGGCGAGGGAAAAACTGAAAATCCCTGGACGAAAGTCCCATCGGCGGCCGCCCAAACGGCCCTCACACCGAACCTATGATGCCCGCCTCGATGACGGGCCGGGCCAAAAATCTCACTGTTCTCGCGGGTCTTGCGATCGTCTTCGTCGCCGTCCTCTCGTTCCTCTCCAGCGCCCCGGCGCGCGCCGCTGAAGGCTGCAGCGCGACCTCGCTGTACGTCGTCGCCCACCAGGACGACACGCTGCTCTTCCAGAGCCCGAACCTGATCCAGGACTTCCAGAGCAACCACTGCGTCCGCACCATCTTCATCACCGCTGGCGACGACGGCAAAGAACAGCCCTACTGGCTCGGGCGGGAAGAAGGGGCGCAGGCGGCATACGCGCAGATGGCCGGGGTCGCCAACCAGTGGACCGCCTCGACCACCACCGTCGCCGGTCACCTCCTCCACGTCTCGACCCTGACCGCGAAGCCCTCGATCTCGATCTACTACCTGCGGCTTCCCGACGGCGGCACCGAAGGCGAAGGCAACATGCTCTACGGGTTCGAGAGCCTGATGAAGCTCTGGAACAGCGGCCAGCCCGGCAGCACCAGCCCGCCGCAGGACGCGACGATCGAAGCGGTCGACCACTCCGCTACCTACAGCTACAGCGGGCTGGTCGAAACGCTGAAAGGGCTGATGACCCAGCTCGAACCGCAGCAGGTCCTGACCCAGAACTACCTCGTCGCGCTGAAAGGGCCGGACCACCCCGACCACGCCGCGACGGCGAAATTCACCCGCGTCGCCTCGCAGGCATACACCGGCCCGCACCGGCTGGTCGCCTACCGCGACTACGAAACGACCAGCCAGGCGCAGAACGTCTTCGGGACCCTGCTCGGCGCCAAGGCGATGGCCTTTTACGTCTACGGTCAGCACGACGTCGGCGCCTGCGCGAGCGAACCCGCCTGCGCCGGCAGTGCCTACGAAGAATGGCTGAAGCGGCAGTACACGGTCGCCTCGGAAACGACCGGGGTCGTCGCCAACGCCGGCTTCACCCAGACCACGACCCCGAGCGCCCCGGTCACGCTCGACGGCAGCGGTAGCTCCCACACCGGCAGCGGCTCGCTCAACTACGCCTGGACCCAGACCGGCGGCTCGACGGTCGTGCTGACCGGCGCCAACACGGCGACGCCGAGCTTCACCACGCCCTCGCACCCGACCGTGCTGACCTTCTCGCTGACGGTCTCCGACAAAACCGGCAGCAGCAAAGCCGACACGGTGACCGTGCGGGTGCCGAGCAGCGACCCGACCCCCACCGCCGTTGCAGGGGCCGAAGGGCAGGTCTCCTCGACGGCGACGGTCACCCTCGACGGCTCCGAAAGCTGGGACCCGAACGGCCTTTCGCTGCAGTACGCCTGGATCCAGACCGGCGGTCCGATGGTGACCCTGACCGGCTCGAGCACCGCCAAACCGACCTTCACCGCGCCGGTCGGCCCGACCAACCTGACCTTCAGGCTGATCGTCTCCAACGGCACCCAGACCAGCGCCCCGGCGACCGCGAAAGTCAAAGTCGCCGGCATCGCGCCGAGCTTCGGCAGCGGCGCAACGACGACCCTGACGACCGGCGTCGCCGGCAGCTTCAAAGTCGAAACGGCGGGCTCGCCGACGCCGACGATCGCCCGCACCGGCACGTTCCCCGGCGGCCTCACTTTCACCGACAACGGCAACGGCACCGCGACGCTCTCCGGCACTCCGGCCGCCTCGGCCGCCGAACCGGCGCAGACGGCGAGCTACCCGCTGAGCCTGACCGCGACCAACAGCGAAGGCAAAGCGACGCAGAACTTCGTCCTCAAAGTCTTCAATCCGGGGACCGCGCCGACATTCAAATCGGCCGCCACCGCGAGCTTCACGACCGAAGTCGCCGGCAGCTTCACCGTCCAGACCGACGGGGCGCCGACCGCGAGCGTGAAACAGACCGCCGGCACGCTGCCGCCCGGGCTGAGCTTCGCCGACCAGGGCGACGGCAGCGCCAAAATCAGCGGCACGCCGACCGCCGCCGCGGCCGCGCCGGGCAAAACCCAGGAATACACGCTGACCCTGAACGCGGAAAGCGCCGCCGGCAGCGCGCCGCAGACGCTGACCCTGAAGGTGACCAACCCTGGCGTCGCGCCGGCGATCACCAGCGGTAACGCGGCGAGCTTCACGACCGGCGCCGCGGGCAGCTTCACGATCACCTCGACCGGCGCCCCGACCGCGGGGCTGACCCGGACCGGCACGCTCCCTCCGGGGATGACCTTCACCGACAACGGCGACGGCACGGCGAAAATCAGCGGCACGCCGACCATCGCCGCGGCGCCCGCTGGCGAAAGCCAGGGCTACCCGCTGACGATCAAAGCCGACAACGGCGTCGGCTCGCCGGCGACGCAGACGCTGACCCTGACGGTGACCAACCCGGGCACGACGCCAGCCTTCACCTCGGGCAGCTCGAGCACCTTCACCACCGGTGTCGCCAAGACCTTCACGCTGGAAGCGAGCGGCAACCCGAAACCGGCGCTGACCAGCACCGGCACGCTGCCCGAAGGGCTGAGCTTCAAAGACAACGGCGACGGCACGGCGACGATCTCCGGCACCGCGGCCGACTCGGCGGCGCCGCCGAACGGCTCGAAACCGTACGCGCTGAGCTTCGAAGCGAGCAGCAAAGCCGGCAACAAAACGCAGTCCTTCACCCTCGCCGTCAACAACCCCGGCAGCGGGCCGGTGTTCAAATCGGGCACTACGGCGAGCTTCACGACAGGGATCGCGAGCTCGTTCACGATCCAGACGACGGCCGCGCCGACCGCGGCGCTGACCAAAACCGCCGGCGAACTGCCGCCCGGGATGACCTTCAGCGACCAGGGCGACGGCAGCGCGAAAATCAGCGGCACGCCGACCTCGGCCGCGGCGCCGCCCGGGGGCAACGAGGACTACGCGGTGACCGTCCACGCCGCCAACGGGGTCGGCGGCGTCAACCAGACGCTGACCCTGACCGTGACCAACCCCGGCACCGCGGCGCAGATCACCTCGCCCAGCAGCGCCTCGTTCACCGTTGGCGTCGCCGAAGCCTTCACGGTTACCACCGACGGCCTGCCGGCGGCGACCCTGACCCGTTCCGGCGCCCTGCCGCCGGGGCTGAGCTTCGCCGACCAGGGCGACGGCAGCGCCCGGATCAGCGGCACGCCGACCGCCGCCGCAGCGCCGCCCGCGCAGAGCCAGAACTACCCGATCACGCTCGAAGCCGACAACGGCGTCGGCCACGCCAGCCAGACGCTGACGATCAAAGTCACCAACCCCGGCTCGGCGCCGAGCTTCGCCTCGGCCGACAACGCCCCCTTCACGACCGGTGCCGCCGGCAGCTTCATCGTCTCGACCAGCGGCGCGCCGACCGCCGCGCTGAGCGTCAGCGGCGAACTGCCTCCCGGCCTGACCTTCCTCGATCGTGGCGACGGCACCGCCAAAGTCAGCGGCACCCCGACCAACGCCGCGGCCCCGCCTGCGCAGTCGGTCAACTACCCGGTGACGGTGGAAGCCGAGAACGCGGTTGGCCAGAAAACGCAGACGCTGACGATCAAAGTCACCAACCCCGGCTCGGCGCCGAGCTTCTCCTCGTCCGAAACCGCCTCATTCACGACCGGCGCCGCCGGCAGCTTCGTCGTCTCGACCAGCGCCGCCCCGAGCGCCGTGCTGAGCGTCAGCGGCGAACTGCCGCCCGGCCTGAGCTTCGCCGACCAGGGCAACGGCACGGCGAAGATCACCGGCACGCCGACCAACGCCGCCTCGCCGCCGGCGCAGACCACCAGCTACCCGGTCAGCGTCAAAGCGCTGAACGCGGTCGGCCAGAAATCCCAGACGCTGACGATCAAAGTCACCAACCCCGGCTCGGCGCCGAGCTTCTCCTCGGCTGACAACACCTCGTTCACGACCGGCGCCGCCGGCAACTTCGTCGTCTCGACCAGCGCGGCGCCGACCGCGGCGCTGAGCGTCTCCGGCACCCTGCCGCCCGGGATGACCTTTACCGACAACGGCGACGGCACGGCGAAAATCAGCGGCACCCCGACCAATGCCGCAGCGCCCGCAGCCCAGTCGAAAAACTACCCGGTGACGGTCAAGGCCCAGAACGCCGTAAGTCAGGTCACCCAGACGCTGACGATCAAAGTCACCAACCCCGGCTCGGCGCCGAGCTTCTCCTCGGCCGACAACGCCCCCTTCACGACCGGCGCCGCCGGCAGCTTCATCGTCTCGACCAGCGGCGCGCCGACCGCCGCGCTGAGCGTCAGCGGCGAACTGCCGCCGGGGCTGAGCTTCGCCGACCAGGGTGACGGCAGCGCCCGGATCAGCGGCACCGCGACCGCCGCCGCCTCGCCGCCGGCCCAGACGACGAGCTATCCGATCACCGTCAAAGCGCAGAACGCTGTCGGCCAGCAGACCCAGACGCTGACGATCAAAGTCACCAACCCCGGCTCGACGCCGAGCTTCTCCTCATCCGAAACCGCCCCCTTCACGACCGGCGCAGCGGGCAGCTTCGTCGTCGCGACGAACGCCGCCCCGATTGCCGCGCTCAGTGTCACCGGCACGCTGCCTCCCGGGCTGAGCTTCACCGACAACGGCGACGGCACCGCCAAAGTCACCGGCACCCCGACCGCGGCGGCCTCGCCGCCGGCGCAGACCACCAGCTACCCGGTCAGCGTCAAAGCGCAGAACGCCGTCGGCCAGAAAACCCAGACGCTGACGATCAAAGTCACCAACCCGGGTGCAACCCCCGTATTCACCTCCGCCGACAACGCCTCGTTCACGACCGGCGCGGCCGACAACTTTGTCGTCTCGGCCAGCGCCGCGCCGACCGCCGCGCTGACCGTCACCGGCACCCTGCCGCCGGGCCTGACCTTCACCGACAACGGCGACGGCACCGCCAAAGTCAGCGGCACCCCGACCAACGCCGCGGCGCCCGCAGCCCAGTCGAAAAACTACGCGGTGACGGTCAAAGCCCAGAATGCGGTCAGTCAGGTCACCCAGACGCTGACGATCAAAGTCACCAACCCGGGTGCGGCTCCGAGCTTCTCGTCCGCCGACAACGCCGCCTTCACCACGGGCGCGGCCAGCGCCTTCGTCGTCTCGGCCAGCGCCGCGCCGACCGCAGCTCTGACCGTGACCGGCACCCTGCCGCCCGGCCTGAGCTTCGCCGACCAGGGCAACGGCACGGCGAAGATCACCGGCACCCCAACCGCCGCCGCGGCCCCGCCCGCGCAGTCCGTCGACTACCCGGTGACGGTCAAAGCCCAGAACGCGGTCAACCAGGTCACCCAGACGCTGACGATCAAAGTCACCAACCCCGGCACCGCCGCCGCCTTCACCAGCGGCAGCGCGACGAACTTCACCGCTGGCGTCGCCAGCACTTTCACGATCGGCACCTCCGGCGCACCGGCCGCCGCGATCAGCAAGACCTCCGGCGAGCTGCCGAGTGGCGTCACCTTGGTCGACAACGGCGACGGCACCGCGACCCTCGCCGGCACCCCGGCCCGCTCCGCCGCCCCCGATGGCGACTCGCAGAACTACACGTTCGCGCTGAGAGCGACCAACGGGGTCGGCTCGCCGGCAACCCAGAGCTTCACGCTGACGATCTTCAACCCCGGTGACACGCCGTTCATCACCAGCGCGACGACGGCCGGCTTCACCACCGGCACCGCCGGTTCGTTCACCGTGACCTCCAGCGGGGAGCCGAAGCCGGCGCTGACCAAGAACGGCGAGCTGCCGACCGGGCTCTCCTTCCACGACAACGGCGATGGCACGGCGACGATCTCCGGCACCCCCGCGGCGAGCTCTGCGCCGGCCGCCGGCGGCCTCGACTACGACCTGACGATCGCCGCCGACAGCAAATCGGGTCACAGCTCGAAAGCGCTGAAGATCACCGTCACCAACCCAGGCACCGCGCCGCAGATCACCAGCGGCGGGGCAGTCGAATTCACGACCGGGATCGCAGCCTCCTTCACGGTGACCTCGAGTGGCGACCCGGTGGCGGCGCTCGACGCCGACGGCGACCTGCCCGACGGTCTCACTTTCGTCGACAACGGTGACGGTACCGCGACGATCTCCGGCAACCCGGCGCTCGGCGCGGCCCCCGCCGGCGCCAGCCGCGACTACCCGATCTCGCTCGCCGCGACGAGCGACGCGGGCGACGCCAGCAAGCAGCTGACGATCACCGTCCGCCGCCCCGCCGACCCGGTGCAGGAAGAACCGAAAAAGCCGGGCAACGGTGGCGACAACGGCAGCGGCGGCAGCTCCGGTGGGTCGCGGGCGGCCTCGACCGGCAGCAGCGAACCGCCCGCCGTCCCACCGATCACCCTCGCGCAGGCCAAGCTGGCACTGCCGATCGGCACCCCGAGCCGCCGCGTGATCGCGGTCGAGGCGCCCGCCGACGCCCAGGTGACCTGCACCGGCAAACTGCCGAAAGGGATCAGCTGCAAGGTCAACAAGGCGGGCGACCTGGTCGTCGCCGTGACCAAAGCGGCGACCGTCGCCGGGACCTACAAGGTCACGGTGAAGGTGACGCAGGCCGGGCAGACCACCAGGCGCACGCTGAAGATCAAGCTCGGCTAGCGCCGCCTAGGCGGGCTGCAGCCCGTAGGCCTCGGCCAGCTCCGGGTCCTTCGCCGCCAGCATCTCGGCCAGCTCGACCATCACCTTGCACTGCTTCCAGGTGGCGTCGTCCTGCATCTTGCCGTCGATCATGTGGACGCCGCGGCCGTCGGGGATCGCCTCCAGGACCTTCTTGGCGAAGAGGACCTCGTCCGGCGGCGGGCTGAAGACCTTCTTCGCGATCCCGATCTGGACCGGGTGCAGCGACCAGGCGCCGACGCAGCCCATCAGGAAGGCGGCGCGGAACTGGGTCTCGCAGCCGGCCGTGTCTTTGATGTCGCCGAAGGGGCCGTAGAAGGGGAGCAGGCCGTTGGCGGCGCAGGCGTCGACCATGCGGCCGATCGAGTAGTGCCAGAGGTCCTGCTGGGCCGTCACCCGGTCGGCCTCGGGGTTCTCCGGGTCCTTGGGGTCCTCCATCACGCGGTAGCCGGGGTGGCCGCCGCCGACCCGGGTCGTCTTCATCCGCCGGCTGGCGGCAAGGTCGGCCGGCCCGAAGCTCATTCCCTGCATGCGCGGGCTGGCGGCGGCGATCTCCTCGAGGTTGACGACGCCCTGCGCGGTCTCGAGGATCGCGTGGATCAGGATCGGCCGGTCGAGCTTGGCCTTCGCCTCGAGCTGGGCGAGGAGGCGGTCGACGTAGTGGATGTCCCAGGCGCCCTCGACCTTCGGCACCATCACCACCTCGAGCTGGTCACCGATCGCGCCGACCAGCTCGGTCAGGTCGTCGAGCACCCAGGGGCTCTCGAGCGAGTTGACCCGCGTCCACAGCGCGGTGGCGCCGAAGTCCGACTCGCGTGCCGCTTTGATCAGCCCGGCCCGCGCCGCCTCCTTGCGGTCCACCGGGATCGCGTCCTCGAGGTTGCCGAGCAGGATGTCGGTCTGCTTGGCGATGTCGCCCGCCTTGGCGACCATCTTCTCGTTCGAGAAGTCGAGGAAGTGGATCATCCGCGACGGCGTCACCGGAATCTCGCGCAGCGGCTCCGGGGCGCCGATCGCCAGCGGGTTGAAGAAATCTCGTGGGGCTCTCAAGGCGTCTCCTCGCTTGGTTCAGGTCGAAGGGAATCTATTCAAAGGGAGGGGAGGGGCGGCGGGCGGCGAACCTGGGTTCGATGGCCGCTGAGGCACGTGACAGCACCGAGGACTGGGTCCTCTCCGAGGCGGCGCGGCCGCGCAGCTTCGCCGAGATCGAATCGCGGGTCGAGCTCGCGGTCGAGACGGCGCGGGCCTCCGAAGCGGCGGTCGCCGAGGTCGGCGCGGCCGCGATCGAGGCCGCCGAGCAGGCCCGCCAGGCGGCCGAACTGGCCGCCCGCGCGGCGGCTTCGGCGCAGGACGCGGCGGAGCGGGCGGCGAGCGCTCCGGCTCCGCAGTCGCCGCCCCAGCCGGCGCCAAGGCTGGAGCCCGAGCCCGCTGCCCCGCAGCAGGAAGAGTGGCTGGTCAGCTTCACCCACCGGGCCGAAGCCCTGAGCGAACGCCTCGTCCGGTTACAGGGCGTCTAAGCGTCCTAGGGCGCGCCGGCGAACCAGCGCTGCCGCAGCCCGGCGGCGAGCGCGGTGGTGATCGGTCCGTCGCTGGGGATCGGCTCGCCGTCGAGCTCGCGTACCGGCTCGACTCCGCGCAGCGCGTTGGTCATGAAGGCCTCGTCGGCACGCCGCAGCTGGTCGAGCTCGAGCCGCTCTTCGCGCAGCTCGAAGCCGAGCTCCTCGGCGACCTCGATCACCCCGGCGCGCGCCACGCCGGGGAGGATCTCGCCGTCGAGCGGCGGCGTCACGATCGCCTGCTCGACGATCGCAAAGACGTTGGCGCGCGAGCCCTCGAGCACTGTCCCGTCCTCCTCGACCAACAGCGGCGCCGCCCCCGGGCCGGCGTTCGCTTCGGCCCGGACCAGCATCTCGCGGTCGGCCCACTTGTGGGCGCCGTAGCCGCGGTCGACGAAGAAGCTCTGCAGCGCCGTCGCGAAAGGGCCGGTGGGGAAGACGTTGTTGGGATCGAAGGCGGCGACGACGATCGAGCTGTGCAGCTCGCCGGCCCGGTCGGGCTGGACGGTCAGCCGCAGCCGTCCCAACCAGCCGCCACGGCAGCCGGCCAGCACCTGATCACGGACGCCCTCGGGGGGGTCCTGGTCGTAGAGCGCCCGGACGCTTGCGGCAAGCCGCCGCAGGTGGGCCTCGAGCTCGATCGGCCGGTCTTCGAAGACCAGGATCGTCTCGAATACACCCGCGCGCGCATCCGGGCGGGGGCTCTGAATCGCGCTCGCCGGTTGTGACAAGGTGTCGGCGATGATAGGCCGGTTCCGGCGATATGCCCGCGAAAACGGGACCCGGGCGGCGGTCGCCAAGACCGCCGCCGAGCTGCGCCGGCGGGCCTTCTCGGCGAACACGATCACGATCCTGCTCAAGGACCTCGACGACGTCAAGGTGCCGCGCCGGCCCTCCGAGCTCGAGGTGGTGGCGATGGAGGAAGCCCACCTGCCGGGCCTCTCCGAGCTCAACCGCCGCCGCGGCCGGCCCGGCGTCGATCGCCGCTTCAAAGCCGACCTCGAGCGCGGTCTGCACGGCTTCGTCGCCCTGCTCGGCGGCGAGGTCGTCGGCTACTACTGGTGGGTCGAGGGCGAGCGCTTCGCGACCCATCCCGACGCCCGCTGGCTGGGAGATTCGTTTCAAATCGAGCCCGGCGACGTCTACGGCTCGGACAACTACCTGCTGCCCGAGGCGCGCGGCGGCGGCACCGCAAACCACTTCCTATTTGGGATCGAGAGCTCGATCGCCGCGCTCGGCTACCACCGGATCTGGGGATATGTCGAGAGCGGCAACCGCGAGGCGCGCTGGCTCTACAGCTCTCGCGGTTACGAGCCGATGAGGGACGTGTCCGTTCGCACCGTCTTCTCCCGCCGCCTCGAGGCAACCCCCGTACCGACCCCTGTCCAAACGTCCCCCGTCCCGAAATAGAATCGACCAATGAGTAGCAACGACAAAGCCGACGCAATCGAAAAATTCATCGTCGACGAGATCACCGGTGACCTGGCCCCCGGCCCGATCGCCCACGACGAAGACCTGCTCGCCGCCGACCTGATCGACTCGCTCGGGATCACCGAGCTGGTCGGTTTCGTCGAGGAGCGGTTCGGGATCAAAGTCGACGACGAGGACCTCACCCCGGACAACTTCCGCAGCGTCGACGCGATCGCTGCCTTCGTCGACCGCAAGGGCGGTTAGTTCCGTGCTGCTTGAGCTGCTCTACAAGCACGCCGACGCCCAGCCCGACCGCACCGCCGTCGTCTATCGCGACGAACGGCTCGGCTTCGGCGAGCTGGTCGACCGGATCGAGCGGCTGGCCTCCGGGCTGGCCGGGCGCGGGATCGGCGCCGGCGACGCCGTCGGCCTGGTGCTGCGCGACGACCCCTGGTTCCTCGCGTCCTTCCACGCGGTTGCCGCGCTGGGCGCCAAAGTCGTCCCCGCCAACCCCGCCTTCAAGCAGGCCGAGCTCGAATTCTGGTTCCGCAGCACCGGCGTCAAGGCGGTGATCTCAGACGAGCGCACGGCCGGCGTCTGCGAGCGGATCGTCGCCGGCTTCGACCACCCCGTGCAGGTGATCGGCTCCGGCGCCGGGCACGGCTCCTCGGTCACCCTCGCCAGCCTGGTCGAGGAAGGGAGCGCCGAGCGGCTGGCGCCGCGCGCGCCCGAGGAGCCGCTGGTCGGCCAGTTCTCCTCCGGCTCGACCGGCCGCCCGAAGCGGCTCGACCGCACCAACGCCCAGTGCGTCGCCGAGGCCGAGGCCTACCTCGGGCTGGGGATGTCGAGCGACGACAAGATCCTCGCCGCGGTGCCGCTCTTCCACACCTGGGGGATGGGGGCGTGCATCTTCGGCTCGGCGATCTCCGGCGCCACCCTGGTGATCCTCGAGGACCCGCACCCGTTCCTGCTCAAGCGCCACCGGGCGCTGGAGCTGATCGAGGGTGAGGGGATCACGGTCTTCCCCGGCGTCCCCTTCAACTACCGGCTGATGGCCGAATCACCGGCCGACGCCGACCTCTCCTCGCTGCGACTCTGCTTCACCGCTGGGATGGCGATGCCGCGCGAGACCTTCGAGGCATTCGGCGAGCGCTTCGGCGTCCTCGTCCGCCAGCTCTACGGCTCGACCGAGACGGGGATGATCTCGGCCAACCTCTCGAGCGACCCGGTCTCGACCTTCGAGTCGGTCGGGACGCCGGTCAAGGGGGTCGAGCTGGCGATCCTCGACGACGACGGCGAGCCCGTCCCCGACGGCGAGACCGGCGAGGTCACCGTCGCCAGCCCGGCGATGACCGAGGGCTACGGCGACCTGCCCGAGCTGAATGCGATCGCCTTCCGCGGCGGCCGCTACTTCACCGGCGACCTCGGCCGGATCGACGAGAACGGGATGCTCTTCCTCGAGGGCCGCAAGAAGCTTCTGATCGAGACCGGCGGCTTCAAGGTCGACCCGATCGAGGTCGAGGCGGTGCTCAACGCCCACCCCGCGGTGACCGAATCGGTGGTCGTCGGCGTCGACACCGAGGTCGCTGGCGAGCAGCGGGTCAAGGCCGTCGTGGTCGGCAGCGGCGAGCCCGACCAGCGCGAGCTGATCATCTTCTGCCGCGAGCGCCTGGCCAACTTCAAGGTCCCGCAGGAAGTTGAATTCCGCGACGAGATCCCGAAGAGCCCGCTGGGCAAGGTGCTGAGAAAGTACCTGGTCTGAGGAGGACACCAGAGTCGTGAAGACGCTGCTGATCGACAACTACGACTCGTTCACCTACAACCTCTTCCAGCTGCTCTCGGAGGCCAACGGCGAAGAGCCGATCGTCGTCCGCAACGACGCGATGAGCTGGGAGGAGCTGGCCGCGAGCCGCGACTTCGACAACATCGTCATCTCACCGGGGCCGGGCAACCCCGACCGCGAGGCCGACTTCGGCGTCTGCGCGGCGGCGATCCGCGAGTCCGAGGTGCCGCTGCTCGGCGTCTGCCTCGGCCACCAGGGCCTCTGCTCGGCCTACGGCGGCAAGGTCGTCCACGCACCGGAAGCGATGCACGGCCGGCTCAGCGCCGTCACCCACGAAGACGGCGGCATCTTCGCCGGGCTTCCGCGCGAGTTCCAGGTTGTCCGCTACCACTCGCTCTGCGTCGAGGACCTGCCGGATGAGCTGGAGCCGACGGCCTGGACGACCGACGGGATCCTGATGGGCGTCGCCCACCGCACCAAGCCGCAGTGGGGCCTGCAGTTCCACCCCGAGTCGATCTCGACCGAGCACGGGCGGGCGATGCTGGCCCGCTTCCGCGACCTGACGATCGAGCACTCGGGGCGGCGCAACGGCGGCGCGGTGCGGATCGACGAAAGCGTGCCGCGCTCCCACGGCGGCGGCCCCGACCTCGAGCTGCGGGTCAAGCGCCTCGACACCGCCTACGACACCGAGCGCGCCTTCCATCACCTTTACGGCAAGAGCGATCAGGCCTTCTGGCTCGACAGCAGCATGCTCGACGGCCGGGCCCGCTTCTCATTCATGGGCGACGCCTCTGGGCCGCTCGCCTCGACCGTCAGCTACGACGTCACCAGCGGCGAATTGACGGTCACCGCCGAGGGCCAGGAGCGGGTGCTCGAGGAGTCGATCTTCGACTACCTCTCGCGCGAGATGCGCCGCCTGCGCTACCTCTCCGACGACCTCCCGTTCGACTTCAACTGCGGCTTTGCCGGCTACTTCGGCTACGAGCTGAAGGCCGACGTCGAAGGCGACGACGCCCACTCCTCGACGATGCCCGACGCCTGGTTCGTCTTCGCCGACCGGATGATCGCCTTCGACCACGTCGAGGGCGCCACCTACGTGCTCGCGGTCTGCCCGCGCTCGCAGTCCGAGGCGGCCGATCGCTGGATCTCCGAGACCTCGCTGCGGCTCGCCTCGCTGCCGCCGATCGAGGTGCCGGAGTGGAGCGAGGTGGCGACCGAGCGCG
>Ga0207658_10001153_pt1 | contig 21174 bp, 15 predicted proteins | sample KBSS33metaG_FD_184322 | JGI IMG/M metagenome (GOLD analysis project Ga0207658, IMG submission 184322) | Switchgrass rhizosphere microbial communities from Kellogg Biological Station, Michigan, USA - KBS S3-3 metaG (SPAdes) (version 2) | ecosystem: Host-associated > Plants > Roots > Rhizosphere...
AAGAAGATCACCGTCGACGTCGAGGGCGAGATCCTCGAGCTGAAGGACACAATCAACACGATGGTCGATCAGCTCCGCTCCTTCGCCTCCGAGGTCACGCGCGTCGCGCGCGAGGTCGGCACCGAGGGCAAGCTCGGCGGACAGGCCGACGTCCGCGACGTCGCCGGCACCTGGAAGGACCTGACCGACAGCGTCAACTTCATGGCCGGCAACCTCACGTCCCAGGTCCGCAACATCGCCGAGGTCACGACGGCCGTCGCCAAGGGCGACCTGTCCAAGAAGATCACCGTCGACGTCAAGGGCGAGATCCTGGAGCTCAAGAACACCGTCAACACGATGGTCGATCAGCTCTCCTCCTTCGCCGCCGAGGTCACGCGCGTTGCGCGCGAGGTCGGCACCGAGGGCAAGCTCGGCGGACAGGCCGAGGTCCGCGGCGTCGCCGGCACGTGGAAGGACCTCACCGACAACGTGAACTTCATGGCCGGCAACCTCACGTCCCAGGTCCGCAACATCGCCGACGTGACCAAGGCCGTGGCGCAGGGCGATCTGTCCCGCAAGATCACCGTCGACGTCCGCGGCGAGATCCTCGAGCTCAAGAACACCATCAACACGATGGTCGACCAGCTCTCCTCCTTCGCGGCGGAGGTCACGCGCGTCGCGCGCGAGGTCGGCACCGAGGGCAAGCTCGGCGGACAGGCCGACGTCCGCGGCGTCGCCGGCACGTGGAAGGACCTCACCGACAACGTGAACTTCATGGCCGGCAACCTCACCTCCCAGGTCCGCAACATCGCGGACGTGACCAAGGCCGTCGCCAAGGGCGACCTCTCGAAGAAGATCACCGTCGACGTCAAGGGCGAGATCCTGGAGCTCAAGAACACCGTCAACACGATGGTCGACCAGCTCTCCTCGTTCGCGGCCGAGGTCACGCGCGTCGCGCGCGAGGTCGGCACCGAGGGCAAGCTCGGCGGACAGGCCGTGGTGCCGGCCGTCTCGGGGACCTGGAAGGACCTGACCGACAACGTCAACTCGATGGCGAGCAACCTGACGTCTCAGGTGCGCGGCATCGCACAGGTCGTGAGCGCCGTGGCCGACGGCGACCTGCGCCGCAAGCTGACGCTCGAGGCGAAGGGCGAGATCGCCGCGCTGGCGGACACGATCAACGGCATGAGCGACACCCTGGCGACCTTCGCCGCTCAGGTCACGACCGTGGCCCGCGAGGTCGGCGTCGAAGGGCAGCTCGGCGGCCAGGCCAGCGTGCCGGGCGCCGCCGGAACCTGGAAGGACCTGACCGACAACGTGAACCAGCTCGCCGCCAATCTCACGACTCAGGTCCGCGCGATCGCGGAGGTCGCGACCGCGGTGACGAAGGGCGACCTGACGCGGTCTATCAAGGTCGAGGCGCAGGGCGAGGTCGCGGCGCTCAAGGACAACATCAACGAGATGATCCGAAACCTCAAGGACACGACCCTCAAGAACACCGAGCAGGACTGGCTGAAGACGAACCTCGCCAAGTTCTCGCGCATGCTCCAGGGCCAGCGCGACCTGCTCGCGGTCGCCCGACTGATCCTCTCCGAGCTCGCGCCGGTCGTGAACGCGCGGCAGGGCGTCTTCTACACCCTCGACGCGACCTCCGACGAGCCGAAGCTGAAGCTTCTCGCGAGCTATGCCTGCGCGCCGGACTCGCTCGCCCCGACGCTCCGTCCGGGAGAGTCGCTGATCGGGCAGTGCGCGCTCGAGAAGCAGAAGATCCTGCTCGACCAGCTCCCGGACGACTACCTCACGATCTCCTCGGGCCTCGGCCAGGCGACGCCCACCAACATCATCGTGCTGCCGGTCCTCTTCGAGGGCGAGGTCAAGGGCGTGCTGGAGCTCGCCGCGTTCAAGCGCTTCAGCCCGGCCCACGAGGCGCTCCTCGACCAGCTCACCGAGTCGATCGGCATCGTGCTGCAAACCATCGAAAGCAACACGCGCACGGAGGACCTGCTCACGCAGTCGCAGTCGCTGGCCGGGGAGCTCCAGTCCCAGCAGGAGGAGCTGCGCCAGACCAACCAGCAGCTCGAGGAGAAGGCCGCGCTCCTCGCCGAGCGCAACGTCGACGTCGAGCGCAAGAACCAGGAGGTCGAGCAGGCCCGCCAGGCGCTGGAGGAGAAGGCGCGTCAGCTGACGCTGACCTCCAAGTACAAGTCGGAGTTCCTGGCGAACATGTCCCACGAGCTCCGCACGCCGCTCAACAGCCTCTTGATCCTGTCCGACCAGCTGTCGCGCAACCCGGACGGCAACCTCACCGGCAAGCAGACCGAGTTCGCGAAGACGATCCACGCCAGCGGGAAGGACCTCCTCGCGCTCATCAACGACATCCTCGACCTCTCCAAGATCGAGTCGGGCACGGTCGTCGTCGACGTCGGCGAGCTGCGGCTCAACGAGCTGCTGGACTACGTGGACCGCACGTTCCGGCACGTGGCCGAGGCGAAGAAGCTCGAGTTCTCTCTCGAGTCCGACCGGTCGATGCCCCGCTCGCTCGTCACCGACGCGAAGCGGCTCCAGCAGGTCCTCAAGAACCTCCTCTCGAATGCGTTCAAGTTCACGGAGCGCGGCCGCGTCTCCCTGCGCGTCGAGCGGGCGTCCGAGGGCTGGGGCCCCGAACTCGAGTCGCTCAACCGGGCCGCGTCGGTCGTCGCGATCTCCGTCTCCGACACGGGCATCGGGATTCCGGGCGACAAGCAGCAGATCATCTTCGAGGCGTTCCAGCAGGCCGACGGCAGCACGAGCCGCAAGTACGGCGGCACCGGGCTCGGCCTCGCCATCAGCCGCGAGATCGCCCGGCTCCTCGGCGGCGAGATCCGCCTCACGAGCGTTCCGGGACAGGGCAGCACGTTCACGCTCTACATCCCGGAGGTCTACGCGCCTCCTCAGAGCGCATCCGTGGCGGTGAAGGGACTCGAGCCGCAGTCCCACATCGTCTCGGTCATGAGCGACGTGGACGCCGTGCACGCGGCGCCGGAGAGGCTGGCGGACCTCGGCGAGCTTCCGGACGATCGGGAGCTCATCCGGGCCGAGGACCGCGTCCTGCTCGTCGTCGAGAACGACGAGAACTTCGCGCGCTTCCTCGTCGACCTCGCCCATGAGAACGGGTTCAAGGCGGTCGTGGCGACGAAGGGCGCCGACGCGATGTCGCTCGTCCGGAGCGTGCCGCACGTCGACGCCATCACGCTCGACATCCAGCTCCCGGTGATGGACGGCTGGCGGGTGCTCTCGCGCCTCAAGGGCGATTTGGCCACGCGCCACATCCCCATCTACGTGATCACCACCGAGGAGGACACCGCGCGGGCGTTCCCGCTCGGCGCGATCGGCGCGCTGCAGAAGCCGATCAAGACCCGGGAGGCGCTCGACCAGGCCTTCGGCGAGATCCGGCGCACGCTCGACCGCACCGAGCGCCAGCTCCTCGTCGTGTGTCCGGACGGCGGCCAGCGCGCGCGCATCCTCGGCGCGCTCGGCGACGGACAACTTCGCCACCGGGAAATCCCCGCGCTGCGCGACGGGCTCGCCGCGCTCGGCGACGGCGCCTTCGACTGCGTCGTGCTCGACGTGGGCGAGTCGGCCACGATCGACCTCGAGCTCCTGGAGGAGATCGTCCGCCAGTGTTCGGGGCGCCGGATCCCGGTCGTCCTCTCCTACTCCGAGGTCGGTCTCTCGGAGGCCGACCGGGAGAAGCTCGACCGGCTCTGCCGCGCGGTGGGCGTGAAGCCCGTGCGCTCCCTGGACCGGCTCGTCGACCAGACGCTCCTCTACCTGCACCGCCCGATCGGCGCGCTCACGGAGGAGCAGCGCGCCCGCATCGAGCGACTCTACGCGACCGACGAGGTGCTCGCCGGCAAGAAGGTGCTCATCGTCGACGACGACATCCGCAACATCTTCGCGATCACGAGCGTCCTCGAACGCCAGCACATGAACGTGATCTCGGCGGAGACGGGGAAGGAGGCGATCGCCAAGCTCCAGGGCACGCCCGGCATCGACGCCGTGCTGATGGACGTGATGATGCCGGACATGGACGGCTACGACACGATGCGTGCGATCCGCAAGACGGGACGGCACGACGACCTTCCGATCATCGCGGTCACGGCGAAGGCGATGAAGGGAGACCGCGAGAAGACCCTCCAGGCCGGCGCCTGGGACTACCTCGCCAAGCCGGTCGACACGGACCAGATGCTCTCCGTGCTCCGGTCGTGGCTCTACCGCTGAGCGCGAGGAAGCGATGCGCGCCGACGACGCGATCCACATCCTGGCGGTCGACGACAACCCGGGCAAGCTCCTCGCCCTCTCGACGGTGCTTTCCGAGCTGCCGGTCGAGGTCCTCACCGCGGAATCCGGGCGCGAGGCGCTGCGCCTCCTGCTGCGCCAGGAGTTCGCGGTCATCCTCCTCGACATCCACATGCCCGGGATGGACGGATTCGAGACGGCGTCCCTGATCCGCCAGCGCAAGAACACCGAGCACACGCCGATCATCTTCGTGACGTCCTTTCCCGACGACACGCACGCGGCGCGCGGCTACTCCCTCGGCGCCGTCGACTACATCCTGGCGCCGGTCGACCCCGAGGTCCTGAAGACGAAGGTCACGGTCTTCGTCGAGCTCTACCGCAAGACGGTGCAGGTCAAGCTGCAGGCCGACATCCTCGCGCGCCGCGCGGCGCAGCTGCATCGCCTGACGCAGGCGTCGCTCGCCATCAACTCCGCGCTCTCGCTCGACCAGATGATCCAGGTCGTCGCGGATCTCGCGCGGGACATCCTGAACGGGGAGCAGGCGACCGTCCTCGCCGCGCCCGATCAGAAGTGGTCGTCTCCCCGCGCGGCGGTGTCGCTCTCGGCCGGCTGGCGCGAGAAGGGAGAGCAGTTTGCGGTCCGCGACCGCGCGGGTCTGCTGCGGCTGCTTTCCTCGGCGCGCGGGATCCTGCGCGTCCCCGCGGGAGACGCGGGCGGCGAGTGGGACGGGCTCCTGTCCCCCGAGGCGCGCGGTGCCGGCTGGCTGGCGGCGCCGCTGACCGGCCGCGACGGCCGCCCCATGGGGCTGCTCCAGCTCGTCGGCAAGCACGACGGCGACTTCTCGGCCGAGGACGAGGCGATCCTGACCCAGTTCGCCCAGATGAGCTCCATCGCCCTCGAGAACGCGCTCAACGCGGAGGCGCGCGAGGACAATCGGATGAAGGACGAGTTCCTCACGACGCTGTCCCACGAGCTGCGCACCCCGCTCTCCGCGATCCTCGGCTGGACGCGGCTCCTGCGCGCGGAGCGCCGCAGTCCCCGGCGCGTGATGGACGGTCTCGAGGTCATCGAGCGCAACGTCATGGCCCAGACGAAGCTCATCAACGACCTCCTCGACGTCTCCCGGATCATCACCGGCAAGCTCCGTCTCCAGGTCCAGCCCACGTCGCTGACCGAGGTGATCGAGGCGGCGATGGAGTCGATGCGGCCCGCGGCCGGCGGCAAGGAGATCCGCCTGAGCTTCGAGAACCGGCTCGGCGGCGCCTCGGACCGCATCGTGGGCGATCCGGACCGGCTCCAGCAGATCATCTGGAACCTCGTCTCGAACTCGATCAAGTTCACGCCCGCGCACGGCGGCGTCGACGTCACCCTGGAGCGGCGCGACGGCGGCGACTTCGAGATCGCGGTGAAGGACACGGGGCAGGGCATGACGCCGGAGTTCCTCGCGCAGGCCTTCGACCGCTTTCGCCAGGCCGACAGCTCGACCAGCCGGGCCCACGGCGGGCTCGGGATCGGCCTCGCGATCGCGCGTCACCTGACGGAGCTCCACGGCGGGGCGATTGCCGCGGAGAGCGCGGGCGCCGGCCTCGGCTCGCGGTTCGTCGTTCGCCTTCCGAGCGTCGCGATCGGCCTCGAGAGCTCCGGGTCGCCGGCGCCGGCCGGCCTTCCCGAGGCGCGCCGGCCCGTCCGCTCGGAGATCCGCCTCAAGGGAGTGCGGGCGCTGCTCGTCGAGGACCAGTGGGACAGCCGGGAGCTGATGGCGGAGATCCTGCGCCTCGCGGGCGCCGAGGTCACCGCCGTCGGCTCGGCCGCCGACGCGATGGAATCGCTCGCCTCCGCCGCGCCGGACGTGCTGGTCAGCGACATCGGCATGCCGGGCGAAGACGGCTACGCGCTGCTGCGGCGCCTTCGGACCTCCGCGCCGGCTCGGTTCGCGTCGATTCCCGCGATCGCCGTGTCCGCCTACGCGCGGGAGGAGGACCGGATCCGTTCCCTCTCGGCCGGCTTCCAGCTGCACATTGCCAAGCCGTTCGAGCCGGTCGAGCTCGTCGCCGCGATCGACCGCGTCGTGCGCCGGGCCGCGCCGCCGGGAGAGCCGGCGCAAAGACCCCTGCTCGCCGCGGGAGAGCCTCTCTCCGACGCGGAGGAGGCCGGGCACACCCCCGGGGCCGCCGAGGCCGCGCCCATCCTGATCGTCGAGGACAACGGCGACCTGAGGGAGGGACTGCGGCAGATCCTCGTCGACTGGGGGCACGGGGTCGAGCTCGCGGAGAACGGTCACCAGGCGATCGAACGGTGCATGGAGGCGCGCCCGCGGCCCCGGGTCGCGCTGATCGACATCGGCCTGCCCGACGTCAACGGCTTCGAGGTCGCCCGGCGCATCCGGAGCGTTCTGGGCCCCTCCGGGATCTACCTCGTGGCGCTCACCGGCCACGCCTCCACGGCGGACCTCCAAGCGGCCGTCGAGTCCGGCTTCGACACCCACATGGCGAAGCCGATCGCGTTCGAGAAGCTTCGGACCCTTCTGGAGAGCAAGCTCACGAAAGCGAACTGAGTCCCGTCAGACCTCCGTAATCCGAATCGGCGATCTTCTTGCGGCGCGAAGAGTATCCGCCAAGAACAACCTGAACATCGAGCGCTCCCGTCGCGGTCGAGCGCGTCAGCGCGAGCCGCGGAGTCGACGGCATCGGCCCCGGTCGCATCGCGAAGAGTCTCCCGACCGAAGGGAGGGAGGAGCTTCGCGATGCGGGAGCCCGCAGCGGTTGAGCGCGTCAGCGCGAGCCGCGAGGGCGACGTGGGTCGAGCGCGTCAGCGCGAGCCGCGGATCTCGGCGCATCGGCCCCGGTCGCATCGCGAATAGTCTCCCGACCGAAGGGAGGGAGGAGGTTCGCGATGCGGGAGCCCGCAGCGGTCGAGCGCGTCAGCGCGAGCCGCGAGGGCGACGTGTTGGCTGTGGGGGGTGGACTCGAACCACCGACCTTCCGGTTAACAGCCGGACGTTGTACCAGCTCAACTACCCCACAACGTCGCGACCATCATACGGCGGAAGAAACGCGGTGACCCGCCCGGCCAGCGCCTCCGGCAGCGCGCGCAGTACGTCCCGGATCTCGTCGGGCCGGTACCGCTGCGAGAAGTGCGTGAGCACGATCGCCTCGTTGCGGAAGAGATCCGCGCGGGCGAGCAGGTCGTCGAGGTGGATGTGCGCGTACTCCCGCGCGCGGTCGCGATCCTCCGGGAACAGGAACGAGCACTCGAGCAGCAACACGCGCGCGGCGAAGAGCTGCGGCGCCGCGTCGAAGATCTCCTCGCTGCAGTCGCCGGGGTACGCGAGCAGGGGCACCTCCTCGCGCCGGGTCACGTCGGTCCCCTGTGACCGCAGCCGCGCGATCTCCTCGCCCGCCAGCCCCGCGAACTCGTCGCGCAGCTTGTGCCGGAGCTCGGAGAAGAGATAGCCGACCGTCGGCACGCGGTGGCGCCCCGGCAGGACGCTCAGCTCGAGGTCGTTGCGCAGCTGCACACGGTCGCCCGGCCGAGCCGGAACGATCTCGAGGCGGTACGCGATCCGTTCGAGCTCCTCGCACGCCGCGACCCAGCGGGCCACCGGATCGACGGCCTCCGCGGGGAGGAACACCCGCGCGGGAGGCAGGTCCTGGAGCCGCCGGCGTGACGCGAAGTGCGCGAGCCCCGCGATGTGGTCCAGGTGCCCGTGCGACACGCACACCGTGGAGTAGCCGAGCACGTCCTCCGGCGCCCGCCCGAACTCGAGCAGCGTGCGGAAGCCCGGCAGCTTGTAGAAGGACTCGTGGCCCGCGATCGAAACGCCTTCGATCGGGATTCCCGCGGCCTCGATCCGGACGCGGCCCCGCCCCTCGGGATAGTCGCCGGCCACGCCGGGAGGTTACACGACGGCTAGCGTGCGGCAGCCGCGTGCGAACCGGCGGGAACGGTACGGCGAGCGATCGCGTCCGTTGGCATTGTCCCGGCGCGGCCGGCGACGACTCGGTTCGTGAGCGCGATCGCTCCGGCCCAGATCAAACTCGCGATCATGATGGCGAGCGCGAGCCTCAGCGACCAGCTGGCGGATTCCATCGAAGGGTTCCTCCTGTTGCGATTCCCCTTAACCGCAAAGGCCGTACCCGTTCGGGCGTGGCCGCCGTAAGCGATTGACGGCGGGAGACCTCCGGCCGGAGGCGGCGGCGCCCCGCCCGCGCCTTCCATGCCCGCGTGTTACTTTCCGTAACACGTGCGCGTCGCGCTCTTCGACTACGAGCTGCCGGTCGATCGGATCGCGCAGGAGCCGAGGCCCCGCGGGGAGAGCCGGCTCCTCGTCCTGCCTCGCGCGTCGGCGAGCGGCCCGGACTCCATTGCGCACCTGCGGTTCGCCGATTTCCCGCGGCTGCTTCGCGAGGGAGACCTGCTCGTTCGCAACGACGTGCGCGTCCGTCCGGCGCGGCTCTACGGAAAGGACGCCGAGGACCGCCTCGTCGAGATCTTCCTGCTCCGGGCGGAGGACGATGCCCGACGCTGGAGGACGCTCGCGAAGCCGGGCCGGCGCGCGAAGCCCGGCCGAATCCTCCGCTTCGAGGAAGGCCTGACCGCGCGCGTCGAAGCCGTCGAGCCCGCCGGCGGCGAGCGCACCGTCGTCTTCGACCGGCCGCTCGATCCCGCGCTGCTCGATCGGATCGGCCGGACTCCCCTTCCCCCGTACATCCGCCGCGAGGCCGGCGCGCCCGACCGTCCCGCGGACCGCGCCGCCTACCAGACCGTCTTCGCGCGGCAGCCGCTCGCCGTCGCCGCGCCCACCGCGGGACTGCACTTCACCGACGAGATCCTGGACGCGATCCGGGCGCGGGGCGTGACCATCGCCGACCTGACGCTCGCCGTCGGCGCCGGGACATTCAAGCCCGTGACCGCCGAGGACACGGAGGGCCACGCGATGTCCGCGGAGGACGTCGTCATCCGGGCCGAGACGATCCGCGCCCTCGCCCGGGCGCGGCGCGAGGGCCGCCGCGTCGTCGCCGTCGGCACGACCGTCGCGCGGTCGCTGGAGGCGGCGATCCGGCTCCTCGGGCCCCTCGAGGGTGAGCCCGTCGACGACCTGCGCTTCTCGACCGACCTCTTCATCATGCCCGGGTTCGAGTTCCGCGCGGTCGACGCGCTCCTCACGAACTTCCACCTGCCCCGTTCGACGCTCCTCATGCTGGTGTCGGCGCTCGCCGGGCGGGAGCGGATCCTGGCGGCCTATGCCGAGGCGCTCCGGGAGGGCTATCTCTTCTACTCGTTCGGCGACGCGATGTTCATCGCGTGACCGATAGAATCGCAGCCGTGAAGCGCGCTCCCCTCTGGATCGGCTATCCCGCGGCGGTCGTCGTCGTGTCGGCGACCACGGCCGTCCTGAAGATGTTCCCCAACCTGACCGAGGCCTCGGTCGCCCTGCTGCTGCTGCTGGCGGTCTTCCTCTGCGCCTCGGTCTGGCAGAGCGGCCCCGGCGTCGTGGCGGCGATCCTCGCCACGATCGGCTTCAACTTCTTCTTCCTCCCCCCGCTCTACACGTTCACGATCCAGGACCCGCGCAACGTCACCGCGCTCGTCGTCTTCCTCGTCTCGGGACTGCTGATCGGCCGGCTCTCGGCGCTCTCGCGCCGCCGGCTCGTCCAGCTCGAGGCGGAGCGGCGGGACCTCGTGGCGCTCACGCACCTCTCGCAGGGATTCCTCGCCGACACCAACCGCGAGACGCTGCTCGGCGTCGCCGCCGACCGGCTCCGTCAGGCGCTGCTCGCCGAACAGGTCGTGATCTTCGTGCCGGGCCAGGACGGCGCGCTCGCGCCCGCCGCCACGACGGCCGGCGCGGAAGCGCGGAGCGACCTCGCCGAGCTCGCATGGAAGCAGGGCAACTCCGCCGCGTTCCCGTCCGCGCTCGGCGGGACCGACATCTACCTGCCGGTGAACCTCGGAGTCCACCGCGTCGGCGCTCTGGGGGCGCGCGGCATCAAGTCGAGCGAGCGGCTCGCCGAGGCGTGCGCCACGCTTCTCGGACTCGCGCTCGAGCGAGAGCGCTTCCTGCGCATGGCGCGCGACGCGGAGCTGACCCGCGCGAGCGACGACATGAAGACGACGCTTCTCGCGGCGCTCGCGCATGACCTCAAGACGCCCGTCGCCACGGCCCGCGGCGCCATCGAGAACTGGGCTTCCCGCGCGGGTCCCGAGGCCGCTCGCCCGGCGCTCGAGGCGATCGCCTCGCTCACGCGCCGCATCGAGGACCTCCTGAAGGTCGTGCGGCTCGACGCCGGCGTCGACGCCCCTCGCCGCGAGCGCGTCACCGCGCGGGAGATCGTGGAGGCCGCCGTCGCGCGGTTCGGCGAGGCGCTCGCGGCGCACTCGCTCTACCTGGACCTCCCTCCGGAGGACATCCCGATCGAGGTGGATCCGTCCCAGCTGACCGAGGCGCTGGGCCAGGGCCTCGAGAACGCCGCGCTCTACTCCGCGCCGGGCACCGAGGTCCGCGTTTCGGTCGGCGAGAGCGACGGCCAGGCCCGCTTCGAGATCACCGACCGCGGGCCCGGGGTTCCGGAGAGCGACCGCGACCGGATCTTCGGCCGGTTCGTGCGGCTCTCGGACAAGCCCGGAGTCGAGGGATCCGGCCTCGGGCTCTTCATCGCGCGGCGGCTCGTCGAGATGAACGGAGGCCGCGTCAGGCTCCTGTCGGCCGAGCCCACGGGCGCGCGCTTCGAGATGCTGGTGCCCCGGGCGGCGGGATGAGCCGCGTCCTCGTCGTCGACGACGAGCCCGGGATCCGCAAGGTCGTCCGCGACGCGCTCGAGCGCGCGGGCCACGAGGTCGAGACGGCCGGCGATGGCGACGAGGCGATTCCGCTGCTCGAATCGCAGGACTTCGACCTCCTCGTCACCGACCTCGCGATGCCTCGGCGCGGCGGGCTCGAGCTGGTCCGCGCGGCGCGCGAGGGCGGCGCGGTGCTGCCGATCCTGGTGCTGACCGTCCGGCAGGAGGAGCGCGAGAAGGTGCGGCTGCTGGACGCCGGCGCCGACGACTACGTCACCAAGCCGTTCGGCACCGACGAGCTGCTCGCGCGGGTCCGGGCCCTGCTGCGGCGGTCCGAGGCGAAGCCGGGCGCGGCGCCGATGACGCGCTGGGCCGACGTGTCGGTCGACCTCGACGGCCGGATCGTACGGCGCGGCGCGCGCGAGATCCACCTGACGCCCATCGAGTTCGCGCTCCTGAAGACGTTCCTGGAAAAGCCCGGCGCGGTCTGGACCCACCGCCAGCTCCTCGCGGCGGTCTGGGGAACCACGGCCGGCGTCAGCAACGACACGCTGCGCGTCCACCTCGGAAGCCTGCGCCGCAAGCTCGAGGACGATCCCAACCGGCCCCGCTGGTTCCGGACGGAACCGTGGGTGGGATACCGCTTCTCGCCGGAGACCTGAGCGCCGAGCGGAAAACGGCGCGTCTTTCGAAATTCTTTCTAAGTTCCTCCGGACTCCTTCTCGGGCCGAGCGGGATGCTGGCCGCATGAGGTCGAAGACCAGTGGCGTGCTCCTCGCCGTGGCGGCGGTGGCGGCGCTGTTGGCCGGCTGCGCGGCCGCGGCCGTCTTTCCCGGCGCCTCTCTGCTCTGGGCCGGCGGCGGATTCGCGGGCTACGTCGCCTGCGGCCGGCGCGCGATGGTCCTCTGGAACATCGACGAGCGCGTCTTCGACCATCCGCATCGACACGCCCCCTCCCGAGACGCATCGCGCTTGATCGCCGGCCTTCTGCTCGCCGCCGCCGCCGCCCCTCTCCTCGCCCAGCAGACGATCTTCAACGTTCCCTCAGCGGATGTGCTGGGCCGGGGCAAGGCCTACGTGGAGGTGGACGAGCTCTTCCGGCCGACGGAGCCGCGGTTTTCTTCCACCACGGTGCGTGGAGTCGTCGGCGTGCTCCCGGGCGTGGAGGCCGGGGTCAACTTCGGAGGCCTCACGACGCCTGGTCCGGCGGCGCCGACCGCGACGCTCGCGGTGAAGATCCAGCCGTGGACGGCGGGCGGCCTCGGGCTGACCGCGGGCGGCTTCGGCCAGTTCTTCCTTCGGGGAAGCGAGGACGGGGAGCCGAGCGGTCTCGGCTACGGACACGTCTCCTTCAAGCTTCCGGGGATCGGGACGCGGGTCGCCGCGGGGGGCTGGTACGCCTCGGCGGGTTACGCGCGCGCGAGCCGCACGGGAGGCGCGCTCGCGAGCGTCGAGCAGCCGGTCCCGTGGGTTCCGGGCCTGACGCTCGCCGCCGACTGGTGGAGCGGCGAGAACACGATCGGTTACTTCTCGCCGGGCCTCGTCCTCGCCCTGGGCCGCTGGACCGCCTACGCCGCCTACGCGATCAAGAACGGCGAGTCGCGGGGCAATGCGGGCCTGCTCGAGCTCGGGTACTCCTTCTGAGAATGCCGTGATGTGGGACCTCCTCTTCCTCGCGGCGACGGCAGTCCTCTTCTGGCTGGCGGTCGTCTACACCCGCCGCTGCGACCGGATCTGACTCTGAGGAGGAGCTGATGGGTTGGGAAGACGTTCTGGGGCTCGCCGTCAGCATCGGCCTGCTCTGGTACCTGCTGCACGTCATGGTGAGGGCGGAGAAGGTCTGACGCCGTGAGCGCGATCGCCGTCGTCAAGATCCTCGTCTACCTCGGCCTCGTCGCCGCGCTGACGCCGATCCTCGGCGGCTACATGAAGCGCGTGTTCTCGGGAGAGCGGACGATCCTGGACGGCCTGCTGCGCCCGATCGAGCGGGGGATCTACCGGCTCTGCGGCGTGGACGCCGCGAAGGACCAGGGCTGGGTCGAATGGACGGTGGCGATGCTCTTCGTCAACGCCGTCTCGCTCGTCGTCCTCTACGCGATGCAGCGGCTCCAGAACCGGCTGCCGCTCAACCCGAACGGGTTCGGTCCCATCGCGCCCGACTCCGCCTGGAACACGGCGGTTTCCTTCACGACCAACACGAACTGGCAGGGGTACTCGGGCGAGACGACGATGTCCCACTTCACCCAGATGGCCGGCCTGGCGCTACACAACTTCCTGTCGGCGGCGACGGGCATCGCCATCGCGATCGCCGTCGTCCGCGGCATCGCCCGCGAGAAGGCCAGGGGCATCGGGAACTTCTGGTTCGACTGCACGCGGGCGATCCTGTGGGTCCTCCTCCCGATCTCCTTCGTGGCGGCGCTCTTCCTGGTCTCGCGCGGCGTCGTGCAGAACTTCCACGCGGACGTCACGGTGCAGACTCTCGAGGGCGCGCCGCAGAAGATCCCGCAGGGGCCGGTCGCCAGCCAGGAGGCCATCAAGGAGCTCGGCACCAACGGCGGCGGATTCTTCAACGCGAACTCCGGACACCCGTACGAGAACCCGACGCCCGGCACCAACTTCTTCGAGATCGTCCTGATCTTCGCGATCGGCGCCGGCCTCACCAACTCGCTCGGCCGGATGACCGGTTCGGTCCGCCACGGCTGGGCCGTCTTCGGGGCAATGGCCTTCCTGTTCCTCCTGGGCGTGTCGGTCGCGACCATTGCCGAGCAACGCGGCAATCCCGTCCACCAGGCCGCCGGGGTGGCGGCCCTGCCGACGGACGGAGGCGGCGGCACCGGCGGCAACATGGAGGGCAAGGAGGTCCGCTTCGGGATCGGCGACTCGGCGCTCTTCGCCACCGTCACGACGGACGCCTCCTGCGGCGCGATCAACTCCTGGCACGACTCCTTCACCCCCCTCGGAGGTCTCGTGCCGCTCGCCAACATCGCGACGGGCGAGGTGATCTTCGGCGGCGTCGGCGCCGGCCTCTACGGGATGTTCGTGTTCATCGTGCTCTCCGTCTTCATCGCCGGCCTGATGGTCGGCCGCACGCCGGAGTACCTCGGGAAGAAGATCGAGGCGCACGAGGTCAAGCTCGCGATGCTCTCGGTGCTGATCCTCACGCTCTGCATCCTGGGATTCACGGGCGCCGCCGCCGTGCTGCCGGCGGGCCTCTCCTCGCTCAACAACTCCGGCCCGCACGGCTTCTCCGAGATCCTGTACGCGTACACGTCGGGTGCGGGGAACAACGGGTCGGCCTTCGCGGGGCTGAACGCGAACACGCTCTTCTACAACGCGACGCTCGGGTTCGACATGTTCTTCGGCCGGTTCTTCATGCTGATCCCGATCCTCGGGATCGCCGGCTCGCTGGCGGCGAAGAAGAAGGTTCCCGAGTCCGTGGGCACCTTTCCGGTGACCGGGCCCGTGTTCGTCGTCCTCCTCGTCGGGGTGATCGTGATCGTGGGCGCGCTGACCTTCTTCCCCGCCTTCGCGCTCGGACCCATCGTGGAGCACTTCCTGATGAAGGCCGGAACGCTCTTCTGAGGAGGACCCGAGTGGCTCAGGCGAAACGCACCAAGCTCTTCGACAAGGCCATCGTCCGGACGGCCGTGGGCGACTCCTTCCGGAAGCTCTCTCCCCGTCTCCAGGCGCAGAACCCCGTGATGTTCGTGGTGCTGGTGGGGGCCGCCCTCGTGACCGTACTGCTCGCGCGCGACGTCGGGCGCGGCCGCGACGTCCTCTTCAACCTCCAGATCGCGCTCTGGCTCTGGTTCACGCTGCTCTTCGCCAATTTCGCCGAGGCCATGGCGGAGGGCCGGGGCAAGGCGCAGGCCGCGGCGCTCAAGCGGGGGCGCACCGAGACGACCGCCAGGCGCCTGACCCGGAAGGGCGAGGAGCCGGTCCCGGCCACGGCGCTGCGCAAGGGCGACCGCGTCGTCGTCGAGGCGGGCCAGGTCATCCCGGGCGACGGCACCGTCGTCGAGGGCATCGCCTCCGTCGACGAGTCCGCGATCACGGGCGAGTCCGCGCCGGTCATCCGCGAGTCCGGCGGCGACCGCTCCGCCGTGACGGGCGGAACGCGCGTCCTCTCGGACCGCATCGTCGTGGAGATCAGCTCGAATCCGGGCGAGACCTTCCTCGATCGCATGATCGCGCTGGTCGAGGGCGCGACCCGCCAGAAGACCCCCAACGAGATCGCGCTGTCGATCCTGCTCGCCGGGCTCACGATCGTGTTCCTGATCGCGACCGTGACCCTGCGCCCGTTCGCGCTCTACGCGAAGGGCGAGGCGACGACGCCGGTCCTGATCGCGCTGCTCGTCTGCCTGATCCCGACCACGATCGGCGGCCTGCTCTCGGCGATCGGCATCGCGGGCATGGACCGCGTGCTCCAGCACAACGTCCTCGCGATGTCCGGGCGCGCCGTCGAGGCGGCGGGCGACGTCAACGTCCTGCTGCTCGACAAGACCGGAACCATCACCCTGGGCAACCGCCAGGCGACCGACTTCTTTCTCGCGCCGGGCGTCGTGCCCGCCTCGGATCTCGCCGAGGCGGCGCAGCTCTCCTCGCTCGCCGACGAGACCCCCGAGGGCCGGTCGATCGTCGTCCTCGCCAAGGAGCGGTTCGGCCTGCGCGGCCGCCGCGTCGAGGGCATGCACTTCATCCCCTTCTCGGCGACGACGCGGATGTCCGGCGTCGACTGGAACGGCCGGAGCATCCGAAAGGGCGCGGGGGACTCGGTCATGGAGTGGGTCCGCTCGCGGGGAGGGACGGTCGAGCCGGCCGTCGGGGACCTCGTCAACCGCATCGCCGGCGAGGGCGCCACGCCGCTCCTCGTCGCCGACGGCACGCGCGTCCTCGGGGTCATCGCGCTGCGCGACGTGGTCAAGGCGGGGATGCGGGACCGCTTCGACCGCCTGCGCGCGATGGGCATCCGCACGATCATGATCACGGGCGACAACCCGCTGACCGCGGCCGCGATCGCGCGCGAGGCGGGCGTCGACGACTTTCTGGCCCAGGCCACGCCGGAGCAGAAGCTGGCGCTGATCCGCAAGGAGCAGGAGGGCGGGAACCTCGTCGCCATGACCGGCGACGGCACCAACGACGCGCCCGCGCTGGCCCAGGCCGACGTGGGCGTGGCGATGAACACCGGCACGCAGGCGGCGCGCGAGGCCGGCAACATGGTGGACCTCGACTCGAACCCGACGAAGCTCATCGAGATCGTCGAGATCGGCAAGCAGCTCCTGATGACGCGAGGCTCGCTCACGACCTTCTCGATCGCCAACGACGTCGCTAAGTACTTCGCGATCCTGCCGGCGATGTTCGCCGCGACCTACCCGGCCCTCAACGCCCTGAACGTCATGCGGCTCGGCACTCCTCGCTCCGCGATCCTCTCGGCCGTCATCTTCAACGCGCTCATCATCATCGCGCTCATCCCGCTCGCGCTCCGCGGCGTGCGCTACCGGCCGCTCGGGGCGGCGCGCATCCTGGCGAGGAACCTCTGGATCTACGGCCTGGGCGGCATCGTCGTCCCCTTCGTGGGCATCAAGCTCATCGACTGGGTCGTCCGGGCTCTGCACCTGGCGTGAGGCCGCGAACGAACATGAGACTGATCGTCCGCTCCACTCTCTACGTCGTCGTCCTGACGGTTCTGCTCGGAGGCGCCTACCCGGCGGCGGTGTGGCTCGCCGCCCGGACCTTCGCGGGCACGCGCGCCGACGGCTCGCTCGTGACGGCGAGGGGCCGCGTCGTCGGCTCGGAGCTGATCGGGCAGAGGTTCACGCGGCCCGAGTACCTCCACCCGCGCCCCTCGGCGGCGGGCAAGGACGGCTACGACGCGACCGCGTCGGGGGGCACCAACAAGGGACCCACCGACGCGGGGCTCGCGAAGCAGGTCGCCGAGGCGGTGAGGACGGCCCGGGCGGATCGCCCCGGCGACCCCCGCCCGGTGCCGGCGGACCTGGTCACGAGCTCCTGCTCGGGGCTCGACCCGCACCTCTCGCCCGACGCGGCGCTCTGGCAGGCGGCCCGCATCGCGCGGGCGCGCGGGGTTCCGGAGGACCGCGTGGCGCAGATCATCCACCGCCACGTCGAGCCTCGCACGTTCGGTCTTCTGGGGGAGCCGCGGGTCAACGTCCTGTTGACCAACCTCGACCTCGACCGCGACCTCTCCCCCGGCCCGTAGAATTGATCATGCTTTCGGAGGATCCCCGGCGCACCTCTCCGGACATCTTCCTCAAGCTCATCGAGAAGTCGCGCCGCGGCAAGCTCAAGATCTACATCGGACACGCCGCGGGAGTGGGCAAGACCTACCAGATGCTGGAGGACGCCCACCATCTGAAGAAGCAGGGCGTCGACGTGGTCGTCGGCCTCGTCGAGACGCACGGACGCGCCGAGACGGCCGAGCGCACCGGCGGCCTCGAGGTCATCCCGCGCCGCAGAGTCGCCTACAAGGGCAAGACGCTCGAGGAGATGGACCTCCCCGCGATCCTCGCGCGCAAACCGGAGGTCGTCATCGTCGACGAGCTCGCGCACACCAACGTGCCGGGGGTCGAGCACCCGAAGCGGTACGACGACGTCGAAGACATCCTGGACGCAGGCATCTCGGTCATGACGGCGGTCAACATCCAGCACTTCGAGTCCCTGCAGGACATCGTCTCGCGGGTCACCGGCGTCGCCGTGCAGGAGCGCGTGCCGGACCGGATCCTGCGCCAGGCCGACTCCGTCGTGAACGTGGACCTTCCCTCCGAGGAGCTGCGCGAGCGGCTCCGCGCCGGGAAGATCTATCCGGCCGAGCGGATCCAGCCCGCGCTCGAGAACTTCTTCACGGAGTCGAACCTCGCGTCCCTGCGTGAGCTCGCGATGCGGCAGATCGCCGACCGTCTGGAGACCGAGCGCCGCGGCACGGACCGGAGACAGGATGCCGCGATCGAGCCGGTGGGCACGAAGGCGATGGTCGCGATCTCGGCGAACCCGGAGACCACCCGCCGGCTCCTCCGGCGCGCCTCGGCGCTCGCCGGGAAGCTGAACACGAACTGGTTCGCGGTCTACGTGCGCACGCCCCGGGAGAGCCCCCACCGGATGTCGGCGCGGGAGCACCGGCTCCTCAACGAAAACGTGACGCTGGCGATGGAGCTCGGCGCGAAGGTCGTCTGGCTCTCCGCCGAGAACGTCGCCCGGGAGCTGCTGCGCTTCGCGCGCGAGCACGGCGTCACGCTGGCGATCTTCGGCAAGTCGAGCCGGCCGCTGTGGCGCCGGTTCCCTCACCGGAACAGCCCCATCGACGCGTTCGCGCGCGCGGGTACCGGGATCGACGTCTACGAGATCGAGACCGAGAACTGACCGAGCGCCTCGAAGGGGGCCGGCCTACGCCCGCGTCTCGTCGACGAACTGCTGCGTCGCCGCGTCGATGGACCGCCGCGCGCCCGGCAGGACGAAGAGCCCCGCCGACTCGACCCGGTCCCGGGCGGGGGGCGGGAGCGCCATCGGGTAGTCCACGGGCCTGCCGTGGTCGGCGAGAAGCAGCGCCGGGTCGTACACGCTGTTGAACTTCCAGAGCATGCGGACGAAGTTGGTCTGGCCGCGCACGACGCGCGAGGCGGCCAGCTTCGTCACCTCGGTGAGCGCCTTCCAGCCGAGGTGCTTGCCGTTCAATACGCGCTGCGTCTTCACGAGCTCGTCGTAGAACTCGGGCAGCGGCAGCTTCGTCGGCAGCACGGCGTGCTGGATGTCGTACAGCCGATAGTCGCGCGTCTGCACGCGCCGCGACTCCGTGAGCCACGTCTCGGTCCCGGGATACGGCGTGTTGACGCTGATGTTCACGATCTCGGGCGTCTCGCGGCACCACTGGCGCACGACCTCGAAGCGCTCCTTGTCCCAGTCGGGGTCCGCGATGAGGTTGATCGCGACGGTCACCCCGAGGGTGCGCGCGAACTCGAGCGCCTCGAAGTTCTTGCCGAGCGAGACCCGCTTGCGGTGCTTGATCAGGCCCTCGGCGTCGATCGCCTCCAGCCCGAGGAACATGTACTCGAGGCCGAGCCGCTTCCAGAAGTGGAAGACCTCCTTGTTGCGCAGCAGCACGTCGCCGCGCGTCTCCAGGTAGTACTGCTTGCGGATGCCCCGGCGCGCGACGGCCTCGCCGATCCGCATCCCCTGCTCCGCCTGGATGAACGCGACGTCGTCCACGATGAAGACACCCGGCTCGCGGATGCTCTCGAGGTCTTCCACGACGCGCTCGGGGCTGATGGTCCGATAGCCTCGGCCGTAGAAGGTCCACGCGCTGCAGAACGAGCAGTCCCACGGGCATCCGCGCGTGAACTCGATCGAGGCGCACGGGTCGAGCACGCCCAGGAAGTACCTGCGCCGGTGGCGCAGGAGCGAGCGGGCGGGCCGCAGGTCGTCCAGGCTGCGCACGAGGCCCGGCGGCGGTCCCGATCCGGCGAGCGTCACGGCCCCGGGAACCCGCAGGACGCCCGACGGCGAGGCGTCGTGCGCGGCGACGGCTTCGAGCAGCGCGGGCGTGTTGGCCTCGCCCTCGCCGCGCAGCACGCAGTCGATCGCGCCCGCGCCGTGCTCCAGCAGGTCTCCGGCGACGAACGACGCGCTGTGGCCCCCGACGAACACGTACGCGTCGGGGTACAGGCGCTTCGTCGCGCGCGCGAGGTCTACGATCTCGGGGACGTTCGCGAGGTAGTTGCCGGAGAATCCCACGGCATCGGGCCGAAATCGCTCGAGCAGGCGGAAGTAGTCGGCGTGCGACTCGGCCTGGAGATCGATCATGCGGACGTCGTGGCCGGCCTTCTGCGCGGCGGCCGCCACGAGCTCGAGACCCAGGGGCTCGAGACGCAGGAAGACCTTCGTGTACATCAGGGGACCCGGATGGACGGCCAGGAATCTCAAGGTACCGAGGGCCTCGGCACCGGAAGCTGCAAGCGGCATGCCGCGTTGCCGCGGCGACCGCGACCCCTCATCCCCGCGCGGCCCGCGACCCTTCGGCCTCGGAGAGCCCCGCGATCATCCGGGCGAGCGCCCGGGTGTGTGCCGGGGTCGTGCCGCAGCAGCCGCCCACGATCCGCGCGCCCCGCTCGATCCAGCCGCGCGCAACCTCCGCGTACGCGTCCGGCTCGAGCGCGTCCGTGAACGCCCAGCCGGGCCCCTCCGCGGGCAGGCCCAGGTTGCCGTAGGCCGCGAGCGGCACGCCGCTCCCGGATGTCGACGCCGCGAGGACCGCGAAATCCACCGACAGGGACGCGGCCGGGACGCAGTTGATCCCGAGAGCGTCCGGGGACCGAGGGGCGAGCGCCATCAGCTCCGCCGCCGCGTCCGCGATCGGCTCGCCCGAGAGGAGCCGGCCCTTCCCGTCCGTCACGAGCGAGACCGCGAACGGAAGCCCCGTGGCGCTGGCCGCGAGGGCGGCCGCCCTCGCCTCGCGGATCGAGTTGTGCGTCTCCGCGAGGATCAGGTCGACGCCCGCCTCGGCCAGGAAACGTGCCTGGCTGGCGTGCTCGCGCTCCAGGGATTCCGTCTCGGGCGCGAGGTCGGGCCGGTAGCAGTCCTCGAGCGGAGACAGCGATCCCGCCACGAAGATCTCGCGGCCGCGCAGCGAGGCGGCCTGGTGCGCGAGCCGTATCGCCAGCGCCGAGAGCTCCGCCGCGCGTTCCCCCATCCCCTCCTTCGCGAGCGTGCGCGCGTGCGTGCGGAAGGTGTTGGCGGTCAGGATCTCCGCGCCGCTCGCCGCCTCGTCGCCGTGGATGGTCCAGACGAGCTCCGGATCCCGGAGCAGGGCCCGGGCGCTCCAGAGCGGCGTCGTCGTGTCGGCATCGCGCCGCTGGAGCTCCGTGCCCATGGCCGCGTCGAGCAGGAGCGGGGGGCCGGAGCGCAGCCGCTCGCGAAAGCGGCCGGAGAGATTGCCCATCGTTTTGAGTCTACCCGACCGCTTCGGCTAACAAAATTAGACGAAACATCAGAATTTCCTAACAAAGTTAGGGGCTCCTTTCGGAGCCCCTAACGACTAACGACTAACGACTAACGACTAACGACTAACGACTAACGACTAACGACTAACGACTAACGACTAACGACTAACGACTAACGACTAACGAC
>Ga0207658_10001157_pt1 | contig 21115 bp, 20 predicted proteins | sample KBSS33metaG_FD_184322 | JGI IMG/M metagenome (GOLD analysis project Ga0207658, IMG submission 184322) | Switchgrass rhizosphere microbial communities from Kellogg Biological Station, Michigan, USA - KBS S3-3 metaG (SPAdes) (version 2) | ecosystem: Host-associated > Plants > Roots > Rhizosphere...
TTATTAAACGTAATTTCATACAATAACCATCCATTATAACCATCCATTTATAAACAAAATAACTACAAGCAACCTGACAATTTGCTTACTTACAAAAACTCATTTTTACTTATCTATTATTTTTTACGTATCTATTATTTTTACTTATTTACAGTTAGTTTTTGCCTAACTAGCCGGTACCGGTTTTTTGTTAATCGATTCTAAAAACTCACGATTAGTTTTGCATTTTTTCATCTTATCAATAATAAATTCCATACCTTCTATAGTATTCATCGTTGACAATAATTTTTGCAATACCCAAACTTTGTTTAAATCTTCAACACTTAACAGAAGATCTTCTCGGCGAGTACCAGATACTAATAGATCAAATGCAGGATAAACACGACGATTTGCTAATTTTCGCGTCATATTTATTTCCATATTTCCCGTACCCTTAAACTCTTCAAAAATGACTTCTTCCATACGAGAGCCTGTATCAACCAAAGCTGACGCCAATATAGTTAAAGAACCACCTTCTTGCACGGCACGAGCAGCACCAAAAAAGCGTTTTGGGAAATAGAGAGCATTGGCATCTATACCACCAGTTAAAACCTTACCTGAAGCGGGAGCAACTGTATTATAAGCTCGCGCCAAACGAGTGATAGAATCGAGTAGAATAACTACATCTTTTCCTGATTCAACCAATCTTTTTGCACGCTCTAATACAATTTCTGCAACTTGCACATGCCTTGTTGCCGTTTCATCAAAAGTAGAACTCACCACTTCAGCCATTTTACCTTTAACTACTTTTTTCATATCAGCAACTTCTTCTGGACGCTCATCAATAAGCAATACCATAAGATATATATCAGGATAGTTTGCTATAATACTCTGCGCTATCTCTTTCATCAAAAGCGTTTTACCCACCTTAGGCGGCGCAACGATAAGTCCTCGCTGCCCCTTACCGATAGGAGTAAAAATATCTAATATACGAGTAGAAATAGCTGTAGGATCAAATTCTAGGGTTAATCTTTCATACGGATGAGTAGGAGTTAAACGATCAAAGTTTGGTCTATCTCCCATGGTAATAGGATCCGAGCCATTTACTGATTTAACTTGTAATAATGCATAATATTTTTCACCCTCTTTAGGCTTTCTAATTACCCCAGTGATCATATCACCAGTACGCAAATTAAATCGTCGTATCTGCGAAGGAGAAACATAAATATCATCCTGACTAGAAACATAATCATAATGTGATGAACGTAAAAATCCAAAGCCATCTGGAAGTTTTTCTAACGCGCCATTCACTTCCATCTCAACATCTGGATGCAATTCAACAAATTTAATTCTCTCTACTAATTCTTGTTTAGACATTAATGCTGCACCAACAATACCTAGTTTACGAGCGTAACTATTAAGATCAACCAAAAACATCTCTTCTAGTGGCTTTCGAGCTTCTTGATGCTGAGGTGCTTGTCTACTAGGAGCGTTAGAATGCTGTTGTGGTCGCGAATATCTTCCACCACCTTGCTGCTGATTCTGACCCTGATTCTGAATTGGTTGTTGTGACGATTGCTGGTTATGTTGTTGTGGCTGGTTTTGCTGTTGTGGCTGGTTTTGCTGGTGTGATTGTTGCTGGTGTGATTGTTGCTGGTGATTTTGAACTGCCGCTGACGGCGTCGCTTGTTGTTGCTGAACCTGATTATTATAAGCCTGATTATTATAAGATTGAGAAAACCGTTGTTGTGGATGCCGATATCTTGTATCTTTTTCCCGTGATTCTCGTGATTCTTGTTGCGGTCTCAAATCTTTTTCTCGCGATTCTTGTTGCGTATTTTTTGCAGGCCTGTTATCCATTATTCTGTTATCTACAGGCTTATTGTCTACAGGCTTATTGTCTACAGGCCTATTGTCTGCAGACCTATTATCTTTATTATCTTTTAAATCACCACCTTTTTGCACAAGATTTTTCTGTGTGACATCTTTTTGTGTTTGTCCTACAACAGAAGTCGATCTTTCAGCAGGTTTATTGCCACTTTTAGCAACCGACTCGAGCGCTACACCTTTTTCCGACTTGACGGTAGTTGGAGATATATTTTTTTGATTATGTACCCCTGAAACTTCCCTCGGCACTTCTCGGGATATATCATCTTTTTTTTCTTCACTCAGAACATCTTGCAATAGCGGTTCTTTAGCAGTAATCGCTTTTTTTGTAGAAATTCGTTTTCGTTCAGTTGTACGAATTTTTTTAGTTTTTATGTCTTGCTCAGTTTCTACTCTTTTTTTTTCATCATCGCTGGCCTTTATCATGCACCCCCTCCATACTAATAACAAATAATACATTCATATTCAGACCTAAAAAAAGAATAACCAATCAAAACAGATCTTTACCTATATAATAAGTAAAGAATAGTCTCAAATATTTTTAAAAAATAGTTTTAATCTATAACAATCGTATCTATGCGCAATGCATCATATCTATTTATCTTTATTAAATAACAACATAATAGGACTTGCTATGTAAACAGAAGAATAAGTACCAAACACAATTCCCACTAACAAAGTTAAAGAAAAGTCTCGTAATGCTTCTCCTCCGAAAATATACATAGATCCAACAACTAACCCAGTAGTAAAACTGGTAAGTAGAGTACGTCGAAGCGTCTGATTGATACTAATATCAATTACCTCAGTCATTGGCAGGTTAGGCATTAATTTTCTGTTTTTTCTAATCTGAGAAAAAATAATAATAGTATCATTTATAGAATAACCAAGAATAGCTACAATAGCACCAATAAAGTTATTCGATATTTCTCGATCCAGAAAAAGAAAAATTGCCAACATAACTAAAGCATCATGAAAAAGAGCTACAACAGCACCTAAAGCATAACCAAAAGATAAAAATCTTAATGCAATATAAATGAGCAAAATAATAAGAGATAGCAATACTGCATAAATTGATTTCCAGCGAAGTTCTTCTCCAACACCAGGACCAACCGCTTCATTCTGTAAAACGGTTACTTCATAACCCGGTACAGAATCTTTAACCACCTGAGCCATTCGTTGAGCGACCCCTTGAGAGTCATCGGAAAAGTCTTTTACTCTAACCAAAATCTCATTTCTTCCAAAATCACGCGCTGTCACACTTTCAAATCCTGCCTGTTGCAAAGCATTTTTTACAACTGAAACATCCAAGGGCTTATCAAGTCCTAAAAGAACCTGAGTACCACCAGTAAAATCAACACTGTAAGTAAATGCATAACCACGCGTATGCTTTTTATAAAAAAAGACCGCTATAAATAATGCCATAATACATAAAGAAAAAATCGTTGTTACGCGACGATATTTAATAAAGCTTATCATACAGACTCTCCAAAAAACGGCAGACTCTCGGGAAAAACAGAACTACCAGTAAACGTTTTTAATAACAATTAACTATTTTGCATCTACTACTGATACATTAGACATAACAGATACATATTTACGACCTTTGAGTCCAAAATGAAACTTAACGCTTCCTGGAGCCAAAGCAAATAACGTATGGTCTTTGCCACAACCTACCAATTTACCTGCGTGAATACGAGTACCTCTTTGGCGAACAATAATTTCACCCCCGCTAACACGCTCACCATCAAAAAGCTTGACCCCTAATCTTCTACCTTGACTATCACGACCATTATCCGTGGAACTACCGGCCTTACTCGTTGCCATTGAAATCCTTTGTAAGATGTAAAAAAATTAATACTATTACCTGTATACTATTATTTGTAAGACGACTGATATTTAGACGTTCTTAAATACGAAAACAATTCTCCATCTATTTTTTAGAGATACATTAATTATATTCCCAAAAAGGGTAAAAAGTCAATACGGCAAAACTCCCTATTTTTAACTATAGACAGAATATTTTATTTCACTCCCAGACACGAATGCATGATTGTATGACAAAAGGGCTCTTTACCACAATCTTTCCGGCCGGGGACCCCACTATACACCCCTGTCTTTCTATAACTTGATAGCCCTCCCATTTGCATTGTGTCTATTTTATAGATATAATTTTATCTATAAACAAATTACTTTTTAAACCCGTTGCGACAAAAAGAAAATAAAAATCGGCTTAAAATTTAAATCAAAACAAAGACCTTTATGAAATCACGCTTAACAATATTATTATATTTTATTTTAATTCTTGACTGCCAACAGATTATTGCTATGGATATAAATAAAGAAAAAAGGCCTGGTGAGACTGGTCAACCAAGCAATAATCCAACCCTCTCACTACCTACACAACCCCTTCTCAATGCCCCTAAACACGCTCAAAACGATAAAAGCGAGGAAGAAAAAATAGAAAAAGGTGCAAAAATAGAAAAACTAAAACAGATTATGAACTCTTTGAAACCAGAAGAAAACTCCAAATTCACCTTAGATGAAGGAGATCAAATAATAATATATAAAAACTCATCCAAAACACGTATTAAATGCTACTATATGAATCTCTGTATTTTGGAAGCTGGAAGTTGGAATAACTGGAATTGGAATAACTATTATATACTAGAACATTTACAAAAATGCATAAATAATATTAAAAAAAAACCAGAAAGTTTCATTGAAGTAATGCTGCCCACTCTTCCTAATGGTCTAGGCGCCCAACCAAATCCGACCATATCCATGCCACCACTAATAAACCAAAAACAACGAGCTACAGAGCCACTTCACCCTGTTAAGCTAGGAGAATCAACCATACTTAATATTCCCATGAATATATGTATGGAAAAAAAATTGGGCAAGATTGGTCAACCAAGCAATCATCAAAACATACAAAACCTTCTCAATGACCCCGAAAACAATCAATGCGAAAGCGAAATCAAAGAAGCAAACGAAAAAGACAAAACTGAACTAGAAAAGCTAAGAGACGTTACAATAAAAGCTTTGAAATCAAAAGCATTTAACTTTTCCATGCCTATTTACACTTTCACTTTAGATAGCGGAGACCAATTAGAAATAAGCAGGGATAAATATGAATCGCGTATTTTTTTCATCTATAAAAATTTGAGTCATTACACGGTACCCATTCCCCTTAACATTGATGATGTCTCACAAAATCCAAAAGACTATTCAATACTACTAAGCAATATGAAAAAACTCGTAGATAAAGGTAAGACTATCAAAAAACTCAAAAATGCTAGGAAGGAACACATAGTTAAAACCATACCAGCACCAACACCTATGTTTAGCAACGCGTTTACACTTCCTTTAACGGCAGTATTCGTAGGCATAGGTATGGCCATGATATGGTATTATAAATATAAAGGGCAAAACGTTTAACAGGATAATCCTTAATTTACTTACTGACGGCCTTCCAATCAGCCCCGATGCGAGTCGATACTATAAAGGGTATCGACCAGGCAACTACAGACTCCAATTCTCCAACAATACACGCTTCTACCTCTTTGGCCTGATCAGCTCTTGCAGAAACCAAAAGTTCATCATGAATCTGTAAAACAAGGTGAGCGTCTAGTTGCTGCGCAGAAAAAGCATTTCTCACCTTAATCATTCCCTGTTTCATAATCTCTGCTGCCGTACCCTGAGCAACTGTATTTATAGCGACTCGCTTTGCTTCTTGATAAAGAGTATTGTTTTTTTCATAAATACTCGATATATCGCGACGCCGACCCCAAAAAGTCTCTACATAACCATGCTCTTTTGCAAACTCAATAATCCCATCCATCCAGACCTGCACCCCCGGATATTGTTCAAAGTACTTTTCGATAAATTTTTTCGCTTCTTTAAAGGGAATACCTAAGTCTTTAGAGAGCCCATAAGGGGTAAGGCCATATAGAATGCTAAAATTAATTCTTTTACCCATCTGGCGCTGCTCATGAGTCACCTGTTCCTGTTCAACATCAAATAAACGTGCTGCTGTCTGCATATGAATATCTTGACCCATTCTAAAAGCATGAATTAATGACCGGTCTTGAGATAAATGAGCTAATACACGCAATTCAATTTGTGAATAATCAGCCGACACAAAAGAAAAATGTTCTGATGGCCTAAAAGCGCCCCTGATAGCTATGCCATAGCCATTGTTGGGAATATTTTGCATATTAGGATCAGAGCTGGACAGTCGGCCGGTTGCTACACGTGCTTGGCTAAAAGAAGTATGAATCCTACCTGTCTTTTGGTTGATATATGAAGGCAAGGAATCAAGATACGTATTTTTTAATTTTGTTAATTCACGATACTTCAACAATAGCTCTGGCACTAAATGCTTTTTAGCAAGCTCTGCCAAAACTTCATAGCCAGTTGAATGACTGCCACTTTTACCCTTTTTATTTGTTGGCGTTAAGCCCAGAGTAACAAAAAGAAGCTGGCCTACCTGCTTTGAAGAATTAAGATTTATCGGTGCTCCGGTAACTGCAAAAATAGTCTCTTTTAATGTATCAAGATCATGAGTTACGACTTTATTTACCTTTTCTAATGCAGCCGTATTTAATATAATTCCTTCTTTTTCCATCTCATATAAAATTTGTATCAATGGCGTTTCTACCGTTAAAAAAAGCACCATCAACTGCTGCTTTTCCAATTCTTGCTTCAAAACAGAAACGAGACGTAATGTCTGATGCGCATCTGATGCCGCATATAAAAGAGCAATATCGGCAGGAACTTGCGAAAAATTTTTATATGGTCCCATGCTCATAACTTGATCATAAGAAAGCATAGGCTCATTAAAATAGAGTATAGATAAACTCTTTAATCCTGCACTCTGCCAACTTTTAGTCACCAAACTTGCTGCGATATACGTATCAAAACAGGGTCCACATACTTCAATGCCATACCGAGAAAGAACCAATTTATCATATTTACTGTTGTGCGCGTATTTTTCTATGGAACTATCTGCAAAAATCGGTTTTAAATAAGAAACAATAGTATGTATAGATAATTGTGGGGATAATTTTTGATTATCTAGTTCCTGATTATGTGCAGCACTATCTATAGACGCTTTCTGCTCTAACAATTGAAATATAGACAACTGCTGAGACAATTTTTGATTATTTTCTGAAGATACATGCAAGTAGGGTTGCTGGGGTAATTTTTGTTGCGATAGCTCTTGACCAGATAAAACATCATCACAGGCGATATAAAAAGCTTGCCCCTCTTTCACCGAAAAAGAAATGCCCACCAAATCAACAGCCAATGCTTGCAATCCTGTAGTTTCAGTATCATAAGCAAAGCCAATACTATTTTTAAGTAATATACACAGCTCCATAAGCTCTTGCTCTGTAGAAATAAGTCTAAAATCGTATTTTTTCAGTATCTCTAGAATTTCTAAACTATCCTGGCCCTCCGGGTTTTTCGCACTTTTCTGAATTTCGACATTCTCTATATCAAAAACTTCTCTCTGATCTTTATTTTCTATACTATCCTGATTTTCTATTTTTACTTGCTCTTGGTCTTGCTCAAAATCTTTAGCTTTTTCCTGCCCTGCTTGCTGGCCGCCCTGAACAGCCTCCAAATCTTTTAATAAAGACTTAAATTCTAATTCTTTAAAAAGCGACGCTGCTTTATGCCAATTATGTTTATCAAAAATAGCATCTTCTTTTTTTATATCAGTTTTGTAATAACGCAATAGAAAAAGATCTTGACTCAAAAAAGCATTATCTCGCTGACTCTCTAATGCTACTCGTGCTCGCTTGCTGGAAACAGTATCTAAGTTCACATAAAGATCTTCTAGCGAATTAAACTTAGTTACCAATTCAAGCGCAGTCTTTTTTCCTATACCATGTACACCAGGAATATTGTCCGAAGAATCACCTAACAGAGAAAAATAAAACGGTAATTTTGAAATGGGAAAACCGATTTTTTCAGTAAAATTATCTACACTAAACAATATCTCTTTAAGCGGGTCATATAAAAAAACGTTATCTGCTATTAATTGCCCCATATCTTTATCTGAAGTAACCAGAACAACGTTATCGCCACTATTATTATCTTTACCATCTTCACTCTCTACGCGATCTACTTTATGTACGTTTACGCTATCTACTCTATCTTTACTATCACTATCTTTACTATCACTATCTTTACTATCACCATCTTTACTATCACTATCTTTACTATCACCATCTTTACTATCACTATTATTTTTGTTGGCTATGCCAACCAATTCTTTTGTAAGCGAAAACAGAAGATCATCAGCCTCTACTCCTTCTTGCGCAACCTGCTTAAGGCCAATCAAATCAGCAAACTCTATACAATATTCTTTTTGCATGAAAAGATCGCTTGGCGGTGCTTGACGAGTGGCTTTATAAGCAGGAAATATCTCTGATCGAATCGTTTTACCCTTACTATCCCAAACAAGTATCATATATTCAGGATCAAACAAAGCTACTAATCGCTTAATCATACGGCAAAACGAATAAACGGCTTGTACGGGAGTACCGGTGGAAGTGTGCAGTGGATGCGTTCCATAGTATGCTCGATACAGCAAAGAAGAGCCATCAATCAGAAAAATCGTTCTATTTTTATCCAGAGTATTTTTTTTAATCATATTTTATACAATTACACGGATTTAAAAAAATCATAATTATTCTCTCTATCTAAACTAAAAAAGCATCAAGAAAAAGTCTATGACAGACATGAGATAATATCAAACAAATTATATGCTACGCTATTTCTCGGTACAAGACAATTCAGCAACATTTTTTTTAGGCTCATTTGCCTTATTCCATATATAGAAACAGCCTTTATAACCAATAAAACCAAAACCTCCAACAACACCACCCACAAGACTAGCCGCTAAACCAGGCACTCTATGCCATGCAAAGTGCCAACACCAATAGCAAAAACAATACCATTCTCTGTGACAACACCACCTGTAGCACCAGCAATACCACTCATAGCACCACCAGCAATAATGAAACAAGTACGGGCACGGGCAAGATTGGCATGGTCGACAATAGGATTACTAGCAGCACGCAAGCCACCGGAAACACAAAAAATACTTAATAGCGTAATTAAACGTAATCTCATAAAACAAAACCCTCCGATAAAAAGGTATTGATAGTAGTTTTGAAGGTTGTTAAATACACCAGCAAGCCATATCTTAATTGCTACTGTGGTTCTTGGTTGCTATAAAACTTATTGTATACACGTTTACCGTAGTTAACCAAATAAATACCTCCAAAACCCACCGCTACAAAAACCCCAAAAGTAAGACCTCCACTGACGGCACCGCTACCAGCACCAATACTAGCAGCACGAATATCAGAAAGCTTAGGGGTAGGACATGTGCAATTGAATGTTGAGGTAAAAGTCATAGCAATAAGGCCACCCAAAAAACCACCACCACAAACAGCTACTAAACCAGCAACGTCAGCCCTTATCTTTTCAGCTGTACTCGCTGAATTATTACTCTCAGAATTAAGCTCAGAATTACTCTCAAATCCATCAGACATTATTGTACACAAAGCAACACTTGCACCAACACCTCCACCAACAAGGCCTCCAGCCTTAGCACAAATGCTGGGAGTCCATGGCTGGCCACTGCAAGCAAGAGACCAGTCATCGGAAGGAACACGCGAACACAACAAACCACCAAAAGCAAAAACAAAACTGAATAGCGCAATTAAACGTAATTTCATAGAAAAAAACCTCCACTAAAAAAAACTATTAAATACACACCAGCAAGCCATATCTTAATTGCTACTGTGGTTCTTGGTTGCTATAAAACTTATTGTATACACGTTTACCGTAGTCAACCAAATAAACACCTCCAAAACCCACCGCTACAAGAACCCCAAAAGCAAGGCCTCCACTAGCGGCACCGCTAGCAGCACCAATACCAGCACAAAACTTAGCCTTATCGGTTCTTGGGCCAAAAACCAGAGCAGTAATACCACCCAAAACACCACCACAAACAACTACTTGACCAGCGTCCGCCATTATCTTCTCAGCAGCACTCGCTGAATTATTACTCTCAGGATTACTCTCAAATTCATCAACGATTATTTTACCCAAAGCAGCACCTACACCAGCAATGCCCCCACATTTCCAAGACGTCCAGGGCAAGTTACCGGAAGCACGCAAGCCACCGAAAGCAAAAACAAAACTGAATAGCGCAATTAAACGTAATCTCATAGGAAAAAAACCCTCTACTAAAAAAAGTTATTCGATATATACAACTTTCACCTACTACTCTGTTTTTAATCTCTACTACTCTGTTTTCTGCCTCAAAAGCCACTTTGCTTCTACTTTAATAGTATTTTATTTTTTACTACTAGTCAAACCAGGCCGGCACACCAAAAACCCTGAACCTGGCAGCAGGACTGGAATCGCGAATCTAGGAATCGAAAAAGATAAGGGGAGCAAGCCACCGGAACTGGAGCCGGAAATCAAAGCAATTAAGGTGAAAATGTCGGGCCATGAGACCAAATCTCAAAAAAGTTGATTGCGCGGGATCAGAAGAAAGTTAACGACAGAAACTATGCACATAATAAACAAGTGAGCTTAATCGTACCCAATATCAGCAATTAATACATTAATACCATGCCCGTATCTATCGCTAGAATTTCTGGTAAAATTCCTAATTATCACAAACTCTGTACTATCTCACGCTCTTTAAAACTAAACTTCTGCGTTCCTATTTCTTGATACTGATCCGGCCCTTTGCCCAACACAGCAATAATCGAATCTTGCCTGCTATGCTCAAAAGCTATCTGTATTGCTAGCTCACGATCAAGTTCTATAATAACTTTATGTTTATCAGAATCCACAATGCCAGCGCATATATCTTGCGCAATTAAAAACGGATCTTCTGTCCGAGGGTTATCGCTTGTAATCACGATCAAATCTGCATACTCGGCTGCTATTGCACCCATCAAAGGACGCCGACTTGCATCCCTATTGCCCCCGGAACCAAAAACCACTGTAAGTTGTGACGTTAATAAACGTAATTCTGACAGCAGCGCTTCATACGATAAAGGATTATGCGCATAATCAATAATGGCAAATGCGCCATTGGAAAGCCTATATTTTTCAAAGCGTCCAGGAACACCTTCAAACGTCAATAAGCCCTGCTGAATACTCGCCGTATCAAGCCCCAAATCTAATAATACACCAATAGCTGCACCACAATTATACATATTAAAAAGACCTGACAACTGAGGACACGAAAAAACAGATTTCTGATTTTTATTTCTAAACACAAACTCTAAATCATATCTATTCGATAGTTCTAATTTTATATCCACATATGTTTGCCCAAAACTCAAACAATCACTGTAACGCTCTGACAACAACTTTACTCGAGAATCATCGCCATTAATATAGGCATACGCACCTATTTTTCGCTGATCCAAAAGAAGGCATTTTGCTGCAAAATAAGAATCTAACGAGTCATAAAATTCTAAATGCTCTAACCCAAAATTGGTAAAAATCATCGCATCAAAAAATATACCTCTAACACGTGACATGCTCAACGCTTGAGCAGCAACTTCCATAACCACATGCGTTATACCACGATCAACGCATACTTTTAAAAATTGGTGTAAATAATCTGGTTGCGGTGTAGTCAAATTCGCAGGCATAATAATATCTTCTATATGATTACCCGCTGTACTCACTAATGCAGTTCGATAGCCCGCACTCACGAGCATATGCTTAAGTAAAAACGATGTGGTTGTTTTCCCTTTAGTCCCCGTAACACCAATAATGGTCAATTTGTCTGCTGGATGCCCTGCTGCAGCAGCACTTAATTCTGCTAACGCTTTTCGTGTATCGGCAACATAAGAAAGTCGTGCGCCATGTGATTCAATAAGTGCTCTTAATTCTGGACTCACCAACTCATCTTTACCAACAACTATCTCTGTCGCCCCTTTTTTTAATGCCAAGGGAACATATAAAAGTCCGTCAGTTTTAAAACCATTAATAGCAACAAATATTGTGCCAACACCTACATAATCAGTATGACAAGTAACCGGGAAAAAAGAGGGTAATATCGATTTCATGTGATTATAGCTAACTTCTCTTTGCTCCATAATAATCTTTACAAATAACGGGCAACAAATAGACAACACCAGCTAGATTGATAAACAGAAGAAAGCCATTTACCGTACCAGCAAAAGCCCACATTTTTGTTACTGGCAATAAAGCACCTGCTACCGTGCATGCTGCATAAAAAACAGGACTAAACCAAGCGAAGCGTCCATCTGTTAAAAAAAGCCAAGCTGCTCGAGTAATATAAACAAAAGCAACCATAACACCCATGCCAAATATAATAGAAAGAAAGCTCACAATCCAACCACCATAGATACCAAATACCGTATTAAACGCAGAAATAGTCAAAGCCGTACTTGTTTCTCCACTAGACCATACACCACTTGCAATAATACACAAGCAAACAATAAAACAGACAAGAGTACTAATAAACGTACTTAACATACCCATTAAACCATTACGCTCTGCATCTTTGCTACCAGTAAACCCAAATAATACTGCCGCAGTTCCTAATCCTGATTCAGTTGCCATAATCGAATTTTCTGCACCATAACGTAATGCTTGAATTACCGTAAAACCAAGCAACCCACCCACTGCTGCTGTTGGACTAAAAGCGCTTGCAAGCATAAGTGACAATGCACTCGGTATGGCTTTATAGTGATACATAATTACTATAAAACTAGTGATAAAAAAAGTACCTACTTTAACCGGAACAATAGCATCCGATGCTTTGGCAACTCGTGCGGCACCGCCTGCAACAATATAAACAACAAATAAAAAGAGAGCACCGGTTGTTATGTAAGGATTAATACCCCATGTTTTTGCCAAGCTTAAAGTAATCGTATTTGCCTGCATTGCATTACCAACAGCAGCACTAAATATAAAAAGAGCAAGACCATAACAGTAGGCAATAGCATTACCAAATGGCAGATCTTTTAAATACAGCATAGGACCGCCAAGAACTGAATCTTTATTGGCACGCGCACCATACAAGGTAGCCAAATATACTTCAGCGAACCGAACGGTCATTAATAGAAAACTAATAATCACTGCCCATACTGCTGCTCCAGGTCCTCCTGCAAAAATCATAGCGCCCATACCACCAAGACTACCATTGCCAATGTTGGCACTTAACGTATTCACAAAAGCTTGAAAGGGCGTTAATTCACCTTTCACCACAACACCCGTTTTAGATGGCATTAAGGTCTCTTTCCAAGCGCGTAAAAAATGAGTAATTGATAAACCCTTAAGCGCGATGGTCGTAATGATACTTATCGCGATAACATAAATCATTAATGGCCAACCCAACAACCAATTTATTGCTTGTAATAGTATATTTTGCATAAAATCTCCTTAACTAAAAAAATTTATCTGTAAACATTATCCATAGATTCTTTAATAAGATATACTAAAAAAATAAAAAAATATAATTTACTCCGTTAGGACACACACACACATGAAAATGCTTGGACTTGATATTGGCGATCGTTGGGTTGGCATAGCCATATCTGATGAAATAGGCCTCACCACACGACCGTATACGACAGTAGAAGCAAAAAATTTAATTACCTTTTTAGCGACTACTATTGAATCAGAACAGATAAGTAAAATAGTAGTCGGACATCCAAAAACAATGGGTGGCAAAGAAAGCGAACAGACGAAAAAATTAATGCTCTGCTTTGAAGATCTTAAACAAAAGTTCGCTTCTATTTCTTGGATATTATGGGATGAAAGAATGACCAGCAAACAGGCCGCACAATTAAAAAAAACAAAAACTAAAGAAGAGAAACTAAAGTCTCACGCTATTGCTGCTGCGTTAATATTAAAAACGTATTTAGATTATCTTGATTTTCAAAAAAGCATGTACGAATAAAAAAAGATTGCTGAGCATTATAACTCAACACAATCTTTTAACAATTATCTTATACCAGTTTCACTAAATAAGAACAATAAATATAATAGCTATACCCCGCCTGAGGCGGGGTATAGCTATTATATTTATTCATGGTGATTAACTGAAATTGGTATTACGTCTACTTTTAGAATTAGGAGCCATTTCAGAAACTATCCGTCCAGACCATTGATCATTCTTTCAAACCTATCCATTATCAAGCCTATCCATTATCAAGCCATGTGCATCGTGAAGCAATCCATCTGGCTTGACCTTTTCTGTATAAAGTTCTTGCTCCCACAAGTCGCGACGAGCCTGATGTCTTAAAATACTTTCTTCTTGTCGTCTTTTTTCTTGCCGTTCCTCTTCTTCTTGCCGTCTTTTTTCTTGCCGTTCCTCAGGACTCATCAAAAATTCCCTGACAGCTTTCCCGACATTACTACATATAGACCCCATTCCAAATAGCTGTACAGAAAAAAACATAAAAACAAAAATTATAAACAATTTTCTCATATCTGCCCCTTTGTCATTTTTATAGATTTTAATTTATCAATAAATTTCACAATAGAAACAGATTACAAGAAAAAAACAATATAGTCAAATAAAAAATAGTGTTAAAATCAGACAAAAAGCTATTTTTGATTCTATATGAAAATCTTCATTGGTTATTTCGTAGCCATTCTTGCTCCAAGCGTCTGCAAAAAAATTATCTCTCAAGAAAAAAACTTAAACTCAAGCTACCTGTTCTTCTGAGTCACTTCAGAATCCCCACCGTCTTCTTCACGTTGTTTTCTCTCTTCGTAGCTCCTTCTATATTTTTCAGCCTGTTCCGGCTCCTGCTTTTTTTTAAGCTCTACCAATTTATTCTGCCACCCCATCGACGCATTGCGCATCCTCGCCCATTCCTCATTAGAATACATAAAACCAAGATCATCTGGGCTTAGCATTCCAAATAGCTGTACAGAAGAAAACATAAAAACAAAAACTATAAACAATTTTCTCATACTTATCCTTTTTGCTACTCTATAGCAATTTTAAAACAATATATTTCTATAAACACACATTTGCAGAAATTATTCTTGCTCCTGTCTTTTTACTTTCTCACCCTATTAACGCACATAGAGCAGAAAAAATCAAATCAATTTTATCCAAACAACGAAAATAAATCACCGACAACATTTACTCCTTCTGCTGCAACAGTTGCCCTTTCTACTACTACCGCATTTAATTGCCGCTGTTGTTGCAATTGCTGTTGCGGTTGTTGATGTCGTTGTTCAAGACGTGGCTGTTGACGATCTTCTAGACGCCGTACTTGTGGCTGTTGTCCATACCCTCGTTGTTGCCTCAACATATGCTGTTGTCGCAGCCATTCGTTATGTTCCTCTGCATTCCATATTCCTGCTGGCAACCTTCGTTCAGGATATGCTGCTACTAATTTTCCTTGTTGTTTGCCCTGATATTGTTGACGTGGCTGTTGTGGCTGTTGTTCATGCCCTAATCGTTGTTGCCGCAACTCATGCTGTTGTCGCAGCCATTCGTTATGTTCCCCTGCATTCCACTGCCTACTTCGAATTCTCGGCCTTAACCCAACCCCGCCTTCTTCTTCTTGAACACTAAAAACAACTTGTGCCCTTGGAGGAATGTCCTTTTTTTTTGTGATTCGATCAACTATTAGATCCCCTCCTGGCGCTACACCAAACACTCTATGCCATCCACTCTCTGTTTTAACCGCTGCTGGGACCAATCCTTGCGACGTTCGAACCATTTTCACCCTCTGCCTCTGAGGAAGGCCAGCTCCCGACAACTCCATACAACCGAATACAAAAATAAAAACTATCGACAACATTTTCATGCTTATCCCTTTGCCATTTTTTGTGATTTTAACCTCACAACAATAATAAGTTTACAACAACAATATAATATAATAAAAAAATATTGTTGTCAAAACCAGACAAAAAGACATGCTGTTTTCAGCATGAAAAGTTTATTTATTGTCGTATCACTTACATTAGATCACCTAAGCAGTCAAAAAAACAACTAATACAGGCCATACATCCGCCAATATCAGCCGGACGAATCGCTCCAACAGCTTGTTGGTCTTGCAAAGGAGCATATTCCGAATCATCATGAGACCTAGAACTTCCCGTTGAATCTCTTGGTTCCACTGAATTTCTTGGCCCTGCTTGAACATCATCAACGTCCACTAAATTCGATTGTTGACTTATCCCTTCTTCTTCATCGTCAGAACTCAAGCAAGACTTCATATCGAATGGCTGCACACAGCCAAATATAAAAATAAAAATTATACATAATTTTCTCATGCTTATTCCTTTATCAATCTTAAACATCCAAAAACACATTTACTTATACAAAAAAAACAGTCTCTTACACATTTAATAGGAATGGCTCCTAAGTTATCATCTTCATCTCCCGAAGAACCATCATCTTCTCCAGAAGAACCATCATCTTCATATTCTTTTGTATCGTCTTCTAGTTCCTCATATTTTACTTGATTCGTTTGAAAATTCTTAGCAAACTCCATGCTAAATAATTGCATACAACAAAATATAAAAATAAAAACTATCAACCGCTTTCTCATACCTGCCCTTTTACAATCTTTTTTAAATTCTGACCTTACATTTTTTTTCCATTTTGCTTGTTCAATAATCATAAAATAAAATAAAAAAAATAACATAGTAAAAAAGCAATAATAAAAACTTGATTTTCAAAAAAAATGATAGGAGTATAAAAAAAAGCAATAAAAAAAAGAGAGTAAATAGAGGGCAAATGATGAAGCGAAACAAAAAATATTATTTATTAATTGTGCATGCTTTTTTTATATGGCCATGCCTTTATTCAGCACAACAAAACAATAATTTAGAACGAGACAATAGCTTAAAAAAAGCCAATCTCCTTATTATAACAACTGCGTATAATCATCCAGAATATATCGTATGGCAAGATAAATGCTTCAAAAAATATTTAGAAGATAAATATGAATTTATTGTTCTTAACGATGCTACAGACGAAACAATAAAACAAAAAATAGATGATACCTGTCAATCTTTACACATCAGATCTATTCGAGTACCACAAGATAATCGTCCTTTAGGCACTGTCCATACATGGGCTAGCTATCGCCACGGCCAAGCCATGGATTATGGGTTGCAAACAATTGGGTTTGATCATAAGGGTATCGTTGTCATCATAGATTCTGATATGTTTCTTATAAACGATTTTAGCATTATAGATTACCTAAAAGGGTATGATATTGCTGGCGTAGCCCGCGGGCCTGACAATAATAATCAAGCATATATATGGCCAGGACTTATTTTCTTTAACATGAACGATCTCGCTGATAAAAAAAATATTTCTCTTGCTTCATATGACCCATCAGGATTTGATACCGGAGGAGCTCTTTCTCTTTACCTAAACGCACATCCTAATCTTAAAAAACGATTTTTTGATCATGGACGATTACGACTATACAAAAACAATACCGCCGTTATCTCATTATTGAGCGAACCAAGTCGAGGTTATTTATTAAAATGTGCTAACTGCGTAGATGGTATCAGAAAAAATCAATTATCACCTGAAACAGAATGCATACACAAAAAAGAATTACTCAAAGAGCTTGGTTTTAAAAACAACAACATCATGGAACAAAAAACAATCCCCCTTGGAGCAGAATTTATTCTTGGGGATACTTTTTTTCATATTGGAGGCGGCTCAGGCTATGTGCATATGCCTGAATTTTTAAAACAATACCACCATCAACGAGTAGGGTCATTTATGAATCATATATTAAAATAAAAAGGATTTTCTTATGCTCCCTATCAGCAAACATATAAGTATCATCTTATTGCTCGCCATATATTCACCAATAATAATAACCGGCGACAAATCTTCTGATACCTCTTTACCCGTTTTTGTAAGTCTCGGATGGGATTGCGAACCAGCTCTATCATTAAGAAATTTAGAACTACGAACAGAAGCTTATCCATTTGATTGGAATAATACCCCTCAATTTTCACAAATATGCAATATGATCAAAAATAAATTTAAAGATTTTCTTAATCCACTATTTTTAAAGCATAATGGAGCCTCAATAAAGCATACCCAATACGAGATTGAATTTAGGCATGATTTTCCTTCCTTAACTCCTCATGGCACCACTGGTATAGTTGATTTTGATTCATCATTGCAACCATATTATGGAGGTTTCATAGTTGATAATTTTTTAGACTTTTTACCCATTATAGCTGAAAAATATACTCGCAGAATTAATCGGTTTCTAGAATTACTTAGTTCTACAAAAAAAATCGTATTTATACGAACACACCTCACACCCGAAGACGCAAAACAATTTGTAACATTGATGGAAACCTATTATCCAAACCTTAATTATCAATTAATAGGACTGCAAAGCAATAACGATATAATACTTAAATGGGAACAAATCCCTTCTGTTAAGATCTACCATACTCAGACAAAACATACACACAATGGAGGTTGGATCCAACCTCAAGAATGGCTTGAAATAATGACACAATATGGATTAAATAAAAAAGTAATTCTTTACAGTAGGCATACTTTATGAATCAAAAAGCTACACTATCAATACAATTATTATACTCTCTATTTTTTTACCTACTTTGCATAAACCCACCATTACACGGCTTTGATCATACTCATTACATAAAAAAAAACAGTCTAACGCAATTTAGCAACAAAGATTTTAGCAAATCTCTTAACCACTTTGCCTCTTTTGGCAGAAAAGAAGGGTTGGAATCAGCAAAAACAGATGCTGAAAATAGTAATTTTGATTGGCAATACTATGTTAAACAGAACAATCTTTCTCATATAACAACAGAAAAGCAAGCATATGAACATTATATTAATTATGGAAAAAATAAAAATCTGCCTTATTGCAAGCCATTGGATATTCTTATTATTATGCACCTTTATGATCTTGATCTTATGGACGAACTGGTCAGTAGAGTAAACTATTTTATCAATAATAATCCCCATAACAAATATCTTATAAAAATAAACATCCCCGTTGACTCAAGACTTCTCGCATTAGATGATTTTTATGTTAACTACCTTGAAAATGAAATCAAAAAAAAACAAGAAGCTCTTCTTTTTGTAAAAAACAAAACAACTGATTTAGGATTATCGGTAAGCGATACTATTCAAAAATTAAATTGTGCTTTTTTATTAAAACAACTATATGAACATCTAAAAAAATCTTTTGTAACTTCACCCAACAATGTCCAAATTATATTTTCCAACAACAAAGGAATGGATATTGGAGGCTTTTTTGTATTACTTAATGAAATGAAAAAAGAAAACACACAATTTGATTTTTTGGTTAAAATTCATACAAAAAAAGGCCCTTCAGGCTATGGAAGTCAATTTGGTATAACATGGAAAAATTGTCTCTTATCGTTTTTAAATCTAAAAATAAATAAAATCTTAAGTATCTACGATGCGGTATATCCATGCAAACTTAGTTCCTTAAATGATCCAGAACGCTACAATCCTATTTTTAACCGTAAAAAAAAACACATGTGCAGGCTGCTCAATATTCCTCTTGATGCGGAGTATGAATTTGCAGCAGGAACTATGTTTATTGTTCCCTATGCTTTCTTTAATAAAATAAAAAACTGGAATTTTAATCAAATCTATTCTTTATTCATAGATGGTCGATCGGTAGTCGGCTACGAACATATTTTTGAGCGTTTATTTGGCTATATAGGAGGAATTACGAGCTCAAATATTGCTTGTATTAATTATATACCAAGAGGATATCCCGCAACCGATAATATAGAATAATTACAAAATAGTAGGCATTTACTATAAAAAACTGTATACATAACTAAAAAAAAGGTGAGTTTATGAATATCAAAAAAATAATATATTTTCTAGTCTTTGCTATCTTTATCCCTATAAATGCATATCAACATGATCTTGCCATATGCGCCATCTTTCAAAACGAAGCTCCTTATTTAAAAGAATGGCTAGAATTTAATATACTCATAGGAGTAGAGCACTTCTATTTATACAATAACTATAGCACTGATAATTATAAAGAAATTTTAGAACCATATATAAATGCTGGCATAGTAGAGTGCATAGACTGGCCTTATACATGTAAAAAAGATTATGCACAAATTAAGGCATATAACCACTGCTTAAACGATGTACGAGGCAAAGTAAAATGGCTTATGTTCATCGATATAGACGAGTTTTTGTTTCCTGTGCAATGCGACAAATTGTCTGAATTTTTAAAAGACTATGAAGAATTTGGTGCTGTATGCGCTAATTGGGTTATGTTTGGCACTTCACATGTAGATAAAATTCCAAACAACCAACTAATGACTGAAGTATTAACGTTGACTGAAGCCTCTCCAAATCTACATATAAAAAGCATAGTCCAGCCACATAAAGTTAAAATTTTTTGCGTTCATCATGTTGTCAAATTTTACCCTCCTTATTTTCAAGTAACTACTGACAAAATAAAATTTCAAGGACCCTTATCACCATCAACAGTTACTGATAAACTCCAAATCAATCATTATTGGACACGCGATAATGATTTTTTATATAAAATAAAAATACCACGCCGATATGCTTTAACGGAAGAATGCGATGAAAAATGGGTACTCTTATGTGCATCAAATATGAATCAACAAGAAAACCTAACCATTCAAAAATATACGGACAAATTAAAAAAAATAATATTTAATTAAAATAAAAGAAACCTAAATATGAATATCATAAAAATAATATATTTTGTTGTTCTTATTATCTTTACTCCTGTAGCAGCCTATCAATACAATCTTGCCATATGCGCTATATTTCAAAATGAAGCTCGTTTTTTAAAAGAATGGCTAGAATTTAATATATTGATAGGCGTTGAACACTTTTATCTATACAACAACTATAGTACCGACAATTATGCAGAAATCCTAAAGCCATATATAGATGCTGGTATAGTAGACTGCATAAATTGGCCCTACTCTCAAGAAGGTTGTATCTCTGGTGGAGTTGAAATCGCCGCTAATCAAATTTTATTTGAACAGCATTGCACCAATAGCATACCTGGCAGGGTTCGTGGCATCGCACAGGTTCTTGCCTATAATCATTGCCTAGACAACACACAAGGCAAAGTAAAATGGCTTATATTTATCGATATAGATGAGTTTTTGTTTCCGGTTAAGTGCAATAGTTTGCAAGAATTTTTGA
>Ga0207658_10001169_pt1 | contig 20944 bp, 20 predicted proteins | sample KBSS33metaG_FD_184322 | JGI IMG/M metagenome (GOLD analysis project Ga0207658, IMG submission 184322) | Switchgrass rhizosphere microbial communities from Kellogg Biological Station, Michigan, USA - KBS S3-3 metaG (SPAdes) (version 2) | ecosystem: Host-associated > Plants > Roots > Rhizosphere...
TCCGATCTCTGTACACACCCCGCCAAAACAAGACCCTACACCGCAAAAAGATATTATAACACCGCATGAACATGAAGTCAAACATGCGACTTCAGACACACTTAGTAAAACACCTGGTTTTGTGCGTGAGCCTGCAAAGGCGCAATTAACAGAAGAATCGTGCCGTGAATTAATTAATCAACTAAAACAATTACAAAGAAGACGTGCAGAGCACGAAGCATTGCTTGCAAAACCAAATCTTGTTGAATCCAGTGATATCATGAACTCGTTGGAACGTACAAACAAGTACATCCAAAATTGTTTGCAGAGTATGTGGATTCAAAAAGATCAGATCGCAAATGCGCTTGAAAGCAAAAAAAGCTTAGTGGCTTGGACAGATGCAACTCTTGAACCACATACGATTCAAGTTTTAAATCAAGAAGTTTCGAAATTATTATCGCTTCTTAAAATTTTAAACGAGGGTCTAGAACCTGCATAAAAATAAAAGGAAAAACTCATAAAAATGCTATGGCTGTTATGGGTTCTTGTATTTCTTAGTGTTTTCTTAGTGGTTTTATTGCTTATGCGCACATCTATTATTGACACGGAACTGCGTCATATCAACTCTTTTGTTGCACATGCTGTTACACAGCAAGAAATGGAAGCATATTTCGCATCCAAATTGAAACTAAATCCATTCTTTTAAATCTCCCGGGTTCTAATGGAATTCATAAGGTCGTTGTTCCTTTTTACGACGCATCTCGTTTGTTATTTTATTTTACGTTTTCGGGTTTTCTTTTTGTCAGCAATAATCACCTCATCGTAGCTGGGTTCTTCGCATAAACAATGAAATATTGCAGAATTTACCCATACACCCCTGGGGGCACATGCAGGTAGAACCGCATCTTCGGCAATATTTGTTAACTGCTTTGCAAAGGCAATACAAGCGGGATTTGTTTTAAAAGAATTCATATTAAAATCACATACTTGCAATGAACGTAAATCCCTCGCGCGTGATAAAGCTACATAAGCCTGTCCACTTTCAAACACATTACTTAGACTAATACTAGTTTTTTCAAGTGTTAAGCCCTGGGCCTTATGAATGGTTGCTGCAAAGGCAAGCTTAAGCGGTATCTGCATGCGGTACGCTACATCGACATATGTAAGCTGCTCATCAACTCGTCGGCGTTCCGTTAATGACCATTTAACAATATCTACCGAAATGGGATTTTCAAGCGCAATAAATTGAACTTGTGGCAACCCACTGTGAAATCCTGTAACAACTCCACGTGAGCCATTACACAGTTTGGCAGTTGTTGAAATATTTCGTACTAACATGACCTGCGCACCTTCACATAGTTCTAATCTTGCTTCTGCGTTACAAGTCTTTTTTAAGCGACTGAGAAATGGTTCCTCGCCTGAATCTATGGCCACATAGGTTTGAATTGGTTTACGAAGCTTTAACAAACAATTCTTGTTCATCATATTCACATCTTTGTTTAGGGTTTTTAAGACCGTTGCTTCTACACCATTATGCTTACATAAAGGACGTTTCAATTCTTTGAGAAGCATAGTCGTCTTCGTAGAGATGGTTCCATCTCGTATTTCATCTAACATAGTTGTAAAAACAAGATCTTGTTGACGATAGATTTTTGTTAATTCGATGCAATGCTGTCTTTGAAAACATTTTGACCATAGATCGGATTGAAAGCACAAACGTGTAGCTTTTACAGCTGGCAATTGAAAAAAATCACCAACGGCCACAAGTTGAATGCCACCAAAGACTAATTCCGATTTCCTTATTTTACGCGCAATAACATCCAATTTTTCAAAGAGTTCTGCAGATAGCATAGATACTTCATCAATTACTAAACACTCGCATGCTTGCCATCGCTCTTTTGTAAATTTGTTGCCACATGTTGTTTTCAATAAGCTCTTTATATCGGCTTCTCCGGTACCTAACAGATTCGAATTATCCTGACTAATAATGTGTTGAGTTACCTATGCCTGCAAACGCGTGAAGTGTACACCCATGGATATTGATCGCCGCGATTCCGGTCAGCGCTGTAAATTCCACACCCTTCAATGGAATTTTGCATAAATTCTGTAGTATAAATGATTTTCCAGTCCTACAAGTACAATTACTTAACAAAAAAATATAAATTACCCTGCTTTGCCAGTGAAGAATACATTTTTGCCAGACATAATGAGTTGAATAATATAACGCTGTTGAATAGACAAGACTGCAAGTCGTGTACTACCCGGTGGCAAATATTCGATTATTAGACGTGCAACATCTTGAATTAAGTTATATACTTGCAATACGGACTCTAGTTCGGGCATTAATTTAGGTTTGTTACACTCACATCCTGTACCAACCATTTTACTGACTTCTTTTTCGTGCTGCAATGCACTGGTCTTGTTTTGTAGTTGCTGTTTACGAAACATATTACATTCGTTTGCAAAAAAAGTTCGCTGTTCTTCAGTTTTATTTGAGTCCCGAATTAATTGATGTTCACGTTGTTGTATCAAGGCAAGTTCTTTACGATATTTCATTTCAATACGTTGTATCGGACTCACAAATTTATATTCTTCTTCCATTTTTTTTCTGCTTTACAATAACAAAAAAGAAATATTGTTAAAGTAAAAAATCTATTGTCAACAATCGTTGGAAACACCAATCAGTTGACATCGTTCGCCACGATTAAAAACATAATCCGTGAGAGACTCCCCACATTTGTATCTGCGTGAACACTGCCCATCCGTTTGAATGTAATCCACGTCCTTGTAATAAGACCACAATGGAATAGGTGTGGTCATCTCCAGAGACACAAAGCACAGAAGCATTGCAACCATAATTCCAAAGCACAACATATTTCCTTAACAACACTGTTTTTGTTAGACATGAGTACGTACTGCACAGTTACGGAATGCTTTTATTTGTCTCCGTGTCCTGTGCATAACGTCGCACCTCCTCCTGCTTATGATGCTGATACAAGCCTGGAGATTTCAAACGTGCCAGTGGTCATTGAGCAACCTTTTGGTCCCGCACCTCCATACCAAGCAAACTTAGAGCGTTCTATAACACCCTTTGTTCAAGAACCCAAAAAAACATATTGTTATGGTCACACTGATATATGTTGCCGAAAGAAGAGTTCTAAAAAGCGCACCCATTTAAGAAAAAAGAGTAAAACCCAAACCCGCCATGGACATGATTGACATTTTCTAATTTTTCAATACAGAATTTGTTGCCAAAAGAAACAAAATAAATTTTTAGAAAAAAAAATGCGAAAACCTGCATTGCGCAGTGTGTTCTGTATTCTGCTTTGCATGGGAGTCTTGGCCACAATAGTATACTTTGAAATGTTTAGTGAAGCAGATGTCGTCAAAAAATGGTTTTTTTGGTCAGCTGGTATGTTTGTGTACATCGTAATATGGTTTGTGATTTTAAGAATTATTGTCGGAGACGGAGATGATATGTATCGAACGCCCTTATTGCCTCATGTTACGCATAGTGCTATGTTGGAATCAACAAAAAGACAGCATTATGTTGGATAAATAAAACAAAACAAAAAATGGGAATTTTGAGTTCTGTTATTGTAAAACCATGTATTGAAAAGCTTGCTCTTCCAGCACCGTGGCCTGGATACGATCGCAAGCATCCCAATCTTGTTTTTATTGGCAACTCTCAAAAGTTCCCGATCGCATGTATGAAATATATAAAACCAGGTCCTAAGATTATTCTTTACTCGCACGGTAATGCGTCTGATATTTCACACATGCATTCCTTCTTATCAAAATTAAGTGACGATGTAAACATCTCTGTAATAAGCTATGATTATTATGGGTATGGGTTAAGTCAAGGTGTCGCATCGGAACAAGGTTGCATAGAAGCCATTTGTGAGGTTTATAAGTATTTAATTGAAATTGGATATTCTTCTGAAAACATATTATTTTATGGAACGTCCATCGGAACTGGGCCTTCTGTCTATCTTGCAGCCGAACTTTCAAAAGCAAAATGTTTTTTCAAAGGATGTGTATTACAAACGCCATACACGAGCGTCGTTGGAGTGGTATCACAAGCTCAAGAATGTACGTCCTATCAGATGGCCAGTATATGCACAAATCCAAACATCTTTCGAACCAGGGAAATTATTTCGCAAGTTCTTTCGCCAGTTGTTATTATCCATGGATTGAAAGACGAACTGATTGCATATAATCATGCAGTTATGTTGCATGATATTTTACAAAAAGCAGGTCGGTTGTCAACGCTCATAACTTTACCAAATGCAACGCATAACTCTATTGAAACACAATATTATCCAGAACTTTTGAATTCGTTAACAACAATGCTTGTTTAAATACAAATCGCAGCATCAATGCCATTTTGTATGAAAGGCGTGTCTATTACTGTTGTCCATTTATCAAGATCTGGGTTATAACAATCAATGCATGGATCATAAAAAATGTTCCCCCCTCCATATGTACCACCTATTAAATAAATGCAATTGTTATGCGCCACTGCCGTAGCATCGTACCGCGCTCGACGTAAATTTGCAAGATGTCGCCATGCATGCCCAGTAAACATCATTGCTTCGTCATTGTTAAATACATAAAAGCTGCCTTTAAATACAGTACATGTTCCATGGTCCCACCTGTTTCTCAATACAGGAGGTTGATTCGTGGATATTTGTTTTTTAGAAGCAAAGTGTTGGTCAACACTCGTTGGATACAGAACCCAGAGACATCTAGCAATTGAATCAAACGCCATACAAAGTTGTGTACGGGTTGCAAACATTTCATATTTTGCATTAAAAATAATTACTTTTCCATAAAACGTCATTTGGATTTGGGTGTCACTATCACTAGGTCCTACTGGCAATACTATTTCTTCCCACATGTCAGTCAGTGGTTTGTAACGCTCTATGTGTTTACTTCTTTGGCAATAGAGAACGTTATTGTCAAACATAATGTGCTTGATATGTGGATTGGAACCAAGCATCCAATATTCTGTTTCGTTTACATGAAACAAACACAATGACCCATCTTTACATACACACAGAATCCCTCCCATTGCATAATTACCAATAATTGCAATGAGAGCTTTGGGCCACCATATACATTCTTGCGGCCATACATACTTGACAAACATTGTTGCCAGTGCCATTTTTTCTTTTTTTCTTTTTTTCTGCAAAGGAAGTTTAAATACTAATCGCATCAATAATATCTTGATGTGGAAAAGATAGCGGGACTTGAAATTCGACCCATTTGTCCAAAAATGGATCGTAACAAGATATTTCATTGGGTGTTGGATAAACTCCACCGATTAAAAAAATACGACCCCAATATACTACTGCACAGGATTGAAAGCGTGCATATGGCATATTTGCAAGTCTTTGCCATTTAGGTTTGTTTATATCAAGCATCATAGCAGCATTCTTGTTGAATGCAAATAAATTACCTCTGTATATAACACATGTGTCATGATCCCATTCATGAGGAAACCTGGGAAAACTTGCCCATGTATCTCGAGAGACACAAATACAACCGCCATAAGACATGCCCCATAAACGTTTGTTTAGAAAATCAAATGCCAGTGAATCATGTACACGCCATGGAGCATCTGTGTTACGGTTCATAACACACCTTTGATATAAATGCGTGTGTACTTTCTTTGGCCCTTCAACAGTTCCAGGAATATTTAAAATTTCCCATGCGTCCTTTTGAGGGTTATAACATTTCACAGCATTCAATGTTTGGCAGTATAATTTATTATTATCGAGGATCATGTGTACTATATCACGTGGGTGATTCGTACCAAGTATCCACCAACGTCTTTCTTGCACATGAAATATGCACAATGGCGCATTTTTACGAACTAATAAAATACCCCCCATCGCATAACTCCCAATTATCTCAACAATTGCTTTTGGCCAACATATTAATTCTTTTGGCCATACATGATGCACGAACATTGTTAGTAAAACCATCTTTGTTTTTTACTATTCCACTTTTTTTTCACTTTGCCAACGAGTACCTAAAATACAAATATATATATGCCAATGCCACATGTGTTTCTGAAGGGAAGACAATTTCGTTTAAAATGCGAAAAAATCATATGTTTGATTAATAATTATTTAATTTAAGAACAAAGATTGTCCCATAATGTTCTCGAAGCGTGTGAAATTGCACAAACTGCTTTAAAACAAGCTCCCATGTCTGTATCTACATTGAAATTCCATATCACGAAAAAAGTCTACACACAAATTTAAAAAAAAAAAGCTTTTTTAATCCTTTCGTTCACGAATAGCATCTATCAATGACCATAATGTATGTCGATTTGGACCATCTGTTCTTGCAAAATCATCCAGGTATCGATAAAACAAATTTAACATTTCGATTAAAGAATAACTCACATAACTCAATACGATTTTCTGGATTTCCGAGGGGTATATGTTTCTTGTCAACTTTTGCACGTAAGCACGCAAGTCAAATATTTCCCACTTTACAAATGCGGGCCAAAATAAATGCCATTCCGTTAAATAAATTGAGTAGTCGAATTTAAATTCATCGCAAACCCATGCTTGCCACTCGATATTATTTCCCCTAACTTCAAACTGTGCTATGTCGCCTATTTCAGCAACATAGTCCGTTATTACACACGCAGGTTCTAATCCATGTTTGATTTGAATATGATATTTTTCTTCCTCGTAGTAAAGACGCTCTATGTTAAAACATACATGCAACAGTGATTCACCGCAAATTCTTGCATCGTGCTGCATCTCACGCGTTTTACGCAATGCATGTGTTAATTTAGCGTGGGCTGCTTGAAATTCCAATGTATCGTCCACACATCGTTTAACGAGTTCACTAAGACGATAGTTCGCCACTGCAACTGAGTTGCATAAATCTGCATACTGTTGTTTAATTAGCATAATTTCTTCTTCAGACTGTAACATTTCCCAAGAAAAATAGAATTTAATTTTTTATAATTTAATATATTGATTTGATGTACATGACAACTATTTCTGCAAGAGGATCCAACAAAATGTACAAAGATTGCATTTTTGCAACCTACATGAGATAAATTTCATAAACAAAAAAAAATCAAGCACAATAAAATCGTTCCAAAACTGACATGTGAGCGCAGACTTTGCAGCGTTTTGAGTTAGTAACAAGCGAATAATAGGAATGTTACCATCGTGAGTCGATTTCCTAAAAGCAATCTCAGGATTGTTATTCCACGGCACCTCAAATAGGAATATTACCATCGTGAATCGATTTCCTAAAAGCAATCTCAGGATTGTTATTCCACGGCACCTCAAATAAGCGCCTTTCGCGATCACAGCGTATTTCACATCCACATTTAGGTCTAAAAAATGGTTCATGACTATGTGATTTTGATTCCGAGCTTGCCATTTAACGCGATTTACATCCACTTCAAACCCGCATATTTCATTGGCATCAGCAACATAACCTATATCCACAGTTACTTCCACAGTTCCACACTGAAGTACAATATGATAGTTCTCTCTATAAAACGTAAGACGTGTAACTTCAAAACAGATGCATAATAACGATTGTCCACACAAGGCTTTTTTCTCTTGCATTTGACGTGCCTTGAGAAGTTGATCCATTAGCTGTTTTTGTGGTTCGTGGAAATCCAGTGCATGGTTCGTAAATTGGTCCACAAGTTGAGAAATATTCCTTTTTGCTTGGGAGACCATGTCACACAGTGCCAAATACTGTGTTCCAAGTTTCTCTTCTTCTAACCGATTGTGTGTCATCCTAAACAGATAGTGCAACGCGTTGTATGCATTTGTTGCTTCTTTTTATTTTAAAATGTGAACAACAAAGATGTTAAGTAAATTTTATTGGGACACAGCAGCAAATACGCGAAAAGAGCGATGGTGATCTTTTGCTATGATTGTGTTCATGGGTTAGAATTGCTGTGGTCTCTGATGTCCGTGCAGCAATTTCATACGCTGCAGGACCATCCGCTGTTTTTGCTTGCAACGTTTCCCCTGTGTCATCTTCAAGTGTTTTCATTTGTGAATTTGTCTCTGTTTCACATTTGGGTAAGTTGGTGATTTTTGGCAACTCGATTTCGAAATGATTGCTATTCTGGTTATATGATGCAATATATCCAAGATTTGTTAAGTGCTCACACGTACGAGTATAAATTGATATGCTCTCGTTGTATGATGAGTAGTCATAACGCGCCTAGATGAGTAGTCATAACGCGCCGTAGATGAGTAAAAAGGAAACTTAAGCTTCTTTACCATCTCTTGCACGAGTTGATCTTTCAGTTGTAGTGCAGATTTTTCTATCATTTCTTGCTTTTTACGTTCGTTGGCTGCTGCTTCTTCAGCGCGGCGTACACATTCTTGGTCATATTTTTGCCGCATCTCTTCTGCTGAAATCATTTCCTAAGAGAAATCAATATCATGATTTTTATTTCGCCGTATATGTTTTTTTTTTAAAAAAAAATAAAACAGTTCGCCACGCACATGTTTTATTTTTAAATTTAAATAACAATGATGTCACGTAAATTTTATCGGGATACAGCAGCAAATACGCGAAAAGAGCGATCTTTTACTCAGATTGTGTTCATGAGCTAGAATTGTTGTGGTTTCTAAATAACAATGATGTCACGTAAATTTTATCGGGACACAGCAGCAAATACGCGAAAAGAGCGATCTTTTACTAAGATTGTGTTCATGAGCTAGAATTGTTGTGGTTTCTGACGTTTGTAGAGCAATTTCATACGCGGGAGGATCATCTAATGCTTGCGAATGATGCGTTTTAATTTGTAAATTTTGCTCGGGTTCACATTTGGGTGGCTCGATGAATTCTAGTGCACATTTGAATGGCTCGACGATATCTGTTTCACACTTGGATGGCTCGACAATTTCTGGTAAACAAATTTTAAAGTGAGTATCCTCATATAATGCGATGTACCCGAGAGTTACGAGGTGCTCACACGTACGTTTAACAATTGGTATGCATGAGGGGTGGTAGGTATATTCATACTGTAAATAGTAGTAAAAAGGAAATTCGAGCTTCTTCGACATTCGTTCTAGGATGACATCTCTTAATTGCAATGCCAACATTTCTATCTCCGCTTTGTGTTGATGTCTACGAACTTCTGCATCTTCCGCGCGTCGCACACATTCCTCTTCATATTTTAACCGCATTTCTTTTGCCGCAATCATTTTCCCTTATTTTCTTTTCTTAACAAAAATAATAACTTGATTCAGAATTTTATTTGCAAAAAAAAAAATTTTTAAAACTTGTACTTCACCCACTGGCTTGGGACTTTTTCTGGGCAACTGTTGCTCGTCCACACGTTGTTTTGGAAAATCGCCAAATAATTGCAGCAATGCGGTTCAAACGGGCCATGAGCAAACAGTGCCGCAACGGAACGGGCATTGCGCCTTTGAATTAAAAATTGAGCAACTGTATGCATTGTAGATCCACTGCGCACCTACAGCAGAACATCATTTGAAAACTTGTGCTAAATGTTTTCACAAAAATCAGTTCAGAGAAACAAAAAGTTGGGGTTCAAAACCAAATCGTCAATAATAACATAATCTTGTTGGTCTTTGGTTTCATCTTCCGTTTGGACACTGCGTACATCGCCTTGGCCACGTGTTTTGCGAAAGGTAATGCAATTGGATGTGACTTTCAATAATTTGCCAAAGCGCTTTGAGGCACCTAGAAGGGGGAATTATATGTATCTCCAAGAACAAGAACAAAAGTGAAATACCGTCATCAGGAAAGACTGGAATTGCATTTGGGTGCAAGTTGTGATACATGCTCCATAGCTTTTCAACAATGCTTACATTTCGCAGATCATAAAAAGTTAACAAGCTTTGCTCGGCGTGAATATCAAACGTCGTCACTTTGTGCTTTCCAAACATTTTAGCAAGCGTGTCAATTTGGGCCAGCGTTTCCATACCATCCGTGCTAAATTCAATACGATCTTGGGTGCCCTGTTCCATAAAAGGTACAATCACAGACACGGATTTGGGGTCTTTGCGATACAAAATCTTAAGCAACGATAATGATTCATACAATTCAGACTCATTTGTTACATTAATGTATAGTTTGATGTCTTTGTCCTTAAAATCATTCGCGTCAAACGTGATGTTGCTTGAAGAGTTGAACTGTTTCCAATTGATTTTTGCGCGATACATTGGCGAAAAGGCATGCAAAGAGGGTGGAATAATAGCAATCTCATTTACATTTTCGTCTTGTTGCGCTTTGCACTCCCATTTGGGTACTTGGAATTGGGTTTGTGCAAATCGAATCTTGTCCAAAGGAATTTGATCGCATAATAGCGTGCCTGGAGTCTTTTCAATTGCAAACGGAGTAATAAAACCAACCACTTTAGACTGGAATTTCTCTTCCACTAAAAGTTGGATTGCGCGCATCGTGCCACCACTTGCTAATACATCATCAACGATAATCACACTACTGTTTGCAGGAATTGCGTCCACTTCAATGCAAATTTCATCTGTGCCATACTCTTTTGCATAGCTGATTTTGTGAACTTCATTTGGCAGTTTGCCAGGTTTGCGCGCCATCACGACTCGAATGCGATCTTTCATAAATTCGCCAGCCAATAAAAAGCCTCTTGCATCAGCAACAACAACGACATCAAACAATAAGCCGTTGGCAAGCTTTCGCACACATTTGGCCAAATCCGCAGGCTGCTGCAATAAATTGTGCTGGATGTCGATAAAATCCACAGCATTGTGTTTGACCATTTTCACATCCAGAATTGACATCATTTGACATGTGCGCACAAACTCAATCCATACTTCTGTGAAAATCACTGTGAGTATTTGTTTGCGCGAATGTTGGCCACCCACGTATGTATACCAATCATGCTTAATTGTTCCTGATGGTGGCGGTACACTATACTGACGACGTTTGTTCGCCTCAATTATTGACCCAAGTGTAGTATTCCTTCGGCCTTCGTCACTAAGCAACAGCCACGCATCTATTTCAGGTAACGGGCATTTTTGTGTTTGACTCCACGCATAGAAATCACCAAGGTGAGTGCGCAAAATAGCACATGAAATATCATAATAGCCATCTTGCGTCAATACCATTCCAGTTTCAAAGGCCACACATGGCAAATGCTTCACGGAGGCAAGTCGGTTGAGTGCCCCTCTTTCAATCATCGCGAGCCCAACCGGCTGTTCATTCACACCTGATTTTGCTTCATGACTGTGGACGGTGTAATTAAGTGGCAAGCCAGCAATGACAGCATCCACCTTGACCCTTGTTAGACTTGCAACGTGGACACATGCTTCTTGCACAATGTGGATAGTCGCCATTTGTTTAAAACCTAAAGAAAAATGTGTTGCCGTTCACTTACTTTTTGGATAAATGAAGTTTTATTAAAAAAAAACATCCCATTATTATTAATTTTAACATTTAAAAAGAAATATTCGAAATATCTCATAGTATTTTGAAATTACTTTTCTTGTTCAAAACAACAGTCTGTCTTAGCGATGATGAGTGGATTTGTGATGTGCGTGCCGTATAATACTATAAAGACTCAAAAGTTTACCATTAATGATCTCAAAACACCTGAGATCAATGGTGAATACGAAGTAACCAATTTTTCTGGTTCAACATCTGCTTGTGGAGGATGGGGAATAACTAGTGGATTCTTGGTCAACCGATTATCAGGAGTTCCAATGACACTAGGATTTGCTAGTGAAGATAACGCAAATTTCCAACATAAGCCTGGAATCTCTTTGTGGGTTGCAGAAGGTGTGAGTAATTTTGATGTTATTGCCAAAGCGTTGGCAATTGACTTGACAAAATGGGGCGATGCTCGGCCAATGCCAGTTGAAAATGGTTTGTATGGACTTGCTGCTGATTCGAGCGAAAAATTGGTAAAACGATAAATTGTTTATTTTTAGCTCAACGTATTACTAAATTAATGAAACAAATTCATAACGAAATTCAGTTCGGATTTGGGAATCTTTGCATGAATAAAATGCTCTCTGAACATCGTTTGGTATCGTTTCCATTCGTGCTTGAAATCACGCGTTAGCGGAAACAGGGCCTCGAGTATATTGCGCAGCTGTTGTACATGTTTCAAAAAGGATTCATGATCAAGCAGTTACTCAGAAAAACCATCCATGTTTCGAAATGTGAAATCATATAGTCCATCAACATCCGATTGGCCAGGACAATATCCAGGATCATGCTCAATCAGCATGCGAATCATCGTTTGGGATTCTCTTCGTTGTACAATCTTGTTTCGCAGCCTTTTTGCGGCCGCTGTCGTTGTGGCCATTTCCTACACAAAAAAATGAAGTGATAATTTATTTACAAGGATTTTTTTTGTTACTTGCTTTTTCTCGCTTTAGATGGTTTGCGCACGGATTTTTTGCGAGAGTTGGTCTTTTTGCGAGAGTTGGTCTTTTTGCGAGAGTTGGTCTTTTTGCGAGAGTTGGTCTTTTTGCGAGAGCTGGATTTTTTCCGAGAATTAAAATTTTTGGACGGTTTTCTGGTCTCGGGCAAATCCTTGTATGAGACGCCGCGCGTGGATTCTTTACAATTCCATTTCGATTTTTTACGCTGCTTTTTCAATCGCGCTTCTTGTGCGAAGCACAAACGCCATTGTTTGCGGGAACTGAATGGCATTTTTTGCTTTGTTTGTTTTATTTTTAGTGCGATGTGAATTTGATATCTTTTCCACTTCTTCTTAACATCGTGCACTCAAGGGAATAAGACCATCGAGTATATTGCGTAGTTTGCTTCACTTTTTCACAAAAGGTGTCATGATCAATGTTTTGGTTATCTCGCCTGGGAAACAACGCTATGGGTGAAATGTTTTGGTTATCTCGCCTGGGAAACAACGCTATGGGTGAAATCTTTTTACGTGGACGAATTGGGCTTTATTACAAGACATCCTCCCTCTGCCTTGTGCGCGTAAAGTTATTTTGTTTTCCGACCAAACTTTAAAAAAACTCGTTGTACGTAATATTTATATGCGCACGTACACAAAGATTGCCAAGGTGGATCTTCCATGATTTTTTTGTATTGGAACATGCATTTGTTTCCAATGACGAAAATATTCATAGGGCGCAAAATCTATCGGAGGATACGGCTCGCATGTGGAATCGCCATAAATAACAACACATCGTCCCTTGTATGTTTCGAAATATTCCCTCCAAGTATACAGTAATGGCCATGATAAAAATAACGCATGATCTGATGGAATGGGAATTATTTCCTGTCTACGAACCTCGTAATACCGTATATGTTTGCGGACACAAGGTGCCATCTCTCTTCTGGTGTTGAAATCTATTCCGGTCACAGTAAAAAATTGGGACAAAAGCAATTCTATAAGACCATCACCACATCCTATACTAGTAAGTTGTGCAATGCCACAACGTTTAAAAATATTCCGTAAATTTGTAATCAGAAATTTATCTGGTTTGATAACGCAAAAAGATCGAAAATGAGGATTCTCAATAGTTTTATAAACGTCGCAAAAAGATGTTTCTCGGTTGAGTTCTTCTAACGATTTGATGACCCGAGTGTCAATATGTTCAACTCTTTTTCGTTTCGGCATTCGTAAATCTTTTTTCTTTCCTGTTCAAAGAACACGCATAATACTTTATTTTCGCAACAAATTTAAAAAGATTCTTTTATATATTTTATCTGTGGTTTACAACTTTTGCACAATGAGTTTTAAGTATGTGCAATAAACCCACAATTCCATTTATCACACATGGTACAGCAACCATTCTTAAATAAATATGATATGGACACAGAAATTTCCTGTGAAATTCCATGCCCCATGACTGCGTCATCCATCCAAAACATACCCCTAGCATAGCAATGATGAGGAATAACGCCGCTTCAAATTTGAAAGTATTGTACGCCCAATCTATATACAAGTGCACAAGCATGCCTGGGCATTGGCAATATAAAACCCAAACGCCATCCCAAAGGAGCACATGCGGAATGTAACAGTACCGATCGTCGATCCAGTTCCAAGAGCAATGAGTAAAATTAAAATTATCAAAATATGCAACAATAGGAAAAATAACAGCACCTATTGGCATTATGTGCAAGGTTGTTTCAACCCAATACTCAAAAGAGCCTGACCTGGACAATAGTGGTGGTGCAAATTTGTAGCTAAGCACACAAACAGTGCACAAAACCAAGAAGAGTGTATATATACGCCATTGAAACAGGTGTGCTAAAGTGTACGAAATCATGTAAGATATAAGCTCACTACTCATCAGTACATGGCACACAATCACTGGCAAAGTAAGTTGGAATGTTATCATTCGAGAACGGCTGAGAGAATAACCCTTTAGCAACAAGCCAAGAAAAATCACCGTTAATATTACCAAAATCGAAAGGATCATAAACACCATTCCCAACATCATACGCGATGTATAAGTCATTAAGTCTTGGGCGTGTTTTGTGATACAATTTGCGATATTTCTTCGAATGTCTATTTATTTAAGTTAAAAACAAAAATAACTGTTTACAATAATTGTGTTAATGGCAATGGCCCATCTTGGGTCTTTATCCATTCTTGATATTCGCTTTCCCATATGTAGTACACAGTATATCCGAGATCCACAAACATCTCCATGCGGAACATCGTTTTATCATAAAGTTCACCGAATGTTTTTTTACACATGACGTTTATATCGTCTCGATCATACCAATCGGGATCCCCATGCCAATAGCTTCCAAGAAATTCAATCACTGTATTCTCCGATTGAATCCATCCATCGACACGTTTTTGCCGTCCAACGGGAGTTCGGATTCGATATTCGTCCCCATACAAGTCACCATTCTGAATATGGCAATGTTGCACATGTTTACCAGTCATAAGTTCTAGATAATCAAAGAATTCACACGCAGGTTTTGAAATTCCTGCTCTCTTTTCTACATAGCCTGGCATATGTTTAGCACAAAATAAAGCTGGTTCAGTACGAAATTTGACGCAACCGTCGTTTGTGCACTTGAGTTTCGTATGATATACGTCATACCACAAAGGGTCACATGTCTCGCTGCATTGGACACAGTAGGAGCCACCAGGCGGAGTGCTTTTGCGAATATTCACACAAGTTGGAGTTGTGCATTTTAATGCTAAACGATGTGCACTATACCATGCTGAATGAAATTGTTTAGCACATGATAAACAATATGATGTTGTTAAACCATCTAAAGTAGCAGCTGCACATCGAACATTTGTGCATTTTAAACATTTTTCTGTTTTACGTTGCATTGTATACCATTCTGGCGCAGCCAGCTTTGAACATGTTAAACAATAGTCTGTTTTCAAATCTCCGTAAATAGCCCTCCTCCTACGATAAATACAATCAGACGTTTTACATCTATTATTATTATGATGGATGGCATACCAATCAGGTGCACATTGTTTTGCACATGCCATGCAATATTGGGTCTTATCCCCATTATGCACATCTAATGCTCTTAAATTAGTGCATCCTTCTTGTTTGCATTCATAAACATCGCGATAAATTGCAAACCAATCTTGGTCATATTGTCTAGCATGTGTAATACAGAATTCCGTACGCTGTACATCAAATGTGTAATGGCATCGAGTATTAATACATCTTTCAATATTGCATCTCGTCGCATCATAAATTTTTTGCGCATTAACAGGATCCGCGATTTTCTCACATTTAATGCAATACTGTGATGTATGGCGTTTCAATTGTTTGCATCCATCCATTATACATTTGAAATGTTTCAAGTATGCGGAATACCAAGTGCTATGGCATGTTTTTGCACAAGTAATGCAATATTGTGTTTTTTGCTTGTCGTGGATCCCGGTGTCGCGTAAAGACATACATGCTTGAGTTAGACACATATCATGCCAAACCTTTCCAGTAAAGCGCATACGTTTAGTATTAATGGTAGCAATTTCGCCCTTTTCTGGATTCTCAACAAGTTTTTTGAGTTTCGAAGCTCGATATTTTTCATCGAAACCATCAAGAATGAATTCGCGAGTATGTTTTTTAATCATCATTTTGATATTTTTTTTTCTTTCTTGAAATTCGTTATGCGTGAATAAAATAAATTTTTATGTCTTTAGACGTTTGGCACTTGGAACCCTTGTAAAAAAAGCAGTTAGCTCACGACGTCCATCTGTTTTGTTTTTCCATTCATGAATATATCGTTTTGTGATAAGATCCAAATGATCCCGCAACGCATCATGCACCGGTAGGCATAATATCTGTTTCACACAATTCCAAATTTGTTTTTCTAAATAATAAGCAATATCGATGCGATATTTCCGCTGTAAGAAAACATCTGGAATAACACATGCGTTTGCATGAAGTCGATCATCACGAAAGTATGCGCTAAGATACGCCAACCTCTGACCAGGTTTTGGCATAGCGCCCGTGAAGTCAGCAATCATTTTTGCTAATGAAAGGGCTAATACACCATCGTCCTTCTTGTATTCGGAGTTGAGGGCGCATGTAATGATAAACGGCGCTAGTTCTTCAATAGTCGTCAATACAGTCCGAGGTATTTTGTCCAATTCAGCTTTATACCATGCAGCATAAGTTTCAATAGAATCATTCTTGTTTTCTAATAAACGTTTCAGCAAACCAAAGCCAATCTTATGAGCCCATTCACATTTGTCTCTTTTTTTCGCTGCCATACCTTTGATTGCAGCCTTGGGTTCCGGTGGCAAATTGTAGCCGCCAACAGCGCTGCTCAATTGGATCGCAGCGTAAGTTTTCTTTTTCGGTGTTAGCAAGAATGGTGATTTAACGTTCTCAAACTCAAGCGCCACTGGGCGAGGATATAGCTTGTCGCATATCTCTTGTACTAAAAAGGATTGCTTGTAGATATAATCGAATATCTCATCACGTGTTTTAAGCGTCTTAGGAACCCAAAAACGCCCAAAACATGAATCCGTGTCACCCCCCAGACAGCAGCCTGCAAAAAACAGTATAACGAATCGTGTACTCTTATTCATCCATTGCCCAATCATTGTAACACTTCCCTAAAAAAAGCCATCTCAACAAAAATGTAAAACAACGAAAAGAAAAAGGGGTTTTTTTTACCGCAAGGGCTGTACATGTCATGCCTGAACTATCACTTCCAATATAGCCATACACGCTGTTTTGCACAACTTTAGCAGCCAGTTGCGCACGTTCCATTGTATTCCATTTAAATGAGCCTTTTATCTCCGCCTTTTGAGCAGTACGGATATCTTTTCGTAGTTTTACGATATCGTGCACTATAGCCGGTGTAATGGTTTGCACAGGACGCCATACTCCATCTGGCCCTCTGTAGTTTTTGGCTAACACCAGCACCTCATCAAGAGAAAGCGGAACATACTCCACTTCAAGATTCGGATCTGTCAACCATTTGCGATCATATATAATTCGCATATAACATAATAAGAAAGCTTCTATAATGGATGGGTATAATGATGCAAAGTCAAAAGTTGGAGCAGCTTCTTCTGGTAGTGTGTAAAAATGCGGCTCAGGTGTATATACATAGCCACCGGAGTAGCGCTTCTTTGATACAACAATTTTCCGTTTCTTTGCTTTGCGATCGAAGTCTGAAGATTTGCGTTTACCGGACCAAAAGGCATGGTTACTATTCTCGTTGTTAATATCATCAAAAGAACGATTACTTGGTATGAATTCATCTCCTAATTTGTTTCCTTCTTCAATACTAGCTTGTTTCTGCGTTTGGATCGGTATTTCAAAAACATTGTTATGTGGGAGGTCGACTAAGTGTTTCAAATGATTTGGTAAAGGTTGCCGAATTATATGGCGAGGCGGTGTGTCTTTTTTTAGGTCTTCGTGGCTAGGGTTTATGAGCCAGGGAGGATCAGGATAGCTGGACTCACTATTGGGTTTTCGCAACACTACGTAATGCTGCTTCACTTGTTCGTCATTAATTACAATTGGCAATGGTGTTGCATTATAATATGCTCGTGCCCACAAATTTGCTACACGAGCTTGTTGTCCTCTCTCACATACTGATGTTAAATCCAAATCACAGATACGTCCTATATTGGCTTGTGCTGCAGTAAATTCACTGCCTACTTCAACGGATTTTAATAACGCAACTTGCATACTCAAATCTTCATAAATGTGCTCTTTAGAAGAAAAGCTGTTCAATCCATGATAATTTAAATGTAGCATTTTTGCAAATGGCTTTTTATCCCGAATGAGTTCAGGATGTCGTAGCGCGCCAATAATTGTAAATTCGTCAAGCGGCGGATTTGTTTGGGCCTTTGCGAGTATCGCGCATACTTCAGCCCGCTCCGTTCCCCAGTGGTTAAACACCAAGTATGTGTGTTCACTATTTTTTCCGCAAGACTTCAACTCACAATTAATCTCCAAAGAATGCAGTTTCGCGAAATGCAAGTTAATCCCATACTTTTGCGCTCTTCTGAAAAGATACACCATACAATTCGGCGACGTGCGCTCATCCGCAGCAATCACAAACGCATGCGTGTTCGACTGCTCGACAATTCTGCCAAAGTTAAACAACAAATCCTTTTCCGAATTTCCAAAATCTGCAATGTCCATTATATGCGGCTCTTTTTCTTCCGGCCCAGAGAGCGAATAGCCTATATAACGCACCTCGTCTTCAGGGATATCCGACGACGGATCAAACTGGTTCGTCGTTGTAGCAGTCGAAGAATGAGCATAAATGCGCATATACATCTTGTTGAAAGCCGGTGCAACGGCTTGCTCCGTCATCAGACGCAGTGCCTTTTCCGTTGTCAGATGTTCTATAACGCCAGAATCGAAGCATTTTGGCGCAAGTGGATTCGGGTCTTCGACGGCAGCTTCGAACCAAGAATTGAGTTTCAGGCCAGAGTCAAATAAAAACTGCGTTTCAGGACTTCGGCGCGTGTGTAAAAATTGCTTGATAGGAATATTGCCTATGTGCATAGGATTTTCTTTGTTGAACTTCAATGCATTTCGAACGTCTTTGCGATCTCGCTCATTGTACAAGTAAAGTTGCAGCACAGGAATGGGCTCCGAGTTTGTAAATCCAATGAGTTTTACAGCATCCCAAGTCTTGATGAAACTTACAAGATTCCGCGCTCTCCAAGATAAAGTGTTTTTAAGTTGTGCTACATCCCCTTTTAAGCGTCTCATATCCGTTGCATCGGGTTCCAATAATATGCTCGTTTGGTAATCTGTAACTTGAAGGACATGTGTGTTTGACTGCGCATCCAAACAAAACAACAACATTCTAAACTGTGCATCATTATTCGAAGTCGGTGTACATGCGACAGAATAAAGCCAAAATTGTTGACCTACATTTCTTGAGGATTTCTGTTTTTTTAATAACGGGATTTCATCTGTTTGCGTTATTGCTTCCTCTGTATTTACTCGTTTTGTAGTTTCAACATGCTCCTTTGTTTTGGGAATAGGGTCTGTAAGTATACTACTAATCGGAGTTGGTACACTTTCTTTGCTCTGTTCTATTATTTTTGATTCATTAACACATGCTCGTTTTGATGTACTCTCAACATCATCATCACGCATTCTTTTTATAGTTGGTGCTATTTCCGGTGCGTTGTGTTCATCTTCACGAAACAGATCTACTTCCGGTCCAAAATTAGGATCATCAAAATCATCGTCCCAATAATCCATGTTTTAGTTTTTTTTTGTCCTAGCAACGACGTGAATGAATTTTTTAATTCTCAAGAAAAAAAAACAAAAGCGAAAAGAAAAAAAAAAACAATGTCATGTGATCAATGTTGTACATTTCATATAGGGCGCACAGGATGTCCAGGAGAAAGAGGGTGCCGCGGTCGTATGGGTCCACAAGGCCTTCATGGAACAGATGGTTTGCCTGGAGCACAAGGCATCGAAGGCACACAAGGATTGGATGGTACACAAGGCCTAGACGGCACACAAGGTTTTGAAGGCATAGATGGCAAAGATGGTTCGGATGGCTTGCACGGGCCACAAGGTATTGCTATTCCCGGTCCACAAGGTCCAGATGGTGCGCAAGGTCCACCAAATATAAATGGACCACAAGGCGCACAAGGATTTATGGGCCCACAATCGCGTGGCACACAAGGACCGCAAGGCCTCGAAGGATTTCAGGGCCCACAGGGAGCTATTGGACCAGAAGCTGCCACTGGTTTTGCTGGCACACAAGGTGATATGGGTGCACAAGGATTCATAGGTCCTCAAAATGTTGCGACAGGAAATCAAGGTGCTATTGGACAACAGGGGCTGAGAGGTGTTCAAGGCACAGAAGGCACGAGCACAGCACAAGGGTTCCAAGGATTTCAAGGCCCCGGAGGTTTGGCTGGCGCACAAGGTTTTCGTGGTGCACAAGGCAATGCAGGTGCCCAAGGCATACGTGGTCCACAAGGTGATATCGGTGAAAATACGGGTCCACAAGGTTTTTCAAATCGTTTAGTTCGAGGTCGAACGATAAGTGCATCCAATGCAGTAGGATCGGGTACATTACTAACTCTAACCGCGCCTCAAACAGGATCTGGAAACTATTTGATATTGTTTGCTGCCACATTCACAGATTTGGATCTTGGTTTAGCACCGGACCTTACAATCAACATTCTGGTTGGTGTAACAATCGTTCGAACAGAAACAATGCGTTTCAGTGTGGGAACATTAACTCCAGTGGAACATTTTAGCACACATACAATTGCAAATGTTCCAATGGGAAGTAACGTGAATGTCACATTTGTTGCAGCTGGTGGTGCTCAGTGTACAACTCGACAACTCACTATTTGTGAACTTTCCTAAATAAAAACAAAAAGAAAAAATAATAACATGTCATGTAATTCGAAAAAAAAAATAGGTAGGCGAGGCCATCCTGGAAATCGAGGATGTCGTGGTCATGTTGGTCCTCAGGGATTTGCTGGGGCCAATGGACTAAATAATGGCGCGCAAGGTCCGCAAGGATCCCAGGGACT
>Ga0207658_10001170_pt1 | contig 20930 bp, 22 predicted proteins | sample KBSS33metaG_FD_184322 | JGI IMG/M metagenome (GOLD analysis project Ga0207658, IMG submission 184322) | Switchgrass rhizosphere microbial communities from Kellogg Biological Station, Michigan, USA - KBS S3-3 metaG (SPAdes) (version 2) | ecosystem: Host-associated > Plants > Roots > Rhizosphere...
GATCGGTCGGGTAGCGCTTCGCTCGCTTCTCAAGGTCAGCCATCCGGCCACGGCTCGCTCGGGTCCACATCCCGAGCTTGAATCACGCAAGCCGCTGTCGCTCAACCCATTATCAAACGGGCTCTTATACCTCGGAGTCGCTGCGCAACTCCGAGGTGCACCCCACCGGAGGTCAATCTTAGGCATTAACCATATATCAATATTGGTAAATTTTTCGTTAATTTCGGATGAGAGCCGTTGTTTGGGCGGCAATCTCGGGGCGTCTTGGCAGGGCGCAGGATCATCCCCCAGCAAGGGGATGCGCGCCCCGCCAGCGATCCGGAAAATCGCGTGTGGGGCGATTTCCCGGATCGCGCCGCCGCCGCGCCGGAGGGGTCGAAGCGGCGGCATCAGGGACGCTCCTTCAGGACTTGTTTTGCGTAGTCAGGCAAGGCCCGATAGGCTTGCCTGAGCGACGGCACGGGCATCATCGGTCTTTTGACCGCGATGGTCACAGGGCGCTGGCGGACCGGGCGCTCGCGGCGCAGAAGGCGCGAAGCGAGCATGCCGAGCTTGGTCAGCAGCAATAGGACAAGCAGGCCAACCAGGGCGATCAAGCCACCCGTCAGAAGCGATGACGGTACCATGCTTTGCGCGATGGCCCCGGCCCATAGAGCGATGACCAGCGCCACTCCTAGCGCTCGCCGCATTTGTGGCCCGATCATGGGCTCGGGCGTAATGCCCGCCATCGCCATGCAGTCCCGCCGCCAAATGCGGTAGCGGCGGCGGTGGTCGAATGCCCGCATGGCATGCAAGACGAGCCCCAGGCCCACCAGCGCCATGAACACGGTCCCGTTGTTCGCGTTGAGGTAACAGTGCCAGCCGAGCCATGCGGCAACGCCCATGGCCAGCAGCACGCCGAGCGGGTGTCCGAGCAGGACCACCTTGAGCGACGGGGGGCTCATTGCCGGAAACTCACAGGCAGGTAGTTCGTCCCGGTCTCGGCGAAAATTCGGCCACTTTGATACCAGAGCCCGTCTACGACGCCCCCGTTCGCCTTTCCACCGGTGCGGAACATGCGCCCGAAATCCGCCGCCTCAATCGCGGCGTCGAGCTGCTCCGACCAACCCGCATTCGTGCTGCGGGTGGTCGAGGACCCACGGCTGCGCCCCCAATTGGAACTGCCGCCCCATGACGATCCGCCGCTGCTGCCGGAAGACGAGTTACCGCCTGTGCTGCTGTTCTTGCCATCCTGATAGCTCGTGCCGGAGGAGCGGTTCCAACCCCGGTTGCCGCCCCAATTGTCGCCAAGGCCCATAGTGGTGCCGGTATTCTCGCCGAGGCTTTCGCCGGACGAGAAATTGGCGCGCTGGTACAGGGCACGGCCACACAGGTCCGATGCCCATTTTGCCGTGGTGACGCAGCTCGTCGAGTGGATGATTTTTGTCGCGCACATGCCGATCAGATGATCGACTTTCGCGCGGGCATCCTCCCCCGGCATGGATGCGTACAACGTGGGCAAGCTCTGCGTCAAAATGACGACCGCAACCATGCTGGCCCGGCACGCCGAGAGGAAGAGCGGGTCGAAGCTGGACGCGAACATTTGATATTCGTCGATCCAGAGGAAGACCAGGCGTTCACGCAGTGGCGCTGGCAAAGAATCTCTCGCGAGCATCGTGCGCATCCACGAGAATTTCGTCGTAATCTGACCGATGATGCCGTCCTCGTTCATGGTGAGGGCTGGCATGTTCAGCAGGATAATCTTTCCACTGTAGCAGAGTTCCGGTGTGATCGTGGAGTCACCACAGAAGGTTTTCTCCATCCACCCGTGGTTGAATCTATCTAATGTCGTGGAAAGGCTAGCCAGAATATTTCCGCGCGTTTTCGGGTCGAGCAGGCAGAACTCTTCGAGCCAATAGGACGCGATTTTCTCGAACAGGTCATTCGCCATCACTTTCTCGGCGCCTATCATCGCCTGATAGAACGAGGATCGCTTTCGCCATTCGTCGTCGAAAAACTCTTCGCGTGAGCGAGGGGCCGTGCGCGTGAAATCCACGATGCCCCGGACCGTTACCTTGCCGTCGTTTGCGGCGCCCAAGACCGGCACCGTATATCTGGCCAGCATCCGGGTGGACTGCTCCCAGAAGGGTTCGGAAGCCTTGCCTGGCGAACCGCTGGAAACGCGGACAGCTTCCGCAATCGCCATAGCGCACTCCACGACGTTGTTCGTGCCGTCGATGCCATGGCGAGCAGATTCATAATCCAGCGGATTGAAGGTGTGGCCGTCGCGCCCGTTGATCTCCAGAAGATCATTCAAGCGGCCAGTCATTTTGCAATCGCGGCGGACGGCCTCGGCCTCTTCCGGCTTGCTCACGCAGATCAAACCACCTGCGCCGCTCCTTAAAAGAGCCCTTCGGATCGTCGTGCCGGAACCGGAAGTTTTGCCGCTCCCACTATCACCACTTATGAAGGTGTGACGAACCGCGTCAGATACGTCCCATTCTGATTTGTATGACAATGATAGCAGAGTTTTGTTCAGCATACGAGACATAAAATCTCCTTTTCACTGCGATAGATCAGCGATCTATTCCGTGACCTTGATCGTGGGTCGGTATTTCCGACGCTGCGTTGAAGAATTTTGGATAGGCTTCGAAGAGATGATCCAGCTCAGCATAAGACATCTCATCGAGCGGCTTCTCGAACAGTCCCGGCTGTTTCTGGTAAAGAACATCGAGAAAGTCAGGTGCTTGCTGGACAGAAGAATTCATGCCCCACAGCGCCTGCAATCCATCTCGATCCGAAGTTTCGGGGACATGGCGTCCCCAGAAACCTTCCTCGATCAACTTGCTGCGGACATCGGCGATGCCCCTGCGAACACCATCTACGATGGCCTCGAAGAAGCGTTCAATCCGTTCACGCATCGAAGGCCCCGCACGATAGACAACGGCGCGAAGGCTGCCCGTCATTGAATTTCCTGACGGTGTAGTAGGCAATGACGGCCTCCAGGGCCGCGTCATCTTCCCCCTGGCGAATAAGGTCTGACGCATGGAGCGCAGCTTCGCGATACAGGCCTTCGTCGAGATGGTTGCTCTCGTAATGCTCTCCGCCGCAACTCGGGCAGGTAATGCAGGTGTCAGCATCGGCGACCGTGCTGAGCTTCAAATTCTTCGGGACAGACATGAGAAAATCTCCAGATGATGGCGTGCGGACGTCCGCCGCGCGGGCGACGCAGCACGCCAAGGTCGAGTCACAATGAAGTGGTGGAAGTCGGCGGACGGGCGGGACGGCGAACAGGCCGCCCCGTCTCGCCCTTTCGTTACAAGATGGTCTCGAAATGCACCTTGGCCGGGTCGGCCCCTGCCGCGACGAACCATGCCAACCACGCACTCTTCAGCGCGTCGAGCTGGTCAGCGGGCAGCGTCTCCGGGTCTTTGCCGCCACCCGTTGCGGGCGAAGCGCCGATCCCGATCACCCAGATCGAGCAACCGCCGCTGAACACGGGTTCGCTGGGCTTGGACAGCTCTATCGGCCTCTCGGCGGCAAGGTCCTTGCCGATATCATGTTCGGCAGTGGACTCGATCATATCGCTCAGGACGTAGATGGAGCTGCCCGGATTGCAGACCGGATGCGAGTTGACGATCGTATAGACGATGTTGGTGTTGCCATTGCCTCCGGCCTTGCGCGCGCTAGCGAAGAGGTCGGCCAACGCAGCCTCAGTGCGCTTCTTCACGGCCCGCCCATGCACTTTCTGGCTGGAAGCCATCGCGAAGGCATCGACGGCGTTTTCGACGCTTCTGCTGCCGACGGGCACAATCCGGACGCGATCCCCCGGCCGCTGGTTCAGCACTGCCTCGCCCACGCGCTTCACGGCAGCATCCGTGTAGGGCTTGGACAAAATGAACGGGCTGCTGAGCGAAATATCGGCTTCCACCGTAATCACGCCCGCTTGCTCCGGGGAGGCGCGCCTGTCATCGCTGGCATGACAGCCACCGAGGATGAGGGTGCCAGCGAGTGCTGGCACCAGTATCGATTTACGGACCATGGCTCAGGCTCCCTTCGCGGTCAGAGTGTTTTCGACAGCTTCGGGGCTGAAGCCGCGCAAATATTCCCGGTGGGCGAAAAGCGCCTCGGCAGGAGCCACGTTGAAATATTCGTTGCCGCTGGCGGCAAGCGGCGCATCGGGATGGGCGGTCTCGGCGGCCTTGCGGCGCAGGATCACGCCGCTCAGTTCGCTCTCGACCTCGCCGATAGTCGCGGAGATGTCGGCAGCAGCCTGCCGGGTTACTTCGGCATCGTCCGGGATGTTGTCCCGTTCGTGCTCGACCTGGCGCAGCGCACCCGACAGTTCGACATACTCGCCGAGCTTGGCTCCGATCCGGCGCTGCCACCGATCATGCAGCCAAGTGCGCTCGATCCGCTGAAGCGCGGGCTTTAGCTTCTTGAACAGCACGAAATTGCCCAACAGGCTCATCGGGAACCAGGCCCCAAGCATGCAGGCGAAGGCGAGAAAAGCCCGCGAGGATGCACCGCCGCCATCGCCGGTTGCGTCCATCACGTCGTTCGCCTGAACGATGCTGGCCGGAAGCAGCACCATCGCGCTCACCACGAACAGCGCCAGCGATGCAATGCCAGCCAGATCAAGCCAACGATGCGTCCGCTCCGACCAGTGCTCGCTCGCCTTGTCCAGCAGCACGTCGCCAAGCATGATCGTGACCATAGAGGCGGCCGCGATCGGGCCGGAGATGCTGTAGCCGCTCCCGTCACTCGTGGGAGGAAACAGCTCGAACAGAGCTAAATCCAGGTTTTTCCACTCGACGCCGAGCACCGCGATGCCCAGGCCCGCCGTGCAGAGCGCGACGACCGAGGTGAGGCCGATCGGCTCGCGCTTGGCCCGACGTTCATGCCGCAGCCGTTCGACCGACCGGACGACTTCGCTTTCGGAACATGGAATGGAGGTCATGGCTTATGCTCCTTTCGAGGTGGGGTGAATGTTGAGGATTTTGGGTGTCGGGGGTTGCTTGGGCGGTTGCTCGACCAGCACGGACAGTTCGGCTTCCAATGCCGCGAGGCGATTGGAGAGCGTGCTGAACCGAGCGGCATTGGCCATCCGGACGGCGTTGATCGCGGCGAGGTGCTCCCGATGGATTTTGCGCAGGATTCCATCGCCGATGGACCCGTTCCACGCGCAGCGGCGCAGGTCTTCGTCAGCGCGTGAGGCCGCCTCCGGCAATGCCGGTTGCGTGCTTTGCGTTTCCCGCGAGATCGCGGAGGTAAGTTCACCACCGCCGCTTCGTGGGCGGCTCTGATATTGACGTTGCAGATCATGCGCGCCGCTGACGATGCGTCGCATAACCCTTACCGGATTGGGTAGGATGTTGGGCATGACTATTCCTTTCCAAAATCGCGGATTTCCGCGCTTGGTGCTGGTGTTCAGGATTGAGCGGTTTGGGGCGTTGGGCGGCCGACCGCTGGTGCGGCAGGCCGCCCGCCCGCAGGCTAGCGGGCGTTACCCCGGCTCTTGGCACGGCCACGCAGGAACCGGCGTCCAAGCGCGAGCCACCGCAGGCTCAGGGAGATGAGTACCGCCTGCCCGATGGCACTGGCGAACCATAGTATCATGTGCATTGAGTGGGCCCTTCCACGTACGGGCAGCGGTGCCCCGAGTTCCATTCCGCTGTGCAGACGGGCTCGCAGACGCAAAGGAGATCGTAACGGGGGATTGATCGGAGGTGATCGGAAACCTCCGATCAGGCGATGTTCCGATAACGCTGAGGAAAGGGCCGAGTTACCCTCTCGAGCGGGCGCGGGGCGCGAGGTGCATCGCTCGCTCGACGGCATCTTCTAGGCATTGAAAATCATCAGACCTTAAGGCAAAGTTGTCACAACCAAGAGCATCCATCATCTTGTCAAATTTGTCGCCTTTGTCCGTACCGGAGGGGCCGGGACGCCCGTTAAATTGCAACTCGTATAGCCTGTTTTCGAAGTCGGGATGTTGGGTTCTCACGAAGATCGCGTCAGCCTCGGAGGGCCGTAGCCCAAACCTCTGGGCAAGTTCAGATACCCGGTATAATAATGCAACTTTCGCGCTGGAATCCATGTAAACCTATAATATGGTAAATTACATTTACAACAATATCGGAAAAATAGAAAGAAATATAATTTTTACTTGGGGTGAAGGGTTCGTATAAAATATTAGGAAAACGTAATGTCCAATCCCGGCAAACGTCATTGGCATCACGATCGTAAAAATTATTCCAAGGGAAGATCATTTGGGGAACTTCTCGAATGGCATCTCATTATCTGGGGTACGAACCCGAAGTCCACGAAAGAGCACGCCTCCAAACCATGGACCCTTTGGAATTTTGCAGCCAAGGTGCATGGAAAATGGACCAAAGATACTATCGAAGCCGATGTAGAATACGAGAAAGATTGTTTGATGGAATGGCGGCGCGGCAAAAAGCATCCGTCAAATCGAACTGTTATATCGAACATATTATCGGAGCTATTTGGGGAAAGCAAAGAACTGGATGACTGGAAGACTGATCTAGAAGCGTCCTTGAATCAGCCTCCCGAACTTTGCCCACTTCCGCCGCCCAAAATGCGCGCGGGCGTCGCTTCTCATGCTGATTCAGCTGATGCCGATACCGCCGCATCTCACGCCCACGGAGCTGCCAATATTCCGCGTTTAGCCCGTCACTTTATAGGACGTGACGACGACCTTGCCGCCATCCTCTCGTTGTTTCCGCAAGTACCTGCATCGACATCGATTCTTATCGAGGGTGGTCCTGGAATGGGCAAAACGGAACTGGCTAAGGCGGTTGCGCTTGCTCCCGATATCGTAAATCGGTTTGGGGATCGGCGCTGGTTCGTTCCGCTGCAAACTGCCAAAGACGCGACCCAAATGCAGGATGCGATCATTGATGCAGTAGGGTTCGATGGAAAGCTTGGATTCGGCGCTTTGCTGGATAGCTTACGTAGCAAGCAAACCCTGCTTATCCTCGACAACCTTGAAACTCCTTGGGAGCCGGTCAATGGCAGGCACGAAGTTGACGCACTGCTAGCAGAACTCACAGCGGTATCTGGCGTGACATTGTTGGGCTCCTTTCGTGGGTTCGATATTGTAGGTGATCTTCACTGGGAGCGGCATTTTGTAGAGCCGATGGGATCCCACGTTGCTATTAAGCTTTTTGCGTCGATCGCAGGGGAATGGGTGTTGAATGAATCCCACCTAGACGAATTTATCCGTGAATTGGGCGGCATCCCGCTAGCGATCTACCTCGTGGCTATTCGGGCGTATGGCCGGACAAGTCTTGCCCCTTTATGGCGCGAATGGAAATTGATTGGCCCCGCTCTCGCGAGAAGTCCTTATGTAGAAGAAGGTGCCCTAACATCTCTCAATTTTTGCATTGAATTGTCGCTGAGATCTCAGAGGGTGGATAATGATTCTATAGATATTTTGCGCATAGTTGCGAGTATGCCTGCCGGTCTTACCTTTGATGCATGCGACGAGTTGTTCGGAAAGCCTGCATTTGATTCAATCGAAAAGCTTCTGAGAACCGGAATTGCAATAGAAAGATCGTGGAGAATTGATTTATTGCCGCCTATTAGAAGTCATTGCCTAATTTATTACCCTCTTATCGAGATTGATATAGAAAAGTGGGAGAAGTTCTTTTTATCATTTTATGATCGATCTAAAATTGCGATAGAATCTTATAAAAATGACGGCCATTTTTCGGGAATTAGTGAATTGAATGAATTCTATTCATATCTTCTATACGAATCGAATAACGTTGGCTATGCCATTGATATACTAGAGAAATTCAGATGTCGTAAGAATATGTCCTGATGGCTTCAATGTATTTATTTAATTTATGATTAGTTTGGCGATAGAAGTCACATCACGCATTCAACATAATCGGTTTATCACCTTGATCGAGAGTGATTTCACCATCTCCTATGGTTAAAGTACCCCAGGCTAGGCGATCTTGTATCGCCTTCATTCGATCGATCAGCATCAAGGTGGGAATTTCAGAAGTATCCTCAAAGACGCCACTTTCAACGACAACGGGCGCGCCAAAACTGAACACACGGTCAGCACCATCCCATTCCGAACTCATGCAAGGTCGGCGGCAAATTGCCCAAAAGACATGGCCGTCCACATGCAGTGTGATGTAGCCCAGAAAATTCCTAATTGGCTGTCGCGCTAGTGCATCATCATTAGGCGTTACACGTAGGCCGAGAGCGCCATCTTCTAGAACCGATGCAAACCATTGAGCTTCGTGCCAGCACGACCCAAAGGCTTCGATTGAGAGGTAGGGATTTTGGCATGGCGGACAAACCTGCCAGAGTCTTTTCGCAATGGCATGGAGAACTGGAAGCCATTCTGGGACATTCTCCTCAAAAGCCAGGCCATTTAACGTGATCGGAATCAATCCCGAAATTTCAAAACGAACCGTCGTGCTGGATTGAATGGCCCGTCGAAACTCCAAAGCCTCCCGGAAGGTGGTGAGGGGGTACGCTACTCCCGCGTCCATGGAGAATGCAATTGTGCAAGTTCCGGTGCCTGAGATCGTTGCCGAGATAGCGGGTGAGGAGAACGTTGCCCTTGCCATCTCAATGGGAAGGCCCGGCAAAGAGGCCGATCGGTATTCGCCATTGATCTCGACGTGAGCACCATTTTCGCCTTCAATCACCAACCTGGCTGGCTGCGGGTTAGCCAAGACTTCGACGCGGCTGGGCGTCCCCGCGAAAAGCGGCGTGCCTGCGGGGATGTTAAAACGGTAATCTCGAACGGATGCGTGTTCTATAGGCACATCGGCTGCAAGGCCGACCATCGCATCTACAAGCTGCTGCACATGGGCAGGCGAGAACGTGAGTTGCCCCACTGCCGCAATGCCGCTTTCGTAGCCAAGCGACCGTGCCAGCAGTCGCTTACTATGGGCATACGTATCCGGTGCTTGGAAGCAAATCTCCCGCATCCAAGAAAGCAAATCATCTGTATGATCGTCGTCGCGAGTAAACGTCACGGGAATCTTGATGCGGTGTAGTGCGGTCTCGCCGTCATGGTCGGCTTGACGGGCCCGCTTCAACGTTTCCGCCATCAATTCTCGGTGGAAGTGCCGAGCGAAAATGCGCCCTTTGCGGCTATTCGCAGGATAGCTGAATAAAACGACAAAGCAGACATCTGCTTCATTCGTAAACCGCTGTGCATTTGAAAGCTTCAGATTGGTTCTGAGAGAGCGCGTGCGCGTGGATTTCACCTGGACACGGGCCGTCTCCGGCCCAGGTTGTTGGTCATGCGGCAAATGGGGCACGATCTCACGATCAAATTCGATAAGGTAATCCCATCCGGTCCTGTCTTGTGACGACTTGTTCCGCGTCACATCTTGCTCATCGCAGAGACCTTGAAACTGCGTTTCGGCGAGGCTTGGATGGTTGGGCGTTCTGATCGACATTTACCCGTTCTATCTTTGTCCCAAGCATTGATCCAGATGGTCGTCCCATACTGTTGCTGAAATCCCACCGGCAGGAAGCTAGATCAAAGAGAGCGAAGGGATGATTGCGTTACCTTCGGCCCGCGCCCTCGGCGCTTTGCGCCCGGAGCCGTGGTGCGTCTCCGCCATCCGGTATCGGTCGCTAACGCGGGCTTAGGGCCAGCCCTCAGCGCACTGCGGATTGGCTTTCGCCCAGCTTCCTCCACGCGTTGCGTTCCGTGCAGCCGGTTCCCCGCAAAGCCATCCCTCCGTTTGCACACCCGGTCTCGCCGACGGGCAGGGTTTCAGATCGCCACTGAAACCCAATTCGACGGAGGAGAATATGCCAGCCACCATTACCGCCAGCCGGATCGATCACCCGAGGATCTATGTCGCGTGCCTTGCAGCCTACAACAACGGCATCCTGCATGGCGCATGGATCGATGCCGCGCGGGAGCCATGGGCCATCTATGACGAGGTAAAGACGGTGCTCGCCGCGTCGCCCGTGGCCGAGGGAGACGAATGGGCAATCCACGATTACGAATGTTTCGGGGGCGCGCGGATCGAGGAATATACCAGCTTTGAAACCGTGTCGGCGCTGGCGATGTTCATTGCCGAGCACGGAGCATTGGGCGGGGCGTTGCTGGCGCATTTCTCTGGCGACATCGACGAGGCCCGCGAAGCCATCGAGGATCGCTATCACGGATGCCATGCGAGCCTTGCCGATTACGTGCGAGAACTGACCGAGGAAGCCACCCCCATTCCGCCGTCGCTGCGCTACTATATCGACTATCAAGCCATGGCCCGCGATGCGGAGATGTCGGGCGACCTCTTCACCATCGAAACCGCGTGGAACGAAGTCCATGTGTTCGCGGGGTGTTGATATGGACCAGCCCCCACAAATCCACCGCTTCACATGGCAGGGCATTGAGATCGAGGCCCGCTATTGGCCCATTAAATGGGGCGTCAGCGCTCATCTGGAGATCGAGAGCATCAACCCGCGGCGTGCACGGCTGCCCATCACCGAGACCGGCTATCGGTCCCACTTCCACCCGTCCGGCACTATAGAATCACGTGGCGGCGACGTGTTGGCGCAGGTCATCGCGTGGCTGGACGAGGAAGCCCGCAAAACTGACTGGCAGGAATACCGCGATGCCAGTCGGCAGGGCGAACTGTTTTGAAGGCAGCGAACGCGTGAATCGGGTTCTATCGCTGTAGGACAACAGCGCCGAGGAGGCGGAACGGCAAAACCGCAAATCCTCAATTATTTGTGCACAGAAAGCACACAGGCAATTTCGGCCATTTTTTCGTCATAAATTCCAGCATGTTACTGGAATCTTGTATTTTGGTCGGGGAGACAGGATTCGAACCTGCGACATCCTGCTCCCAAAGCAGGCGCGCTACCGGGCTGCGCCACTCCCCGACCGGGGTTTTTCATCGACGGACCTGCTCGCCAGCGTGCCAAAGCATGCCGCCTTGCAGACGGTGGTGGGCCCGGCAGGATTCGAACCCGCGACCTAGCCGTTATGAGCGGCCAGCTCTAACCGCTGAGCTACAGGCCCGCCGTGCCGTGCCCGGCCCCGTCGACGACGGCCGGGCGGATGCGCGTTAGCCCGGCTCGCGGCGCTAGTCCAGTACCACGTTGGCCATGATGTCGGACACGCACGTGGGCCTCACCCCGCGCGCCGCCAGATGCGTGAACAGCGCGCGCCACCAGTCGTACAGCGCGTCCAGGTCGTCCTCGTTGCGCACGTACGGCGTGTGCCCGGGGGCGAGCGAAGGGCTGTGGAACGAGAAGACCAGCACCGGCAGGCCTTCGTCGATGGCGATGTCGACGCCGCGCAGCGCCTCTTCGGTGGTGATGCCCTCCGGTGTCAGCGGGATGCGCTCGAGCAGACCCGCGCGGGCGAGCACGCCGCGCATCGCCGGCGCGCGCCAGAGGTGCGGGTAGATGACATTGCCGAGCTGGCGCAGCGGCCCCCAGTAAACGGTCGTCAAGGGTAGCTCGAGCAGCCGGCGGTCCGGTCCCGCCCAATAGGGGCGGAGCGGATGGTCGCGGTAGTTGGGCCCGCCGCGGCCGCTGTAGTCGAAGCGCGCCCGCACCGAGGTGTCGATGGCGATTCCCGCTTCCTGCAGGATCTCGGCAGTGCGCGGCCCCAGTCCGTAGCGGCCGGCGCGGTAGATCAGCGGGGCGACGCCAAAGGCGCTGTCGATCTCCTGACGCAGCGCCAGCAGCTTGGCACGCTCCAGTTCGAACGGCAGGTTGCCGGCGTAGCTATTGAACTCGCTGACCTCCTCCTCGAACGGCGGGCTGACCCACGGGTGCAGCTGGACGCCCACTTCGGCGCGGCCCGCGGTCACCGCCTCGCCGATCGCTTGGGGCGCGAGGCGCGAGCGGGCGACCGGATAGTCGATCAGGTAGGACGGAACGACGCCGAAGCCTTCGCAGAACTGCTGGAACTTGCGCAGGGCCGGCACGGTGACGGTGCTGTGGCCTTCACGCCCGAGCGGCGCGGTCCAGTCGAACTCCTCTTCGGTGTCGACGGTGACGATGAAGCGCTGGCCGAAGCCCTCGCGGAATGCGGCGAGGGCGCGTGTCGCCGGCGGTTCCAGAAGGTTCGGGCCAGGCAACGAGAACTCAATCCCTTCTGCGCGAGGGTGTGGCAATGCGGCGTTCAATGCGAATTGCTCGCAAGGGTGCTATTGCCTGTGTCCACCGCGGTCAAGGCGGGTAGGGAGAGAACCAAGGTATCGTTGCGGCGCTGCAGCCCGCCGCCGGCCGCCGCTGCCTCTGCCGCGGCGAGCCGCAAGCTGAAGCCAGTGCCAAACATCCCGGTCGAGAGGGACTGGTGATCGCTTGCCGGGGTCGAGAACAGCGCGTCGCCTTCGCGGGCGCAGAGCCCGGCGGGCAGGGCGATGGTGATCGAAACCACGGTGTTGGCCTGCTGCAAGGTGATGGCAAGGTGCTCGCCCGGCGCCATCGATCCGGCGAGCGCGGCGAAAAGGCGCCAAGCCAGACGCTCGGCCTCGCTGCGCTCCATGGCGACGGGCAGCGCGATCGCCGCAAGATCGGTGTCGGGCGTAAAGCCGCTCTGGCGCGGCTGGGTCCAGGTGCGAAGGCGGGCCAGGGTCTCCGCCAGGACTGGCGCAAGATCGCAGGTGCCGTCCTCCAGCTCGAGCGCGTGGGTTTCGAGACGGGCGAGGCGTTCCAGCTCTTCGAAGCCGGCCAGGATATGCGCGCAGTCGCCCGCAATCGCGGCGGCGAGGGCCCGGTAGCCGTGCGGCGCGGGCCCGTAGAGCTGCTGCTGGATGATTTCGGCGGCGACCTGGATCGCGTTGGCGGGCGTGCGCAGCTCGTGGAGGACTTCGCGGAGCCGCTCCGCCTCGCTGGCAGCGGCGTTGCGGGTCACCACGGCCGACGGCGGGCGGCGCAGGCGGCCGACGTAGCCGGTGAAGCGGCCGCCCAGTGCATCGAAGCGCGGCACCGCATCGACCTGCCAGGCGCCAGCGACGGCAGGGGCACCGTCGAGGCTCATGCGATGACCGCGCAAGGGAAGGCGCCGGCGCACGCGGGCCCCAAGCCCATCGTCGCCGGACGTGACGTCTTCATCCGTGAGGGCGACGCCGACAACGGAGGGCGCATGCGGTCCCTCCGCCCAGTCGATGCGGCCTTCGACATCGGTGCCGAAATCGATCGCGGTGGCGAGCCGGGCAGGCGCCGCGGGGTGGTCGCCCAGCGGCAGGCGCGGGGCATCGCCCGAAGTATCGAGCTCGACTTGCGCCCGACGCGCCTTGCGGAACTCCTCGATGCGGCGGACGATCGCGCCGATGCCGGCTTCCGCTGCGCCGCTGGGCGCGGTCGCTGTCTGCCGCGACAGGGTGTCCTGCTCCGCCTGCTCGCGCTGCAGCGCTGCCCGGGCCCGTGCCCATTCGCTCAGCGAGGTCGGCGGCGGCGGGTCGTCGACCAGGTCGAGAAGCTCGAGCACATCATCGGACACGTCCTGGTCCTGCGCGATGTTGCCGGTGGGCGCGGCGAAGCGAGTGTCTGGTCCCTCCGACGACTCCGCCTGTGCCGCTGGCTCCGCCACGGGGACAGCCCGTTCAGCGAGGGGCACGGCCCGTTCGACCACGCCGGTCGCATCGGGCAGGCCGCGATCGTGAACGCCGAGCCGATCGAGCAGCGCGGTGACCGCCGGTGACAGGTCACCTCGGTGGCGCAGCACGCCACGCGCGCTCGTCGGCAACGCAGGCACCAGCGCCAGCCATGTCGATTCGTCGAGCCGGGCACGGGCGATCGCCTCGCCCGCCACTTGCGCCTCGTCTTCCGCCAGCACCGCGAGCAGCCGGGGATTGGTCACCCCTTGCAACGGCCGGCGCAGCATGCGGATGCGATCGGCAGCGGGGATGCGGCGCGAGAGCTCTACCAGGCGTGCAAAGCCGGCATCGATCGAGGCGCTGCGCGCTTCAACCGGCAAGGCGCCCAGGATGTCGATAAGCTGCTGGTACTGGATCCGCGCCAGCCCGTCTCCCGCCTCCGGGAGGCGCAGTACCGTGGCAAGGCGGTCATCGAAATGCATTGCGTCTCCAGCGCGAATCCGTCGCCTTCCGGCCGGGGTAGCGCTGCCGACGGGCGGCCCCGAGCCACGGGCTCTACCACACGAGGGTAAACGGGCCATCCCCGAGATGCTTCCGATTTAGCAAACCTGACGGGGTCCCGAAATGTTCGTCTGGGACCCGTTGCAAAGCGGGACAATTACGCTATGGGCTAATTATATTACGAGACGCGATGCTTTTCGAACCGTATCTTGCACCAGCAATGGCAAGGTGCAGCAACGCGCCGCGGCGGGAAGGAAATTGATGGTCAATCTGGATGAAATCGACCGCCGGCTGCTCTCGGAGCTGCAATCGGAAGGGCGCATCACCAACGTGGAGCTGGCGCAGCGCGTGGGGCTGACCGCGCCACCTTGCCTGCGCCGCGTGCGCAGCCTTGAAGAGGCAGGCGTGATCCAGGGATACCATGCCGAGCTCGATGCTTCCAAGCTGGGGTTCACCATCACCGTCTTCGCTCTGGTCAGCCTCAAGAGCCAGGCGGAGGAATCGCTGCGCGCGTTCGAAGATCACATGCGCGGCCTGCCCGAAGTGCGCGAATGCCACATGCTCAACGGCGAGATCGACTTCATCCTCAAGATCGTCAGCCGCGACCTGCAGAGCTTCCAGGAATTCCTCACCAGCAAGCTGACGCCCGCGCCCAATGTCGACAGCGTCAAGACTTCGCTGACGATCCGCACCGCGAAAAACCTGCCGGGCGTGCCGCTCTAGCGGGCAGGCTGAGCGCTCCCAAACGCCGCCGAACGCTTACAATCCCGCGGCCGCCTCCAGCGCCAGCAGATAGCTGCGCGGGCCGAAGCCGGCGATCGTGCCCTTTGCCGCCTGGCCGATCCACGACACGTGGCGGAACGGCTCGCGAGTGTGGGGGTTGGAAAGGTGCACCTCGATCACCGGTACCGTGATCGCGCGGATCGCGTCGAGTAGTGCGATCGAGGTGTGGGTGTAGGCGCCGGCGTTGAGCAGCACCGCATGGGCTCCGCCGTCCTCCGCCGCGTGCAGCCAGTCGACCAGATCGCCTTCATGGTTGGACTGGCGCATCACGACTTCGCAGCCGATTTCGGCAGCGCGGGCGGAGAGCATGGCGCCGATATCGTCCAGCGAGTGCGTGCCGTAGATGCCGGGCTCGCGCCTGCCGAGCCGGTTCAGGTTCGGTCCGTTGAGGACGTGGATGAGCTTGGCTGGCATGACGCGCGATCCCCCTCGAGGCCCGCCCGGGCCGCGCGATGATCCTTAGCGGGGCGGGCGCGTTGTGCAATCCGCGGCGAACGCGATTGACTGGACCGGCCTTTGGTCAGGCCCCACCAGCATTGGGTTCGGCCGGTCCCTCTGGCGGCACTTCAGGCGGTCCGCCGGGGCCGGACGGTGCATCCTCGTCGGGGGAGGGCGCCGAATCGTCCGGAGCGGCGCCCTGGCCGTAGAAGTCCGCAAGGGCGGCATCACGGGCCTGGTCTCGGGTCGCGGCATCGGCGCGGGCTTCCGCCTGCCGCCGCGCGGCGGCCTCGGACGCGGTCGCCGCCTTGGCTTCGGCAAGTTCCTTGGCGAGCTCCGCCTCGCGCGACGACCCGCAGGCGGAAAGCGCAAGGGCGGACAACAGGAGCAAGGCAGGGCGGATCGGGCTCATTCGCTACTCGATGAAGAAGACGCTGCTGGATGGAGCGTCGGTCTAGGGGAAATTGGTTAGCTTTTGCTTAGCGTTGCCGGCATGACGCCGTGCCGCCTCAGCGGTCGCAACCTTTCGCCTTGCCCCACTGGCGCATCGCCGAGTAGCCGAGGTAGCCCGTGCCGAACAGCGCGTAGAGCGGCTCGGGAAGGCCGCGCAGGTAGGCGCTCATGCTCTCGCCGATGGCGATTGCGGTCGCCGGGCTGAAGGCGCCGACGAGGCCCATCGGCAGCGCCCATAGGATCATCGCGTACATGACGTAGAGGAAACTCGGCCGCGCCCGGCTGGTCCACGGATCGCTCGAACCCGCCTCCGCGACGATCCCCGAGAGGCTGGCCTGCAGCAGGCCGAGCTCCTGCGAGTTCTCCAGCCGCAGCAGCTCAAGCTTGGCACGGTCGCGCGCCTCTGGGTCGGGAATGACCTTGTCGATGATGCGGGTGACGGGGCCAAGGATCGAATCGAACAGCGGCATGGCGGGCATCTCCGAACGCGGTGAATACCCGTCAGCAGATAACCATATCGGTACGTGTAGGAAAACGGATTCCGCCACACCAGCAGACGCGCAACGGCTTCCGGAGCGTTGGCGATGGCGAGGAAAATTTGGTCGGGACGAGAGGATTCGAACCTCCGACCCCCACACCCCCAGTGTGATGCGCTACCAGGCTGCGCTACGTCCCGACCGGAGCCGCGGCCTATAGGCACCTCGCGAGGGATGCGCAAGCGGGCGTGCAAACTGTTTTGCGCGCCGCTTGAACGGCTGTCGCACAGTGCTATCTGACGCGCCGGCGCGCCGCAGCAGGCGTGATAGCCGGCGGGGGTGGCGCGTTGCCAGTGCCCGCCTTTGTTGCTAACCGCGCGCATTCGGCGTCGCATACGGCGGTCTCGTTGGCAAGGCGCGCTCCCTCGCGCCGCCGCGAAGCTGCCGCTGGCGACCACTCAGGAAGGCCTTTTTCGTTCCATGCAGACCTCCATCCTCGACCAGCTCCAAGCCGCCGCGCCCGCTGGGGCTCCGCCCGCCTGGCTGCAGTACCTGCCGTTCGTGGCGATGGGCCTGATCTTCTGGTTCCTCATCCTGCGCCCGCAGATGAAGCAGCAGAAGGACCACAAGGCGAAGCTCGGCGCGCTCAAGAAGGGCGACGAGGTGCTGACCGGCGGCGGCCTGCTCGGCAAGGTGCTGAAGGTCGACGACAACTACGCAGAGGTAGAGATCGCGCAAGGCGTGAAGGTCAAGGCGCTCAAGTCGACGATCGTCGACGTCATTCCCCCCGCGGGCTCGCGCCCGGCGAACGACTGAGCGAAGGTAGCCCCCGCCGATGCTCGAGTTTCCGACCTGGAAGAAGGCCTGGTACTGGTTCCTGACGCTGGCCTTCTGCGCCTGCGCGCTACCGACCATCCTCTCGTTCACGAATGTCCACTGGCCCTCTGCGCTGCCGCAGCCGAAGATCAACCTCGGGCTCGATCTCGCCGGCGGCTCGCGCCTGCTGCTCGAAGCGGATCGCGATCAGGTCGTGCAGCAGCGGCTGGAGGCGATGGAGGAGCAGGTCCGCGCCAAGCTGAGCCAGGCCGAGCCGCGCATCGGCATCGGCGACGTGTCCAGCAAGGGCGGCCGGCTTGCCTTCACCGTTCGCGATATCTCGCAGGTCGACGCGGCGCGTGAGCAGCTGCTGCCGCTGACCAACGGCGCAGGCGTCACCGGCAAGCGCGACTGGGAGATCCAGGTCGTCGACAGCAACCGGATCGTGCTGGTCCCCACTGCGGAGGGCATCGACGCTTCGGTCAGCGATGCCATGGCGACCGCGGTCGAGGTGGTGCGCAAGCGCATCGACGCGCTCGGCACCAAGGAGCCCGACATCCGCCGTCTGGGCGACACTCGCATCGACGTGCAGGTGCCTGGCCTGCAGAATCCGCAGGCGCTCAAGGACCTGCTCGGCCAGACCGCCAAGCTCGAATTCAAGATGGTCGACGAGACCGCAGCGCCCGACGACCTCAAGCAGGGCATTGTCCCCCCGGGCGATGAAGTGGTGCCTTACGCCAATCCGGCTGAGGGCGGTCCTTCGCCGGTGATCGCGGTCAAGCGTCTGGGCGGCATCAAGGGCGACCAGCTCACGCAGGCCAAGCAGGCCTTCGAGCCGAAGACCAACGCGCCCGTCATCTCGATCACGTTCAACCAGCAGGGCGGCGAGAAGTTCGCCGAGCTGACGACCGCCAACGTGGGCAAGCGCTTCGCGATCATTCTCGACGGCAAGGTGCTGTCGGCGCCGAGCATCAACGAGCCGATCCTGGGCGGCAGCGCGCAGATTTCCGGCAGCTTCACCGTGCAATCGGCGACGCAGCTGGCGATCGCGCTGCGTTCGGGCGCGCTGCCGGTGGACCTCACCGTGGTCGAGGAGCGCACCGTCGGGCCTGATCTTGGCGCCGATTCGATCAACAAGGGCATCGTCGCGATGATCGTCGGCACCGGCCTGCTGATGATCTTCATCCTCGCCACCTATGGCCGCTTCGGCGTCTATGCGAACGTGGCGCTGGTCGTGAACCTGCTGATGATCCTGGGCGTCATGGGCATTTTTGGAACCACGCTGACGCTCCCCGGCATCGCCGGCTTCGTGCTGACGATCGGCGCGGCGGTGGACGCCAACGTGCTGATCAACGAGCGCATCCGCGAAGAGCGGCATCGCGGCCGCCGCGTGGTGCAGGCGGTCGAGATGGGCTACAAGGAAGCGAGCCGCGCGATCTTCGATGCCAACATCACCAACGTGATCGCTGCCGCGCTGATGGCCTATTTCGGCACCGGACCGGTGCGCGGCTTCGCCGTCGTGCTGCTGATCGGCATCGCCACCTCGGTCTTCACGGCCGTCACCATGACCCGGATGTGGGTCGCCGGCTGGCTGCGCAAGGCGCGTCCGGCCGAGCTGAACCTGTAAGAGGAGAGGACCGTTGAAGCTCCTCAAGCTCGTTCCCGACCATACCAACATCCACTTCCTGAAGTGGCGCGTGCCGTTCTACGTGATGAGCATCCTGCTCATGGCCGCGTCGATCGGCCTTGTCGCCACCAAGGGCCTGAACCTGGGCGTCGATTTCCTGGGCGGACAAGTCATCCGCGTGACCTTCGAGCGCAGCCCCGAAGCGCCCGTCGGCCAGTTGCGCGAGGAAGTCGGCAAGCTTGGCTACGGCGAGCCGATCATCCAGCGCTTCGGCAAGGCCAACGAGATCTCGATCCGCATGAAGCTGCCGGAGGGCTCGGAAAAGAACCGAGAGCTCTCCGACGCGATGGCGCGCAAGATCACGGCCGACATCAGGAGCCATCACGCCGACGCGCGGATCGACGGGGTCGATTCGGTCTCCGGCAAGGTCTCCGGCGAACTGGGCCGCAGCGCCATGCTGGCGCTCGGCCTCGCGGCGATCTGTGTGGCGATCTACATCTGGATTCGCTTCGAGTGGCAGTTCGGCGTCGGCGCGCTGTTCAGCCTGGTACACGACGTGACGCTGACGCTGGGGATGTTCGCGCTGACCCAGCTCGAGTTCGACCTCAACATCGTCGCCGCGCTGCTGACGCTGATCGGCTATTCGCTCAACGACACCATCGTCGTGTACGACCGCATTCGCGAAAACCTGAAGAAATATCGCCGGATGCCGATGCCCGAGCTGCTCGACCTCTCGGTCAACGAGACGCTGGCGCGCACCATCGTGACGTCGCTGTCGATGCTGATCACGCTCGTCGCGCTGCTGGTGCTCGGTCCGGACGTGATCTTCGGCTTCACCGCCGCGATCGTGCTGGGCATTTTCGTGGGGACTTATAGCTCGATCTACATGGCCGCGCCGATCCTCATCTGGCTGGGCGTGACCGGTGACAGCTTCATCGCGACAGAGACCGCGATCGACAAGCAGGAACGCCTCGCGCGCGAGCGGAGCAAGCCGGCGGTCTGACTTTTAAGATCCGACAGTGAACCCCGCCAGTGCGTAACGCGACGGACTGGCGGGTACGGCCCGATGTGCCATGATGCGCCCCTGCCGAAGCGCGACTCCCGCGTGATCGGTTGCGCCAAAGGGGGAGGGTGGCATGGTCGATCACACCACGACGGTCGAATATCTGAACAACGCGATCGTCTGCGCGACGCAGCCGCTGGTCGGCTGGGCTACGCAGGTAAACGGGCATGGCACGCGCACCCGCGACATCTGCCAGGCCCGCGATCCGATCCACTCGCTGATCTCGGACACCGAGGCGACGTCGGGCGGAATCTGCGACGCGGCCAGCTTCAAATGGATCATGTCGAAGTGGCGCCACAATCATGACGACCCGACGCCGGACCTCGAAACCGGCGCTAATCCCGGCGACATGGCGGAGACTGTCGCGGCGCTCAAGCAGATACAGTCCGCCAGTGGCGACGCTTACAAACGCCTCGTGACCGAACTTGCCCGCAGTCCCAACCGGCGGATCAACCTGGTATCCAGCAACGACATCACGACCGGAATCCTCGCGGACCACGAGCATTTCGGAACGAAGTATTCGGTGCTGATCGAGTTCAATTTCCGGCTTGGCTTCGATGGCGGGCATTCCACCGCGGTCTACCGGGATGGCGACGAAATCGAGTATTTCGACATCAACTACGGACTCTACCGCCTCAAGTCCGGCCAGTTTGCTGACTGGTTCTGGTGGTTCATGCAAGCGAGCGGCTACTCCGTCGCCTTCGGCTCGGTCGACATCTCGTTCTATCGGAAGTTGTAGGCGGGTGGCTCAGTCCACGAAGGCCTGCTCGCGCTTCTCGGGCCGGATGTAGATCGACGTGATCTTCGGGGAGAGGGCCTTCATCCGGTCTTCCAGCGTCTCGATCAGCGTTTCGGCTTCGCCCATTGCCAGGCTGTCCTCGAAATCGGCGCTCACTGCCACGAAGACCGCGTCGGGCCCGGTGTGGACCGTTCGCACATGGTTGACCGAGGTGATGCAGGCATGCTCGTTCAGCACCGCTCGCAGCGCGGCGATCAGGGCCGGGTCGGCCGCCTCGCCGATCAGCAGGCCCTTCGATTCTCGCGCCAGCAGCACCGCGACGGCGGCCAGCACGAGGCCGATCGCGATCGAAGCGACACCGTCAAGGCGCGCATCGCCGAAGTGGACGCTTGCCCACACGCCGATGGCGGCGAAGACCAGACCGACGAGCGCGGCGCTGTCCTCGAACAAGACGATGAAGTTCGGCGGGTCCTTGGAACGGCGGATC
>Ga0207658_10001172_pt1 | contig 20898 bp, 17 predicted proteins | sample KBSS33metaG_FD_184322 | JGI IMG/M metagenome (GOLD analysis project Ga0207658, IMG submission 184322) | Switchgrass rhizosphere microbial communities from Kellogg Biological Station, Michigan, USA - KBS S3-3 metaG (SPAdes) (version 2) | ecosystem: Host-associated > Plants > Roots > Rhizosphere...
CATCGTCCGGCCGGAGGACCTCGCAGCCTGGCTCGCGCGCCCTGACCGCTCGCTGGGCGCCGTCGTCCACATGGGGGCGATCTCCGCCACCACCGAGCGCGACGTCAATGCGATCATCGCCAACAACATTCGGCTGAGCCTCGACCTTTGGGACTACTGCCGCTTTCACGGGGTGAAATTCGTCTACGCCTCGTCGGCGGCGACCTACGGCTCAGGGGAAGGCGGCTTCGTCGACGACGACAGCGCCGCGGGCCTCGCGCGCCTCGAACCGCTCAACCCGTACGGCTGGAGCAAGCACTTCGTCGACCGGCGGATCGTCGACGACGTGGCGCGCGGCGAGCGGACGCCGCCCTGCTGGGCCGGGCTGAAGTTCTTCAACGTCTATGGCCCGCGCGAGGCGCACAAAGGCTCGATGCGTTCCGTCGTGCACCAGATCTGGCCGGCGGCGGCGCGGGGCGAGACGGTGCGCCTGTTCCGCTCGGACCATCCGAAATTCGAGGACGGGGGCCAGCAGCGCGACTTCATCCACGTCGACGACTGCGTCGAGATCGTGCGCCGGGTGCTGGCGTCCGAGCGCGCCGGCGGGATCTACAACGCCGGGACGGGCAAGGCGCGTTCGTTCTGCGACCTGGCGCTCGCCGTCTTCGCCGCGGTCGGTCGCGAGCCGAACATCGAATACGTCGACATGCCCGAGGCCCTCAAAGGGCGCTATCAGTACTTCACCCAGGCCGACGTCACGCGCGTCACGGCCGCAGGACTCGCGCCGCAGTTCCGCTCGCTGGAGCAGGGAGTCGCCGAGTACGTGGCTTGGCTCGAAACCCGCCCCGATCGCTGACCGCGGCTAAACGACCATTTGCTGCGGCGCAGCATGACGCTAACAACTGACGAGCGGCCCGGTCAGGTCGCCGTGGGGATGACGAGGGGCGCGGCGTAATGGACAGGGTCGTTGTCATAACCGATCTGGCCGAGGCGGCCGGCGGGGCGACGTCGCTGGCCATCGCTTCGGCGGCGGGACCGCGCAAGCGCGGCGTGCCGGTCACCTACATCACCTCGGATGGGCCGGTGGGGGACGATCTCGCGGCGAGCGGGGCGGACATCGTTCCCCTCCCGGGGTCCCCGGTCTCGCCCGGCGCGCGGCTCAAGGGCATGGCGGTCGGCCTCTATCGCGGCTCGGTGGCCGCGGCGGTGGGGCGCTGGATCGCCGACAACGACACCCCGGGCACCGTCTACCACCTGCACAACTGGGCGAAGTTCCTGTCGCCTGCCGTGTTCCGGCCACTGTCGCGGGTCAGCGACCGGCTGGTGCTGACGACCCACGATTTCTTCCTCAGCTGCCCCAACGGGGCCCAGTACAGCTTCGCCGAGGAGGCTGTCTGCGCCCGGCGCGGCAACAGCCTGGCCTGCCTGTCCCACGCCTGCGACCGGCGCAACTACGCCGATAAGCTCTGGCGCAGCGCGAGGCACGCCATGCGTCAGGCGATGTTCGATGTCGCCCGCTCCAAGGCCGCCGTGGTGGCGATCCACGAGGGCATGATCCCCGGCTTGACGCTCGGCGGGGTGCCGCATGCCAGCATCGAGGTCATCCGCAATCCCGTCCGGCCGTTCACGGATGCGCGGGTTCAGGTCGAGCAGAACCGGGACGTATTGTTCGTCGGCCGCCTCACCTACGAGAAAGGCCCCGACCTGGCGGCGATGGCCGCGGTCCGCGCCGGACTGCGCCCACGCTTCGTCGGCGCCGGCCCTCTGGAGACGCGCGTCCGCGAGATCGCGCCGGACGCAGTCTTGGACGGGTGGCAGGACCGCGAGGCGATCGGCGCCATCGCCAGCCAGGCGCGGATGCTGGTGATGCCAAGCCGCTGGGCCGAGCCCTACGGCATGGTCGCCGCGGAAGGGCTCTGGAGCGGCCTGCCGGTGATCGCCTCCGACAGCGCCTACCTCGGCCCGGAGATCGCCGCGGCCGGCGCCGGCTACGCCGTCGACACGCGCGACGTGGACGCCTTCGCCCAGGCGCTCTCGCGGTTGGCGCAGGACGACGCCCTGGCGCGGCGGATGAGCGAGGCCGCGCTCACCGCCACCGGCCACCTCGGCAATACGCTCACAGACTGGGAAGATCGTCACATGGCGCTCTACGAGCGCCGCTTGTCCGGGGCACGCCGCGTCCAATGAAAGTTCGCTTGTTCAACGTGAAGTTCAGCCCGAACCTGGGCGACGGCCTGCTGTCCCAATGCCTGGAGAAGGCGCTCGTGGATCTCGGCGCGGACCCGGACACCTGGTCCGTCGACCTCGCCGCGCGCAAGGCCTATGGCGACGTCCTCGGCGGGCGGACGCAGATCATGGCCGCCCTCGATCTGCTGCCCGGTCCCGTCCGCCGCGAGGTGATCCGTGCGCCGCTGGCGCTGCACGCAGCGCGCTCCTGGCGGCCGCACTACGCACACGGGCTGGCGGACGCCGACTGCGTGGTGATCGGCGGCGGCAACCTGATCTCCGACATCGACCTCAACTTCCCGACCAAGCTGACTCTCGCCATGGAGGAGGCCGAGAAGCGCAAGCTCCCGGTCGTCGTCTACGCCTCGGGCGTCACCAGCGGCTGGACCCCGCGCGGGACCGAGATGCTTCGGCGCGCCTTCGCCAAGCCGATCCTCAAGGGCGTGTTCGTTCGCGACGCGGATTCCGCGGCGCTGTGGGACGCGGCGCTCGCCGAAACCAGCGGCCACCGCGCCCAGGTGGTTCGCGACCCCGGCCTGCTGGCGGCCGAATGGAGCCCTCAGCCGCCCCGTCCCGCCGGTGAGCGGACCGTCGTCGGCCTAGGCGTGATGAGCCACATCGCGATCCGCTACCACGCGGACAATGCTCCGCCGGCGGCGTCTCTGGACCGGTGGTACGTCGATGTCGCGCGCGGCCTGATCGATGCCGGCTGTCAGGTCCGCGTCTTCACCAACGGGAGCCCCGAGGACAAGATCTACGCTGCCAAGCTGCGTCCGGCGCTCACCGCCCTCGGCGGGGAGGAACGGCTCACGTTCCTGGAGCAGCGGACGCCTGCGGAGCTCTGCGCGCACATCGCGGCCTTCGACGCCCTGATCGCCTTTCGCATGCACGCAATAATTGCGGCCTATTCGTACGGGGTGCCCTCGGTCGGCCTGGCCTGGGACCGGAAGTTGCAGTCGTTCATGGCCTCGGTCGGACGCGAACGCTTCTTTCGCAATTTGGCAACGTTTTCGGCCATCGACTGTGTAGCGACGACCATCAAGGCGGCACAGGAGGGGATTTCCGAGACCGAACGACTGGCGGTGCTTGATGAAGCCCGACATGGTGTCGCTCAACTTTACGCGGTGCTGAGGGCGAGTCTCTAAGCCAGGGGGTAACAACAACAGCTGCGGGAGGCGTCGACGCACGCACGTGCGACTCACGCTGCGCCGCCCTCTGCGAACGGACGAAGGAGTAGGACGGTGATTGTCGATAACTTTCCCGGCCGGCGCATCCTGGTCGTCGGCGACGTCATGCTGGACCACTTCGTGCGCGGCGACGTGCGGCGGGTCTCCCCCGAGGCGCCCGCTCTGGTGCTGCACGTCGAAACCGACGAATGGACCATCGGCGGCGCCGGCAACGTCGCCGTAAACATCGCCGCCTTGGGCGGCGCCGCGGTCCTCATAGGCCTCACGGGAGTCGATCCCGCAGCGCGCATCCTCGAGGACCTGTGCTCGGCCGCGCCGGGGCTCGATTGCCGCCTCGTCGCCGAAGCCGGCTGGCCCACCATCCAGAAGACCCGCTATGTGGCCGGCGACCGCCACCTGCTGCGCGCCGACCGCGAGCGCGTCGGCCTGCCGGCCGGGGCCGAGGCGCGGCTGATCGCGGCCGTGCAGGCCCACGCCGCCGGCTGCGATGCGATCATCCTATCCGACTATTCGAAGGGCGTGCTGACCGATGCGGTGATCGCCGCGACGGTCGCGGAGGCGCGGCGTCTCGGCGTCCCGCTGATCGCCGACCCCAAGCGCCGCGGTTTCGAAGGCTACCGCGGCTGCACCGTGCTGACGCCCAACCGCAAGGAGCTGTTCGAGGCGACCGGCGTGGAGGCGGACACCTACGACGGCGTGGCCCGGGGCGCGGCGCTCGCCCTCGAGCAGTTCGGCGGCGCCATCCTGCTCACCCGTTCCGAGCAGGGCGTCTCCCTGTTCCGCCCCGAGGCTCCGGCGGTCCACGCCCCGGCCCGGGCTCAGGTGGTGCGCGACGTCTCCGGCGCCGGCGACACCATCGCCGCGGCGTTCGCGCTGGCGCTGGCGTCTGGCGCGGACATGGCCGACGCGATGATGGTCGCCAACGTCGCCGCGGGCGTCGCCGTCTCCAAGAGCGGCACCTCTAGCGTCAGCCCGGAGGAGTTGACCTCGGCGCTGCTCTCCGACTACGCCGACGACGACCGCACGGCCAAGCTGGCGGCTCGCGCCACCGCAGTCGCCGGCTGCCGCGCCTGGGCGGCTCAGGGCCTCAAGGTGGGCTTCACCAACGGCTGCTTCGACATCCTCCATCCCGGCCACGTCAAGCTGCTGCGGGCCGCCCGCGCGCGCTGCGACCGCCTCGTGGTCGGCCTCAACACCGACGCCTCGGTGCGGCGCCTGAAGGGACCGGAGCGCCCGGTGCAGACCGAGCGCGCCCGCGCCGACGTGATCTCCGGCTTGGAGTCCGTCGACATGGTGGTTCTGTTCGACGGAGAAACGCCGATCGACCTCATCAAGGCGATCCGGCCCGCGGTCCTGGTCAAGGGCGCCGACTACCGGATCGACCAGGTCGTGGGCGCGGAGTTCGTGCAAAGCTACGGCGGCCGGGTGGAACTGATCGACCTCGAGCCCGGCCAATCCACCACGCGCCTGATCGAGCGTTCGCGGGGAACGGCCTGAGATGGCGCGCTCGACGGAATTCATGCGCCGGGCGGATCGATGGCTGGGCCAGGCGGCCGCCATGTTCCCGACCGTGTTCAACCGCAGACGGCCGTTGCCCGAGGCGCCCAAGCGGATCGGCGTCATCCAGCCGACCGCCATCGGCGACACGCTGATCGCGTCCGGCGCGGTCGCGGCGATTCATCGCCGCTACCCGCAGGCTCGCATCCTGATGTTCCACGGCAAGAACAACGGCGCGGCGGTGCGCATGTTGCCCACGCCCGTGGAACCGATCGCCTGCAGCTTCGGCGCCCCGTTCCGCGCGCTCGCCGCCCTGCGCGCGGCGGATCTCGACCTGATCGTCGACCAGACGCCCTGGCCCAACCTCACGGCGCTCTGCGCGCGGCTGGCGGCTCCGGTGACGGTGGGCTTCGTCCCGCAGGGGTCCCCGCGCGGCCGGTTTTTCGATCTCACCGTCCCGCACCGGACGGATCGGCACGAGTGCGAGAACCACGCCGAGGTCGCGGCCCTGTTCGGCGCGGAACCCCCCTATCGCATGGCGGCGGTCGCCTCGCCCTGCGCCCTGGTCGGCGAACTGCCGCTGCAGCGGTTGATTCTCTGCCATATGTCCGCCGGCGGGGCGCGCGCTGAACAGAAGGCCTGGCCGGTCCGGCATTGGGCCGAGCTGTCCCAGCGCCTGGTCGAAGCCGGGTTCGTCGTGGGCTTCACCGGCGTCGCCGCCGACGCCGCCCTCGTCGAGCAGGTCAGGGCCGCCGCGGAACTTCCGGACAACAGGCTGATCTCGCTGTGCGGCGTGGTTCCGCTGGGCGAACTCGGCGATCTCTTGCGTCGCGTGCGGCTGCTGATCACCGTCGACACCGGCGTGCTGCACCTCGCCAGCGCCGTCAACGCCCCGGTGCTCAGCCTGCACGGCCCGACCCGCGCCGACCGATGGGGTCCCTGGGCCAGCAACGGCTACGGGCTGGATTCCCCCCACCCGGCGGCCGGCTACATCACCTACGGTTTCGAAGACCCCGTGGGCGGCGCCGCAGTGATGGAGGCGGTGAGCGTCGAGGCCGTCACCGAGGCGGTGTTCACCCGGCTGCGCAGGGCGGCCGCCTGACCGGCCGCTATTTCGCTGCCGGCCGATCCGGCAGAGGCGCCCAGGCGAGGTCGATGACGACGGGTCGATGATCAGAACCGAGTTCCGGGCCGCTGCGTACAGCGACCGGCAGCAGGCCAGGCCGAAGATAGGCCTGGTCGATCGGCATGATCGGGACCGTCGGATAGACCCTGACCCTCGGACGATAGTAGAGGGGCCAGGTGAACAGCGCCCGGGTGATGCGGTTCATCTGCAGCGCTGCGTCCTGACGCTTGCCGGCGAAGGTCCAGGGCGTCGTGTTGAAGTCGCCGAGCACGATCAGGTTCGGGTCCGGCAGTTTGCGGACCTCGGCGATCAGTTTCGTACGGTCCTCTTCCTGGCCGCCCCAGGGCCACGGCCGGGAGAGATGGACGGCGAAGACCGTGAGGGCCCGGCCGCCGAAGTCGTAGCGCGCCCAGGCCGCCGAAAGCGCCTTGCGATTTTCCGCGTCGCCGCGCGCCAGTCCCTGGCTGGCGATCGGCGGTCGTCGCGAGAGGATGACGGTGGAGCAAGTGCGCGCGCCGCGGCAGGTCACGCGGAAGGGGTAGCGGGGCGCCAGCCGTCGCGCCACCTCCTCTCCCCTATTGGCGGCTTCCTCCAGCACCACGATGTCCGCGTCCTGGGCGAGCACCCAATCCGCCGCCCGGCCGGCGGTACGGTTGCCCTTCCAGACGTTGAACTGGACGATGCGAACCTGATGCGGCGTCTGCGCCCAGTGTCGGCTCGCGCGCGCGGCCAGGTCCGGGCCCATCAGGATCGCCGCCCCGGCGACCAGGAGCAGCGCCGCCGCCGACGCCGGACCCCTGCCGCCGCCGCTAAAGGCCAGCAGCAGCAAGGCCGAGAGGCCGACCACCGCCCAGACCGGCGCGAACTGGTTGAGGAAGTCGGCCTTTGGCCAGACCGCCCCGCCAAGCCCGACAAAGGTCAGGATGAGCGCCAGGGCCACGACGCCCCATGCCCCGGCGCGAAGTATAAAGATAATTGCACGCATCGGCTTGGTGGCCCCAAAACAGCAACTTCAAGTTGATATCACTCGCCTGAGGCGAGAATTTTGCAGACAAGGTTGTGAGACCTGCGCCGTCCGATGCGCCTAAATTTGGGCACAACTAGACATAATTCACCCGATTCAGGCTCTACCCTCAGATTAGGCTTGAGAGTAGCCATCGCTACGCTTAGAAGCGGCAGGCTGGGGTTTGAATTGCTTATGTCGGAGAAGGTCATGTTGGAATCAATTGCCGGCAAGCGCCGCTATGAGGCGCCAACGCTGGCGGTTATCGGCACCTTCGAACAGGTGACGCAACAGACGAGCGTCGGGGCCGCGCTGGATGCGGATCTTCCCGCAAATACGCCACTGCCCGTGGTGTTGAACCACCTTTCCTAAGGTCTTGGAATTCCGCGTCTGAGGTCGGGACGATCGCAAGTCGTTCCGACCTCTTTCGCACGCCTTTTCATGAAGGACCTCAGCCTGAAAAGCCAGACCGTGATCCGCCCCCGTGACGGCGTGCTCGCTTGCGACCTCGCGGGCGGAGCGGCGCTTCTGGACACCGGATCAAGCACCTACTTCGCCCTGAATGGCGTCGGCGCCGCCGTCTGGTCGCTGATCGAACGCTCGACCACGGTGAACACGCTCGTCGAGCACGTCACCACCACCTTCGAGGTGACATCCGCCACCGCGCGCCACGACCTCGAAGACCTGATCGCCAACCTCGCCCAACATGGACTGGTGCGGATTGAGCAGCGATGAGCCGAAGCGGCGCTTGAGCTGGCGCGACGCCAAGCTGCTCGCGCGCTGTCTGCTCACCGTCGCCGCCACCAGGCTCGGCCTCACCGTCGTGGGTTATCGGCGTCTGCCTCAGCCCTCCGCCTGCGCCAACGCGCCCGCCCCGCCGCACCTCGTCGCGAGGGTCAGGGCCGGCGTGACCTGGGCCTCACGCTTCGTGCCGCGCGCAACCTGCCTGACCCAGGCCCTCGCCTGCCGCTATCTCCTCGCCCGGCAGGGCTACGCCACGACCCTTCGCATCGGCGTGCGGCCGGACGCGCGCCAGGCTTTCACCGCCCACGCCTGGCTGCTTTCCGGCGACAGCGTCGTCATCGGCGGCGACCTGGCCTCGCTGCAAACCTACGCCACGTTCGCCGATTTCGAGGCGCGCGCGCATTGAGCGGCATCGCCGGCGTCGCCCCCGCCGAAGGGGAAAGAACCGCCTCGGCCGTGCTTGCGAGAATGATGGCGGCGACGGCGCACCGGGCGGTTCATGGCGCCAGCGAGGTTCAGCGGCCGGGCGTCGCGCTTGGCTGCCAGCTGCTGGACGCCTCAGGCGACGGCCCCGCCATGAGCGGAATGGCCGAGGACGCCGACCTCGTCGTCTCTGCAGATTGCCGGCTCGACAACCGCGACGAGCTCCTGGCCGCCCTGGAGGCCCCCTCGCATCTGAGCGACGCCGGCCTCATCCTCGCAGCCTACCGCCGCTGGGAGCTCGAGGCGCCCGCGCGGCTGCTCGGCGACTTCGCCTTCGCCCTTTGGGACGGGAGCCGCCGGCGCCTGCTCTGCGTGCGCGATCACTTCGGAATCAAGCCGCTCTACTACCATGCCGGCGCAAGGGCCTTCGCCTTCTCCTCCGAGCCCGGCGGCGTCCTCGCCAGCGGCTGGCCCAGCCGCGCGCTCAACGAGGATTCCATCGCCGCCTTCCTCGCGGGCCAGCCTCCCAGGCCGCACGAGACCCTCTACCGCGAGGTGGCGCGCCTGCCGCCGGCGCACATGGCCGTGGTCGAGCAGGGCCGCACGGCCCTTAGGGCCTACTGGCGGCTGCTGCCGATCGACATTGGCGAGGAGGATGTGGTCGAGGGCGTGCGCCTTAGGCTCGAGCAGGCGGTGAAGGCCCGCATGCGGGGGTCGCCTCGGGTGGGAGCCAAGCTCAGCGGCGGACTGGATTCCTCGTCGGTCGCCTGCCTCGCCGCCGGCCTCAGGAACCGCTCCGGCGCCGCCGCCTTGCCGACCTTCTCCATGGTGTTCGACGAGACGCCCGAGCAGAACGAGCGGCCGCAGATCGAGGCGGTGCTGGCCGCCATCGACGCCATACCGCACTTTCTGCCGTCCAACGGCGTCGCCCACCTCGCTGAACTGCCCAGCCTGCTCGAGCACCAGGCCGGCCCCTTCCTCGCCCCGAACCTGGCGGCGAGCCGGCGGCTCTACGCCGCCGCGCGCGCGGCGGGCGTCGACGTCCTGCTGGACGGCCACGGCGGCGACGAGGCGATCTCGTTCGGGTCAGGAAGACTCGCCGAGCTCGCCGCGGAGGGACGCTGGTTCGCGCTGCGGCGCGAACTATCCCTGCTGGCGCGCCATGAGCGCTGGCCCGCGCGATCGGTCTTCTGGGGCCTGTTCGCCGCCTACATGCCGGGCGCGGGCCTCATGCGGCGCCTCCGCAGGCTCGAACGGCGACTGCGGACGACGCGGCGGCGAGAGGACGATCCACTCCGCTTCCTCAGTCCCCCGCTCGCCCGCCGCGCCGCGGCGCTTCAACGCGAGAACCGGTCACCGCCCCCCCGATCGGGCAAGGTCGAGCAGGCGCAGCACCTGGCGACCCTCACCGGGCCTTTGCAGGCCTACGCCCTCGAGATCCTCGACAGGGCCGCCGCCCGGGCCGGCGTGGAAGCCCGCTACCCCTTCTGGGACAAGCGGCTGGTGGAGTTCTGCTGTTCCGCGCCGGCTGAGGACAAGCTCAAGGACGGCCGCACGCGCGCGCTGCTGCGGCGAAGCATGGTGGGCGTTCTGCCGGAAGCCATCCGGACCCGACCCGACAAGTTCAACTTCATGCCGCATTTCCTCGCCGGATTGGCTGTTAAGCCTGCCGCCTCGGCCCATGAGGTTTTCCCGGACGGCGAGCAAGAATTGGAAGCCTTTCTGTCCTTGCGCGAACTGCGGTCCGCCTATGACGCCCTGCTGCAGGCGCCCGCGGGGCGCCCGCCGCTCGAAGCGCAAGCCCTGTGGCGCTGCGTCGCGTTCGCACGCTGGCGACAGTCATCAGGGAAAGATGACAGTGCTCGCTAGAGTGGCTGATATAAAGCGGCGGCCTTCGCCTAGGACGGGCCGGCGCGCCGACTTGGAGCGAGAATGAAGCCGACCGACGCGCATATCGCTTCGGCGCTACGAACGGACCTGCACGCCTATCGCGCTTACGGCCTGACGGTGGGATGCGATTTCGAAGCGCCGGAACTCACGCCCGTCGAGTCCGAGGCGCTGGACGTCCGCGTGGTGCGCGCGCGCCTCCCCCGCCCCATCCCCGACGTGGCGGAGGGGATCGTCTTTGATTTCAGCGACCCGGCGGGACTCTACTTCGGCTGGCCTCTGCTTGGCCATTTCCTGCTGCTGGAGGACGGGCTCATCCTCTACGACGCCGCGCCCGGCGCCGAGGACAAGCTGAGCTTCGCTCTGTTGGGTCCGGTCTTCTCGGTGGTCCTTCACCGCGCCGGTCGGCTCCTCCTGCACAGCAGCGCCGTGAGCCGGGGCGAGGAGGTGGTCTTCTTTCTGGGCGACAAGGGCGCGGGAAAGTCGACGAGCGCGGCGGCGCTGGTCGGCGCCGGCTTCGACCTGGTCACCGACGACCTGCTGGCGCTCAAGACCGAGCCGGCCGGCGTCCCCACGGTGGAGCCGGGCTTTCCCCAGCTCAAGCTTTCCGTCGACGCCGCAGACCTGCTGGGCGACACGAGGCGCGCCGAGCTCGCGCCGCTGAACGAGAAGTCCCGCATCCGCCTGTTGCAGGGCTTTTCGCGCGGGCCTCGCCGGATCACGGGCGGCTATGTGCTGGCCCGCGGCGAAGCGCTGAGCCTCCGGCGGCTGGATTCGGTGGCGGCGCTGAGCGCGGTCATGCGCTACTCCTACATAACCCGGTTCGGCCGGCGGTTGCTGGACAAGGACGGCCTGGCGCGGCACCTGCGGCAATGCGCCAGCGTGGTGAACAGCACGCCGATCTACGAACTGACCGTTCCAGCCGACCTCGCCCGCCTGCCCGACCTCGTCCAACACGCCCTAGATCATGCTCCCGCCTGACCGTCCGATGCTGAATTCGAGCGCGCTGGTGCGGCGCTTCGTGACGGACGTCTATGCGCTGGCGGGACGGCGCGTCTGGAAGACCTTCGCCCTGATGCTGACCGCCAGCTTCACCGAAGGCGCGTCGATCCTGCTGCTCGTGCCGGTGGTCGGGATGATCGGCAAGGGCGGCGGCAAGCTGACGCTGCACACGCCCGCCATCACCCACGGCTTCGCGCCCGAGCGCCTCGAGCTCGGCCTGGCTCAGGTCCTGGTGTCGCTCGTCGTCCTGGTGGTGCTGCGCGCCAGCCTGACGCGCGTCAAGGACGTGGCCACCACGCGCCTCTTGTTCCACTTCTCCGACAAGCTCCGCCTCAACCTGTTCCACGTCATCGGCAATGCGCGGTGGCGGCTGCTGGCGACCTTGCGCGGATCGGACCTCAACCACGCGCTCACCTCCGACGTGGACCGCATCCAGGCGGCGGCGTTCCAGCTGCTGCTGTTCATCCAGGCGGCGGTGCTGACGCTGGTCTACGGCGGTGTCTCGCTGATCGTCTCGCCGACGATGACCCTGGTGGCCGGTCTGCTGGGCGGCGTGGCCTTGGCCGTTCTCGCCCCGCTGCGGCGGCGTGCGGCCACCTTCGGCCGTACGCTCACGAGCGAACGGCAGAAGCAGTACGGCATCGTCTCCGACTTCGTGTCGGGCCTGAAGATCGCCAAGAGCTGCAACGCCGAGCTGCGCTACGCCGACAGCCTCGCCGACAGCCTGTCGCACACTGCAGCCGGGTCCATTACCTACTCGCGCCTGACCACCGCCAGCGGCTTCTGGTTCCAGACCCTTAGCATCTCCGGCCTGGCGATCTTCATCTATGTGGCGCTCGGCCTCTACGACGCCTCGTTCGAGCGCGTGATCGTCATGATCCTGATCTTCATGCGGATCGCGCCGCGTTTCATCGAGTTGCAGTCCTACATGCAAGGGATGCTCGTGAACGCCGGCGCCTGGCTGGCGATCGATGCGCTGCGCACGCGCTGCGAGCAGGACCAGGAAGTGGCCGCGCCGCCGGCGGCGCCTCCACTCGCCTGCCAGCGCTCGGTCCGCTTCCGCGAGGTGACCTTCAGCTATCCGACGGACGAGGACCGGGCCGTGCTCGACCAGGTCTCCTTCGAGCTTCCGGCCCGGCGGATCACCGCCCTCATCGGCCCCTCCGGCGGCGGCAAGAGCACGATCGCCGATCTGCTGCTTGGCATACTGGAGCCGCAGTCCGGGACCATCGATGTGGACGGCCTGCAACTCACCGAGGCCGACCGCCGGCGCTGGCGCGACCAGGTCGCCTATGTGCCGCAGGATATCTTCTTGCTGCATGACACCATCGCCGAGAACCTGCGGCTCGGCGCGCCGGGCGCCGACGAGGACGCCATGTGGCGGGCCCTGGACGCCGCGCGCGCGGACGGCTTCGTCCGCCGGCTTCCCGACCAGCTGGCCACCGTTGTCGGGGACCGCGGCCTCAGGCTCTCCGGCGGCGAGCGGCAGCGCATCGCGCTGGCACGCGCCTTGCTGCGCAATCCGGACCTGCTCATTCTTGATGAAGCGACCAGCGCCTTGGATTGGGAGAACCAGCAACTGATCGCAGAATCCATCAAGGCGCTGCGCGGCCGCGTCACCGTCGTCACCATCGCACACCGGGCTTCGATGATAGGCTTCGCGGACCACGTGGTGGCGGTGGAAGGCGGACGCGTGATCGAGGAGGGCCCCTATGGCGAGGTGCTGGCGCGCAGCGAGAGCCTGCTTTCCCGCCTGATCTCGGGCGAACGTGACGCCGGCGCCGCCCAGGCCGCTGGATCACGCGCGTGAGCCGCCGATGCTGAACTCCCCCGACCAGCGGCCGGGCGTCAGGCTCGATCCACCCCGAATGGGGCCGGAATTCCGCCTTATGGCCTGGTGCGCCAGCGCGTCCGCCGCGCAGGGCCCGCGCGAGCCGGCGCCGGTGACCGGCGACATCGACTGGCCGCTGTTGGCCAGGCTTGGCCGCCGGCATCGGATCTCCGGCCTGCTCTACGCCGGCCTTAAGTCCGCCGGTATGACGCCGCCCGCAGACGTGCTCGCCCAGCTGGAAGCCGAGGCCAAGCGGATCGCCATCGACGAGCTCTGGTCGGCCGCCGAAACCCTGCGCCTGCAGCGCATCCTGCGAGAGGGCGGAATCGAGTCCCTGGTGCTGAAGGGCGTGGCGGTGGCCATGCTCGCCTTCGGCCGCCTCGGGCTGCGCTTCAATCGCGACATCGACCTGCTCGTGCGGCCCGAGGATGTCGTTGAAAGCATGAGGATCCTCGGCGCGCTGGGCTACCGGAAGTCCGAGCTGACGGACGAGAGCCTGGAAGAGCCGTCGGCTGGTTGGCTGGAGCTGCACAAGGACATCGCCCTGGAGCACGAGAGCGGGCGCGGGATCGTCGAGCTGCACTGGCGGCTGTTCGACAACCCCGGCCTACTCGCCGGAAGCCCGCCTGCCGCGCCCGTCCGCATCGCCGGCGACGGCGTCGTCCAGACCCTGGGCGGAGACGTCAACCTGATCTACCTCTGCGTCCACGGCGCCGAGCACGCCTGGTCGCGGCTGAAATGGCTGCTCGACATTCATGCGCTGGCGACGCGCCTCACCCAGGAAGACCTCGTGCGGCTCTACGCCAAGGCCGGCGAGATGAAGGTGCACCGCGCCGTGGCCCAGGCGCTGCTGCTGTGCTCGCTGCTGTTCGGCCTGGCCATTCCTAAGGTGATCGCATCCAGCCGCCGCGAGCTTCGGATCCGGCTGCTGGAAATGCTGGCGTTGCGCAGCCTCCTGGCCAGCGGCGACCGCGAACTGGCCGCTACACGGTTCGGCTCGACACTGATGAACATGAGCCACTATCTGCTCTCGGACGGCTGGTCCTACTGGAAGGCGGAGCTCGCCTACGACGTGGCCGACGTCTCGCGCGCGCCCCCGCCGCCCCTCCTGCGCCGGCTCGGACCGCTAGGCCGCCTGATGGGATGGGCCGGACTGCACCTGGGGTCGCGCAATCCACTCCAGTGAAGCGGCTCCGAACGACGACAGCCGGTCTCCCTGTTCACCTCGACGACAATCGGGCGGCCAGCTTCGCCCGTAATCCCCGTGGCAGGCCGAACGTCTGCAGAAGCTCGATCACGGCGTGTCGGGACCTGGGTGCCACGAGCAGCGTCATTGCCGACGCTGCGCCTGCGACCACGGCGATCGCGAGAACCTGCATCGGCGCCGGCTGGGCGTGGCGGCTCAATAGCATCTGTAGGCCCCCCAGACTCAGTGCACAGGCGGCGGCGATCGGCAGCGCGGGTAGAAGCTGCGAGGCTTGGTCGGCCGCGCTCACGGGGCCTGATCGGCCAGCCACGATCACCCGCGAGGCGCAAACGGCCATGGTCGATAACGTGAACGCTAGGCTGACGCCGGCGAGTCCGAACCGGACGCCGAGCGCCACGGCGCCAACGCGGAAGATCATCTCGAAAAGGCCCATTGTCCGCAGCGTGGCGGATCGATCTTGCGTCACGAGCAGATCGTTGATTCCGTTCGTGAGCCCAAGGACAGCCAGAGTCGGCGCCAAAAAGGACAGCGCCGTGCCAGCCGGCTCCCAACGATCTCCGAGCAGCGTGACCGCGAGCGGCCGACCCATGAAGGAAAGAACAACCGCGGAGGGGAGCAGGAAGGTGCTGAGTGTCCGCACCAGACGGAGGTAGGCGTCACGATAAGCCGCAGGATTGACCCTTAGGTGCGTGAGCAATGGAAGTGTCGCCTGCGTGATCGGCTGGACAAGGTTCGTGTCGGGCAAAGCGAACAGTGCGCTTGCTCGATTGTATTGACCAAGCGGCTGCGCCCCGAGCACGCGTCCGATCATGATCGACCCAATGTTCCCGGACACGAAAGCCGAAAGTGCGTAAATGGAGGTGTTCGCGCCGAACTTTAGGAGGCCAGAAACCCCCTCGAACTTGCGCGGCCGACCGGGTACGAACCCAGATCGATAAAGCGAAAGTAGAGACGTAGTTGTTACGCCGGCAATATTTCCCAATACGATAGCCCAAACATCAGCTCTGATAAAACCCATCGTCAACGCCACAACAAAGTTAATAAGTATTCCCGATATGTCGATCCACGCCACCTCCGCAAATCTCATTTCCCGAATTAGCATCGACCGATGTTGAGAGGAGAGTCCACCCAACCAGAACCCGATTACCGACACCAACATCACAGACGCGACAACGGGTTCTCTGTAAAAAATTGCAACCCATGGCGCAGATATAACAAGAATTAATGTAAGAATTGTCGTTGTTGCGACGTTGAACCAAAATAGAAAAGTCTGCTCCTCATGGGAGATTTCACCTTTGCGCATCAGAGCAGAAGTGAGGCCGAAATCTCGGAACATCTGGGCCAGGCCAAAGATCACCGTCGACATGTTCGCGAGACCATAGGCGTCAGGCCCGACAAGCCGCGCGATGGTCACTGTCGAGATGAACCCAACAAGCGCAGCGAACAACCTCCTGATGAGTAGCAGCAGCGGCGCCTTCCTATGCCTCCGCTGGGCTTCCGCCTGCTCCAAATCAACCTCCAGCCGTCAAGCGTGTGGGGCGCACATGCGGTCGGCCATTTCCGCGTTCCGTGAGCCGTCAGCCGCGCCGCCGAAAACGGCGGTCCGCGCGCCGCACAGACCGCGGGCTTGAGCGAACTCCAACCTTGCACCGTTCATCGCAACATCGTTGGAAACAGCGCCGCTTGAACGGACCCAGGCCGAAAAAAATTCACATTCGAACCCTAACAAGAGCGGCTAGATGCGTCGCTCGGCCCCGTCGCCTCCCGCTTCGCTCTGCAAAGCGGCAGTCACATAATAGGCTGCACCGCTCAAGGACATGATGGCCAGACACCATGACAGAAGCAATCCATGCCGCGCACGGCGTCCAGGGCAAGCTAGGGTTCGATGGCGTTGCGAGTGCATGGCGGATGAGCCCGAAATCTGTCGACCCGCAAAAGGCATTTTGTGGGCGCCTGTCGGCTCGACAGTGGCGCTGAGGGCATCTGAACGCCAAAATTGCATGTCGAGCACAGTCCGCGATCCCCCCGAGTTGATATGCGCCGTCTGCCCGATTCCTCTGGCGCGCCGCGCGCAATCTGCAATAGATACGCGTAGAGGCCACTAACAACACGAGGTTGTGCGCTTGATCCCAAAGACCCTGCACTATGTCTGGGTCGGACCCAATCCGATCCCAACTGAAGATCAAGCGCGTATAGCTGTATGGAGGAAAATGCTTCCAGGCTGGAATTTTCGGCATTGGAGCAACGAAGATATCGATTGGTCAAACAGATACCTTCGGCAGTCCGCCTCGGTGATGGCGTGGAATAGAATTTCCGACTACATGAGAATGATGGCTCTTGTTCAGGATGGAGGAGTTTACCTAGATACAGACGTTGACCTGGTAAAGGCCTTAGATCCGCTGCTATCGGAGGAGGCGTTTGTTGGATTTCAGACCAATGAGCCGACCAATCAAATGGTCAACGGCGCAATTTTTGGCGCCGTAAAAGGGCATTGGCTCCCCACTGAAGCAAAAAAGTATTTCGATGATCAGCTCGACGGTCGGAAGGATGTGCTCGCCTTCTCCGGCCCTGGATTGCTAACGCAGCTCCTGATGAAGAGAGGACTCAAAGATCCGAGCCAGGACATGGTAAAGTTGGATGGCGTCGCCATCTTCCCGACCCGGTTCTTCTACCCATACTTGTGGACAGAGCAATATGATCCGGGAGTGATTACGCCAGATACGTACGCCGTACACCGTTGGGCTGAAAGTTGGGTCAGCCGACGGTCCCTGGCAAAGAAAATAAGAAAGAAGCTGACGTACTTTACGTCCCATGTAGCCCCTGACTACCGCGTATCTCGAGTTCGCCGCCTTTTGAAAGTGTAACCTATGGAAACGATCTGCATCCTCGATACATCCATATGCACCGACAACCTTGGCGACATCATCATCATGGACGCCGTCAACAACGTGGTCGGATCTCTGTTCCCGAACGCCTATGTCCACAGGATACCTACGCACGAAGCGCTGTCGGACCGTACTCGAAAGTGGATCGGCGAGTCTAAATGCTGCTTTATAGGCGGAACGAACCTGATCTCGTCCCGAATCTCGAGGCATGGGCTTTGGCGCATCGATCTGGACGACGCTGAATTGTTTTCCACTTCGGAATTGGTGGCGCTTGGGGTTGGGTGGAATGACTACGGCCCTGGGCCGATCGAACAAACCACGAGGATACTTAAAACTGCCTTGAGTTCTAGGTTCAATCATTCTGTCCGCGATGGACACACCCTGACCCATTTGTCGAGCATACTTCCCAACGTGGTCAACACGTCTTGTCCAACGACCTGGGGTCTGACGCCCAGCCACTGCGCCTCCATTCGCTATTCTCGAGCAAAGGCTGTAGTTCTGACCCTGTCAGCCTGGCGGGCGGATCCAGAGAGCGATCGCGCTCTGCTGTCCGCCATGCGGGACCTTTACTCCGAGGTGATGTTCTTCCCGCAGATGCAGGATGATTTGAAGTACATGCGTCAGTTCGGATTTGACGACATTCGAATCATCCCGCCTAATCTCGACGCCTATAATACGTTGCTTGAAAGTGAGGAGGTCGACTTCGTCGGCACCCGACTGCATGGAGGTGTCCGCGCCCTGCAACGGCGACAGCGGGCGCTGATCCTGGCCATCGACAACCGGGCCACGGAGATCGCTCGCGACACAGGGCTTCCGGTCGTGCCGCGGACGGACATCGAAGCGATCAGGAATTGGGTCGTCGTCGCACCGACGGCTGAGATAAGCCTGCCGCAGAAGAGCATCGACGGCTGGAAATCGCAGTTCAGCGAGCAAGTACTCAGCGACCTCGCCGCTCCTCCAGGCTGGCATCCGCCACGTGGCGCGAAGAAGGTTCGGAAGATGGTCCGAGAGGCCAAGAGGATCCTGACCTGATCCCTGTGTCTTGAGAACTCTCAACACTGATCGCGCTCGCGCATGCAAGTGTCCGCGGTTCTTTGGCTAGGCTCGCGCCAGGGAGCGAGCCACCCAAGCCGCCATTCGCACCCTCAGAGTCCAGTAGTCGCGCGACAGCAGCGTTCGGAACGAGAGGCTGCCGATGTCGCCGATCACCCGCGGCAGGAGCGCCTTGGCCTTGGCTCGGTCGACGCTGAAGTAGCGTCGAAGGATGCGAAACCGGATGTAGGGCTCGACCACCCAGGCTGGGATCTCCCCCACCGCCGGCCGACCGTTCCGGTGGGCCGTGCAGGCCTCGACTTCCGCCAGCGCTGCGCTGCGCTCCTGCAGTTCGAGATGCTTGAGCGATATTGCGCCCTCATGCCGGCGGTAGATCAGCACCGCCTGGTCCGGATTGTCGATGGTCCCCAGCTTGGCCAACCGTATGAAGAGGTCATAGTCCTCGGCGTGGGGGAAGTCCGCCCTGTAGCCCCCGATCTCGGCCAGGGCCGCCCGCCGCACCATAATCAGCGGGTGCATGGACACGGCCACCTTGGGTGGAAAGACGTTCAAGTCCGTGACCCGATGCCGGCCGCCTGTCGTTCCCCCCAGCATCGAACCGTCAGGCGCCAGCTGCTTGGCGACGCCGCCGACCAGCACACAGCCTGGATGCGCCTCGAGATGGCGGACCTGAACCTCGAATCGATCAGGGAGGGCGATGTCGTCGGCGTCCATCCGCGCGATGAACTCGCCCCGGCAGAGCTCGATGCCCGCGTTCAGCGCAGCGACGATGCCGCCGTTCGGCTGCCGCCTCACCCGGATCCGCGGATCGTCGCTGGCCAGCTGAGCCAGGATCTCCGGCGTGCCGTCCGTGCTGCCGTCGTCCACCACGACGATTTCGAAATCGGTGAAACTCTGGGCCTGAATGGAGCGGATGGCCTCCCGCAGGAAGGCTTCGCCGTTGTAGACGGGCAGAAGGCACGACACTCTCGGAACCGACATGACGAACTCCCGTCTACTCAGCGGCGCTGTAGGCATCGGGCGCCGCCACGAGGACCGCAGGCGCTTCGTGGGAGCGGCAGCCGGCTAGCTGCAGCAATTCTCCGGCAAGCGCAGCGCCAGCCGCCGACCAGGTCATGCCCGACATGCGGGCTTCTCCCGCGCGGCTCTTCGCCGCCCGGAGTTGCGCATCCTCATAGAGTTGCAGAATGGCCCGCGCCCAGCCCTCGTCGTCGTCCACGCCGGCATACAGCGCAGCATCGCCGCAGACCTCCGGAATGGCGCCGGACGGAGCCACGACCGCAGGACAGCCCAGGCGCATGGCCTCGGCAGGAGGCAGGCCGAACCCTTCCGCGCGGGACGGAAAGGCCATGCAGACGGCGGCGCGGTAGAGCGCAATCAGTTCCGAGTCATCGACCTTGCCGACGCAGACGGCCTGGGGCGGCGGCGTCAGGCCGGCGGACGTAAGCTCATCGCGGCCGGCCCCCACCAGCACCAGGGTCAGCCGCTTGAGCCGCGGCGAGCGGAAGGCTTCCAGCAGCACACGGGTGTTCTTGTAGGCCTTCGCGCTTGCAATATGGACGACGAAGGCCGCGCCCCCCAGCTTGTGGCGCTCGATCACCGAGCGATTTTCGGGCAGACCCGACAGGTGGTCGACCCCGTTGGGGATCACGACCACGCGCTCGCGCCCCACCACCCGCAGCAGGTCGAGCATGTGCCGCGAATAGTCGGAGACCGTAACCACCCGGCGGCTGGAGCGCGCGATGAGAGGGCTGAGCGTCTTGTGGAGCCAGCGCGTGGTGCGCGGATAGGAATTGTCCGACAGCAGGTATTGGGCGTCGTGAATCATCGTCACCTTGTTGAGGTGCGCGATCGGCGCGATGTTGCAGAGGTTCACGAGCAGGCCGTCCCGCGCGAGGGTGGGCAAGGCGACCTGCTCCCAGAGCTGGCCGCTCCGATAAGATTGCTCGACGAGCCTGATTGCCTGCAGGTTCAGCGGCCAGCACCGCCGGCGCGGGGCGAACAGGGTGATGTGGGGCCGCTGCGCTTCGGGCATGCCGCCGACGATCCGATCCAATTCGTGAATGAGGCGGTCGGCGACCCGATGGACACCGTTCAGCCCGGCCCCGTAGAACTTGCCGTTGATGTAGATGGGCGTCGGCGCGCGGCCCGGCTCAGATCCGTCCAGAAAGGCAGCGCCCAGCGGCCCAGTCACGCGAGCGACCGAATCTTCGTTGGATGGACACGGCCGCGAAGTACGTCCCCGATAGCCTGAAGGTTGCCTTCGAGCCGTCCCCAGCGATCCACATAGGCCTCCGGCCGCAGGCTCTTGACCGCGTTCGCCGTGATGTTCTGGGCCATGAGGCGCAACCCCCGACTCGGTGGAATCGTCCCCTTGCGGATAAGGTAGACCGGGTTCGCGATCTGGGAATAGCCGAGCCGGCGTCCGGGGGAGCGGGACAGCTTGACGCCCATATGCACGCCACGCAGCTCCGTGGTGCGGAACATGCGACCACGCGCCCGGAGCTGGTAGCTGAAGTCCACATCCTCCAGCCACCCGTAGAACGGCAGCGCCTCGTCGAAACGCAGATCGCCGATGGCCGCGGCGCGGAAGGCCATGTTGCAGCCGTAGAGCGAAACGACCTTCCATCGCCTGCCGTCGACGACCTTGTCGCGATCCACCAGGCTTCGCGCTTCCTCGAAGGTGAAACCGACGTGGTTGATGCCGTCGGCGATCAGCGCCCCGGTTACGCCGACGACCCCCTCGTCGTGCAGGAAGATGCGTTCGAGATTGGCGAGATAGTCGGGCCGCGGCACGAAGTCGTCATCGAAGAACACGATCGCGTCGCTGCGGCCATGCAGGTGCGCG
>Ga0207658_10001173_pt1 | contig 20890 bp, 17 predicted proteins | sample KBSS33metaG_FD_184322 | JGI IMG/M metagenome (GOLD analysis project Ga0207658, IMG submission 184322) | Switchgrass rhizosphere microbial communities from Kellogg Biological Station, Michigan, USA - KBS S3-3 metaG (SPAdes) (version 2) | ecosystem: Host-associated > Plants > Roots > Rhizosphere...
AGTGGCGATTCGCAACAAGGTTGCCATTAGCTGTGCGTTCCCTTCTTCGCGCGTGTCACAATGCTTCCCGTCGCTTCGCTCGCCCCGGCCATCAGAAGTAGCCTTCCCGCTTGCGGTCTTCCATACCGGCCTCAGAAATCCGGTCGTCTGCGCGGGTCGCGCCGCGCTCGGTCAGTCGGGACAACGCGGTCTCGGCGATGACTTCTTCGACAGTCGAAGCGTCCGACTCGACGCAACCGGTGCAGGTGACGTCGCCGACGGTGCGGAACCGGACCGACTTGGTGATCACCGGTTCGTCCGCGTTCGGCTGCAGGTACTCGTGCACCGCGAGCAGCATGCCGTCGCGTTCGAAGACCTGGCGCTCGTGCGCGTAGTAGATAGCCGGCAGCGCGATCTCTTCCGCGCCGATGTAGGCCCAGATGTCGTACTCGGTCCAGTTCGACAGCGGGAAGACTCGGATGTGCTCACCCTTGCGGTGCCGACCGTTGTACAGGTTCCACAGCTCGGGGCGCTGGTTCTTGGGATCCCACTGGCCGAACTCGTCGCGGAAGCTGTAGACGCGCTCCTTGGCGCGGGCCTTCTCCTCGTCACGGCGAGCGCCACCGAAGGCGGCGTCGAACTTGTTCTCCCGGATGCCGCGCAGCAGCGACACGGTCTGCAGCGGGTTACGCGACGGACCGTTGTCGACGACGCGGCCGGCATCGATGTCCTCCTGAACGCTGGCCACGACCAGGCGCAGGTTGTGCTTTGCCACCAGGAGGTCGCGGGTTGCGATGACCTCTTCGAAGTTGTGGCCCGTGTCGACGTGCATGACGGGGAACGGCAGCCGGCCCGGCGCGAACGCCTTGATTGCCAGGTGGAGCATCACGATCGAGTCCTTGCCACCGGAGAACAGCAGCACCGGCCGCTCGAACTCCGCGGCGACCTCGCGGATGATGTGGATGGCCTCGGCCTCCAGTGCCCGCAGATGGCTCAATTCGTATTTGGCGGCGCGCTGGTCCACCTTGGACGCCTCGGCGGCGTCGGGAGTGACGGTCATCATTTCCCCGTAAAGTTGGTAGAACTGGTCAAGTTAAGAACCATGGTCGAAATTTACGTGCCCGGTGATGCGGTGTCAACGTTTCCACTCACCGGGATCAGGTGGAACAACGCGCTGCAGTGCCCGCAGGCTTCCCCGCACCGCTGACGTGGGCGCCAGCCGACTGCTGCAGCTGCCACGACTCCGCGATGGTCAGCGCCATCGCTGCCCCGAGCGCCAGGAAGGTCCAGGGGTAGGAACCGAGTCGGCCCAGCAACAGCGCACCGACCGCAACGCCGAGTCCCGCGGCGAGCTCCTGGATCGAGGCGTTGAGGGTGTTGGCGTGGGTGAGGTCATCGCCGTCGACATCGGAGAACGCCAGGTTGTTGTAGGCGGTGAAACCGATCGACCGCAGCGCACCGCTCACGTACAGGATCGCGGCGATCACCGCCAGCGGCAGCGAAGGCCGCAATAGCGCCAACAAACCGAAACAGGCCACCGACGCGACTCCGTTGACCAGCAGCACGTTGCGAATCCCGCACCGCCGCATCAACGGCGTCGTGGCCGGCTTGATGGTCAGGTTCCCGAGGAACAGCGCCGCCACCATGACACCGGCCGCCAGCGGATTCCAGCCGAACTCCAGCTGGAACTGCAGCGTCAGCAGGAACGGCACCGCGACGATGACCAAGCGGTACAGCGAGCCGGCACTCACGGTGATCCGGAGGGTCTGTACCCGTAGCACCGGCAAGTCGACCAGAGGCGATTCGGTGCGCAGCAGATGCCACACCGCGGCCACCAGCAAGACGACGGCCGCCGCACCGCAGCCGCCGACAAGGGACCAGTCGGTGCCCGCCACCCGGATGTGCTCCAGCGCAACCAGCGCGGCGCCGATGCCGCCGCCCAGCATCAAGACGCCGCGCCAGTCCAGCGGACGGGTCGACGGTTCCGGGCCGCCCCGAACCAGCTTGAGCGCCAAGAAAACTCCCAACACCCCGATCGGGATGTTGACCACGAAAATCCAGCGCCAGGAACCCAGCGTCACGACCGCCCCACCGAGCATCGGAGCCAGTACAGGAGCAGCCATCGCAGGCCAGGTCAGCACCGCGATGGCGCGCACCAGATGCGACTTGTCACTGCCGCGGAGGACGGCCAGCCGGCCAACCGGCACCATCATGGCGCCGCCCACCCCCTGCACAATCCGCATCGCGACCAACATCGACAACGAGGTGCTGAACGCACAGCCGATCGAGGCCAGCGTGAACACCACGATCGCCGAGATGAACACCCGCCGGACGCCGTAGCGATCGGCCAGCCACCCCGTGACCGGAATCAGCACCGCCACCGTGACCAGGTAGGCCGAGATCGCAACGTTGACATCGATAGGCGTCACCCGCAACGACGCGGCCACCAGTGGAATGGCCGGCGTAATGATGGTGCCGTCGAGGACCTCCATGAAATACACACCGGCCACCAGCAAGGCCAATGCCCTTGGGAACGGCGGACTCTGGTCAGTGGCCACGGCCGCAATCTAGCCCGTCAACCTGACAGCTGCTCTGATCGCGTAGCTCGCCTCAGCTGGCGGTCGGCTCGACGGAGACCGGCTGATGCTCGGCGAACCGAGCACCCAGGAACGCGAACGCGGCTCGACAGAATTTGGGTCCGCCGATCAGATGCTCCCCGAACGGGATCGGGTGCTGACGAACATCAACACCGAGCCGTCGCCACTTCTCGATCAACGTCTCCAGCTGCCGATACGGAATGACCTGGTCGTGTCGCGCGGTGCCCACCAGAACCGGAGCGGACGGCGCGAGGTCGCCGAGACTGTTCTCGGCCAGTAGGCGCAGCCATTCCGGTTCCGTCAACGGATCCGCGATCAGATAGTGGCGCCGATGTTTGGGTAGCAGCAGCCCGATGACGATGGCGGCGACGATGTGCGTTCGCCGCATGACGGCCACTGTCAGCCGGCCGCCGCGGTTGAGATACCGGTGGAGTTGCAACTGCGGATAGGCCTGATCGAACCCCAACGCCGCATACATCAGCAGGAATGAGAACGAGCTGCGTTCATGTCGATCGACGAGCCCGGGAAGGTCGGACGGCGCGGCACCGACTGCGACGGCGTCCAGCGCGATATCCGGTGCATAGGCGGGCTGCAGTTGGGCCGCCCAGCCGGCAGCACATCCGCCCTCGGAGTAGCCGTAGATGCCGACCGGTCCCGTCTCCGTCAGACGTGCGGCGGGGAGCTGCCGTGCCGCACGCATGACGTCGAGCACCGCCGGCCCCAACGACCGGCCCACCACATAGGGATGCGCACCGCGGGTCCCCAGCCCCGGGTAGTCGGTGACAGCGACGGTCCACCCCCGTCGCAGTGCGGCAGCGAGGAAAGGCGCCTCGTATTCGATGCCGAGCGCGAGCTGCCGGGACAGCGCCGCCCGCCTGCTGAGACCTTGCGTCCCCGGAGCGAAGCCCAGCAGCGGCACCGGTCCGTCTCCGGCAGACGCCCTCGGGACCAGGACCACGCCCGTGACCACATTTGGAGCGCCGGAGGCCGACGTAGACCGGTACAGCACCCGCCAGGCGTCCACTGCCATCGAGATGCCGGGCAGCCATCGCGCCGTCATGGGCTCGGCTTTCAACAGCTCGCCGGGCGCCCCGACGAGACCATCCGATGGCGCGTCGTAGAAACCACCGTTCACGCCATATCGGCGCAGCCGCCGCGATCTAGGCAAGGTGCTGCTCCTCTACCTCCGACGGCCGGGGCCGGGCAAGTGAATCAAGTTGCAAGCGTATGACTTTGCCACTCGCATTGCGGGGAACTCGGGCACGTTGGCGATCCGCTGCAGCATGGCCGGTACCGCGACGAGGACGTCGGCATCGAAAGCCTCGATGTCACTGAGGGTTTGCCGCGCGTCGAAGCGGCGTCGGCACAAGATCAGGCCCAAGCGGTCAAGACTTTGAATCAGATTCAGAAACATCGGCCGGCGCCGCCCACGCTTCGCGCCAGGTAGCCATCACTACCTGCCAGGTAATTGAACCGACTACCCGGCTCGCGCACACTTCGATGACATGAGCCCGAGTACCGGCGCCGAAGTCATGGCGCAGTTCATCCCACAGTCGCCGTTGGTCGCCAAACTGGGCATCGCCGCCGAAGCGCTCGACGCCCCCGAGGTTCGGTTGCGGATGCCGTGGGACCCGACCAACACCACGCTCGCCGACATGGTGCACGGCGGTGCGATCGCCGCGCTGGCCGATGTCACGGTCATGGCTGCGGCGTGGTCGACCGAACGTGAGCCGGAATCGCTTCGCGGGGTGACGATCTCGATGTCGGTCCAGTACCTCGCGCCGGCCCGGTCGACCGACCTGATCGGCGTCGGCCGCGTGCTGCACCGCGGAAAGTCCTTGGTGCACTGCGAAGTCGAGATCGAGACGTCATCCGGCGACCCGGTGGCAAAGGCCGTCGGCACCTACAAGATCGGGTGATCCACCGGCGTCGTCGGCGCTTCGAGGTCGTAGACCGTGGCGCCGCCGACGTCGAGCTTGGCGAAATGTCCCGTCACCCACGCGGTGATCTCCGCGGCACTCCCCCGTTCACGACCGCCACCGGGTCCGGGACCGCGCTTGTGGTCCCCGACGATGAAGTAGTGGATTTGGCCGTCCTCCACGTACTGACGGAACTGCGCCAGGGTCGGCGCGTTGTCGCCGCCGGAGAATCCACCGATCGCCATCAACGACTTACCGGTGCTCAATTCCAGATCGCCGGCCTGGAAGGAGCCGACCGTCGCAGCCGCCCAACGGTTGTCGGTACCGCGGACCAGGTTCTCGAGTTCGGCATTGGGTCCGTCCCGCCCGGGGCCGCCAGGGCCGCCACCCGGCCACGCGTCGCCGCCGGGCCGTGGCGGACCCGACATCGAACCGGGGCCACTGCTGTGTGCCGCCGCCACGTTGTAGATCGTGAACGACGCCGACCCGGCCAGGGCCGCGGCGATCGCGACGCCGGCGATGACCGTTGAGATTCGGCCGGAACGCCGGCCGGCCACCACGATGGCCACGGCCGCCAGGATCGCCACCACCGCGAGGCTCCACCGCAGCGCGGGCATCCAGTCCGGGGTACGCGACAGCAAGGCGAACGCCCAGCCGGCCGAGATGACCAATAGCAGCGCCAGCAACAGGCGTGCCGACAACGTGTCCCGGCGCTGCCACAGCTGCGCAACCACCATGCCGGCCAATGCGGCGACCGCGGGGGCGAGAGCGACGTTGTAGTACGGGTGCACCGTGCCGTCCATGAAACTGAACACCGCACCGGTCACCAGAAGCCAACCGCCCCAGAGCAATACGCCGGCACGAATTAGGTTTGGACGCGGCGCGTCAAGCCCGTCTGCGCGCGGAGCGCGGAAGCTCGTCCACAGCAGCAGCACGAGACCGAGCAACGCCACGGGCAGCAACCACGAGATTTCGACACCCATCGACGGGCCGAACAATCGGGTGATGCCGGCGTGCCCGCCGAAGAACAGGTTGTCCCGCATGCCCCCGCCAGGGCCACCGCTGGGGCGGTCACCGCCGGTGATGCGCTCGATGCCGTTGTAGCCCAGGGCCAGTTGCAGCAGGCTGTTGTCGGTCGAGCCGGCGATGTACGGCCGGGCGTCGGCGGGCCACAGGCTCACCAGCGCGATGTACCAGCCGGCCGAGACCACCACGGCCACACCGGATATCAGCAACGCGCCGATCCGGCGCCATAGCCCGAATGGGGCGGCGACCAGGAACGCCAGCGCCAATCCGGGCACCGGCAGGAAAGCCTGCAGCATCTTGGTCAGGAACGCGAAGCCGACGACGACGCCGGTCAGCGTCATCCATCGGGCGGACACGGAGAAGTCGGTGGACTGGATGGCCCGCACCGTGCAGTAGGCCGCGCTGATCAGCAGCAGTACGAGCAGCGCGTCGGGGTTGTTGAAGCGGAACATCAGTGCCGCAACGGGAGTCACCGCCAGTATCAGGCCCGCCAGCAGCCCGGCAGCCGCACCGCTGGTGCGGCGAACCGTCGCGTAGAGCATGCCGACCGAGGCAACTCCCATGAGCGCCTGCGGGAGCAGCATGCTGAACGCGCTGAATCCGAACAGCCGGCCCGACAGGCCCATCAGCCATAGCGCGGCCGGCGGCTTGTCGACCGTGATCGCGTTGCCGGCGTCGAAGGAGCCGAACAGCAACGCTTCCCAGTTCTGCGTGCCGGCCTGAGCGGCGGCGGCGTAGTAGGAGTTGGCCCAGCCCGACGAGCCGAGCGCCCACAGGTACAGCACCGCCGTTCCGGCCAGCAGTGTCAGCAGCGCGGCCCGTTCCCATACCGGACGGGTCCAGACCGCCGGGCGACGGCGAGCCCTCGGCAGTTGCGCCTTGGCGGGTGCAGTGGCGATCACGAGTGCGTCTCCTCGGAAACAGTTGGTAGGCAGGTCAGTTCGCGCGCTGGGTGGAACACCCTAATTTGCACGCCGTGGGTGGAAAACCCAGCCGCGCAGGAGCACGAACCGCACCGCGGTCGCGACCAGGTTGGCGGCCACCAAAACGCTCAACTCGAGGAGATGGTGTGCGTGCGGCGCGAACACGTGCAGCCCGGCCAGCGCGCCGCTGGTGATGGTCAGGGCGATACCGAAGACGATCAGTCCCTCGAACTGGTGGCGGGTCGCGCTGGCCGCTCCGCCGCCGCGGACACCGAACGTGAAGCGCCGGTTGGCGGCGGTGTTGACGATCGCGGTCAGCAGCAGGGCGACCAGGTTGGCCGTCTGCGCGCCGAGCGCGGCGTGCATCATCATGAACAGCAGCAGGTACGCCAGGGTCGAGGCGACGCCGATGGTCCCGAACCGGACGACCTGACGCAGCAGCGAGCCGGGCGCGGCCGCCTTTGTCGACGAACCCAGCTGGGCGGCAATGGTATTCACCGGGATGCTGCCGTTGGCGAAGCCGCGCAGCAGCCGGCCGACGCCCCGGAGATCGGCGGCCGCGGTGGCGATGATGTCCACCCGGCTGTCGGGGTCGTCGACCCAGTCGACCGGGACCTCGTGAATCCGCAGGCCCGCGCGCTCGGCCAGCACCAGCAGCTCGGTGTCGAAGAACCAGCCGGTGTCCTCGACGAGCGGCAGCAGCGCCTGGGCCACATCGGCGCGGATGGCCTTGAAGCCGCACTGGGCGTCGGAGAACTTGGCCGACAGCGCACCGCGCAGGATCAGGTTGTAGCAGCGCGAGATGAACTCCCGCTTCGGTCCCCGCACGACCCGCGAGGACCGCGAGAGGCGGGTCCCGATCGCCAGGTCCGAGTGGCCCGAGATCAGCGGGGCCACCAGCGGGCCGAGCGCGGCCAGGTCGGTCGAGAGGTCGACGTCCATGTAGACGAGCACCGGTGACGGCGAATGCGACCACACCTCGTGCAGCGCGCGCCCGCGGCCCTTTAGCTCCAGTCGCACGACGCGGACGTTGTCCAGTTCAGCGGCCAGCGCGGCGGCGACCCGCGGGGTGTCGTCGATGCTGGCGTTGTCGGCGATGGTGATCTGCACCGGGTACGGGAAGTGCTCTTCCAGGTGACGGTGCAGCCGGCGGATCGAGCCGGGCAGCGCGACCTGCTCGTTGTAGACGGGGACCACGACGTCCAGCACCGGCACGCCCGCCGCCTGAGCGACAACCGCGGCATTCTGGCGGGTGGAGAAGCGGCGTTCGGTGTCGCCCTCGAGCAGGTTGGTCATGACACTGATCTTCAGCCGGTAGCTTTAGCCCGCCATGGGCTGAAGCTATGCGCAAGCTATGTGTTTGGGAGCGCGTGCGTCAGGTCGTAGACCACGGTGTTGTCCACCGTGGTGGCACGGAAATGCCGGCTGACCCAGGTGGCGATCTGCTGAGATTCCTGCTTGGCCTCGTCCTGGCCGTGCTGTCCCCAGCCCATCTTGCCGTCGCCTTCGACGAAGTAGTGGACCTGACCGGCGGCGACGTACTGCTGGAACTGGGCCAACGTGGGCGCGGGATCGGTGCCGTTGAAGCCACCGATCGCCATCACCGGGACGCGGGCCGCCAGCTGGTATCCGGCGGCGTTGTTGGAGCCGACGACGGCGGCCGCCCAGCGGTAGTTCGCGGCGTCGGTGCCGAGCAGCGTCGTCAGCGCAGCTCCGGGCACCGGCGAATCGAGGAGACCGCCGCCGGGCCGGAAGCCCAGCGGCGGTGCGCCCATCGCACGACCCGGCCCGCCGGCGGGATCACGGGCCTTGCCATGTCCGGGCGGCGGACCCCAGCCGGCACTGCGCCCGCCGGGCCCGCTCACAGCCGGCATCGCGCCGGTGTGCGAAACACTGGCGGTGGCAATCGAATACGCCGTGGGGGCCGCCAGGCACACCAGGACCGCCGTGGCCACCGCCAGGCGGGCAGGGCGGAATCGAGGCGGCACGAGCAGCAACAGTGCGGCGACCGCACCGACGATCAGTACCGACGTCCGCAACCAGGTCACCTCACCGCGACCCAGCAGCATCGCGGCCACCGTCGCCGTGGCCACCACGGTGCCTGCCATGGTCAGCCGCGCCGACCACGCAGTGCGGTTGCGCCACAACAGCACCGATCCGATACCCACGCACGCCCCGATGGCCGGCGCCAGCGCGACCGTGTAGTACTGATGCACGATGCCGTTCGCGAAGCTGAACACCGCGGCGGTGAACACGAGCCACCCACCCCACAGGATCAGGGCGGCCCGGGTCGGATCGGCCCGCGGCGCGCGCCTGGTGAGCACCAGCCCCGCGACCAGACAGATCAGCGCCGCGGGCAGCAGCCAGCCCGCGTAGCTGCCCATGCTGGCGCCCACCAGCCGGTCCCAGCCGACATCGAAATTCGGGTTGCCCAGACCGCCGGGCTCGTTCCCGTTCAGCCGGCCCACGCCGTTGTAGCCCAGCGCCAGTTCGATGATCGAATCATGTTGCGATCCGCCGATGTATGGGCGCGACGAAGCCGGCCACAGTTCGACGAGCGCCAGGTACCAGCCGCCGGAGACCACCATTGCCGCCGTGGCACCGAGCAGGCGCCACATCCGGGTACGCACTGACGACGGCCCGGCCACCAGGTAAGCAGCGGCGAAGGCCGGAAGCACCAGGAACGCCTGCAGCATCTTGGCCAGGAAGGCGAACCCGGCGGCCACCCCCGCGGCGATCAACCACCAACGGCTCGCGTCCTTTTCGCAGGCGCGTTGCACGCAGTAGGCCGCGGCCACCAGAAGCAGGACCAGCAGCGCGTCGGGGTTGTTGAACCGGAACATCAACGTGGCCACCGGCGTCAGCGCGAATGCCGCACCGGCCAGCAGCGCGGCGGCCGGCCCGGCGGCGCGGCGCACCGCGGCGTACAGCACCGCCACCGCTGCCACACCCATCAGGGCCTGCGGCACCAGGATGCTCCAGGAGTTGAGCCCGAACAACCGCACCGACAGAGCTATCACCCACAGTGCACCGGGAGTCTTGTCGACGGTGATGGCGTTGCCGGAGTCGCTGGCGCCGAACAACATTGCGGTCCAGTCGCTGGCACCGGCCTGCGCCGCGGCTGAATAGAAGCTGTTGGCCCAACCGCTCACCGACAGGTTCCACAGGTACAACACAGCGGTCCCCGCAAGCAGGAGCCCGAGTTGGAGTCGCTCACCCATCGGGCGGCGTGGCACGGCAGTCACCAGTCTGATTGTGGGCGCGTTGATTAGGCGGACGTCGAGGCGACGCTGTGTGGTGGCTGTGCGGCCGGCTCCGCCGAGCCCGCGGGCAAGCGCACGGTGAACACCGTCGCTCCGGGCTGACTGTCGACGCTGATGGTGCCGCCGTGCGCCTTGACGACCGCGGCGACGATGGCGAGCCCCAAGCCGGTGCCGCCGGCTTGCCGGGAGCGCGACGAGTCGCCACGGGCGAACCGCTCGAAGACCTCGGGCTGCAACGTCTTTGGAATGCCCGGGCCGTCGTCGGCGATGCTGATCACCGTGGCATTCGCATCGGCGGACAGCGAGATCGTCACCGCCGTACCTGCCGGCGTGTGTGTGCGCGCATTCGCCAACAGGTTCACCAGCACCTGCTGCAGCCGCGCTGGATCGCCCTCGATGGTGACGGGTTCCTCGGGCAGATCCAGTGACCAGCCGTGATCGGGACCGGCGACGTGGGCATCACTGACGGCATCGACGACCAGTTGGGACAGGTCGACGTTCTCCATCTCCAGCGGCCGGCCGGCGTCGAGCCGGGCGAGCAGCAGCATGTCCTCGACGAGTCGGGTCATGCGCGCCGTCTCGGATTCGACGCGGTTCATCGCGTGGGCGACGTCGGCAGGCAACTGGTCGCTTTTGCGTTGCGCCAGTTCCGTATAGCCGCGGATCGCGGCGAGCGGAGTGCGGAGTTCATGGCTGGCGTCGGCCACGAACTGGCGCACCCGCGTCTCACTGGCGTGACGGGCCGCGAGCGCGCCGGCGATCCGGTCCAGCATGCGATTCAGCGCCGAACCCAATTGGCCGACTTCGGTGTGCGCGGCGACCGGATCGACGTGCACGATCTCGGTCGGCAACTGCACCTCGCCCCGGTCCAGCTCCCGGTCGGCCACGTCACGCGCGGCCGCGGAAACCCTTGACAGCGGCGCGAGTTGGCGCCGGATGATCCACACCCCGACCACCGTCGCACCGATCAGCGCCAAGGCGCCCACCGCACAGAACATGCCGAGCACCCACAGCAAGGTGTTGTCGACGTGCCGGGTGGGCAGGCCGGTGACGATGGTCTGCGGGCCGCCGTGCCGGGGATGCAGACCGATGACCCGGTAGGTGCCGACGCCGTCGATGTCCATGGTGCGAACCTTGCGATCCGGCGGTACCTGCGCCAATTGCGCTGTGGCCGTGGGGGTCACCGAGTCCCGAGTACCCTCCGAGGTGATGACGCCGGCGTCGACCTGACCACGGAACACCACAGCTCCGATGGTGCCGACGGCCTGTCCGGGCGCGTTGAGGAAGCCGGGGCCGGGGCCGGCCTCGGGGTCGAAGCGCATCCGGAAATGTGGATCCATGGACGGCCGGGGTACCCCGCCTGTGAGCGGCGGCGCCATCGGTGGCGGTGGCAACTCGAAGATGGCAGCCGAGCGTCGCCCCGCCTCCAGCACCTGGTCGTCCAACTGGTGCAGCAGAAAGCGCTGCAGCGCAAACTCGGTCGCCGCACCGACGCCGACGATGACCAATGCCAACAGCAGCACCTGGGTGACCAGCAGCCGGACCCGCAGCGACCAGGTCCGCGGCTGCCAGATCCGCGTGCCGGCCTCAGCGGGCAGGTCGGAGGACATAACCGGCGCCACGCAGGGTGTGGATCATGGGTTCGCGTCCACTGTCGATCTTCTTGCGCAGGTAGGACACGTACAGCTCGACGATGTTGGAGCGGCCGCCGAAGTCGTAGCTCCACACCCGGTCGAGAATCTGGGCCTTGCTCAGCACCCGCTTGGAGTTGCGCATCATGTACCGCAGCAGCTCGAACTCGGTCGCGGTCAACGTGATCTGCTCGCCGGCGCGCGTCACCTCGTGACTGTCCTCGTCGAGCACCAGATCACCGACGACAATCTGCGCCCCACCGGCTTCGTTCGCCACCCCGGTGCGCCGCAGCAGCGCACGCAGCCGAAGCACCACTTCTTCGATGCTGAACGGCTTGGTGACGTAGTCGTCGCCACCCGCGGTGAGGCCGGCGATGCGGTCCTCGACCGAGTCCTTCGCGGTCAGCAGCAGCAGGGGCAGACCCGGAATCTGCTCGCGCAGCTTGCGCAGTACGTCGAGCCCGCTCATGTCGGGCAACATGACGTCCAGCACCACCACGTCGGGTGGATTGTCCTTGGCCAGCGCGATGGCGGACGCACCATCGCCGGCCGTCGCGATGTCCCAGCCTTCGTAACGCAACGCCATGGAGACGAGCTCGGCCAGGACGGGTTCGTCGTCGACCACGAGGACGTTGATCGGCTTGCCGTCGGCCCGGTGCATGACGACACGCGGAGCTTCACTGTCACGGGCGGTGCTACTGGGACCTGTCACAGCTCCATTATTCGCACCGGTGTGAGCCGCGACTGTGGCGAATCTATGCGCGAGCTATGAAAGATGTCTAACCCTGCGGGTTGGTGTCCGGCGATTGCCCGGCGAACAGTGGCGCCTTGCCGGTGATCGACGGCGCCGCGAAGGTGACGGGCGCGGTCGTGGACGTCGAGATCAGGGTGCTGCCGGCCGTCGTCGTCTCCGACGGGCCCGCCAGCACCCCCGCACATACCGCAACCGCACCCACCGCGGCGCTGCCGCCGATGATGCCGATCGCCCATTTCAAGGTGATGCCGGAAGTCTCTGGTCGACTCATGGTTTGCCTCCCGTGTACTTGGGACCACTGCACTATCGCCGCGCCGTCGGGGCGCGGCCGGTCATATATTTCGAGTCAAGCTCGCCAATCTGACAGCGCGCTGGACTGGTTCTGCCAGTTCGCCAACACGCATTTGCCCATCTGAGAGGCCGCTGGACTCGTTCTGTCAGCTAGCAACACCGCCACCGAGCCGGTAATTCCGCCCCGGGCCGCCGTCATCTCTTAACCTGTCCAGATGCGGTTTCCAGAGAGCGGCCCATGACGCGGTTCCTGATCCGCCGATTGTTCAACTACGCCATCCTGTTGACGCTGGCGACGTTCCTCACCTTCGCGCTGACGTCGGTGACCTTCCATCCGCTGGACAACTTGTTGCAGCGCAACCCCCGGCCGCCGCAGTCCGTCATCGACGCCAAGGCCCACGACCTGGGCCTCGACAAGACGCTGCTGCCCCGCTACGCCAACTGGGTATCCGGCGCGGTACACGGCGACTTCGGAAAAACCGTTACCGGGCAACCAGTTTCCGAACAATTGGGACGGCGGGTGTGGACCAGCCTGCGGCTGGTGGCCATCGGGTCGATCCTGGGCTCCATCATCGGCGTGCTGATCGGGGCGTGGGGCGCCATCCGGCAGTACCGCCTCTCCGACCGGACCATCACCGTGCTGGCACTGCTGATTCTCAGCGCCCCGACGTTCGTCATCGCCAACCTGCTGATTCTCGGCGCACTCGGCGTCAATGAGGTGTTGGGCTTCCAGCTGTTCCAGTACACCGGCGAGACCTCGCCCTACGCAGAGGGCGGCTGGCACGGGTTCGTCGACCGGCTGCAGCATCTGGTGCTGCCGACGACGACGCTGGCGCTCGGCGCCATCGCCGGATACAGCCGTTACCAGCGCAACGCGATGCTCGACGTACTCGGCCAGGACTTCATCCGCACCGCCCGCGCCAAGGGCCTGACCCGGCGGCAGGCGCTCTTCAAACACGGTCTGCGCACGGCGCTGATCCCGATGGCCACGCTGTTCGCCTACGGGGTCGCGGGACTGGTCACCGGTGCGGTGTTCGTCGAGAAGATCTTCGGCTGGCATGGCATGGGTGAATGGATGGTGCAGGGCATTCAAGGTCAGGACGCCAACATCGTCGCCGCGTTCACGTTGTTCTCCGGGACGACGATCCTGATCGGCGGTCTGTTGTCGGATGTCGTCTACGCCGCCCTCGATCCCCGGGTGCGGGTCTCATGAGCGTCCAGTTCGGGCTGCCGCGCGCCCGGTTCGCCTCGCGCCGCACCTTGGTGGCGCGGCGCTTCGTCCGCAATCGCCCCGCCGTGGTGTCGCTCGTGCTGCTGGTGGCTCTCTTTGTCGGGTGCTATGCCCTGCCACCGCTGCTGCCCTACTCGCACACCGATATGGACTTCGGCGCGCTGCTGCAACCGCCGGACGGCCGGCACCTGTTCGGCACCAATGCCCTTGGACAGGACGTGTTCGCGCAGACACTGCGCGGCATGCAGAAGTCGATGCTGATCGGCGTCTGCGTCGCGGTGATCTCGACCGTCATCGCCGCGACGGTCGGCTCGGTGGCCGGCTACTTCGGTGGCTGGCGGGATCGGGTGCTGATGTGGATCGTCGACCTGCTGCTGGTGATCCCCGGATTCATCCTGATCGCCATCGTGACGCCCCGCATCCGGCATCAGAGCACGGTGCTGTGGCTGGTCATTCTGTTGGCGGCGTTCTCGTGGATGATCAGTTCGCGCATGGTGCGTGGCCTGACCATGAGCTTGCGCGAACGCGAGTTCGTCACGGCCGCAAGGTATATGGGTGTCAGCGATGCCCGCATCATCGCCCGGCACATCGTGCCGAACGTGGCGTCCATCCTGATCATCGACACCACGCTCAACGTCGGTTTGGCGATCCTGGCCGAAACCGGTTTGAGTTACCTGGGTTTCGGCGTGCAGCCGCCCGACGTGTCGCTGGGCACGTTGATCGCCGACGGTACCCCCTCGGTCACCACCTTCCCCTGGGTGTTCCTGTTCCCGGCCGGCGTGCTGGTGCTGATCGTGCTGTGCGCCAATCTGATCGGTGACGGACTGCGCGACGCACTCGATCCCTCGGCGCGGCCACGGCGGCGGCGGTCTTCTGAGGTGCAGCGATGAGCGCGCTGTTGCTCGAGGTCCGCGACCTCACCGTCAGCTTCCAGACCTCCGATGAGGAAGTCTCCGCCGTGCGGGGCATGAACTTTCACATCGCCCCCGGCGAGGTGCTGGCACTGGTCGGTGAATCCGGCGCCGGCAAGTCGGCGACCGCCATGGCGGTGGTGGGCCTGCTGCCCGAGCACGCGCAGGTCACCGGTTCGGTGAAGCTGCAGGGCAAGCAGCTCGTCGGGCTCGACGACGCCGCGATGTCCCAGGTGCGCGGCCGGGTGATCGGCACGGTGTTCCAGGACCCGATGTCGGCGCTCACCCCGGTGTATACCGTCGGCGACCAGATCGCCGAAGCCCTTCGCGTGCATGACCGTTCGGCGGACCGGCGGGCGGCGCGCACGCGGGCGGTCGAGCTGCTGGAGCTGGTCGGCATCAAGCAACCGGCGGCCCGCGCGCGGGCATTCCCCCATGAGCTGTCGGGCGGCGAACGGCAGCGCGTCGTCATCGCCACCGCTATCGCCAACGACCCCGACCTCATCATCTGCGACGAACCCACCACGGCACTGGATGTCACCGTGCAGGCGCAGATCCTCGACGTATTGCGTACCGCCCGGGACGTCACCGGCGCCGGGGTGCTGATGATCACCCACGATCTGGGTGTGGTGGCCGAATTCGCCGACCGCGCAATGGTGATGTACGCGGGCCGGGCGGTGGAGACCGCGCCGGTGGCGAACCTGTACCGCGACCGGGTGATGCCGTACACCGTCGGCCTGCTGGGATCGGTACCGCGGCTCGACGCGACGCAGGGCTCGCGGCTGGTGCCGATCCCCGGCTCACCGCCGTCGATGGCGGGACTTCCGCCAGGGTGCCCCTTCGCGCCGCGCTGCCCGCTCGCCGACGGCGACTGCCTCGCCGCCGAACCCGCGCTTCTCGAGGTCGCACCCGGACACGCTGCCGCCTGTATCCACACCGACCAGGTGACGGGCCGCAGCGCTGCCGAAATCTACGGGGTGGCAACCGAACCCGAGGCCATCGCGGATGACGACGCCGACCGCCCCGTGGTGCTCGCAGTGAGCGACCTGGTGAAGACCTTCAAGCTCAGCGGCGGGATGTTGCGGCGCAAGGTCGGCGAGCTGCGCGCGGTCGACGGCGTCAGCCTCCAACTGCAGCAAGGCCGCACGCTGGGCATCGTCGGCGAATCCGGCTCCGGCAAGACCACGACGCTGCACCAGATTCTGAATCTGACCGCGCCGCAATCAGGTTCGATCACGGTGCTCGGCCATGACGTCGCCGGCCTGAACCGCGACACCCGGCGAGAGCTGCGCGGCGACCTGCAGGTGGTGTTCCAGGACCCGGTGGCGGCGCTGGACCCACGGCTACCGGTGTTCGACGTCCTGTCCGAACCGTTGCGGGTCGGCGGCTTCGACAAGAACCGCATCGACGACCGCGTCACCGAACTGCTCGGCATCGTCGGCCTGCGGCACGAGGACGCCGCGCGCTACCCCGCCGAGTTCTCCGGTGGCCAGAAGCAGCGCATCGGCATCGCCCGCGCGCTGGCACGTCAGCCCAAGATCCTGGCGCTCGACGAACCGGTGTCGGCACTGGACGTCTCGATCCAGGCGGGCATCATCAACCTGCTGCTGGACCTGCAGGAGCGTTTCGACCTGTCGTACCTGTTTGTCTCGCACGATCTTTCGGTCGTCCGGCATCTGGCCCACACCGTGGCCGTCATGTACAAGGGCGCCGTCGTCGAACAGGGCGACGCCGCACAGGTTTTCGCCGATCCGCAGGACCCGTACACCCAGCGGTTGCTCAAAGCCGTGCCACAGCCGGGAGGTGAATGATGCGTGCCGATCGCCGCACACGACCGCTACCCCTCGTAATCGTCGTCCTCTTGGCCATAATCGCGCTGGCCGGATGCTCGACTCAGTACCGCGGATCCAGTGCCGGCGCACCGAAACTCGGCGCGGCCAACGACCTCAATCCGCGAAACCCGGCGACCCTCAAGGACGGTGGCAATCTGCGGCTGGCGCTCACCGCATTTCCCGACAACTTCAACTCGCTGAACATCGACGGCAACACCGTTGACACCGCCTCGATCCTCAGGCCGACACTGCCGCGGGCGTTCATCGTCGGACCCGATGGTTCCACGACCGTCAACCACGACTACTTCACGGACATCCAACTGACGGGCACCAACCCGCAGGTTGTCACCTACACGATCAATCCCAAAGCGGTGTGGACCGACGGCACTCCGATCACCTGGGCGGACATCGCCGCTCAGGTCACCGCGACGACGGGCAAGGACCCGAGGTTCCAGATCGCCAGTCCGAACGGCAGTGAGCGCGTCGCGTCGGTGACCCGCGGCGTCGACGACCGGCAGGCCGTCATGACGTTCGCGCGGCCCTACGCCGACTGGCGCGGCATGTTCGCCGGCAACGGCATGCTCTTGCCCAAGGTTTCGACCTCCGATCCCGAGATGTTCAACAAGGGGCAGCTCAACACGCCCGGCCCGTCGGCGGGTCCCTTCGTCATCTCGAACGTCGACCGCGGCGCACAGCGAATCACGCTGACGCGCAACCCGAAATGGTGGGGCGCGCGGCCCCTGCTGGACAGCATCACCTACCTGGTGCTCGACGATGCCGCGCGTATCCCGGCGCTGCAGAACAACGCCATCGATGCCACCGGGCTGGGCTCGATCGACGACATGGTGCGCGCCCGCCGCACCAAAGGCGTCGACATCCGCACCGCACCAAGCCCCACCTGGTCGCATTTGACCTTCAACGGCGCGACCGGGTCGATCCTCGCCGACCCGGCACTGCGGCACGCGGTCGCCATGGGCATCGATCGGCAGACCATCGTCACCGTCCTCCAGCACGGCCTGGTGGAAAACCCGGCGCCGCTGAACAACCACATCTACGTCGCCGGGCAAGAGGGCTACCAGAACAACAGCGGCGGGACACCTTTCGACCCCGCAGGAGCCCGACGGGAACTCGACGCGCTGGGCTGGAAGCTGCCCGCCGGTCGTGCCGTCCGGGAGCGGAACGGCCACCCGTTGACCATCCGGTTCGTCTTCTACGACGCCTCCAGCGGCCGGCAGATCGCGCAGCTCGCCCAGAAGACCCTCGGTGACATCGGCGTCCGGCTCGATTTGGTGGTGTCCTCGGGCGCAGACTTCTTCAGCCAGTACATCATTCCCGGCAACTTCGACATCGCCGCCTTCGCGTGGCAGGGCGACGCCTTCCCCCTGAGCGGTCTGACCCAGATCTATGCATCGGACGGTGAGAGCAACTTCGGCAAGATCGGCACGCCCGAGATCGACGCCAAGATCGAGCAGACCCTCGACGAACTCGATCCCGCGAAAGCTCAGGCACTGGCCAATCAGCTGGACCGCATGCTGTGGGCGGAGACGTTCAGCCTGCCGCTCGCGCAGTCACCCGGAAACGCAGCGGTCCGAAGCACTTTGGCCAACTACGGTCCAGCGGGCCTGGGTGATCTGAACTACACCACGATCGGCTTCACCAGGTCCTGAACTACCAGGTCCGGAGCTGCCGGATGGCCCGCGGTAGTGCAGCCGGCACCAGCGCCTCCGCGGCCGCGGCCGTCGTGATGCCCCGAACCATCAGGCGCACCGCGAAATCCAGCGGCGCGTTGTCCAATTCCGTTGCCCGGTCCGGCAATCCCGCGTAATCACCGGCGCACACCGCGGCAGCGATGGTCAGTGCCGACCCCTCACGCATGTCGAGCACACTGTGTCCCGCACTGGGCAATTCCAGCAGCACCGCGCCCGGAATCAGCTCGGCGACCCGCTGGGCGACTGCCCGTGGCGTGATCAGATCCCGGCCGCCGGAGATCACCACGGTCGCCCAGTCGAATCCCGGCATCGCGGCCACCAGGTCGAACGGTTCGGCGACGAAATCCGGGTCACCGGTCGCGGATTCGCGGTAGGCCAGCGCAGGGTCGATCGGCAGACCGTCGGGCTCGGGGGCGTAGTTGAGCTCCCGGTAGCCGATGTGCTCGACCAAGTCGGGCTCATGCCGATACGGCGTCTTGCTCTCGAACAACAGCTTGGTGCTGTGCCCGATGGCGTGCCACAGCAGGCCCCTCCCGGTCAGCAGCAACTCGAGTTGCTGCTCCAGCACTTCCGGGCCGACCAGGCCATACAGCCCCGTCGCCAACTGCACCACCCACGGCGTCAGCTGCCCGTCGGCGGCCAGGCCACGCACCCGGCGCGCCAGCCCCTCCGTCGACGGCGCGGTGCCGTCCCACAGCGCGGCCCGGGTGGCGTCACGCACCGCGTCGATGTCATCGGCACACAGCAGGGGCGAATCCAGCACCATCGCGTGCACCTGATCGGGATGCCGCACACCCACGCCCGCGGCCAGGTAGCTGCCGTACGACGTGCCGTAGACCACCGCGGACTCGACGCCCGCGTCGTCCAGCACAGCCGCGATGTCATCGACCACGGCCGCTATCGTCAGTGCCTCAGTGGGCAGGTCGGCGCCGGCGTCGTCGTGCCGGGACATGCCGACGCCGCGATGCTCGACCATGATGACGTCCAGACCGGCGGCGGTCGCCCGACGGCGCAGATTCCGGTAATGCCCGATGGACGCCGCACCCGGCCCGCCCGGAATGATCACCAACGGATGGTCGCTCGGCGGTCCGGTCCGCACATAGAACAGGTCGAATTCCTCTGCGCCACTTGACCAGACCGGACGCCGCACCGACCGCACCCCCGGCAGCGCCGCGAGCTTGTCGTGTGCCTTGCGGCGCTTGGCGTTCATGGTCATCGACACTCATTGTGCCGCGTTTGGTTCGGGGCGAGCGTAAGCAGTGCCTGTGACTGTGCTGGTACGTAGAACTAATGCATGACGATCCTCGACCTCCCCGACACAACCACGTGGACCGACCTGCTGGCCGATATCGCAGCGGGCGCCAAAGACCGCGATCTGGACGACGTGAACCCCTTCGACCAGGTCGTCGCGCTCAAGCGGGCCGGATTCGGCACCCTGCGGCTGCCCGCTGAACTGGGCGGCGCCGGACTCACCGTGCCGCAACTGTTTTCCGCCGTGATCGACGTGGCGCGTGCCGATCCGGTGGTGGCACACATCTTCCGCACGCATTTCTGGTTCGTCGAGGAGCGGCTGCGCACCCTGGACCAGCCGGGGTCCCGGGCCTGGCTGGAAAAGGTCGCCGACGGCAAGGTGTTCGGCAACGCGTTCAGCGAGAAGGGCTCCAATGCGGTGGGCAGCCTGGTGTTCAACACCCGATTGGCCCCGGGGCACGACGGCGGTTTCACCTTGACCGGCGAGAAGTTCTACAGCACCGGGACCCTGTTCTCGGACTACCTGACCGTGACCGCGACCACCGACCACGACTCGGTGGCGATCGTCATTGTCCCGGCGGATCGCGCGGGCGTGGAGATCGTCGACGACTGGGACGGTTTCGGTCAACGTCGTACCGGCACCGGCACGACGCGGTTCCAGAACGTGACGGTGCTGCCCGACGAGGTGCTCTCCGACACGCCGTATGACGCCGAGCCCGTGCCCTCGGTGCAATACACCCTGTTGCAGCTGTACATCCACGCCGTGGTGGCCGGGATCCTGGAGAACATCGTCGATGACGGGATCGCACTCCTGCGGTCCCGCGAGCGCAGTTTCAGCCATGCCTCCGCGGCGTCTCCGACCGACGACCCGCTGTTGCAGCGCCAACTCGGCGAATTGGCCAGCTCCGCCTACATTGCGCGGGCCGCGGTTCTGGATGCGGCGGCGGCGATCGGGGCGGCCATCGATTCGACCGGCCCGGACGGTGTGCCCGATGCCGCCCTCGTCGTCGCGGCCCAGCTGCAGGCAGCCAAGGTGAAGGTGCACCTGGACGACATCGCGCCGCGCGCCGCCACCAAACTGCTGGAGCTCGGCGGGGCCAGCGCGGCCAGCCGGCAACGCAACCTCGACCGGCACTGGCGCAACATCCGCACCATTACGCTGCACAATCCCGTCGGCTACAAGGCCCGGGTGGTCGGACAGAACCTGCTGCACGGCACGGCGATTCCCGCCAACGCGTACTTCTGAGCTCAGGCAGTGATGAGGTCGGCGGCCTTCTCCCCGATCAGCACGCTGGGGGCATGAGTGTGGCCCCGGATGATGGTCGGCATCACCGAGGCGTCGGCGACCCGCAGCCCCGCGACACCGCGTACGCGCAGCTGCGGGTCGACCACGCTGGCCTCGTCACTGCCCATCCGGCACGTGGTGGTCGGGTGATACAGCGTGTGCGACGTCGTGGCCAGCGCCAGTTCCAGCGTCCTGTCATCGAGGTCGCGCGCGCCGACCGGCCGCGCGATATCGCCGAGTAATCCCTTGAGCGCCGGCGCCTGGGTCATGTCCGCCAGCATCCGCAAG
>Ga0207658_10001179_pt1 | contig 20859 bp, 15 predicted proteins | sample KBSS33metaG_FD_184322 | JGI IMG/M metagenome (GOLD analysis project Ga0207658, IMG submission 184322) | Switchgrass rhizosphere microbial communities from Kellogg Biological Station, Michigan, USA - KBS S3-3 metaG (SPAdes) (version 2) | ecosystem: Host-associated > Plants > Roots > Rhizosphere...
ATCTGGCGACCAACACCGCAAAACCTGGAAACAACCAAGCCACCGGAAAAACCGGCTGCACCGCATCGGTGAAGCCGCATATATGGAGACCGACCCAAACGGTCAATATCGATTTTTCCACAACCCCACCAACTCCACCCAAAACCCCCACCACGCCTGCGTTTCCACACGAAACTTTTCTGTCATCCACCGGGATCAACACCCGAATCACGCGCACAGAATCGCCAGGCAACATGCCCTCACCCGGCTCCACCCGCCCAGCGGCAGGGGGGATTGGACGCGATCGGTATTGGAATCAGGTGCGCTTGAGACGCAGTGCGAGCGCGCGACCGGTGCCGATCAACACCGACGTCGCCGAACGCATCCGCGACGGTGTGCCCAGCGCCAACCCAGAGGGAGCATGCGCCAGCGCCTGGCCGCGTGAAAGAGTGCCCGATCGCACGCAGGCATCGGTCAGGCGCCACCACAGCCGCCCGTATTCTTCCATGATCAGTGCGCTATCTTCAGCCCTGGGCGCACGCGTGGCAAAAAAGTGGCCGTGCACGGCTTCGACCAAAAGGCCCACGCGCTGCAACGTGGCGATATCGGGAGCCGGCACGCCGCCGGCAAAATGGTGTAGCACCAGCCGCGCGACCTGCGCTGCCTCGTCTCCGAACAGCGCGGCATAAGGCTCTGCCAGCACGGCCGCCGCGCTCTGCTCCATCCGCGCAGTATAGCGCTGCGATGCGCCGCCGGCATGGATGCGGTATGTCGCCAGCGGCGCATCGATCCGCGCGATCGCACCCAGTCGCGCCAGGCGATGGTACAAATCGAAGTCTTCGGCATAGAGCCGGTCGGTCCGTTCGAACACGTCGAGCTGGCGGGCGGCATCGGCGCGAAACATCACCGACGACCAGACCAGCGGATTGCCGATCTGCATCTGCCAGTCGATCAATACCGGCGAGGTTCGCAGCGGCGCCCGTGGCGGCCGGATGGCGCCGGCCTGGAGCAGGTCCACCGCCGAGGCGACCAGCACGACCTGGGGATTGGCTTCCAGATAGGCATGCTGCACGGCAAAGCGCGTGGGATGACACAGATCGTCCTGGTCAAGGCCGACAATGTAGCGCCCGCGCGCTGCTGCAAATGCCAGGTTCCGCGCGACGACCGGGCCACCGTTCACCGGTGCGGCGATCACTTTCACCCGTGGATCGCGCACCCGGCGCAACCGCGCCAGCGTATCGTCGGTGGAGCAATCGTCCACCACCACCAGTTCGAAATCGTCCAGGCTCTGCGCCAGGACGCTGGCAATCGTCTCCTCGATCAGCGCGCCGCCGTTGTAGGCGGCCATGACCACGCTGATCAGCGGCGATCCACTCATGCCACCGCCTCGCGCACCAGCGGCGCCGCCGCCGGCAGCACCGCATCGACGATCATCTGGCCCACATCGTTCTGCCAAAGCCACAGGCCGTTGGCATTGCCGCGAAAACTGGGTTCGCCGCCCAGCGCGCCCCAAGGAACGAAACCTGCTGCCAGGCCGATGCCGAATACGCCCGGCACCACTTCTCCCGCTGCATCGCGCACCCGGCAATGCCGATCGACCAGCGGCCCGGGCACGGCTGCATCACTGGCGAGGAGAATTGGCGCCCCATCAACATCGAACAGCGGCAGTGCGCGCGGGCGATACCCTGTGGCCCCGATCACGACGTCTGCGGCATCGAGAACTGCGCGTGCAGCCGCCGCATCATGCTGGTCGAGTTGCATCAGGGCTAACCGGGGCTCGGGCACCCGGCCGCCCACGGCCAGCATGCGCAGGACAAGCTCGCGCGCTTCCAGCCGGAAACCGGCGAGGCGATAGACAAAGCCGCTCACCGGGCAGATGTCGGCGTCGGTAAAATCGGTGAATCCTTCGGCCAGTGCCGCCTCGCGCGCATGATAGAAGGGGCGCAGCGGCCGGCGATGCAGCAGCGTGATCGCACCCGCACCCAGTGCCAGCGCAGGATCGGCCTTGAGCAGCAGGACTGCCGCCGCCAATGCGCTGGTCGAGCCGCCGACGATGGCAATGCGCGGGCTGCGCACCGATGCCAGCCGGTCGCGCAGGGCATCCACCCCGCCCAGGCGCAGGAAATCGTCCGACATCAGCAGCCGCGTGCCGGCGATCGCGCCCAGCGTGCCACCGGCAAGCACCGCTGCCTTTACCGTTTGCGCGCATTGCCGCCCCCCGGTGGCGAGCACGATGTGCGGCGAAACCAGTTCGCGCACCTGGCCGGCGCCATCGCGCAGGCGAGTACGCCAGCGCCCATCGGCCTCGCGCCGCGCATCCAACGCGGTGTGGCCTGTCAAAACCGACGCGCCGTGCTGCACGGCCAGGTCGCGCAGCCGGTCTCCTGTCACCGCCAGAAGATCGCCCGCTTCCACCAGCGGCGCACCCAGAGCGCCGATATGATCGGCCATCCGCACCCCCGCCGGATGATCGACCAGGGCGGCGAGTTCGGGATGGACGTTGTCCTTCACCGCGCTGAGGAAGGTTTCGGCCGTGCTGTCAGAGCGAATGGCATAGCGGCCGAGTTCGCCGAGCCCCAGGGCATCGCCTTGCTCCACGATCGCCAGCCCCTGGGCGAGTGCCGGCAGCCGCCCCTGCTTGCTGGCAGCCGTCAGCATTGCGGTGCCGGCCGGTCCACCACCGATCAACACGGTATCGTGATCGGTGCTCGTGGGCATCACGCTCGCTCCCTTGCCGGCCGGGCGATGCAACGCCGCGATGGCCGCGGCCAGATGATCGATGACCGTGCTCACATCGGCAACGGTCATGCCGTCGGTTATGGGCAGGGACAGGACGCGGGCAGCCAGGTCGTCGCTCACCGGCACGGGTTCGATCACGGCATGGTCGCGAAACCATGGCTGCTGCCCAAGATGCGGGCTGAAATAATGACCGCTGCCGATGCCGGCCTGCGCCAGTGCCGCGATCAGTGCGGCACGATGGCCGGCTATCTCTGTCGGCAGGAGCAGCGACCAGAACTGGAACGCCTGGCGCCCTTGCGCCATGGGTGCCTGCGCGGCAAAGCCAGGGCCAAGCCGGGACATGGCTGCGCTATAGGCCCGGGCCAGGGCGGCGCGATGATCGCATACCGCATCCAGTTCCGCCAGTTTGGCCGAAGCAAGCGCCCCGCCCATTTCCGAAAGCTTGGCATTGATACCGGGCATCTGCGCAGCGCGCGTGGTGCCGAAACCGAAATTGGCCATCTGGCGCAAGGTGGCGATCAGGCTCTTGTCACCGCTGTGCACCAACCCGCCCTCGCCGGTGGCAAAGGTCTTGGTGGCGTGCATCGAATAGACCACGGCAAATGGAGCGCCGGCGCCGAAATTGCGCCCTGCGCCATCGTCGCTACCCAGTGACGCCGCCGCATCGATGACCACGCCCACCCCATGGCGACGGGCCAACCAGGCATAGCGATCAAGATCCAGGCTGCGGCCAAACGCGGCATAAGGCACGATCGCGGCCACACGCTCGCCATGGCGGGCCAGCAACTGCTCTTCGATCTGCGGGTCGGAAGCCCAGGTCTGGGGGTCGACATCGTGGATCAATGGCGTAAGCCCCGCCCACTGCGCCGCCTGCGCCGTTGCGGCAAAGGTGAACGCAGGGACCAGCGCCAGAGCGCCGGGCCGGATTCGGGCCGCAGCTGCATGACGGATAGCAAGGATCAGGCCCAGCGTGGCGCTGGCCACCGCCAGGCAGTCACCATCCCCGCCAAACAACTGAGTGGTCGCCTGTGCTTCAAATGCTCGCACGGCCGGACCGCCATTACTGAAAATCCGGCGCTGCTCGATCGCCGCAAATGCATCGGCCATGTCGGCAAAGCGTGGCGGATTGGGCGCAATAAGTGGAATCGAAGGCATCGACAGGCATCCCCGACAGCAAGCCTTTAGCAGGCGTCGCGTGCCTGAATGCCTTGCCATCCCTAATATGCCGTTAGCAATGTTTTACTTTCAACCAATGCGCCGTGAACTGGGCAGCATTGGCACAGGTCTGCGCCATTCCGGTTGCGGGTTTCTTTTTCGCAGCAATCGGACGTACACGGGGGCTTGCCTCGCAATGCTTGTGTGCTACCGATCCACCCCGTCACCATGGCCAATGGCTGTGGCGGCGCATAGATCGCGCTGGTGCCCCGAGAGGGGCTTAAAAGGGAACACGGTGAGGGTGCTGGTCACCCAAATCCGCGGCTGTCCCTGCAACTGTAAGCGGTGAGCGTGATGCATACAGGCAGGGAAGCAGAGCCTTCCACTGCCAGCCACTGGGCCGGACGCTAAATCCTGCGAGGCCTGGGAAGGCCGTGCATCAAGTCATGACCCGTGAGCCAGGAGACCTGCCGGCGTCTGGTCGCTCTTGCCTTGGCCCAGGGGGTGGCTGTGGCACGGACCTTTTCCGTCTGGGCGACGAACGTGCGGTGGGGGCCGCATCGGCACGTCCCGCGACGCTGAATGGCGTCCGCGCGCGGGACCTGCTGACCGTTCGAGACGGCACGCCTCCGCCGGTTGTCGCATGACGCCCGGAAGGAAGACGATTTGAAAATCATGACCGCATGGTGCCTGGCGACGATCGCTGGCACCATTTCCGTTCCCGCCGTCGCGCAATCCACGGCGACGGCGGCACCGGCGCAGGCCTCCAACGATGGCGGCGATGGCATCGTGGTGTTTGGCCGGGGAGAGGCCAAAATCGGCGTGGCCCATGCCGCCAGCGAGGGTACGGTCGCGGGTGCAGACCTGTTGGTCCGGCCGCTTCTGCGTGTTTCCGAACTGCTGGAGGCCGTGCCCGGCATGGTGGCTGCGCAGCATTCGGGCAGCGGGAAGGCCAACCAGTACTTCCTGCGCGGCTTCAACCTCGATCATGGATCGGATTTCACCACATATATCGATGGTGTGCAGATGAATTTGCGCACGCATGGGCATGGTCAAGGCTATCTCGACCTCAATGGCCTGATCCCCGAGATCGTCGCGAGGGAAGATTTCCGCAAAGGTCCCTACCGCGCCGATGGTGGTGACTTTGCGCTCGCTGGCGCGGCTTACATGACGACGATCGACCAATTCGACCGGCCCTGGCTATCGGTGGAAGGCGGCTCCTACGGGTACGGCCGCATCGCGGCAGGCGGCACGATCGACGGCGTGGCGTCCGGCAAGCTCACCTTGGTCGGCCAGGCGAAAGTCTATGACGGCCCCTGGCAGGAGCCTGAACATCTGCGGCATGGATCGGCCTTCGCGAAATACGTCGGCCAGGCCGGTTCCGGCACGATCAGGGCGTCGGTGAATGCCTACCACGCAACCTGGCGGCCGACCGAACAGATCCCAGAGCGGATCATCGGCTCGGCGATCTGCCCGACCGTCTTTTGCTCTCCCGATCCTTCCGCCCGTGGCCGCACAACACGGCTGATTGGCACTGTCGCGGTCGAGCAGGCAGGCTGGAATGCAAACCTCTATGGCCAATTCTACGATTGGGCGATGACGTCCAACCCCACGTACGCCGATCCAGACGGCACCAGCGCCCAGATCCGCCAGTTCGACCGGCGTTGGGTCGTTGGCGGGCGCGGTGAGAAGCGTTGGACGATCTCGCCAGCGCTGAGCCTGTCCCTTGGCACAGACGAACGCTATGATCACATCGGCAGTGTCGGCGTCTATCGAACCAGCGCGCGGTCGTTCCTCTTTTCGCTGGGAAGGTATCATGTCGAGGAGGCGTCCGCCGCCCTTTACGGCGAAGCGGCATGGACGCCGATGCCGGGCCTTCGCCTCATCGGTGGACTGCGCGGCGATTATTATCGCTACCAGGTGCGCGCGCGCGACGAGGCGGCAGAGTTGGCGGGCACCGGCCGGGGCCATGATGCAATCGTGTCGCCCAAGGTTTCCGTCGCGTATGCGCTCACGCATCGCCTGGAACTGTATGGAAACTGGGGGCGCGGGTTTCATTCCAACGATGTGCGCGGCGCCGTGAATGTCACCACGCCCGTGCCGGTGCTCGTGCGTGGCGAGGGCAAGGAACTGGGCGCGCGCTGGCAACGATCGACCCTCACGTTTACCGCCACCTACTGGTGGCTGGATGTCGCCAGCGAACTGCGCTTCGTGGGGGATTCCAATGCTGTCGAGCCCACCGGCGCCAGCAGGCGCAAAGGCTATGAACTGGTCGCGTTCTGGCGCCCGCTGGCCTGGCTGGCGATCGACGGAAACTACACCGCCAGCCGTTCTCGTTACGACAATGGCGATCGTATCCCCAATGCCTTTGAAAACGCTGCCTCCGCCGGTATCGCCCTGGCGCTCGACCCGTGGGAGGCAAGCCTGCGGCTGCGCCATCTGGGGCCCTACCCCTTGAGCGAGGACAACAGCGCGAGGGACGGCGGAAGCACCGTGATCAATTTCCGGGCGGCAAGGACGTTCGGTCGCTTCCAGGTCTATGGCGAACTGCTCAATATCGCGAACAGCCGCGACAAGGACATCGCCTATTTCTACGAATCCTACATTCCCGCCTTCGACAAGAACGGCCCTGTCGACGGGCGCCTCAGCCGCGTGGTCGAACCGCGCACCCTGCGCCTGGGCGTGCGTGCCACTTTCTGATCACCGCCACCTGATCAGCGCCGCCTGATCATCACGGCATGCCTTGATGGCAACCGGCAAAAGGAAGCTGCTGACAAGAGCGTTTGGCCTGCGCCAAAGCGATCAGCAGCTTTCCTGTTGCACAATCCGGATGGGGACAAGGCCACGCATTGGCGACGACAGGGACGATTGCCCGTATCTTCACGCCATGCGCAGTTTAATTCCTGAAGTCCCTGGACCGAGCCGGAATCGAATTGACGAGACAACTCTATGATTAGCAATCATAATATAATTGTATATACATTTTTGTCCATCAACTGAACCATCAATGCAAATTTCAATCTCGGTTCTATTCCGAATGCCGGAATCGAACTGATTTTCGCGCGATTCGCCGCCGTGATTCGGCGTCGGCCGGTAACGAAATGATGGGATAGAACCATCTATGCATGCTGCCTAGGCGCGCTGCCAAGCTCGCGCTACTAGCACCATACGATGGCTCAGACGCACCTCGTGATACCTGCCCTTTATTCACCACCCGATTCAGACTTAGCGCAATCTAGATTCTCGACCTCGACGGGCTCGGGAAGATCGACGCCCGGGCAAACCCTTAAGCAAGCAATGAATCTTTCCAAAGCCGCTTGAAATGAGGTGCAGTGGTATTGTGAATACTCAGCACCACCTCGTTCTATTCTTCTGCGCTCAATATGTCCTCCAACGATATTTCACAGGCTATCTGGCTGCAATCATATCGGCAACCTTAACCGCATAACGGTCCGTCATACCCGACACAAAGTCGGTCAGGCCGTGGACGGCGTCATAGGGGTTTTTAAGCGAGGAGAGCGGAAGCCCAAGCGCATGGGCGACCTGGAGATGATAGCCGCTAACCTTATCCGCGTCCCAATCAACGCTCCCAAGGTCATCGAAGAGAGGCAGGAGGCTATCAAGAATTTTGTAGATGATATTACGCCCGTAAACTTCGAGCTCCGTTTTGCGGCGGGCTTTAAAGATGCGGTTTTTCGCGACAGACTTAATCGCTTTGAAGGAATCGTTCACACTTGCTGCGTCAATCAGAGAAATTGGGAATTCTCCGGCCATGATGGCAGCATAATTCTCTTTGAAGGCATCGACACATGACGCGATGGCGCCGCGGATCGCAAGCGCACGATGGCGAGAAACGGTATCGGCCTCACTCTGCTCTGGATAGGCTTTGTTCGAACTCGTAATTAATCCTTTGAGCAGATCAATAACGTGGTCGGCTTCAAGATCGCCGCTAAGGTAGGCATCTTCAAGATCCATCACATTATAGCATACGTCGTCCGCTGCCTCCATCAGGTAGGCCAACGGATGGCGGGACCACCATTGACCAAGCAGGTTCAATTCCGGGCCCCTCACATCCTGGGACGGCAAACCCAATTCTGCTGCGATCGCTGAAAAGGCGGCGACATCATTTTCAAACACACCATATTTCTTGACGCCGATATAGGGGAGACCATTCACCAATGCGTCGCCAACATGAGCCCTGACAAAGGCCGACACCGGATATTTGGTGAACGCCCCGAGCGACCCGAGTGTCAAGCGAAGGCCACCGTCATCACGATACATCTCAGTTCTAGCTAGGATTCGAAAACCCTGAGCATTACCTTCGAAAGCTTCAAACTCGGCACGCTGCCGATCGTCAATATCGGAGAGGATGCCACGATCGTCCGCAAATTTCGCCCTAAACCAAGACGCGATCGCGGTCTCGCCGGAATGACCAAAAGGCGGATTGCCGATGTCGTGTGCCATACAGGCAGTCTGCACAAGACCAGCAATCACCTCGACTTGTTCCGCCGGGATTTCGCCACTTTCTTCGAGCCACGCACCAACCTCAACACCGAGTGAACGTCCAACACTTGCAACCTCAAGGCTATGAATAAGGCGATGATGAATGTGATCATTGTCGTATAGTGGGTGCACCTGCGTCTTGTTGGCTAGTCGACGAAATGGGGGAGAGAAAAGAATGCGATCTATATCCTGCGCATAAGCAGGACGGTGTTTCTGTAGAATGTAACCTGCATCGTTCAGGCGCTCGAGCTTCAGCAGTTTACTCCATTCCATCCGACGTGCATCCTGTCCATCTATACTGACACCTGCTATCAGAATACGGGCTCATAGCAGCTATGCCCTATATGCTTTGCGCAAGAACCCTACAAGATCTTGCCTCGGTGCCAACCCTCACTTCGATCAAACTGATTGGGAGCTCTCGTCAAAGATTAGACCTTGAAATCGGCGCTCATCCGTTCAGGTTGCCCAAATCCGTAACGGATCAAGATCACGTGCTGGCCTGATCCCGCTGCTTGTCGGCAAACTGCTTCGCCCAACATAGGCCATCCACCAGTTCCATCTGAGGGATCGTCGAGCAGGGAATTTCGAGCAGCCTAGGATTGGCGTAGATTACCGCTAGGCAGCGCGCGCGGCTGATCGCAACGTTCAGGCGATTGCGGCTGTAAAGAAATTCGATATTCCGGGGGAGATCGTCGCCTGACGAAGTGGCCATCGAGATCAGCACGACCGGCGCTTCCTGGCCCTGAAACTTGTCGACTGTTCCAACCCGTGCACCTTTGGGCAACGTGCGCCGCAGCAGTTCGACCTGCATATTATAGGGCGACACGACCAATATATCATCGGTGCCGATTTCGTGGCGTTCGCCGTGTTGATCGGTCCAATTTGTCCCGAGCAAGGCGCGGTAGGTGATCGCGAGCCGCTCGGCTTCCTCCGGCGATCGCTGCGTACGGCCGTCATGGTCGACTTCGACGAAACGCAGGCCCGTGGCAGCCAGTGCCACTGGATCTGCCGCAAGGTCCACGTCGATGCATTGCCGTGTGGTGCTCGCCTCAGCCTCAAGGCGTCCTTCGTAGACAGCGCTGGAGATGAAGCGGCAGAGGTCGGGATGCATGCGACGAGAGATGGGCAGGAATACGCCCTGATCCGCCGGCACAGTCGCATGTCCTTCCAGCAGATGTTCGAGGGTGGATCGGCCGCTGCCGCCCGGATGCGTGCCCTTGATCGGCTGCGACAGCTGCATTTGATCGCCGACCAGCACGATGTTGCGTGCAGCCGTTCCCATCGCGATGACATTGGCAAGACTGACCTGGCCTGCCTCGTCGATGAACAGATAATCGAGCGCACTGTCGAGATCCTCGCGGGCGAACAGCCAGGCGGTGCCGGCAACGAGTTGATGATGCGGGGATACGCCGCTTCCGCTACCGCCGACGAGGTCGTCGATCCAGCCGTCCGAGCCGAGGGCCTGATCGTCGCGCGACGACTTCTTCATGCCGCGATAGCGCAGACCAAGCGCGGCCGTCTTCGCTTCGACATCCTTGAGCAGATTGTTGATCGCCTTGTGCGAATTGGAGGCCACGCCGATGCGCTTGCCCGCAGCCAGCAGCGCGACAATCGCTTCCGCCGACGTGTAGGTCTTGCCGGCACCGGGCGGCCCCTGAACAAGCAGATAGCTGTCGTCGAGCAAGCTTAGTGCCTCAATCGCGCAATCGGTTGCGTCCATGCCTTCCGGCACGATCGGCTGCCCAGATGCGCGCACAGCGAGCTTGGGACGATCTCGACGGAGGATCGCAGTGACAGCAGCATAGCGCTTCTCGCCGTTCGCCACGCTCTGGGCATAGCGGTGCACCGCGGCGCGCAATGTCTTGTCGCCCACCGGGCCTTCGGGAATGAGCGCGGTGCCGCGCTCGATCGCTGAACGGCTAGGACCGAGCTTTAATTCGATCATGCCCGCATCCTCGTCGAGCGACATGATCTCGCCTGCGGGCTCCAGCGTGCCGGAGCGCAGGGGTTTGTCACCGACCTTCATTTTGAAGTCCTGCGGTGGAAAGGTAAACGGATGGACGACCGACTTCTTGTCTGCCCATGGGCGCAGCGTGGGGTGAGGCTGGAGGTCGGCCAGACACTCGGCATCGTTAAGGAGCGCATCCGCGTCCATCTCCTGCCGAGCGAACATCGCCCACCAGCTGGGCTTGGCCTCGCGCCGGTGAAATTCGAGCAGGTCGACCAGCAACCGACGCCAGGGGGCGTCTTCAGCGGCGATCAGGGCCTGCGCCAACTGGCGAGTACGTTCGTCGGCTTCCTCACGCGCAGCAACCTTTACTGGATCCACTGGGGCCAGGGTCCGCCCCGTAAACCAAGGCGTGCCATCCGGCCGCAACGACAGAAGCCAGTCACGGCACAGCCGAGTCGAGCGGCAGTCGATTTCGTTATAATCCGCGATTTCCGTGAGAAGCGCATCGCTGCCGACGCGGCGCCAGCGCTCGTAGATCACTATGCTATCGCCAGCCGTCTTGACGGCCCCTTGCCGCCCTCCGGGCAGATAGAAGGCTTCCATATTCTTGATCGAATAGCGGGGTTCTGAGGTACGTATGGCTTCCGCCACGACCTTGTAGAGATCGACCAGCCGATCGCCGCGCAGCAGATCGTCGACTTCCTGCTCGCGCGTCCCATGATACATGGCGAGGCGCTTGAGCGCCGTCTCTTCGTATGACGCATAATGATAGATATGTGCGAGCGGGTGGCGCGCCAGGCGCGTAGTCATGAAGTCGATCGCCTGTTCGAACGCGATCTTCTCGCTCTCCCGGTCATGCGCCCAGAAGGCGTGGAAGCGATCCTCGTCATGGTCCTTGGCAACCAGGCCGAACAGATATTCGAGGCCGCCTTCGAACAGCGGGTCGCCTTCCATGTCGAAGAACATGTCGCCTTCATCCGGCTGTGGCAGCCGCGCGAAACCGCGCCCCGGCGCCGCGTCGAGGCGCTCGATGCGGCCCTCACCGGTTCGGCGTTGGTGGGCCTGCAGGCGCGCCTGGGCCGCGAGTTTTGCGACGGTCCCGGCCTGCATGCCGGGGACTTTCATTCCGTCGGGAAGGCCTGCAAGGGCGCCTATGCTGTCGATACCGGCATGGCGCAGCGCCGATCGCTGACCGCGGCCCATGCCGGCAACGATAGAGAGATGATCCGCCGCTTCCCATTCAGCAGTGCAGTGGTCGGTCCAGCGGCAGAAGGTGCAATGGCCGCAGGGATCGCCGGTCGAACTGTCTGGCACAGCGGCTGCGAACTGCTCGAAGCGATCGCGCGCAATCGAGAAATAATGGATAAGCGACGAGGTGGGAAGCGTGACGATTTCGCCGCTGCCCAGCACGACATGCATGGACGGTGGCGCAACGCCCTGTACCGCACGCAGCATGTCGGCATAAACGCAGAGTTGGAGGACATGCTTGGGCTTGGCCGAGCGGGCGAGCTTGGTGTCCGCGACATCATAGACAAAGTCGCCGAGAGACGAGGAGATATCGTCGCGCTTGAGCAGGAAATCGGAATAGCCATGCCACCGGCCCGACAGGAAAGCGCCCTGATAGACCACATCATAGCCCGCCTGCATGGCCTCAAGCGTCGCCTGGGCCCGTTGCTCCAGCGTGCCGTCGCTTGAAATCTCCGCTATCGATCGCCCCTCCGCGCGAAGCCGCTCCAGATAGGCACGCTCATGCTCAATACCCTTTTCCTGGAGCAGGACTGCGCTTTCATCATCCGGCGCGAAGCTGGCCGGCGTGACAAGGTTGGCCACGTCGAGCACTGTTGCATGCGCGCAACCCATAAAATTTACCAGATCACTGGCCGAATAAAGCGTCTGCCCGTCGTGTCTCAACATCTTTGCTTCTCCCGATGCACGGTAAGATCCGCTCGACTCATCATGGCAGATAAGCATGATGATGATATACGACAGAAGTTGTCGCTTTCGGGGGAGGATGTTATTTCTTATCGTAATGCCATTGATTTGCTGACGGTCGCGGCAAGGGCGGCATCCATGCGCGGCGTCAGTCTGGCCGAGATCGAAGAAGTTCTCGAGCGGGATTATCGCACGGCGCAGCGCGTAATCCGTGCGCTGGGGCAATGTTTTCCCGAACTGGAGAAAGTGAAGGACGAGGAATCGGACAAGGCGCGTTGGAAACTGCCTTATAAATCGGTGGCCCCGTTGCTGGCGCCGACGCCTGAGGAAATGGCGGCGCTTTCCCTGGCGCTAGACATGCTGGGCAAGGGCGCGGGGAAGGACCAGGTCGAGGCGCTGCGCTGCCTCCACGCCAAGATCCTCGCGCTCATTCCCGATGACCGTAGCCGCCGCCTCGCGGCGGACGAGGAAGCGCTCCTCATGGCACTCGGCCATGCCGCGCGCCCAGGCCCTCGTCCGTTGGGGAGCGAGACGGTGGACGTGGCTATCTCCACCGCGCTCAAGGGCACGTCTCAACTGCGTATTCTCTATCGCGGCTGGAAGGACACGGTCGCGCGCGAGCGCGTGGTGGCACCGCACGGGCTGTTGCTCGGGGCAAGGCGCTATCTCGTTGCCGTCGATCTGGGCAAGGTCGGGGGCGGCATTCAGCATTTCCGCGTCGATGCAATCGAGGAGGCGACCGTTCTTCCCCGGAGTTTCGTGCGTAAGGAAGGGTTCGACTTGAATGTGCATGCCGAGCGATGCTTCGGTTCCTACCAGCAGGAAGGCGGCATTCATGATGTCGCCTGGCGCTTCGCCCCCAAAGCGGTCAGCAGAGCCGAAGGCTTTCTTTTCCATCCGACCCAGACCACGGAGCGAGAGCCGGATGGTTCGCTCGTCGTGCGGTTTCGCGCCACAGGCCTGCTCGAGATGTGCTGGCACCTCTACATGTGGGGGGACACGGTGGAGGTCATTTCTCCGCCCGATCTTGTACAGATGGTTGCGGCGCATCGACGTTCGGACTTTCCCTCCATGCCCTGACCTGTTTCCGGAGCCGGAGCATGCAGCTCCGGCCCAGATCCCGGCCGTCGGCAGTGACGCTCTCAGCAATCGGGGAGATCGTCCAGATTGTTGCGCGACGTGGTGTCGCGGTCGGTCCGGAGATATTTGCCGGTCGCCCCATTGACTACCCGGATCTTGGTTTCGGGCGCACTTGCCCAGTTGACCCAATATTCATGCAGGCCGAATTCGATGTCGTTGATCGCATCCGCCTTGCTGCGGGGCGACCAATATTCGCCGGAATTGCACAGCCGGGTGATGTCGCCCTGCCTGTCCTTGCCGGTGGCGCGCACATAGCGTTTCGCCATGATCAGCTCTCCTTGATCGTGGTGTGGGGGCTGGCCTTCCCGTGCGCGGTCGTGACGTACCGCCCGCTGATCGCGCTGCGGCAGCTGCCGCCGCTTCGACCCTTGCTCATGCTGCTTCTCCATCGTTGATGCGACTCAAGTCGTCGCGATTCGCAATGTGGAGAGCAGAGGCGACAGATCGCGTCGCATCCGTTTTGTTCCGAGTGCAAAATTCACTCTTGGCGAGGTGGGTAGTTCTCGGTCGGCAGAGGCCGGAATGATCGGGCCTGCGCAACGCGGTATATTCACCACGGCATCTGAAAGTGCAGTGACATAGCCTTAGCACCGTGGCACGTTATGCCGCCTGCAATCTATTTCTGTTTAATGATGCTGATACAGGCCCAGCGGCAAGGATTGATGCAAACTCCGACCCGTTCGAACGTCCACTATCCCGTTCCGGATTCTAAAACCTGCCGTTTCGGATCATCCGCGATCACGGCCGCTCTCGCCAGCGCGCCGTCGCGATCAACCGTTCGCCAGCGGCCCTCTGATCCATGTTCATGGTTCGCGCGGCCATCCACTCGGGCACATGCCAACTGGCCGGCAGGGATCGAGCGATGGCTCCGGGGAGCGTGCCGCATAGGAGGCTGCCGGCAAGCAGTCCCGCCACCATGCACCATATCTGACGCTCGATCTGCTGATCGGCAGCTTGCCCACGTTTCACGACAACGTCGATTTGCCCGGCCGACCTGTCGAGCGCAGCGCGGGCAGTGTCGAGCATGCGCCTATCCTCGGTGCGCACTGTCTGAGCGGCGAGGTCGATCTGCTTCGCCATTTCAGCAGGCGTCAGCGACAGCGCCGGTGCCTGTTCGATGGCTGCCAACCGGGCGCGGACATTGCCCAGGCTGCGGTCGATGCCATCGAGCGCGGCGGTGTGGTCGGGGATGCGCTCGCGTGCCGCCGTCAGATTGGCGACGGCATTGTGCAGGAGGCTGAGCTCGTACCGCACGGCCTCGAAAGCCTGGGCGGTGGTCACTTCGGTGTCGTTTGTCTCGGTCATGGGTGCAGGCTAAATCGTGCTCGATTTAGAACGCTAGAGGCTGGAACCTCGCTGGAAGGGGTGAGATTTGTGGGCGTGGCGGCGCGTATGCTGCTGAGCCGGCTTGAGATTGTGCCAAGCGGTGAAGACGCCGCGACTCGGGCCTTGGCCTGCCCTACAGCCCGAGACCGCGTCCCCTCCCCCGGCCAAGATCGAGGCCGTGCTCGAACGCGAGCTGGGCGCCAAGTTTCCGCTGGCTGTCCATCATGGTGATGCCAAGCTGGGCCTTGCGGATGGCCAGCAGGGATTCAAGCTGCGGATCGCGCTCGAGGCTTCTGGCCATGTTTGCCATGGCGGACCGGGCGCTCTTGTGGGCGTCGATGTTGCCGGCCGCGTAATGACGGTCGGCCTGCTTGGAGAGCTCGTTCCAGCGGCTGACGAACCGGTCGGCGCGCAGTTCGGGATTGGTGCGCAGTTCGGTTTCGAGCTGCAGCGCCCGGATGGCGCGATTGGCATTGCCGCGTGCCGCCTCGCTCGCCAGGCTGGGGTCCCTGGCATAGGCCGCCTCGGCATCGCGCGGCCCATGCGGGCGCAGCTCCTCGAACGCCTTGCGCGCGGACTTGAGCTCGGCGAGCTGGTCGGGGCTTTCCTGGCCGCCGTGGGCCCGCGTGTCGTAGATTTGGTCGATCGCTTTGGCATGGCGTGTCAGCGCCTCCATACGCTCGCGCCGCAGTTGTGCCTCGCGTGTTTCGGGGGCGGTCGGGATTGTAGCGATTTCACGTGACGGGGCTATGGGCTGGAGCAGGTCTTTGGAGACCTTGAGGCGGTGGCCATCAAAGTTCACCCGTTCGGGCACGGTAGAGAAGTTGGACACCTTGAGCTTGAGCCCGTCGAAGATGCCGCGCCTGGGCTGCACTTCGGGCGCAGGCTCGGGCACGCGGGCATAGTCCGATGCCATGTCCTTGCCGCGCTCGCGGCTGAGAGTGCTGACAAGCCGGTCGCGATCGGCGAAGTCATCCTTGCCGTAATGCAGATCGACCTGGTCCCTATGCCGCGACAGCGCGACATAGGCAGCATGGCGGTCGAGCCCTGGCGTTGCCAGCACATGGACGCTGTCCACGGTCATGCCCTGCGCCTTGTGGATGGTGGCGGCATAGCCGTGATCGATATGGGCATAGTCCTTGAGATCGAAGGCAATCGATCGCCCATCGTCCGTGCGCACGCGCATGGCGATCTGGCTTACCTGTTCCACCGTGCCGAGGGTGCCGTTCTTCACCTCCAGGCTGCGCTCGTTCTTGAGGAACATCACGCGGTCGCCGGACGCGAAGGACCGCTGCCCACGTTCGATCTCCAGGCCGACATCCTCGCCGAGCATCTGTGCTGCGCGCATGCGCGTGCGCGCAGCCTCGTTCAGTTCGCGCACTTCGTCGTTGGTATGGGTGAGGATGATCCGGCTGGCATCGGGATCGGCCATGCGATTTCGATCCCAGCGATCGATCAGCTCTTCGCGGGCCTGTTCGCGCGTGTCGGCGGCGTGGACATGACCAGCGTGTTCATAGACCGTCAGCGCCTCGTCCGTGCGGCCGGTGGCAAGCTGGCGCGTGGCATCGCGCTGCCATTCCTCGGACTGGCGGCGGATGGTGGTGATCTCCACCGCACCGTGCCGTTCCGCAATACTGCGGAACGAGGCGCCGGCCTCGATGGCCTGGAGCTGCTGCGGATCACCGACCAGCACGACCTTGGCACCGCGCTTTTCCGCTTCGCTGATCACGCGTTCCATCTGGCGCGTGCCGATCATCCCGGCCTCGTCGATGACGAGGATCGATTTGTCGGTCAGCAGCTCGCGACCCTGGCCCCACTGATGCTCCAGACTGGCAATCGTGCGCGAGGCAATGCCAGAGCCGCTTTCGAGGTTTTCAGCGGCAATGCCGGAGAGAGCCGCGCCGTGGACGGTGTAGCCAGCTGACTCCCATGCATCGCGGGCTAGCCCAAGCATCGCGCTCTTGCCGGTGCCGGCATAGCCAATGACACTGCTGATCCCGCGTGCCTCAGTGACATGTTCGAACGCGCCGCGCTGTTCGGGCGAGAGCACCATGCCACGCGCTTCGGCACGGGTGAGCGCGCGTTCCAGGTGACGGTCATGAACGCCGTGGTGGCGCCGCGCATCGAGGGAAATAGTCGCCCGTTCCAGCCGCTGTTCGGTCTCGAGCATGGCGCGCGAAGTGAAGCGCTCCTCGCCGCGTCCGTCTGGTCCCAAGCGCACAAGATCGGGCGAACCGCACACCGCCACCAGTACGGCATCGAACTGGTCCTTCCCTTCGCTGTGCCGGTGTACGAACGTGGCAAGGTCGCGGGCCGTAAACGTGGCCTGCTGGTGGGTGATGGCATCGAGCGCAATGCCGGGATTTTCGAGGATCTTCTCACCATTGCTCCGGGCGATGGCAAAATGCTCTTCCAGTCGCTCCCGCACCAGGCCTTCCTGCGCCATGCGCGCGGCGGCCGGGCCGATCTTGTTCTGAGGCTCCAGATCGATGCCCTGGGCCTCCAGGCTGCGGTGATCGATCCGCGCGTCGATATCGAGCTGGGCCAGCCGGCCGTTGACGTGCTCGGCCCAGGCTTCGCGCCAGTGGGTCAAGAGCTCCGTCCTGTTCCACTCGCGCACCTTGGGGCCAAAGCCATTCTCCCCAACTTCGCGCATCGCCAGCATTACATGGGCATGCGGTTTGGCGAGGCCGTCCGGTCCGACATCCCAGTGCACATTGAGATCGGCCACCATGCCCCGGTCGACGAACTCCCTTTGCACAAAATCCCGCGCCAATTGGATGCCATCGGCCTGGCTCATCTCGCGCGGAATGGCGAACTCGATTTCGCGGGCGAGTTGTGCGTCCTTGCGCACTTCCACCGCTTCGACAGCGTTCCACAGCTTCGCCCGGTCGCGCCATTCCTCTGGCGCGCCTTCGGGCAGCATGACTTCGCTGTGCACGACGCCGGTCTTGTTGGAGAAATCGTGGTGCCGATCGAGCCGTTCATCATAGAGCCGATCGGCCGAGCGATAGGCCGCGGCGGCAACGGCACTTGAGCCGCCACCGCGCGAAACAACTTTGGCCGAGAAGTGGTAGATCGCCATGGCGATCGTCTAGTTACGCCTAAAAGCGCACGTCGGCACGACGTATAAGCGCGCCCTCAAAAGATTTCATCATTCTCGGGACGGCGGAATCCCATGAGGTTTCAGGGAATTGGCATTGATCGTCAAGGCCGATAACTGGAAGGCCTCGCGGCGCAACAGATCGCCGGCACAGGACACCCGACATGCGCAAGCCCCGCAACTATGACGAGGACCTCAAGGCGCTGACCGCCAAGGCCAGGCAACTCAAGGCCCGCAAGCAGAGCCAGCTGGGTGAGCTGGTCGAGGCGACCGGCGCCGATAAACTCACCATAGAGGAACTGGCCGGCGCGCTGCTGTCGATCGCCGCCATCACCGATCCGCAACGACGGGAGGGATGGCGCAAACGCGGCGCCGCTTTCTTTTCTGGCGAGCGGACCGAACAGGCAACTGGCCAACGCGCTGGCGACGGCGCGCAATCAGCAGCGCCGCACAACCAGCGCCCGTCATCGCCTGACGCTGCAACGGGCGCGGCATGACACAAGGGCCTGGCAGGTGAAGCGGCGCGAGCGTACGCGTCAGTTGATCGAGCTGGGCGGGCTGATTGCGAAGGCCGGCCTCGTTGAACTGACCGACGATGATCGCGCCGTGATCCTAGGGCTGCTGGTCGAGGCAGCGGCAAAACTGCGCACCGACGACACCGGCAACCAACTGACGCTGTGGCGGCGGCGCGGGCGACGGGCTTTTGCCGATGCCGAAGGCAAAGACTGACAATCAGCAACGCGCGTTCAACCATCCATCGCCAGCAAGTTGCCCCGCGCCAGCCGCGTCGCCATAGGGAGAAAAATGGACGACAAGACCAAGACCCGCATTCTCGGCGTCATCGAACGCGCACCGCAGTGGCTTCGCAACGATCTGGCCGCCAAGGATCCGGCTGCACGCGCACGTGCGGAAGAGTCGCTCGCGGCAATGCTGGTAGATGCCCTTCGCGAATGTCAGACAGCGGCTGATTGAGCGGCAGCACCGACCAATAAGTCACTGCGAATCGCCACATCCGATAACACAACGGCATCTGGGCGGTGATAGACGCGCGGATACGAGCATTGATAAAGTTCAGCCTGACATTAGCCAGGACTGCCTCTCCCCAAAAATAACGTCGCGATGCCGCACCCCTTGGCTGGCTTATAACGGGGCAACGAACAGATTCTGCTCAACAGGAATTCGGAGGATATGGCGACATCGGTTGGTCGACACTGAGAAAACGGATTGCTCTCACTGACCGTTCGGCAAGTCTCTTCCCGGTATCACCATTTCGGTGGAAACCAATTCACAGACGCGCACGATCTGCTATAGTTTTTGTTGTACCGGCAGTCACAGGTTACGCGACACGTCTTGTGACTGCCGGTGCAACTGCGGACAGCAGGCCTCCAAACAATTCGTGACAATGATCGCCAACGCGCTGCGCGATCGAGCCAGCGACGTGCGCGACGCTGAAGCACGCCTACCCGCCCTGGGCTCTCACGATGTGCTGTCGGGCCGGGATCGGCCGCGCCGGGAATAGATGGGCATCCACGCCCAAGGGCCGAAGGCGCGGCCCGCTTTTCCATAATTCACGCAAAAACTTGGCGCGCGGATTCGCGTCTGGTATCGTGGGACCGCGCTGCGCAAAAGGCGGCGCCGGGACTGGTAATCCCGCGAAAGCAAAGAACTCGGAAAACACGGTTTTCCGGGGTGCCGTCGCGCATGTCCAAACCTCCGGGTTAAAGGCGGCGGCGCATGTGCTTTCGCATGTTACCAGCTCCGGCGGCTCCCGCGCGCAAGCGTGCGGGAGCTCGGGGTCAGTCCGCGTGATGACCTGAGACCTTCCGCTTCCCGCTTCTGACGCGGACCGGAGGTACAAATGGACACGATTGTTCCTGCTACTTCATCCCACTTAGGCACCCCCGCGCTGGGCGCTGCCATCGTCACTTTGCCGGCAGAGAATTCCGAGCTCGGTGCGCTTTGGCGACGCTATGACGCGCGGCCCGTGCGCCTTCTGCGCACCCGTGAAGGCCGCGCGCTCAGCCTGGATCGCTACCAGCGCGCGGGCGAGTTCATGGGTTCGTTTGCCTCGCCCATGGCCGATGATACCGCTTACCTATTCTACTCGGCCGGCATCGTCGCGCAGTTGGCGATGTCGTCGCACCTGCTTGATGTGGGTTTCCCCGACGCGTGGTGCGCCAAATACATCGGCCTCCATGTCGATCGCTCCCTGGCCTACGCCAATGCCACTGCGTTCGGCTGCGAGGATGCGGAGACCGAGCGGCTGATGGACGTGCTCTCACCCTACTGGAAATGGAACGACCTCAGCCGCGCGCACGGCATAAAGCCTGACACCGGAGGCTTTGCCGCCGACGAGGTCCGCGACATCATTACCGCGCTGGTAGACCATGTCGCCGAAGTGACCGGGCACGGCCGACGCAAACAGCGCCGGGCGCCGTCCTGATCGGTCTCGCCGCGCCAGGCTGATTCGCGCGGCAATATCGGTTGCGAGCAGTTGATCGCGTGATGCCGCTGACCTTGGCGGTTTTGCCAGCCGCGCAGCCCCTACGCGCAAAATTTTTTTGGTGTTCGCGCGAGGTCGCGCGGGTGCGCGCTGGTATACCGGGCGATGCGCTCGCGGCAAATGCCGCATACCCTGGATTCTCAGGCGGTTGCGCTTTTCCCGCAACGCCCCAATTCTACTCGTGGCCGGCCAATCCAACCCATGAAACAGGAAGGATGTGCCACATGAATACCACCTCGCCCAATTCGTTCGTGCGTCTGCCCCAGGTGCTCAAGGAAACCGGGCTCTCGCGCGCGACGCTCTATCGCAAGGTCCAGGACGGGACCTTTCCCAAGCAATCGCGCATTGCCACCCGCTGCGTGGGCTGGCGCCGCAGCGCCCTCGACCAGTGGCTGCAGAACCCCATGTTCTATTCCGTCGATGACTTCACCTGATGGGACCCGCAGAACGGTGCCGCCCGATGGCGAGCCATCGGGCGGCCTGAATTTTTCACCACGGCCACCAGCGCTGCCACCAGTGCCCATAGAC
>Ga0207658_10001184_pt1 | contig 20805 bp, 18 predicted proteins | sample KBSS33metaG_FD_184322 | JGI IMG/M metagenome (GOLD analysis project Ga0207658, IMG submission 184322) | Switchgrass rhizosphere microbial communities from Kellogg Biological Station, Michigan, USA - KBS S3-3 metaG (SPAdes) (version 2) | ecosystem: Host-associated > Plants > Roots > Rhizosphere...
CAAGCCGAACCAGCCGATCGAGGGCACGTTCAAGCGCAGCCTCGATCTCACTTCGGGCAAGTACGCGCTGATCGAGAAAGCCCGAGACTTCACGCTCGTGCCCTGGCGGCCTGAGCTGGAGAAGTACCTCGGGAGAAGCGTCTCGGGGCTGATGCGCGAGAGTGGCTCGATCAGCTGGTCGCTGGGGCGATCCCGTGGCCCCGGCATCGGCATGTAGCGGCGGCTCCTGCACGAGTGGCACCGAACAGACCTCATCTGACCTCAAGTGCGCCATTTTCAGGATCGCCGCCCGGCAGGATACTGGCCGGCGGTGGCGGATCGGTTTGCCCCTGGCCGTTCCGTCACCACCCAGCCTTTCGAGCAGGTGTCATGGCCCGAACCTACAAGACCCGTCACCAGCTGTTCTTGCCCGAGGACATGAGCAGGCGGCTCGCGCACATCGCCCAGTCTTCGGGCAAGGCGCGCTCGGAGATCCTCGTCGAAGCGCTCGATGCCTGGTTGACGCGGCGGCAGGCGCCCAGGACCGACGAGGCTATCGGCGCGCGGCTCACGCGTATCGAGCGCAACCTTGACTGGCTGCGCCGCAATGAGGCGCTTGTCTGGGAGATCATGGCGCGGATTGCGCGACACCAGCTGATCTCGTCGGCGCAGACGCCGCCGTCCAGGGAAGCGCAGGCTGTCGGTGCAAAGCTGTTTGCCGAGGTGGTCGACGAGGTGGCGGACCGGCTCGCAGGCAAGCCGGCCAAGAGCACGTCCGACCCGGCGCTCATCAAGCTGAGGTCGTTACAGTGAGCGGGGAGGAGCAAAGCGGCACACCGGTGCCGATGATGGAACCGCTCGCAGTGCGCATCCCCGAAGCTTGTCGCATGATCGGCATCGGCCGGTCAAAGCTCTACGAGCTTATCGCTGATGGAACGATTGAGGTCGTAAAGATTGGCAGCGCGACCGTGATACCGGTATCGCAGCTGAAGGCGCTTGTTAAACTCCCAGCCAGGTAGGTCTGCTTCGTCGGACACTAACGACTGTCCGGAATTGAAGATGCGGCTGCGCTAAGCGGACATTGAGCTGTTTCTCACCCATCAACGCGGAGTCCATCAATCAACCGTTCGGTGACGGACAATGAATTCCGTGTTGGTAATCAGCACTTGCATGGCTCCCGTGATCTGACCGGGCCAAGCCCTGAGTATATCGAGATCGATGCGTCGGCCACTCTCCTCTAGGATTTCGGCGGCCAATCGAAGCGCGTCCTCTCTTGGCCGCTCAGCGATCCATTGCCTGAGCGCCGTTGCGACCGTTGGCCAGGATAGTCCCGCTTCGAGGACGCGCTCGATATCCAGCGAGACGAAGTGTTTGTCCGCAGCCAGCCGGTCGAAGAGGCCAGGCAGGCGCGCTTCGTCCCAGCAATTGGGCGAGCTGGGAAGTCTGGGGTCGAGCAGCTGCCGCCGGAGGCTGAACCAGCCGGCACTGTTGCAGCCTTCGGCCAGCCAGTTAAGGTCATGGTCGTCGATCGCGTCGAAATAGGGTTCGAGTCCGGCGATTTGTTCGGGCCGCGTCAGGCCGGGATGGCCTCGCTGCTTTATGCCGAAATGTGATGTCAGGAACCGGAACATTTCGGCAGTGTTGGGTGCGGCGGTAATGGCGTCGGCAGCGCGTTCGTGCAGGATCGGTGTCGCCAGATACAGGGCCGCCTGCACGAGTTCGGGCGATGTCGAAGCCGCTTCCCAATGCTCCAGCAGCAAGGCTTCGGCTGTGTCGCGCGGGAGGCGGATCAAGGCTTCGAACAGCGCATGATCGATCTCGGAGCGCAGATCTTCCGATGCCGCTATCTGGGCTGTCCGCCGCTCGAATTCCGCTTGCAGCGCGGCAGTGAGCTCATCGGACCAAGCCCTTCGGGTGAATTGCCACCAATATCGTCGGTGCTCGCCTTCTAGCTTTGGCAGCAGCAGGGGTATCGCTTCGGCATCGCCGCGCTCAAGGCGCCGCCGCAGGATGCGATCGGCGAGCAGTCCATCTCCCTGCCAGGCGCGCAAATGGCCAAGGTCATCGTCGCCCCAGCTCGAAACCCAGAGATCGAAGGCGGCGATGCGGGCATGGGCATCGCCGGCGCCATCCTGCCATAGCGCCCTCAACCAGGCCCGATTGTCCGCTGACATGTGGATGCCATATTCGTCGGCATAACGCTCCCAGTGATCCTGACCCTTGCGGAAGTTGACGAAATACCAGTCTTCGGATTTCGCGCGCGCCTGCGCCATCGCGCGGACGCAGAATTCGATGGCTGCCGGATGATCGACTGCATGCAGCAAATAGTAGATCTGCCAGGCGAGGTCGTCCTGCTCGCCGCGCTGGGCGAGATACGCGATCGCCGGGCCGGGTGGGCGGCGCTCGAATGCCCATCGTATCTCACTTTCGGCGAAATCGTCGCGCGGCGAAGGCATGCCGCCTTCACGTTCGATCGGTAGGGCGGCCCAGGCCGCGCAGATCCGCTCGAGAACCCTCTGCGCGCTTTGTGACGTGCAACAATAGGAGAATGCCCAGAAATAGTCGTCGAGCCGATCGCGTCGCGCCTCGTCAGCGTCCCAGCTCGCGCTGATCGCGGGCAAGAGGCGTGGATCGGCAAGGGAGCCTGCCAAGTTGAGCAAGGCCTGCCGCACATCAGCAGCGGTCGTCGGGTCTTCGAGCCGAAGTGACAGGGCATCCGCCAGCGTGGCCGCATGGGTCAGCTTGGCGTGATCGATCTGTCGCTGACGCCATTGCGCGCGGCTGGAGAAATGGGGTTTTAGGCAATCCTCGATGCCGCCCTCGAGCTCGCCATTGCGCAGCCGCGCCATGCGGCTGTGCGGTGTGCTATCGGGAAACGCCTTCGCCAGGATTGCGATATCCGGACCTTCGGCGTCCATCACCACGACCGCCATTTCGTCACGCAGGGCACGTTTGTCGGCACCGCGGTTCGCGGGCGCCGCCAGCCACTGCGCCGCTGTCCTGGTCAGTACGCACCGCGGCTCGGTGCCATGACGGGCGCGCTTGAGCGCATGGAAGATCGCCAGCGGATTGGAGGTTCGAAGCCGATTGACAAGAGCGATGTCATCCAGGCGGTCGATCAGCAGCGCGCCCAAGATAGCGGCCATGTAAGGGTCGGCCGCCAGGTCATCATCGAGCATCGCGGCATCGTGCAGCGCTCCCGCGGCCACGGCGAGCAAATGGTCGCGGACGCGATCGTGCCGGAAGCCGACCTTCTGCCGCAGCGCGCTGCCTTCGAGGCGAATGACTTCGCCGTGGGCGGCAAGTTGGCGCAAGGCGCTCAAGTCCGCGTGGAGCGCAGGCCAGGCCGCGACCTCGCTCCAGATCGGCGACAGCGCGCGGCGCCGGAGCATCTCCTTGGCCATGTTCACCAAGGCGGCGTAAAGCTCGCCAGCAGGCGTCGCTGTTCGGCTTTCGCAGCGTTGTAGCGCGCGTTCGACGAAATCGGCGATGACCGTGTCGGCAGCGGACTGCGAACCGAACTCGTAAAGGCCGATGAGCAAGGGATCATGGGCGAGCGCGGTCGAGATTGCATAGGCAGCCATTGTGCTCATTGGACAGGCGACCATCTGCGCCCTGGTTTCGAGGGCAGCTATCCCGTCATGCTCGGTGAACGGCTTGGACTGAAGGAGCAGCGGTTCGGCGAGGCGGCGCCCTTGCTCGGAAAGACCGTTTAGCATTCGCGGCCAGACTGGACACAGGATACGCCATGCCGGCGCGCCGCGTCGCTCATCGGCAACGGGCTCGCCGGCCCATCGCGCCACCTTCTCGATAGCTCTTCCAGGATTGGCGGCGTGGTTGATGTCTTCAACGACCAGCAGCAGGGGGCGGGCCGGCGATGCCAGAGACAATGCACTCGGCGTGTCCGACAAGGCCGGATGGAGGCGGTGCAGCGCGCTGAGCACCGCACCGTTCAGCGACGTGGCGGCATCGATGATATCCTCGGAAAGGATGAGCGCGAAGCCGCCGCCGGCAATCCAATGGGCCATCGCGCGCAGGCATGCGACGGTCTTCCCGCAACCGGACTCGCCGAGGACGAAGCTCACGGGCCGCCGTGACTGCAATAGCTGCCGGTCGATGTCGCGGGCAATCCAGCTGTTGGATGCCTCGGGCGGCGCCAGCGTGCTCAGGCTCAGGCGGGACAGATCGGTCAGGAGGTCTGTCGATAGGAGCTCCTGGCCGATCCCCAGGAATATGCGGCGGATCGACTGGCCGGTCGGATCGAGGTCGAGCACACGCGCCAGGCGTACGCGCGACCAGATATCGATGGTGATGCCGTACTCGGCGCCGAGCGCCACCGCATCGCGAACGAGTTTTTCGTCTGGTTCGCGATTGGTGGTGAGGAACAGCGTGGCCACGACGTCAGGCGTTCGTTTCCGTTCTTCCGCAACGATCTGCGCGGTCTTCGCAATATCGCCGATCCTGGCTTTCCTGTGGCTGACGGCTTGGTCATCCATTTCGCACGCAGGTCTCGTGCGGCAGCTGTCGTGTGATGCATCGCGACCATATGCGGGGGTGCTGCGCCCCGTACGAACCCGATATTGTCGACCGGCGATGCGCGCGTCTTGCCATCCGCGTTGACGCCCTGCTGCAAAAGTCCAGCGCAGAGCGGCTCCGCATGTTGAAGGACGCCGAGAGCCAACTGCTCGAAACGGCCTTCGTCGGTCATGTCGGCCAGCGCCTTTATCGTGCGCGGATCCACCGTCAGGTCGCCCCAGCGGCGCGGTGTTCGAGAGCGAGCCAGATTGGCTCAGCGGCGGTGGGCCACGCGCGGCCGCTTCCGAGATCGGGATGATTGGGTTCGCTAACCGGCTTGCCGTACTCGTCGCGCAGATGATCGATGGCCTGGAGACACGAACGGAGCCATGGACGATCGGCGGCCTCAAGCAGCTCGCGGAACGCAAGCTGGCGCAGTCGCGGCAAAGGCGCTCCCTCCAGTTCGAACATGTTCGACGCACCCTCTATAGGCAGGTGCGACACCGCGGCGTGTTCGAGGCGGCCGATCAGCACGCGAGCGATCAGCGCGCCGCCGGGCTTTGCTGCATGACCGAGCAGCAGCATCGCGTCCTGCTCATTCATCGTCTGGGCCAGCGCGTCGGCAAGAAGCGCCTGTTTACCCTGGTGCCGGGTATCGCCGAGCAGCGCCATGGCGCGTGTCCGCACCTCGTCATGCTGCGCGACGGCGGCGGTGAGAGCCTCGTGCAGCGTATACGTGTCCCGCCCTCCATTGCCATCCTCATTCGCGGACACAACGGCATCGAGCAGGGCATGCCCGGCCTTCTCACTGCCGATCCTGGCGAGCGCCGCCGGCCAGCCGTCGTCGAACAGCTCGGGTGACCTGCGGCGCAGCTCGACTAGTGCCTCGACAGCGGTCTCCGATATCGAGAAGCCGATTTTGTAGACCAGGTCTCGTAGGCGATGGGGACGCAGCAATTCTGGCGGAAGCTCTTCGAACGACGGCAGCGCCGCTTGCGCGTCGTCCGCAAACGCAATGAGCCGAAGCCAGTCCTCTACCCGCCAATAGTCGTTGTCGTGGACCCATTTCATGGCCGCCAAGGCAACGACACCGCTGGCGATGCCATGGCGCACGATATGGGCTGGGAGCGGTTCTCCGCGTTCCGCGAAAGCCTTGCAGAAATCCCGAAGCAGCCCGTTGTCCTTGCCCGCCTCGATGAGAGCCAACAAGCTGGGTCCGCGGTTGCCGTAGTTCATCAGCGTGAGCGGGCCGGCGAGCTGGAACGCGCGCGTCACCGAATCGATATCGGCCAGCGCGACCAGCTTGTCGATACGATCGGCGAGCCTGGCTGCGACCGGGTGCGGCACGCTCGCCCGCCGCTCGAGTAGCTGCGCATGGCGCGTGGCCAGGTCATCCATCGTGGGACCCATCGGACCACGCTTCACCGGATCGATCTCCAGCAACTGGCCGAGGACGATGGCGGCATCATGTTCGAATTCGGGGTCGTCCAGCCGCACGATCATGTCTGCGATCACGGCTTCGCCACCTATGGCCAGCGCAGCTGCGCGATACTGATTGCCGTAGCCCATGATGGCGTCATTGGCGCGCGGACCATAGGGATTGGTCGTCCGCTCGGCGCGTTCTTCGGCTTGCTGGGTGCGATCCCGGTCCCACATCGCCATCAGGGCGGGCAACAGCGCCACGTCGCCAAGCCGGCAGATGACCCTCGCCAGCTCGGCCAGGTCGTAGCGTCGCAGGTCCGTCTGCGCGAGGAGCAGGGCCGACCAGTCCTTAACCCGCCGGACCAGCGTCGGGCGGTCGCCGCTCGCGACGGCGAAGTGCCGTTCTTCATCCGGACCGCGCCAGTCCGCCAGGATCGATGCGAGGACGGCTGCATGGGAAGCATCGTCGGCGTCCCGGCTCAGAACGTCCGGCACCAACAGCTCGATGCGGACGCTGCGAAGCGCGTCCCGTATCTCCTGTGTTTCGGCTGAGCGCAGCGCATCGCGGCTGCCTGCACAAGACATCATATGATCGATGAGACCGGCAACCGCATCAGGGCCCAGCAAGTGCGCGGCGAGCTGTCGGCGGTGGAATTGCCCATCCTTGGCCAAGGCGATCTTTCGAAGTGCGACTTGCTCCTTAGGCTGGGCATCGACGAGATACTGCCAGGCTTGGTAAGGCAGGCTTCCGTCCTGCAACAGGCGTGACAACAGCGCGGCCTGGAAGACCGCCGGGTAGCGCTCGAACAGTCGCTGCTGCAGCTGATAGCTCGACCAATGGCTGTCTGACTTGAGGTTGAGCGCGGCGTCGATGAGCTTAGCCGGCTCAATACAATCGAACTCGAGCGCCAGATTGATCCACTCCAGGCCTTCGGCATGCTTGAAGCGCTTCCGGCGATAACGCTGCCAAACTGCGCGATGGCGATCCGTAAGATTGTCCGGCATGCGGCCACGCACCAGCTCCAGCCAAATCGACTTTTGCAAACCGTCCAGCAGGCGCTCGAGGGAGGCGCGTTCGTCGCGAAAATCGAGATAGTCGATCACGCCGGATACGACGTCGGCGCTCGGGTCTTTTGCAGCCGCGCGCAGGCTGAGAGCGAGACTGGCGGGATCGCCCTGTTCGACGAGGTCGGCCAACAGAACACGCCGGGTTTGGCTAGCGAGCTTGGGGAACCGGCGCTCCCATTCGCCTTCCATTGCGGTCATGGAAAAGCGCCGGTCAGTGCGATGAAGACCGAAGGCGAGTTCCCCGTTTTGCTCCAGCGTGGACCACAGGCGGTCGGCGAACTGGTTGAGGCCGGTCGCGAGCATGAACAATTTCGCGCGCTGCGGATCCTCCTCGACCCAGCGCTCAGCGAAGGCGACGATGTCCTGATCCAGCGATCCGTCGAGACCGTCCTTTGTCCGGACGAACATCTCGGCCGCCAGGAACGGATCGATGCCAAGGGCGATCAGGATCAAAGTACACAGCGTCCCCTGTGCGGAGCCGGACCGGCTCAGACGATCGACGGCGAACAGGACCGTCACCGACCAGAAGGGCGCATCAATCAGGCTGCGAAGCGCCGCGTCGATGACGTCATCGGTTTGGCCCGCGATGATGGCCTCAACGCGATGCGAGGCAAACCATTCCTGGATGAGCTGATGCTGAAAACTGATCGTGCGTTCGCCGGGCGCGCCGATGCCGACCAGAAGATGGTGGCTGATGAGCATGTCGAGCACAGCCTGCGGCGAAACCGGCTGCATGAGCAGATGGCGCGCCCTGAGGTCGCCCGCGGTCTCGCCGATCGCCGGAAGCAATGCGGCTTCCGGGATGAAGGTCGTGCCGGCGTTCATCAAGTGGTCCGCGACCGTCCGCAGAAAATTGCCCTGTTGCCCGTCGAAGGCGAGACGCAGCTGTTCGCGTCGCGCCGGCGTGCCGCCGGCGCCGGATACCAGCCCGGCAATGACGGTTTCTCGGTCGGCAGGCAGATTGCCAGCTGCGCCCTGGTCGAGAATCGCTGCAAGGAAGAGCGGAGTGCGCAGCAGCGGTCGGAGTGCCGGAATTGCGCGCGCGCGAATGACAAGATCGTGGCCTGCAGACCCCAGCAGGCGAGCCGCTGTGGCGAGCTGCCGGTCGCGATCGAATGGCTGAATTGCAAGTGTCGTCGCCTGCGAGAACGGGCTGGCCGTGCCTGCGCGGGTCGCGATGACCAGCAGCAAGGCGGGGTGATCGCGGCGAAGCGCTTCAAGTTCGGACCAGGCCCACAGTCGCTGCTCTGGGTTGAGCTCGTTCCAGCCATCGAGGAGCAGGACGATCTGCGCGCTACGCGCCAATGTCGCGAAATGAGCCTCGGAAAAGCTAGCGAAGCTTCCCTTGCCGCACAATTGCGAGACGATGGGTGTTTTGTACAGGGCTAGCGACGGCAGGCTGCGCACGATGGGGACCAGCCCGGGCTGCGCGAACAGCGTGACGGCAATCTGGCCGAGCGCGCTCGATTTTCCGGCGCCCGGCTCACCGACCACAATGACAGACCGAGACGCGCGCAACTCCGCTTCGACAGCGTCCAGGCGAACGGCGCGTTCGCGGCTGCTTAGTCCGTCCCCTTTGTCGATCGTGAATAGCGGATCGACCAGATGGGCAAGAGCCTGATCGCGAAAGCCTTCGAGTTCAAGCGCAGCTGCGCGGCGACCCATCTCCAAAGCATCCGGAAGGTCACCGGGCGGTGCGGATATCGCCGTGCCGAAACGCTCGCGCAGAAGTTTGACAACCATTTCGCGGTCGACATCGGCGGCGTGGACGTTCAGCTGCCTCGCGAGCGCTTCGAGCACCGCGAACAGCTGGGTGGGATTGGCGCCGTCCTGCGAAGCGATCATGGTAAGTTGGTCTATCGCGCGCAGCCTGTCGATCCCGATATGAGCGGTCGCCTCCAAACGCCCGATCACGAAATTGCGCCAGAAGAAGTGCGTGTCTTCTTGGGTCGGCGCGGCGCCAAGCGACCGTGTGAGGATTGCCTGGACGGCCGCGTTCGCCTTGCGGCCCGGTCCGTCGATCTGCGTCGCCACCGCGTCGGCGAAGCCGATAGGGTCGGTTTCGCCAGCCAGTTCGCGCAGCTTTTGACAGGCATAGTGATTGGCCGAGGACACCAGCTCGCTGAGCCCACCGGCCAGGTCGCGCCGATCGGTGAAATCGGCAAGCTGCATCGTGGCCCAGGCATCGGAAACGATCCTGGCGAAGTCGGATCCCTCGTTCGGCGAGATGGGCAGACGTCGCTTGAGCTGAAGATCGACCGTGCCTTGGCGACGGCCGTCGTCTTCCCAACCGAGCACGATGTCGTCGAGCGGCCGTCCGTTCACCTTTTGCTGAAGGGCGACACGGTTGATGATGCCTGGACATGCCGGGCCGTGCGACCTCGTCAGCAGCGCCGCCAAATAAGTGGCGATACAGCCATGTTCGTAGCTCGTGCCGATCCCGCCGGTCGCCTCGGGAGATGCTTCCCGGTCAGGCGGCACTTCGTCGGCCATATCGTCGGCGCTTCTTGCGAACAACATTACCCCGCGTGCTATCGCCGCCCCGCTGGCTTCACAATCTCAATTAAGCTTAACGTCGTACCGTTGCCGCCGCGTACAATCGACTCCCTGATCTCATAGCGGCTCGCTGCGGCTCGCCCATACCACGCGTCTGCAGCCACGCGGAGCATTGTCCTGCTCTCGGGCTTATTGGAAAACTGGATGTCGAAAGCGCGGCTACGGGTATCAAGTTCATCGCTCGGCCAAAGCTCATCCGGCCAAATTGACGACTTGTGAAACCATTCGCGTTTCACCCTGCTATGGCAGACCAACATCAAGGGACGGTCGGCCCGGTCAACGAGTTGGATAGCTGCGGCAGTGCGGCTGACGCGAAAGGCCGTTGCCAACTCCTCGGCCAAAGCAAAAGTGATCGCCCTGTGACCGCAAAACTCTTGGAAGAGGTACGCGGGCATGAGAAGGCCAGCGGCATAGCGATTGGCTACGCGTTCAACTGTCGTGCTACCCCGATCACCGCCGATGTCCTCAGAGCGACAGAAAAGCACCTTACCGCGATGCATCTGCCAATGGCCGATCTCGTGTGCGAGGGAGAATCTGCCGCGCTCCATCGAACTGGCGGAGTTGATGCTAACGATAGCCTGAGTCTGATCGCCAAAGATTCGAGCCTCGCAGCCCTTGAGCGGCCGGTAGCGGACCTTGAGACCGAGAGTCCAGGCAATGGCTTCGAGATCGATGTCAGCCGGGTCCTCGATGCCGAGATCCCAGAGAAGCTTTTCTGCTGGCGTCAGTTCTTCTTCTCCGGATCAGCGTCGATGTCGAACCCTAGATCGTCGGCATCTTCGACCAAGCCGTCGAGATCCTCGTCCGGGACGCCCTTGCCGGTGCGCGCCGCGAGCGTGATGCGGCTATCAGCAGACGCGTTGGCTACGATTCCGGACAGCCTGCGGCGCGCAACGTCGGGCGCAAGCCTACGGCGATTGCCGCTCGGTTTCGTTGCTTCAAGCGCGATGTGCTTCCGAGCCTGTGCCAATGACGCTTTCCCGGCTTTACGGCGGGCCCTGGCGAGAATGTCCCGCCCGGCCGCCAAGATAGCTTCAACGTCTGCTTCGCCCAGTTCAGCGAGCAGTTGCTCATCCGGCGTTGCAAGAAGATCATCGACCATGGCCGAAGCCAACCGATCCAGCTCTTCGCGGTGATCCTTGAACCTCATGCTAGCCACCCGTCGGGAAAAGCCTTGTCGATGCGGCGCCGGATTAACCTGCGTCGAGTTGCCAGGTCCTTAGCGTCAATTGCGACCAGATCACACAGGGCCGCCCCTTCCATGCCCTCCATGATTCCCTCCACGATGAAGCGGGTCGTGTCGTCGTCGTCGAACAACGCCAAAACCTGCTGTTTCAAACTCGCAACGCGCTGACAGAACAGTTGATCCTCTTCTTCTGCGCAAAGCAATTCCTCCGCGGTCTGCTGCCCTGTGCGCTGGACGGCTTCCAGGAGCTGTCCGTCGCCGACGGCGTCGAGCAGAACCCGTTTCGATCTCTTAGCCGATTTTGCAGCCGACGAGACGATGCTCTTCATGACCATGACTGTGAAAGCGACAAGGTCCACTTCACATGGGCATTGACGATCGCCGATTATGGCGCGGCCGATTGCATCCTGCGCCAACTCCCGACCGGCAGCCTTTGAGCCCGATAAAATCGTCGCCGCGCGCTGGATCTTGCCCCAAGCCGCAGCGTCAAGTCTGTCATAGGCGTCATTGGTTTCTTCGAGCGTGAGGTACTGCGTCACCTCGTACTCCCCCTGCCAATCAATGTGCAGCCTTCAAGCATACATGCTCCGCCAATCGGAGGTTCGGACATCCATGTTTTCTTGTCCGAGACCGCGAGCTGCAGAGCATATCATGACGATGAGTATTGGCTCGTCGCTAATCGAAGGTGAAACAGTGAGTAAGAAGAATCAATACGTCGTTCGCGCAGGAAACAACTGGGGCGTTCGCGGAGAAGGCAATGCACGCCTCACCGAGCGGTTCGATACCCAGCAGGCCGCCATCGAGCGTGGCCGCGAGATCGCGCGCAATCAGGGTTCGGAGCTGCGTATCCAGGGCCGCGACGCCAAGTTTCGCGAGAGCTGGTCCTATGGGAACGACCCGTTCCCGCCCAAAGGCTAGGAGGCATCCATGCAATTCGAAGGTGCCGTCATCCGCGAGCAGAACGTCACGTTCGCCGTGGTCATCGTCAAAAAGCACGTCGTTGATAATCGGCTCGAAGCCGACCGCACGATGCGCGCGTTTGCGCCTGCTTTTCCCCGCCTGCCTATCGTACTGATGGCACAGGACCACAGCGGCCGAGCGACCTATTTCGGCCGCCGCGACCTCTCCCAATTCATGGCGAACCAACCGCTGCACGCCATTCCCTGGCGTCGCTTCACTCTTAACTGAAAAGGCAGTTTTATGGCTAGATGCACAGCACCAGTGAGAGGTCATATCCGGGGCGGCGGAGCAGACTGCCCAGTGTGCGGCCCCCGCTATCGCGGCTATAGGTCGTCTTACACCCCGTCTTACGCCCGTCCTATGCCACGTCGTACACACCTTCTTACTCGTCGTCGGGAAACAGCGGGGGCGGTGGGAGCAGCGGTGGCGGATCTCGTCGTACCGCAAAGCCACGCTGGTCAGGCGCTGGCTCGACTCAGTTCTACACACCGGAAGAAGTGCGGGCGCTCACCCCGATCCGCGAAACCGTTGAAAGACGAGCGCCGCTGCCCGATCTTCGGCACGTCTTCTTGTGCCACGCTTGGGACGACAGGCAGGGCGCGGCCAAGGAACTGAACGACCTTCTCGTAGAACATGGGGTGTCAATCTGGTTTAGCGAGAATGACATCGGACTTGGCGAGCCGTTTCTCCGCGCTATCGACAAGGGGCTGGCGAAGTCGCGGATTGGGATCGTGCTCGTCACGCCGTCGCTTCTGAAGCGCCTCCCGTCAGGTGGCGTCGCAGACAAGGAACTTTCGGTACTCCTGCAGCGCGATCAACTTGTTCCTATCATCCACAACACCACCTACGACGCTCTCCGCGAGGTCAGCCCTATGCTCGCCTCGCGGAATGGCCTGGACACGGCAGAAATGGCCATGACAGATGTCGCGGCCAAGCTAGCTGAACTGGTCAGCACCTAACACTCCGCCTCGGCCCGGTAGCGTCAAGCCGGGTACCGTGGCGTTCCCTCGACCATGCCGGTCTGTTGGAACCGGCAACTCCAGCCCCAGCGCACTGAATGAAGGGCAGCTATCAGGGAGTCGATCTTCAGCCTTGAACGTCAGCAATGTCGGCGATCTCGGCCGAGGCCGGCGCGGCGGCTTCCGACCAGACCCGGTCGTTCAGATCACCCATCGCGAACGTCTGTTATTGACAGCATCTGCCGATAGAGCGCCCCAAGCCGCACGGTCAGGAAACGTCTCAATATTTGGCTAAAAACATACTTGGTCCGCCGGTCCGTACACGCTTCAAAGCCTTCTTGCTGCCGTCAGCAAATGCACTAGGGTACCGCCTTCGAGAGAGGGCGGGATCAGATGTTTGATTTTCTTCGCAAGCAGTTCGTTGACGTCATCGAGTGGCTGGAAAGCCCTGGCGAACTTGCCTGGCGCGTACCGTTCGAGGATCGCGAGATCCAGAACGGCGCCCAGCTGACCGTCCGTGAAGGACAGACCGCGATTTTCGTGGACGAGGGATGCGTCGCCGACGTGTTCGAGGCGGGACTGCACACGCTCGACACGTCCAACCTGCCGCTCCTGACCAGCCTGATGAACTGGGACAAAGCCTTCCGCTCGCCCTTCAAGTCCGATGTCGTGTTCGTTTCGCGCAAGGAACAGCAGGGGCTGAAGTGGGGCACGGTCCAGCCCGTGACGGTGCGCGATGCCGACTACGGGCCGCTGCGCATCCGGGCGTTCGGGTCCTACTCGTTCCGGGTGGCGGAGATCGAGGCGTTCCTCTCCCGCGTCGTGGGAACGCTCGGTTCGGTGCTCGTCGGCGCGCTCGAGCCGCAACTGCGCGCCGCGATCCAGACCGCGCTCGCAACGGCCCTGGGTGGCGGCGGCATTGCCTTCCTCGACCTTGCGGCCAACCAGCAGGCACTCTCGGACCGGATCAAGGTGGAGGTCGATCGGGCGTTCCAGCAGTGGGGGCTGGAGTGCCTCAGCTTCTACGTCGAGAGCGTCTCGCTGCCCGAAGCGGTTCAGGCCCACTTCGATAAGGGCTCGTCGATGCGGGTGCTGGGCGACTTGGGCCAGTATACCCGCTTCCAGACCGCCGAAGCGATCGAGCAGGCCGCTGGCGCGGACGGCGGCGTTGCCGCGATCGGCGCTGGCATTGCTGCGGCTTCGGCGCTGGGTAGCGCGATGACCGGCGGCTTGGCTCTCGCCTCGGCATCGGCGCAACCCGCCGAGGACCCGTTCGCCACGATCGAGAAGCTGCACAAGCTGGTGACGATCGGCGCCTTGAGCCAGGGCGAGTTCGACGCGAAGAAGGCCGAGCTGCTCGCGCGCATTCGCTGACGCTGCAGACCGGGGGCTTAGGTGATTAACTGTCCATCGTGCGGGGCGGACCTCGCCGTGCGCGACGGCGCGGTGCCCTACACCACATGCGCGCATTGCCAGTCGCTGGTGCTGCGCGATGGGCTCAGCGCCGAGGTGATCGGCAAGGTCGCGGTCGTGCCGTTTGATGTGTCTCCAGTGCAGCTGAACACGTCCTTCACCGTCGCGGGACTGCACATGGTCACTGTCGGCCGCGTGCGGTGGGGCTGGAGCGCCGGGTCCTGGAACGAGTGGTTCCTGCGCGCCGACGATGGCTCCGCTCGCTGGCTGGCCGAAGCGATGGGCATGTTCATGCTTACCGTCGAGCGGCCGGACATCCTGGAGCGACCGCTGGCGCAGACCCTCGTGCACGGCGGCACGCTGATCCCCGGCAGCGACCTCGAGATCGATGGCGAGGGGTACCAGGTGACCGATGTAAAGGACGCGCAGTGCCTGGGCAGCGAGGGCGACCTGCCGTTCCCGACGCTGTCCGGATGGCAGATGACTAACGTCGACTTTCGCGCGCCCAGCGGCGGCGCCCTGTCGTTGCAGCGCGATGCGGAGGGCACGACGGCCTGGCTTGGCTGGTGGTTCGAGCTTGCCGGCCTGTCGCCCAAGGGCTTGCGCGAGATCGAGGGCTGGACCGTGCCAGAGGCGATGCGGTGAGCGGCGTGCGCACTGTCTCGTGTCCCAACTGCGGCGGCTCGCTGGAGGTGCGGGCCGCCGGCTACTCGGTCAGCCTGGGGTGTCGCTACTGCGGCTCGATCGTCGACATCTCGCGCCCGGAAGTCGCACTCATCGCCGCGTACAACCGCGAGGCTGCGACCTTCACGCTGCCTCCGGGCGTTCGCGGGACGCTGTTCGGCACCGAGTGGCAGGTCATCGGCGCCCTGCGCCGCAGCGATGGTGAGGCCACCTGGGACGAGTACCTCCTGTTCAACCCCTACATCGGCTATCGCTGGCTGGTGGCGTCTGAGGGCGAGTGGCAGTTCGGGACGATGCTGCTTGACCGGCCCGAGGGTGATGTCGACTCGGTCACCTGGCGCGGGGCGCGATACACCCGCGCCATGCATCAACCCGACGCCACGACGGAAACGGTCGTCGGCGAATTCTACTGGCGCGTGGCCAGAGGCGATCGTGCGCGCTGCTCCTCCTTCGAGCGCGGCAACAACAGTCTCTCGCTCGAGGAGTCCGATGGCGAGGTCAACTGGACGCTACTAGTGCCCGTGCGCGCTCGCGAGATCGAAAGCGCCTTTGGGCTGAAGCGTGATGATCCGGTGAACAAGCGGCGGTCGCTGTACGTCTCGCGTGCGGATGACTCGGACGACTTGCCGCGCATGTATCTGATCTCCACCGTCGCCGCGATCATGGCGCTGGTGCTCATGCTGGTGCTGGCCGGGCCGACGCAGCGCGCGGTCGGCGCCATCAAGGCGCCGTTCGGCACCACCCGCGAAGGGCAGCTGATAGGCACCATCGCCATCGCGCGCCCCTGGCAGTTCGTGACGATTCACGCGCAAGGGTCGGACTTCGAGAACCGCTGGGTCGACATCGACTACAGCATCGTCGACCGCTCCACCGGCCAGTCGGTCGACGGCTATGGCCTGGTCGAGCACTACAGCGGCCGCGACTCCGATGGTGCATGGAGCGAGGGCAGCCGGGCGACGAACACCCAGTTCGGCCGCCTGCCGCGCGGCACCTACGATATCTACGCCGATGCTCAAGCCCATGCCTGGCCGGTCGACGAGGCTCCCCAGGCGAGCGGCTGGAACGCGCCCGAAGTGCTCGACGTGCGGGTGGAGGCGAGGACCGGGAGCGTGCCCTGGGGCAACTTCTGGACGCTTCTGCTGCTGCTGATGGCCGTGCCGCTGTTGGTCACCTGGCGTCGCGTGAGGAACCAGGAATGAGCTGGCGTCTGTTCGTCTACATTCTTTGGACGGTGCTGCTCGTCTCGGGCGCACTGAGCGCGTCGTACTACGCCTGGTCGCCGTTCTCCGACGAGGTCCGTGGCGGGCACGCCTTCTATGGCGGGTCCACGCACAAATGACGCGAAGCAACCTGGAAAGGGCCTCCTGATGCTCACACTGTCCATATTCCTCGCCACGCTGCTCTACGCGGCGCTGGGCATCGTCATCTTCATCTTCAGCTTCGTCCTGGTCGACAAGCTGACCCCCGGCGAGCTGTGGCGCGAGATCATCGAGCGTAAGAACATGGCCGTGGCGCTGCTCGCGGGCGCGGTGGCGATCGGCATCTCGAACATCATCGCCGCTGCCGTGCATGGCTGATGACGTGGCGCCCGCGACCGACGATGGCGACGACCGGCCCCCCGCATCGCTGGCGCTGATCCTGCTGGTATCGGTCCTCGTCGTCGCGACGTGCGGACTGATCTACGAATTGCTGGCTGGCACCCTGGCGAGCTACCTGCTCGGCGACAGCGTCACCCAGTTCTCGACGGTGATCGGCACCTACCTGTTCGCCATGGGCCTGGGCAGCTGGCTCTCGCGTCATGTGAAGCGGGACGAGCTTGGCGTCTTCCTGCGGGTCGAAGTGCTGATCGCCGCTTTGGGCGGATGGTCGGCCGCGGGGCTGTTCCTGCTGTTCCCGATCGTCAGCGACTTTCGTATCGTGCTCTATGCACTGGTTCTGGCGATCGGCGTGCTGGTCGGCCTGGAGATCCCGCTGCTGATCCGCATACTGCGCCACCGCTTCGGCTTTCGCGAGCTGGTCTCTAATGTCTTGACCTACGACTACGTCGGTGCGCTGATCGCCTCGCTGCTGTTCCCGCTGGTGCTGGTGCCCCGGCTCGGCATGATCCGCACCGGCTTCGTGTTCGGCCTTGCCAACGTCGGCGTCGCGCTGGCCTTGCTCTACGAGCTGCGCCGCCAACGTCGCGCCGGCCTCGACCTCGTGGCAGCGCTGATCGTCGCGGCAAGCCTGTGCGTCGGCCTGTTCTACGCCGACCGCCTGCAGCGCTGGTCGGAGATCGCGTTCTACGGTGAGCCGGTGATCCACGCGCGCTCGACGCCGTACCAGCGCATTGTCATCACCCGGCTGCATGACGACTTGCGGCTCTATCTCAACGGCAATCTGCAGTTCTCGACTCGCGATGAGTACCGCTACCACGAGGCCCTTGTCTGGCCGGTGCTCGGCCGGGTCGGCAATCCCGCCTCAGTGCTGATCCTGGGCGGCGGCGACGGCCTCGCCGCGCGTGAGATCCTGCATGATCGGCGGGTGCGGCATATCACCCTGGTCGATCTCGACCCGGAGATGACGCACCTGTTCCGCGACACGCCGCAGCTGGCGCAGCTTAACCAGAGTTCGCTCTCGTCGCCGCGGATGACCATCCACAATGCCGATGCCTTTCGCTGGGTGCGAGAGGCGCGCGGGCCTTACGACGCGATCATCGTCGACTTTCCCGACCCCACCGAGTTCTCGCTCGGCAAGCTCTACACCGAGAGCTTCTATCGCGAGGTCGCGCGGCTGCTTGCAGCGGACGGCGTGATGACGGTCCAGAGCACGTCGCCGCTGATTGCGCCGCGCTCGTACTGGACCGTCGCCAGCACGCTCGAAGCGGCGGGACTGTCGACGCGCGGCTACCACGCCTATGTGCCCAGCTTCGGCGAGTGGGGCTTCACGCTGGCCGCGCACCGTCCGATCGGCGACGGCGTCCACCTGCCGCCGCACTTGCGCTTCCTGACTGCCGCGACCGAGCGCGCGATGTTCGATTTCCCACCCGACATGGCACGCCGGCCGACGCCGGTGAACCGCCTCGACAACCAAGCGCTGGTGCGCAGCTTCGCCCAGGAGTGGGCGCCGTATGAAAGCTGAGGCCTCCCGGCGCGGGGTTCTGGCCGGCGCTGTCGCCGCATCGGGCGCGCTGGCGCTGCCGGGCTGCGGCGAGCCGGCCATGGCGGGAGAACTCGGCGGCGCGGATTGGCGGCGCGGGCACCTCTTGCGCGACAGGCGCTTTCCCGAACCCGGCGGCGCGATCGAGGAGGTCGACGTCGTGATCGCCGGGGGCGGGGCCGCTGGTCTCGCGGCAGGGTGGCGCCTCGCCGAAGCGGGTTTTCGGCGGTTCACGCTGTTCGAGCTGGAAGACCACACCGGCGGCAATGCACGCTCCGGGCACAATCGCGTCAGCGCCTACCCGCTCGGCGCGCACTACCTGCCCGTGCCCAATCGCGAGGCCCGCGCGCTGCGGCACATGCTCACGCAGTTCGGCATGATCGTCGGCGAGAAGGATGGCGCGCCGGTCTACGACCCCTACCAGCTCTGCGCCGATCTGGAGGAGCGGCTGCTTTGGCGCGGCCGTTGGCAGGAGGGCCTGATCCCCGCGGCCGGCCTTTCCGAGGACGAGCGCCGTCAATGGCGCGCGTTCGAAGAGCGCATGACGCAGTTTCGCCATGACACCGGAACAGACGGTCGTCCTGCTTTCACCAGCCCGATGGCCTTGTCCAGCCAAGACCCGCGGTTCACGAGCCTCGATCGCCTGAGCTTCGCGCAGTGGCTCGACGCGCAAGGTTTGGACGCGCCGAGTTTGCGGATGTACCTTCGCTACTGCTGCCGCGACGACTACGGCAGCGAGCCCGAGCATGTCTCGGCTTGGGCCGGCATCCATTACTTCTGTGCCCGTCGGGGCTGGGCGGCCGACGGGGATGGAGATCGCGAACTCACCTGGCCGGAAGGCAACGGTCGGCTCGTGAAGCGGATGGCGGATACGATCACCGCGAACCTGCGCCCTGCGCATAGCGTGTTCCGAATCGAGCGGGATGGTGATGGCGCAGTGGTCGACGTGTTCGATCACGGAACGAACGTCAGCCGCCGGGTGAGGGCGCGCGCTGCGATCGTCGCCATGCCGCACTTCGTCGCCGCGCACGTTGTCGGCGGCAAGGTCCGCGACGACGGCTTCTCGTACGCGCCCTGGGTCGTCGCAAACGTCACCGTGAGCAGACGGCCGGGCGGTAAGGGTGTGGGCCTCGCCTGGGACAACGTCTCCACCGCCAGCGGCTCGCTAGGCTACGTCGTCGCCACCCACCAGACCCAGAGCGGCGGCGATGGTGCGACCGTCCTGACCTGGTACCTTCCCCTCTCGCGCCAGACCCCGGAGCAGGCACGCAAGATACTTATGGTGCGCTCGCTGGCCGAGTGGCAGAGGATCGTGCGTGAGGACCTGCTCGCCATCAATCCCGATCTCGGCGGCGCGATCGAGGGCATCGACGTCTGGCGTTGGGGCCATGCGATGATCCGCCCGACGCCCGGCTTCCTCACCCTCCCTGCGCGCCATGCGGCGATCGCAGCCGAGCCGCCGATCCTGTTCGCGCACTCGGACCTGAGCGGTCTATCGCTGTTCGAAGAGGCGCATTATCGCGGCATCGTGGCGGCGGAAGCGGCGCTTGCGCATCTCGGCATCGCGCACGAGAGCTTGGCCTGACATGGCCCATCCACCGGGAACCAGCCTGCATCTGATCGCCGACATCGAGCAATGCAGTGGTCTGGACGATGTCGCCTCGATTGCCGATATCTTGCGCGAGGCAGCTACCGCGGCCGGGGGCACGCTGATCGACTTGCGGCTCCACCACTTCGGCCCGGGGATGGGTGTCACCGGGGTGGTGCTCCTGGCGGAGTCTCACATTTCCATCCATACATGGCCAGAGTGCGGCACCGCCGCGGTCGATTTATTCGTATGCGGTTTGCAAGCTAACGCTGAAAAGGGCTTGGAACTTATCCGAGAACGCCTGGGCGGCACCATAGGTTTAAAACAATCAATAGATCGCCTAGCGCCCACTACGTGCGTCGAAAGGTGAACAACTTCAGGCTCGGTCGCGTCCTCGGCACGGGTAAGTGCGAGCTTCTAGCCTAGTCTTCTGGTGAACGTCTGCTCCCCTCAACTGCGCTCTGAAAAAGAGCCGTTCCGGATTGTTCGGCGCTTCCGCCATTTAGGGGGGCCAACTGAGGGCCGCTTTCGGCGAACTCCGCCATTCGACAGGCGACTAGGAAACGGCCGAAATGTCCCAACCCAAGTCTTTCCGCCATTGCTAGAGCGTGTTGAACGAAGGGCAGGAATCGATCACGTCGAACTGAAGCGTGAATGTCTGGGTTTGAGGCGCAAGCGGCCCTCGCGCAAGCCGTTCCCCGATCACCTGCCGCGCGAGCGCGTCGTTATCCCGGCGCCATGCACATGCCCTGCTTGTGGCGGCGAGCGGCTGCCCAAGCTCGGCGAGGACGTGACCGAGACGCTTGAGGTAATCCCCCGTTCGTGGAAGGTGATCCAGACCGTGCGCGAGCGGTTCTCGTGCCGGGACTGCGAGACCATCACCCAGCCACCCGCGCCGTTCCATGTGGTGCCGCGTGGATGGGCGGGCCCAAGCTTCCTCGTCATGCTGCTGTTCGAGAAGTACGGCCAGCACCAGCCTCTCAACCGCCAGGCCGAGCGCTTCGCCCGTGAGGGCGTGCCGCTCAGCACCTCGACGCTGGCCGATCAGGTTGGCGCGGCCGCCTTCGCGCTGATGCCGATCTACCGACTGATCGAGGCCCATGTGCTGGCAGCCGAGCGATTGCACGGCGACGATACGACCGTACCGGTCATGGCCAAGGGCAAGACCGATACGGCAAGGCTCTGGACCTACGTCCGCGATGACCGGCCTTTTGGCGGCTCTGACCCGCCGGCGGCGCTGTTCCATTACTCTCGCGACCGCAGAGGCGAGCATCCCCGAACGCACTTGGCCTCGTGGTCAGGGATCCTGCAGGCTGATGCCTATGGCGGGTACGGTG
>Ga0207658_10001193_pt1 | contig 20725 bp, 16 predicted proteins | sample KBSS33metaG_FD_184322 | JGI IMG/M metagenome (GOLD analysis project Ga0207658, IMG submission 184322) | Switchgrass rhizosphere microbial communities from Kellogg Biological Station, Michigan, USA - KBS S3-3 metaG (SPAdes) (version 2) | ecosystem: Host-associated > Plants > Roots > Rhizosphere...
CGAGTTTTTGATGGTCAATTTCATCATCGGCCACTTCGGCATCCAGACCGGAGGCAACTATTCGTTCGAGGCGTTCTGGATGGCGATGGACACGCCCAACGTTGTGTGCGAATCGGGCTGGTGCTTTCAGTCGCGCATCGTCGAGTTCGCGAAGCAGCTGGACCGCAAGAAGATCGTCTTCGGCACCGACTCACCTCCGAACGAACCGGGCATGTGGCTGCGCGAACTCGAGGTGCTGTGTTCGCCCGCGCCGCACGGCATGGACCTCGACGAAGATGGTCTCGAGGACTACATGGGCAACAACATCGCCCGGATGTGCGGCATCAAGACCTCGCCACCGCCCAAGACGATGGCGGAAGCCGAGTTGCGGCTCAAGGACAGCTACGCCGGCGTGCAGTAGCCGTCGCGGCGCGAGCTTGCACTCGGAGGAGGCCTCACGATGATCCAGCCAACTGTCGAACAGGACTTCCAGAGCTTTCTCGCGCACTACCGCGCGGCGCACGCCGACGACGTGCTCGTGGTCGACGAGCCGGTCTCGTCGGACCAGGACATCACGGCCGTGGTGTCGGCCCTGGCGGCCCAGGGCCGACACCCGCTCGTCTACTTCGAGCGGGTCGACGGCGTCGCGACGCCGGTGGCCACCAACGTCTTCGCGTCGCGCGAACGCGTGGCACGGCTCTTCGGCGTCGCCTCGGCAAACCTGCACGAAGCCTATCAGCAGCGTGCGCGCAACCTGCTTGCTCCGCGCCTGCTGGGATCAGGCCCGGTGTGCGACGTGGTCAGCGAAGGCGATGTCGACCTGCACACGCTGCCGCTGCTCAAGCACTTCGAGACGGACCGCGCGCCCTACATCACGAACGCGATCCTGATCGCCGAGCATCCCGACACCGGCGCCGGCAACATGAGTTACCACCGCTCGATGCTGCACTCGCCGACCGAGATCGCCACCAGCTTGCATTCACGAGGCGACCTGTGGCGGCTGCTGCAATTGGCGATCCAGGCGAACCAGCCGATGCCGGTCGCGATGGTGATCGGTGCCCATCCGCTGTTCATGCTGGCTGGCTCGGCGCGCGTGCCCTTCGGAACCGATGAACGTCATGTGGCTGGCGGTCTGTTCGGTGCGCCGCTGGACGTGGTGCGAACCCCGCGTTATGGCATCGCCGTACCGGCCTCGGCCGAGATCGTGCTCGAAGGCGTGATCGACCCGACCATGAAGGTCGATGAAGGCCCGTTCGGCGAATTCACGGGCTACTCGAGCGACCGGTCGACCAACAACCTGCTGCGTGTCGAGACCATCATGCGACGCCAGTCGCCGGTGCTGGTCGACATCGTCGGGGGCAACTCCGCCGAGCACCTGAACCTGGCGCGCATTCCGCGCGAGGCCGAGATGGTCGAAAAGCTGAAGGCTCGATTCCCGAGCGTGACAGCGCTGCACTACCCGAATTCGGGCACTCACTTTCACGCGTATGTCGCGCTCAAGCAAATGCGACCGGGCGAAGCGCGCCAGGTGATGCTCGGCCTGCTCGGCTGGGATCCATACCTCAAGACCGTGATCGCGGTCGATCCCGACGTCGATGTGACCCGCGACGAAGACGTGCTGTGGGCCCTGGCCACCCACTTCCAGCCGCACCGCGACGTGTTGATCGTCGACGGCCTGCCAGGCAGCGCGCTCGACCCCTCGGCGTCGGGCGTCGGCACCACGTCGCGAATGGGTCTCGACGCCACGCGCGGTACCGATTTCCACGGCGTGCGGGCGAGGATCAGCGAACGCGCCCAGCAGCGCGCCGAGCAAATCCTGCAGGGTCGTTGCTGAGGTGACTGAGAGGCGCCGCCGGACGCGCCGCCCGGCGGCACCTTCACACCCCTTGCATCAGCGTGCGGACGGCCATGTTGGCCTCGGCGCGCAATGCGGCCATGTCCAGGCCACGGACCGCATCGTCCTCGACGATGACGCGGCCGTTCACCAGCAACCACTGCAGGCGCGGCCGACCCCCGCTGACGATCGGGCCGATGGCCGGGTCATGCAGCCCGAAGTAGCGCGGCTGATCGAGGTCATAGACCGCGAAATCCGCAGCCTGTCCAACCGCCAGGCTGCCGACGCCTTCGAAGCCGAGCATGCGCGCGCCCGACGAGCTGCCCCAATGCAGCACCCGCTCCGCGGTGACGATGTCGGCCCCGCGCTCGCCCCGTCCTTCGGGTTGCGGCCGCGTCGCGCTGCCGGCGAGCGCGCGGTGCACGAGCCAGCACATGTGCGCTTCAGAAAGCATGTCGGCGGCTTCGTTCGACGCCGCACCATCGACACCGAGACCGACCTGCGCTCCCAGCGCGGCCAGCGCCGGCGCGGGTGCGACGCCGTCGGCCAGGCGTGCATTGCTCTGCGGGCAGTGCGCCATTCCGGTACCGCTTTCGCCCAGCAAGCGACGCTCGGATTCGCTCAGGTGCACGAGGTGTGCAAGCCAGACATCGGGGCCCAGCCACTCATGCTCGGCAAGGTACTCGATCGGCAGGCGGCCGAAGGAGGCGCGGCATTGCTCGATCGTGGCTACCGACTCGGACATGTGGCTGTGCAGCGGAATGCCCATACGCCTCGCCGCTTGCGCCAGCGGTGCCAGCTCTTCGGTACGAACCGAGACGTTGACGGTGGTCGGCGCCAGCGCAACCCGGCGCATCGCTCGCGGGCCACGCTGGTGGAAGCGCGCGACCGTGCGCTCGACCTCGCCGACCATGCCGTCCAGTGTCTCGGGCGGGATGTGCTGGGGGTCATCGACCTCGAGCGAGCGCGTCAGCGTGGCGCCACCGCGCAGCAGCATGAACCGCAGCCCCAGCTTGTCGGCCTCGTCGAACAGGATCTCGGCCGGGTCGTAGCCGAGGCGCGAATGGAAGATGTAGTGATGGTCGGCCACCGTGGTGCAGCCCGAGAGCATCAGCTCGACCAGGCCGATGCGCGCAGCCAGCCGCAGTTGTTCCTCGTGAAAGCCACCACGGTAGCGGAACGGTACCGCCTGGAGCCACGGTCCCAGCGTCAGATCGATGCCGGCTGGAACGCCCTTGAGCAGTGACTGGAAAAGGTGGTGATGGGTATTGACCCAGCCGGGGTAGACCACGCAGTCGCTCGCATCGAGCACGCGTTCGCCCGGCGCGGCGGCGAGCCCAGGGCCCATTTCGGTGATCAGGCCTTCCGCCACACGCAGGTCGGTGGCAGCGCTGCGCGCCGAAGCACCGGATTCGCCGGTCATCACGGTGTGAGCGTTGCGGATCAACAGGCCATCGCTCATCGAGTGTTTTCCTTCAAGGCGGTGCTGCCGGACCAGCGCGTCACTGTTCCGGCGTCCAGATCGAACATGTCGAGCACGCGCCCCAGCGTGTGATCGATCATCTCGTCGAGTGTCGTGGGACGCGCGTAGAACGCCGGAACCGGCGGCGCGACGATCGCGCCCATCTCGGTGGCGGCGACCATATTGCGCAGGTGCGCGAGCGTCAGCGGCGTCTCGCGCACCATCAGCACCAGGCGTTTGCGCTCCTTCAGCACCACGTCGGCGGCGCGTGTCAGCAGCGTTGACGAGGCGCCCGTCGCGATCTCCGCAAGCGTCTTCATCGAACAGGGCGCCACGACCATGCCGAGCGTGCGGTACGAGCCGCTCGAGATGCAGGCCGCGAGGTCGTCGCTTCGATGGTGGTGGTCGGCCAGCGCGGCAACATCCTGCAGCTTCAGGTCGGTCTCGTAGGCCATCGTCACCTGCGCCGATTTGCTGACGATCAGGTGCGTTTCCACGTCGAGCCCGCGCAGCAGCGTCAGCAGCCGCGCCCCGTAGACGAAGCCCGACGCGCCGCTGATACCGACGATCAGGCGCCGCGGCGCGGCTGCGTTCATGGGCCCTTCGGCAGCATGCCGTCCACACCTTTGACCAGGTAGTTCATGCGGTCCAGGTCGGCGCCCGGCATCACCTGCCCGGCGGCCACGCGCTCTTTGCCTTCGTGGTCGACCACCGGGCCGGCAAAGACCTGAAGCTTGCCAGAGGCGATGTCGCGTTCGAGCGCGGCGACCCTGGTCTTCACCTCGGCGGGAACGGCCTGATTCAGCGGCGCCATGTGGATCATTCCTTCCTTCAGCCCGCCAAGCACGTTGTCGGACTTCCAGCGCCCGGCCAATACATCCTCGACGACCTTGATGTAGTACGGGCCCCAGGTTTGCATCACCGAGCTCAGATTGGTCTTGGGCCCGAACGTCGACATGTCGGAGTAGTAGCCCAGGGTGTAGGCACCTTTCTCCTCGCCGGTGTTGACGATCGCCACGCCCGAGGTGTGGTACGCCAGCGTGTCCGCGCCGAGCTTGAGCAGCGCATTGGCGGCGTCGCGCTCCTTGCCCGGGTCGTACCACGAGTTGACCCAGATCAGCTTCACCTGCCCCTGCGGCTTGACGCTGCGCAAGCCCAGCGTAAACGCGTTCAGGCCCTGCAGCACCTCGGGGATCGGAAACGCGCCCACATAGCCGACCACGCCCGACTTGCTCATGCTGCCGGCGATCACACCCTCGATGTAGCGGCCCTCGTAATAGCGTGCGTTGTAGACGCCGACATTGGCCGCCGTCTTGTAGCCGCTGCCGTTCATGAAGATCACGTTCGGCGCGCTGCGCGCCACCTTCAGGGTCGGTTCCATGAAACCGAACGATGGCGTGAACACGAGCTTGCAGCCCTCCTGCACGAAGTTGCGGATCACGCGCTCGGCGTCCGGCCCTTCGGCGATGTTCTCGACGTACTTCGTGATGATCTTGTCGCCCATCGCTGCCACGAGCTCCTTGCGCGCGAGTTCGTGCTGGTAAGTCCAGCCGCTCTCGCCGATCGGGTTCGAGTACAGGAAGCACACCTTCAGCGGGTCCGCTGAGTGTGCGGTCGCGGTCATGCCGAGTGTGGCGGCGAAGGCGGTGGCCAGGCGTGCGAATGCGTGGCGCGTTGGCTGATGCGGCATTGGGAGTCTCCGTGTGTTGTGTGGGGATCTGGTGAACGAGCATGCGGTGAACAGGTCAGGCGTCGGCACGGAACGGCAGGCCGAGCGAAACCGGCGAGTGCAGCCGGACGGCGGCCGCGTTGCGCGAGATCAGCACCAGCACCGCGATCGTCGCGACGTAGGGCAGCGCGGACAGGAACTGCGCGGGCACCTCGAGCTTCAGGCCCAGCCCCTGCACGAAGAGCTGCGAGATCATCACGCCGCCGAACAGGTAGGCGCCCAGCACCACGCGGATCGGCCGCCAGGTCGCGAACACCACCAGCGCCAGCGCGATCCAGCCGCGCCCGGCCACCATGCCCTGTGACCACAGCGGTGTGTAGTAGATCGACAGGAACGCGCCACCGACACCGGCCATCGCCCCGCCGAACGCGACCGCCAGGTAGCGGATCGGAATCACCGCATAGCCGACCGCCTGCGCCGAGGCAGGCGATTCGCCGACCGCGCGCAGGACGAGGCCGGCGCGGCTGCGGTACAGGAACCAGGCGACCGCGGCGACCAGCGCCCAGGAGACATAGACCAGCGACTGCTGGTTGAACAGTGCCGGGCCGACGAGGGGAATGTCCGCCAGCACCGGAATGCGGATCGGCGCGACCATCGGCATCGCCGCTGACTCGTAGGGTTTGCCGATGAAGGCCGACAAACCGATGCCGAAGATCGACAGGGCCAGGCCTGAGGCGACCTGGTTGGCGAGCATCGTCAACGTCAGATAGCCGAACACCAGCGACATCGCGACGCCCGCCGCCATGCCGGCGGCGACCGCAAGCGGCGCGCTGCCGATGGCCTGGTTGACGATGAACGCGCTGAGCGCGCCCATCGCCATCGTCCCCTCGGCGCCGAGGTTCAGCACGCCCGAACGTTCGGTGACGAGCTCGCCGAGCGCGACAATGATCAGCGGTGTGCCCGCGACCAGCGTGGCGCCGATGATCGAAGCGATCAGCGTTGCATCCAAGCGCGCCTCCCGAAACTCGGCGCCGCCCAGCGCAGCCGGTAGGTGATGAACAGGTCGGCCGCGAGCAGGAAGAACAGCAGCATGCCCTGGAACACGTTCGAGATCGACGCGGGCAGATTCAGGTACTGCTGCGCCTGCTCGCCGCCGAGGTAGAGCAGCGCCATCAGCAGGCTCGCGAAGAAGATGCCCAGCGGGTGCAGTCGCCCGACGAACGCGACGATGATCGCGGCGAAGCCGTAGCCGGTCGAGATCTGGGTCGTCAACTGGCCCATCGGCCCGCCGACCTCGCTCATGCCGGCGACACCGGCCATTGCGCCGCCGGCCAGCAGGCCGCCCCACACCGCGCGTGACGCGGAGAAGCCCGCATAGCGCGCCGCGTGCTCGGCCTGACCGGCGACCTGCATCTGGAAGCCGCGGAAGCTGCGTTGCATGAAAACGTACGCGCCGAGCAATGCCGCGATGGCAAGCATGAACGACGCGTTCAAGCGTGTGCCTTCGATCATGACCGGGAGCAATGCAGTGTCCGGGAACAGCCGCGTCTGCGGGAAGTTGAAGCCCTGCGGGTCCTTCCACGGTCCGTAGACCAGCCACGAGGCGAGGAACTGCGCGATATAGACCAGCATCAGTGACACCAGGATCTCGCTGGTGTGAAAGCGCGTGCGCAGGAACGCGGGAACAGCGGCCCATAGCCCGCCGCCGATTGCACCGGCCACCGCCATCAACGGCAGCGCCCACCAGCGGCTCGCCGATTCGGGCAGCTGCAGTGCGACCCCAGTGGCGAAGATCGCGCCGAGGATGAATTGGCCCTCGGCGCCGATATTCCACACGTTGGCCCGGTATCCGACAGCGAGGCCGACGCCGATCAGCATCAGCGGTGTGGCCTTCAGCAAGAGCTCCGATACGCCATACAGATCGTGCACCGGGTTGACAAAGAAGACCGCAAAGGCCTGGACCGGGCTCTTGCCGAGCAGCGCAAATACCGCCAGCCCGCCGATGATCGTCAACGCTACCGCAATCAGCGGCGACAGGCAGCGCATCCGCGGCGACGCCTCTGCGCGCCGTTCAAGCCTGGGCCACATGGCCAATCTCCTCGTGGATCGCGGCGCCAACCAGCGCGGCCCCGGCGAGATCCGGCCACAGGCCGCTCATCCAGACGCCGATCTTCTCGACGCTGATGTCGCGCGTCGCCACTGCAGGCGACAGGCGACCCCCGGCGATCACTGCGAGCCGGTCGCAGACCTCGAACAGTTCGTCGAGCTCCTCCGAGATCACCAGCACCGCAGTGCCCTGGTCGCGCAGGTCGATCAGCGCCTGGCGGATGAACGCCGCTGCGCCGACATCCACGCCCCAGGTCGGTTGCGCGACGACGAGCAGTCTGGGCGACTGCATGATCTCGCGCCCAACGATGAACTTCTGCAGATTGCCCCCGGACAGCGACTGCGCCGGCGCCTCGGTGCCGCTGCACTTGACGCCGTACTCGGCGATGCATCGCTCGGCGAACGCACTCACAACCGAGTTGCGCACGATGCCGTGCCGCACCATGCCCTGACCGTGCGCCGTCAGCAGTGCGTTCGAGGCCAGGGTCATTTGCGGCACGGCGCCACGGCCCAGCCGCTCCTCGGGCACGAAGCCCAGGCCCAGGCGCCGCCGCTCGGCCGGGTCCAGACGGCCCGCGTCAACTCCGCAGACGTGCAGCCGCTCGGCGGCTTCGATCGTTCGCTCGCCCGACAGCGCCCACAGCAATTCCTGCTGCCCGTTGCCCGAGACTCCGGCAACGCCGACGATCTCGCCGGCCCGAACCTCCAGATCGATGTCCTTCAGGTCGACGCCGAACGGGTCGCGTGCCGCTTGCGTGAGCGCGTTGACTTGCAGGCGCACCTCGCCGGTGGATGACGAGGCGATGCGCTCGCACACGGGCAGGTCCTTGCCGATCATCAGCCGTGCCATCGAGCCCGGCGTCTCGTCCTGCGGCCGGCAGTGGCCAGTGACGCGGCCGTTGCGCAACACCGTGGCGGCATGGCACAGCGCCTGGATCTCGTCGAGCTTGTGGCTGATGTAGAGAATGCTGCACCCCTCGTCGGCGAGCTGGCGCAGTGTCTCGAAGAGCTTCTTCACCGCCTGCGGCGTCAGCACCGAGGTCGGCTCGTCCATGATCAGCAAACGCGGGTTCTGTAGCAGGCAACGGATGATCTCGACGCGTTGGCGCTCGCCGACCGAGAGCACATGCACCAGCCGCCTCGGGTCCGTGGGCAGGCCGTAGCGCCGCGAAACCGCATCAATGCGGCTCGCCAGGTCGTCGAGGTCCGGGCGTCCCGGCAGCGCGAGCGCGACGTTCTCGACCACGGTGAGCGTCTCGAACAGCGCGAAGTGCTGGAACACCATGCCGATGCCCAGGCCGCGCGCCTGGCGCGGGCTCGCCACCTCGACCCGTTCGCCGCACCAGCGCATCTCGCCGGCGCTGGGCTGCGTCGCGCCGTAGATGATCTTCATCAGCGTGGATTTCCCGGCGCCGTTCTCGCCGAGCACCGCGTGGATCTCGCCGGGTTGTACGGTGAGGTCGATCGCGTCGTTGGCGACGAGCGCGCCGTAGCGCTTGCAGACACCGCGCAGATCGAGCCGCGGCGCGTCGGGTCGTGCGCTCAGTTGCATGCTGTAGCCGCCCAGACGCGTTCAGCCGACCGTAGCGAGCGCGAGCCCGGCGCGCAGCGTGGCCGCGTTCAGGTTGCGACCGATGAAGACCAGCTTGCTCGACGGCGTCGACGTGCCCCAGCCGCCGGCCGGCCGCCGGTCGAGGATGCGGTGCACGCCCTGCAGCACGTGGCGGCGGTCGTCGCCCGCGATCGCAAGGATGCCCTTGAGACGGAAGATGTCGTCGCCACACTCGGCCACCAGTGCGTTCAGGTACGCATCGAGACGCGCAGCGTCGAACGCATCGTCGAGGGTCATCGATACCGACCCGACCGAGGGATCGTGCGCGTGACCGGGTTCGTGGTCGCAGGCCTCGTCGCAGACATGCGCGTGGTCGCCGAGGTATCCCCCAAGGAACGCCTCGTCGTCGACCAACGCGGCAGCCGGCGCGAAGCCGCCGACGCTCAGGATGCGCGTCAGGTCAACCTGCGCATGGTTGGAGCGCAGCACCGGCGCGCCTTCGTTGATCTTGCGGATGCGCTGCTCGACGCGCACCAGCGTCGCTTCGTCGACGAGATCGGTCTTGTTCAGCACGATGCGGTCGGCAGCCAGGATCTGGTCCACTGCCTGGTTGTCGTGCTCGCGCAAGAGCGGGTCGTCGAGGTGGCCCTCGATGTGCAGCGCGTCGATCAAGGTCACCACGCCGTCGAGCCGCAACTGGCGCGCCACGTCGTTGTCCATGAAGAAGGTCGCCGCCACAGGGGTCGGATCGGCCAGGCCGCTGGTTTCGACCAGGATGTGGTCGAAGGGCTCGGGGCGTGCCAGCAACTTCTGCAGGATGTTGACGAGGTCGGTGCGCACATCGACGACGCAGCAGATGCAGCCGTTCGTCATCTGGAAGATCTCCTCCTCCGACGTCATCACGAGGTCGGAATCAACGTCGACTTCGCCGAACTCGTTCTCGATGACGGCGATGCGCAGGCCATGGCGCCCGGTCAGGATGTGGTTGAGCAGGGTCGTCTTGCCCGAACCGAGGAAGCCGGTCAGGATCGTCACGGGCACCGGAGGCCTGGGCGGGGCGGCGGCGGCGTCGGTGATCTGTTGCGCGACGGCGTCGGGGAATCTCATTCGGGGCTCCTTGAGGCGTGAAGTTCGGCCAAGCGCTGGAGTACCTGCTCGGGCTTGATGGGGTAGTGACGGAAGCGCACGCCGATCGCATCGAAGATCGCGTTGGCGATCGCTGGCCCGATGGCGACGATCGGGTCTTCGCCGACGCCCTTGGCACCGAAGGGGCCGCCAGGGTCGGGGGCGGTCTCGAGGATCACGGTGCGGATCGGCGGCATGTCCATCGACAGCGGCATCTTGTAGTCGACGAAGTTAGCGTTCAGCGAGCGGCCGGTGCGCAGGTCGATCTGATAGTCCTCGTACAGCGTGTGGCCGATGCCCTGCTGGATGCCGCCCTCGATCTGGCCCGCCGCGCCGACTGGGTGGATCACCTTGCCGATCTCGTGCACGGGCACCACCTGCTTCACTTCGATCTGCCCGGTCTCGGTGTCGACCTGGACCTCGACGAAATGGGCGGCGAAGGAATACGACTTGGTCGGGTGATAGGTGGCGCTGCCGACGAACTGCGCTGCCGGGATGCCCTTCTTCGCGCACACCGCGTCTCGAACGGTGATGGACCGGTCCATGCCGAGCACGGTGACCACGCCGTCGCGCACCCGCAGATCCCCGGCATCGACTTCCAGCTGTTTCGCGGCACGATCGAGCAACTGCCTCTTGACCTCGGTCGCCGCCATCTGCGCAGCGCGCCCGCCCATGAAGGTGGTGTGGCTGGCAAAGGCGCCGATGTCCCAGGGCACGACGTCGGTGTCGCCGTGCACGACCGACACGTTCTCGAACGCCACGCCGAGCTCTTCGGCGACGATCTGCGCCAGCGCGGTGTGCGCACCGGTGCCCAGCCCGGCCGTTCCGGTGAGCAGCACCACGGTGCCGTCTTCGTTCATCTTGACGATCGCGTTGCCTTGTTCCTTGATGCCGGGATAGGCGCTGCTGCCGTGCATCTCGCACCCGACACCCCAGCCGCGGCGAATGACGCCTTCACCGTCTCGTGGGCGTTTGCGCAGCGCCGCCCAGCCCACTTCCTGCTGACCGCGGCGAATGCAGTCCTCCAGACCGTGGCCGATCAGTGGATGGTTCGACGGTGCGATATCGCCTTCTCGAACGGCGTTCTTCAGCTTTAGCTCGACCGGGTCAATGCCCAGCGCGACTGCGGCCTCGTCCATCTGGATGTCGAGTGCGTAGTAGGTCTGCACGACGCCGTAGCCGCGGAAGGCGCCGGCGATCGGGCTGTTCGTGTAGACGCAGCGGCCTTCGAGGTGGATGTTGTCGCAGCGGTACAGCGATGTCATCGCTGACGTGCCGACGATCGTCACGCCCGGTCCATGCGAACCGTAGGCGCCGGAGTTGAAGACGACGCGCGCCTGGCGTGCCGTCAGCGTGCCGTCCTTGCGGAACCCTTGCTTGAGCCAGACCTTCGCGGGGTGCCGCGTGCGACCGCCCAGAAACGTCTCTTCGCGGCTGTATTCCATGCGCACCGGCCGGCGTGTTTCCTTCGCGAGGAGTGCACACAGAAACTCGGTCTGGAAGAGATCCTGCTTTGCACCGAAACCGCCGCCCATGTGATCGACCAACACACGCACCTTGTGCAGCGGCAGACCGAGCACCTCGGCCATGATGCCGCGCACCATGAACGCGGTCTGCGTCGAGATCCACACCGTCAGGTTGCCGTTGCCATCCCATTGGCAAGCGCAGACATTCGGCTCCATGTAGGCAGGCGTCGGCCGGCCACCTTCGTATTCACCTTCGAGGATCAAGTCGGCCTCGGCGAAGCCCTTCTCGATATCGCCACGCGCGAACACCACCGGGTCGAGCACCAGGTTGCCGCCAGGCGCGCGATCGTGGATCAGCGGCGCGCCGGGCTTCAGCGCGTCCTCGACCGTGAACACCGCGGGCAGTTCTTCGTACTGCACGTCGATGAGACCGAGCGCCTCCTCGGCGATCTCTTCGGTGATGGCGGCCACGACCGCGACGCCCTCACCCCAATAGCGGACCTTGCCGTCTAGGATGTACTGATCGCACGTCACCGAGGCCGAGCGCGGGTGCGGCGAGCCGGCATGCAGAACCCGCGGCACGTTCTGGTGCGTGAGCACGGCCTTCACGCCAGGCAGCGCCAGCGCACGGCTAGTGTCGATGCCCACGATGCGCGCGTGCGCGATCTTGCTGCGCAACGTCTTACCATGCAGCAGGCCGGGCATGTTCATGTCGGCCACGTACTTCGCATCGCCGGTAACCTTGCCGAGCAGGTCGCTGCGCTTGACACTGGTGCCGATGACAGACCGGTGCGCATCCACCGATACGACGTCAGGGACGTCGAGTGCTTCGAACGAGCGGGCGTTCATGCCGCAACTCCCTGCGTCGCCGAGTGCAACTCGCGTGCCGTGCGGTCGACGGCCTCGATGATCTTCGTGTAGCCGGTGCAGCGGCAGATGTTGCCCGCCAATGCAAACCGGATCTCGTCGATCGACGGCGTCGGGTTCTCGTCGAGCAGCGCCTTCGCTGCGACGATGATCCCAGGGGTGCAGAAGCCGCATTGCGCGGCGCCGCACTTCATGAAGTTCTCCTGCAGCGGATGCGGCTCGTCGACGGAGCGTTGCACACCCTCGATGGTGAGCACTTCCGCGCCATCGGCCTCGACGGCGAGCACCAGGCACGAGTTGACCGGCTTGCCATTCATGATGACGGTGCACGAACCGCACTCGCCCACGTCGCAGCCCTTCTTGGTGCCGGTCAACCCGGCCTCCAGGCGGAGCACATCGAGCAGACTGCGGTGGCTCTCGACCGCCAGTTCGCGCGCCTCGGAATTGATGTTCACGGTGATGATCTGTTTCATGTCGCTGTGTCTCCGCGCCGATGGGTCGTTGGGTCGTACCGTCACTCGCTTGCCGCCGCCTGCATCGCCTGTTCGATGGCGCGCCGCGTGAGCACGCCGACCATCGCGCGCCTGTATTCGGCGCTGCCACGCACATCGCCAATCGGTCTGCATTCCGACTGCGCGGCCTGCGCTGCCTCCCGGATCAGCGCGACGCTCAGTGACCGACCGCGCAACGTTTCCTCGGCGCGCCTGGCACGCAACGGCGTCGGCGCGACTGCAGCCAGCACGATGCGGATCTCCTGGCAGCGTTCGCCATCGAGCGTCAGCGTGACTGCGACACCGACCGTCGCGAGTTCCATTTCGACACGTCGGCCGTGCTTGATATAGGACTTGCCCGTGTGCGGCAGCGGGCGCGGCACAACGATGTGCGTGACCATTTCGTCCGCGGCAAGCGCGTTCTTTCCGGGACCAACGCAGAAGTCCTCGACGGCGATCACGCGCTTGCCCTGCAGACCGTGAACGTGCAATTGCGCGCCATCGGCGATCAACGGCGGCAAGGTGTCGGCCGACGGCGATGCGCGGCAAACGTTGCCGATCACGGTCGCGCGGTTGCGAACCTGGATCGACGCGAAATGCACCGTCGCCTCGCACAGGCTCGCGTAGTGGAGCCTGACCATCGGCGAGGTTTCGATGGCCCGCGTCGTCGTCAGCGCGCCGATGCGCAGGCCCTGTTCATCGAAGCTCAGATCGTCGAGGCCGAGGATCTTCTTGATGTTCACCACATGGCCCGGCCTGCGAACGTGCTCCTTCATTTGCACCAGCAGATCGGTGCCCCCCGCCAGCAGACTGGCCCTGCCCTCGCATCGCTGCAACAGCATCACCGCCTCATCGAGGGTGGCTGGCTCGTGGTAGTCGAAGCACCTCATGTCAATTGTTCCTCGAGGTTCGTGCGTGGCTGCATGAAGGTCATGCTGGCAGCAGGAGTCGAATCGGTAAACGACCAGAATCGTATATATTCATCGGTGAATGCGATGAATCACGCTTTGCCGAACGAAGGAGAAATGCGATGGCCACGCCGATGAACGTCACCCTGCGTCAACTCAGGGCCTTTCTGGCGGTGGCAACTGAAGGCCACTTCACGCGGGCAGCGGACAAGCTCGACGTGTCGCAGTCGACCATCAGCACCTTGATCCGCGAACTGGAGAGCAACCTCGGGCTGCGCTTGTTCGACAGGCACACTCGCGCGCTTCGATTGACGTTGGCGGGAGAGGAGATCGTCCCGCTGGCGCGCAAGTCCCTGGCCGATCTGGACCACGCGCTGGAGAATCTCGGCCAGCTCAAGGCGTTGAGTCGCGGCCGCGTCGCGATTGCGGCGTCCTCACTTCAGGCGGCGCTGATCCTGCCGCACTTGATTCAGGTCTTCGCCAAGGAGCATCCGGGCATCGTCGTGACGGTCTACGACGTCCCGCAGCCGGAGGTGCTGGAGTTGGTGAGAGCCGGCGAGGCCGACTTCGGCATCGGTACCGAATCGGGCAGCCGACATGATCTCGCCACCCAGGTGGTGGGGTCCGACACCTTCATCGCCGTGTTGCCGCCCGGGCATCCGCTGGGCAAGAAGGTCGAGCTGACCTGGCGCGATCTGGCCCCCGTGCCGATCATCGGGTCGCGCGCCGGAAACCCGCTTCGTGAACAGCTCGACCAGGCGCTGATGCGCGAGGGCATCGCCCTGACGCGCAGTCATGAGGTGTCGCTGCCGTTGACGATCGTCGGCATGGTCCAGGCCGGCATGGGGATCGCGGTGATGACGACCACGGTCTCGAAGCTCGCGGCGTCGTTCGGGCTGACGGTCAAGAAGGTGACGCGGCCAGTGATCACGCGCGAGGTGTCGCTGCTCTTCCACGCCGATCGATCGCTGTCACCCGCCGCGCAGAAGTTTCGTGAGCTCCTGGTGCGCACGAAGTTCAATGTGCCGCGCGAATGACCGCGCGGCCGGACACGCGGTCAGTGCGCGGTGCGTTGCTGCAACGAGGCTGAGATCAATGGCGCGGTTGGCTGCCGCCGCAACTGAAAGAGCGCGTTCAGGAGCACCGCGCAGAGCGTCCCGGTCAGGATGCCGTTGTGAAAGAAGCGATCAGCCATTTGCGGCAGCTGCGAGAAGAACTTGTCGGCGACCACCGGGATCATGCCGAACGCCAGGCTGACCGCCACGACGTACAGGTTGCGCCGGTCCCCGGCGAAGTCCACCGACGCCAGGATCTTGACACCCGTCGACGCGACCATTCCAAACATCACCAGACCCGCGCCACCCACTACCGCATACGGAATTGCAGCCACGACGAACGACAGCTTGGGCAAGCAGCCGAGAACCATCAGGATCACGCCCGCGGCAGCGACGACCCAGCGGCTCTTCACGCCGGTGACCTGCACCAGGCCTACGTTCTGCGAGTACGAGGTGTAGGTGAAGGTGCCAAAGATGCCGCCGACGATATTGCCCACGCCGTCGGCACGCAATCCGCGCGCAAGATCGCTTTCTTCGACCTTGCGACCCGTGATGTCACCCATCGCGAGGAACAGGCCCATCGATTCGATCATCATCACGACCATCACGAGACACAGGGTCACGGTCGACAGCAAATCAAACGTCGGCACGCCGAAGTGAAACGGCAGGATCGCACTCATCCAGTCGGCGCCCGCCACTCCGTCGAAGTTCACACGTCCCATGCCGAGCGCGATGACGAACCCGATGCACAGGCCAAGCAGTACGGCGATGTTGGCGACGAACCCCTTGAAGAACGCGATCATCAGCAGGATCGACAAGAGCACCGCGCCTGCGATCGCAAGATTCGCCGGCGCGCCATAGGCCGGATTCGGAATGGGCCCGCTCGGCCCGGAGATCATCGGCTGACCGCCCGCGGCCCAGTTGATCCCAACCTTCATCAGCGACACGCCGACCAATAGCACGACAGTACCCGTCACAACAGGCGGGAACCATCGGATCAGCTTGCTGATGTAGGGCGCGACGAGAATCGTGAACACACCCGAACCAATCACTGCCCCGAACACGGCGGGCATCCCGAGCCCGGGCGTCGCGCCTGTCGCAATGATCGGTGGTATGGCGGTGAAGGTCACGCCCATCATCACTGGGAGGCGAATCCCGACGTTCCAGATGCCGATGCATTGAACGAGGGTTGCGATGCCGCAGCAAAACAGATCCGCGCTGATCAGCCACGCAATCTGATCCTTTGGGAGCTTCAACGCGCCGCCGATGATCAGCGGAACGGCGACTGCTCCGGCATACATGACCAGCACATGCTGCAATCCGAGCGCGGCAAGTTTCGGCGCCGGAAGCACCTCATTGATGGCGAGATCTGCGTTGGTGTCCATGCCGTCTCCGAATGTTGAGAGCTGCCGGTCAGGCGGCGTCGGGCCGGCTGAGTGAGAGCCACTTTCGCACCAAGCCATCCATCGGTAAACACGGGTTTTAGAATAAATTCATCGACTTCTATGATGATGCCTGCCATGCTGATTCAGCGACCCGTTTCGGGCGCTTGCTCGGTTCGACGCTGAACCGATCTTCATCCGTTGGCGGTTGATCTCCACTATCGCTCATACTGCACACGACAGCCTAAGCCCTTGCTTCGATTGCTCCAACCGGACATTTGTCAACGGTAGCAAATGGCCGGCCAGAGCCTGTGGACGTGCAAATCTGGGAGGCAGCAGTTCAGCGCATCGGCGGCGTTCAAGCCTTTGCGGTCAGCTCTAGCGAGGACCCGACACCGGTGTCGCCAAAGCGATCGGTCGAGCCCGACCCCGAGCTGCCATTCGAGTCCGATCTCGCTACTTCGAAGCGGACGATCGGAGTGCACACGAACACCCGTCTCGGCTATCAACGTCCGGAGGACTTCGAATCCTCGATCGGGTCGAATGCTCGTACGCCAAGCAAGCAAACCATGCGCAAGATCGAACAGGTGACGCCTTGCGATGTCCGGTCATCGAGCACCGCATTCATGATCGCGATGGCCGAGAATCGGGACCCGTCACCTATGCGGGGCCGCAGCGCCCAAGGGTGGTTCAATACATGGTCGGTGCAACGGGTGAACGGCGCACAGTGTCCTCCGAGCGAGAAAATAGAGGTCGGCGGGGCCGCGAAACCTGCGGCGCCATCCCTGAAAAGGAAATCGCCATGACAGCATCCGAACTCCATCTTGATCCGCCCGGGCCAGGCTCGTGGAAACAGGATCCCGTGCACTTTCCGCGCCCGTTGACACGCTACTTCCAGGAGACGCATCCGCCGGCCTTCAAGAGGGGTACCAACGACTTCGCGCGCTTCTACGGGATGATCATCGACGGCCTCCAGATGGGCTACGTGCAAGGCTTCGGCTACAATCAGGTGCTGCCCGCGCCCGAAGGCGAGATTCCCGAACGTTTCGAGCGCGCTGAACGGGTCTTCCCGCAAAAGCTGTGGCGGGAACAGCTTCGCGACTGGGACGAGAATCGCAAGCCGGCCGCCATTGCGACGCACCGCGAACTGCAACGTATCGATCCGGATGCGCTCTCCGACGCCGACCTGGTGGCCTACTTGACGCGGTGCCGCGACCACCATGCGGCGATGATCGCCCAGCACATGCGCTTTACCTCGGGCGCCGTGCTCCCCACCGGCGACTTCCTCGCCCACGTCGGCGACTGGACCGGCCTGCCACCCTCGGAACTGCTGGGCCTGATGCGCGGTTCGGCAGAGGTGTCCGCGGGGGGCTCCGCCGAAATGGAGCGTCTGAAGCGGGCGCTGTCGCGGGACCGCGCGGCCCACGAGGCCCTCGCCGCCGACGGCGATCCGGCGCAGGTGCTCGCATCCCTGCGTTCCCTCGGCGGCGAGGCCGGCGCGGCGATGTCGGGCTACCTCGATCTGGTCGGCAACCGACTCGTCGACGGCTTCGACATCGCCGAGCCCACGATGATCGAACTGCCGGACGCCCTGCTGCGTTCGATCCGAATTGTCGTTGCCGGCGAAGACCAGGCCACCTCGGATGTCGAGGCCCGTACCGCGGAGGTCCGCGCCCAGGTTCCCGCCGCGCACCGGGCCGAGTTCGACGAGCTGCTCGGCGAGGCCCGCCTCACCTACCGCCTGCGCGACGAGCGCGGCGTCTACAGCGACATCTGGGCCTCGGGCTTGATGCGGCGCGCGGCTCTCGCCGCGGGGCGACGGGTCGCGAGTCGCGGCCACATTGCTTGCGCACAGCAGATGCTCGACGCTAGCCTCGACGAGATGTGCGCACTGGTCGCGGACAGCGGCGGGCCGTCCGCGGACGAGCTTGCCAGGCGCGCCGACTACCGTGCGACCTACACCGCCAAGGATGTCCCGCCGCTCCTCGGACCGCCCGCACCGCCCCCGCCGGATCTGTCGACCCTGCCCCCATCGGTCGCCCGCGTCATGCGCGCGACCTTCATCGCGTTGGGCCACGTCTTCGGGAGCTCCGAGGCGCAGAACGAAGAAAAGGTCCTCTACGGGCTCGCGGCGAGCAAGGGCGTGTACGAAGGCCCGGCGCGCCGTGTTTCCGGCCCGTCGGAGTTCGGCCGGATCGCCAAGGGCGATGTGCTCGTCACCGAGTCGACGACCGAAGCCTTCAACATTCTCCTTCCGCTGCTTGGTGGGATCGTCACCGACAACGGTGGCCTGCTGTCGCATGCGGCGATCGTCTCGCGCGAATACGGCATCCCCGGAGTCGTCGGGACCCGCGAGGCGACCGAACGCATCGCCGACGGCATCCGCGTCCGGGTTGACGGAGATGCCGGCGAAGTCACGGTGCTGGGGTGAAGCAGGTCGTCCCCTTCGCGAAGGCGCGCGAGACATCGCTCTATGGGTCCAAGGCCGTGGGGCTCGGCGACGCTGCGCGTCACGGCCTGGCGGTGCCGCCCGGCGTGGCGCTGTCGGGCGACCTGGTCGAGGCCATCGCTTCCGGGGACGACAAGGCCATCGAGAAGCTGGCGCAGGCCATCGCTGCCTTGCCGCCGCCGTTCGCTGTCCGGTCGTCCGCCGTCGACGAAGACGGCGCGGCGGCGAGCTTCGCCGGCCAGCACCTGACCGTGCTCAACGTCCATTCGGCCGCCGATGTTCCCGGGGCGGTACGCGATGTCTGGTGGTCCGCGAACTCGGATTCGGCGATTACCTACCGCCAGCGTGTCGGCCTGTTCACCCGGCCGAGCGTCGGCGTCGTCGTGCAGACGCTGCTCAACCCGGTCGTCGCCGGGGTGATGTTCACCGAACATCCGGTCACCGGCGCCGACGAACGCCTGGTGGAAGCGAGTTGGGGCCTCGGTGAAGCGGTGGTCGCCGGCCTCGTCATCCCCGATCACTTCCGTATCGACCGTTCCGGCCAGGTGCTGGAACGCAAGGCCGGGCGCAAGCGCATCGCGATCCGCTCGCTCCCGAACGGGGGCACCTTCGAGCAGCCGGTGCCGGCCGCACAGGCGACCCAGCTGTGCCTCGACGATGCCCAACTCGCGGCGATGAGCGAGCTCGCGCTGCAGTGCGAGAAGGTCTACGGCCCGCGTCGCGACATCGAATGGGCACTGCAGGACGGGACCCTCTACCTTCTCCAGTGTCGCGCGGTCACGACCGGGAAGGCGCGCAGCGATGGGCCGCTGCCCGGTCCGCCGCCGCGCGATCCGGTGGGCGCCCTTCAGCGCGTCCAGTTCTTCGCGGACATGGACCGCCGGCAAACCGAGCAAATCGCTCGCCTGCTCAAGGAACGTCATTTCGCCAAGGGCGACACCGTCATCATGGAGGGCTCCGGAGCCGCTGCCTTCTTTGTCATCGATTCTGGAGAGGCCACAGTTTCGGCCAAGGGTCAGCACATCAATACCCTCGGCCCGGGTGATCACTTTGGCGAGATCGCGCTGATCGACGGCGGTCCGCGCTCGGCCACGGTCGTTGCTGCGACGAATCTGGTTTGCTACGGACTCACTTTCTGGGAGTTCCGCCCGCTGGTCGAACGAAACGGCGCCATCGCGTGGAAGCTCCTTCAGGCACTCGCGAAGCGACTGCGCGCCGCCGAACAGAACTAGATACAACACCGATTCAATGGCTGCGGATGAGCGAGGCGGTCACTCGCCGCGCCGTTCCTGCACCTGGGGCAATGCCTCGATGACTGCGCCAAGCGTTCCATTCCTGACGAGGGCCACGGGTAAGTACCAAGCCTCTTTCGGAACTCGCGGGCTTCTAGTGGCGAACAAGTCGCGGGATCATCCTCGTCTCCAGCCATGGACGCAGAACACCTCCTCGAGTTGCAGCGCTCGTTGCGTAGTACGCTGCTCGATTCGTCGCGGATCATGTGGCGGCCGGCGCGCGATCTGGCGGCGCATCTGCTGCTGCATCTCGATGACACGCAGGTCTGCTGGCAGCTCGCCGTGCAATGGTTGCGCGACGCCTTCGATGCCGATCGCGTCGACGCGGGCTTTGCTTCACCGTGGCAAGCCACTTATCGGCCCCAGGCCGAGGCGCGGCGTAGCACGCGTCGGGTTCCGTCTATGACCAACGCATCGATCGACGTGACCGATGCGGGCATCCAGTGCGTCTGGGCGTCGCCAGGCATTGTCGTGTTCCGCGACGTCGAGCAGGAACGCAGGTTCGGCGCTCCCTTGCGCTCGAATCTTCTGGCGCTCGGTGCGCGCAACGTGCTGGCCACCGCACTCTGGCACCGCGGCGCACCGGTCGGGATGGCCTGCGCCGACTGGATGGAGAGCCGCGTCGACGCGAGCGACGCGCGCTGTTCGCACTTTCAGGAGCTGGTGACGGTGCTCGGGCCGGTGATGAGCGCGGCCAGGAGCCTGCAAGGCGACGGCCCCGATGAGCAGCGCCGACCGATGCCGGCCGGCGCCGTCGGAAGATCGAGCCTGCTTGCCGAACTGACGCCCGCCGAACGCAAGGTGGCGCATCTCGTCGCGACCGGCATGAGCTACAAGGAAATCGCGCGGCATCTGAATCGATCGTTCTCGACTGTCGATCACCAGTTGCGCAGCGTGCGGACGAAGCTCGGTGTTCGCTCCACCAGCCGGCTCGTCCGCCTCCTGTCGGATCAGGCGTTCGCGGCCGGCGGATCGGCTGCGCCGCACGCCTCCAGCGGGTCATAGCGCGGCGTCTTGAGCAACTCGTGCAGTTGCCGGCGCCGCACGCCCACGTTGCCGCCGTCGAACAACGGCAACACCAGCGCGTC
>Ga0207658_10001206_pt1 | contig 20575 bp, 16 predicted proteins | sample KBSS33metaG_FD_184322 | JGI IMG/M metagenome (GOLD analysis project Ga0207658, IMG submission 184322) | Switchgrass rhizosphere microbial communities from Kellogg Biological Station, Michigan, USA - KBS S3-3 metaG (SPAdes) (version 2) | ecosystem: Host-associated > Plants > Roots > Rhizosphere...
CTTTTGGTCAGCTGATCAATCAATAAAACTTTTTTGGACAAATATCGACGCAATCCTTTTAATGGATGACCGGAAACATACAAACCCAAATACTCTTTTTCCCATGTGAGACGTTCCATGTTCGTTGCAGGAGTCACTTCTTTCAATTCAAATGTAAGTTTGTTATCCGGCGAATCTGTCATGATGCCAAAAATATCAGTTTGTCCTTGAGCATTAACTTCCTGTGAATATTTCGCGAACTTGGAAAGTTCATCATAACTCATCGCCAACACTTTACGGTCACCAAAACTATCCAAAGCTCCGGAGTAGGCAAGTGCTTCAATCGTTTTTTTGTTCATCAATTTTGCTGGCACACGTTTAAGCAAATCTTCCAGAGAATCAAATTTTCCTTGTTTACGAATATTCAAAATTTCTTCCACCGTTCCACCACCCAAACCTTTGATCGCACCAAGACCAAACCTGATCGTTTTGCCATCAACAACCGTAAAATTCAAAAAAGATTCAGTAATAGAAGGGGGAAGCACCGCGATTCCCATTTCATTACATTCATTAATTTCCAAAATAACTCTGTCCGTATTATCAGCATCCGCAGAAAGCAACGCTGCCATAAACTCCGTTGGCCAATGCGCTTTTAAATAGGCCGTCTGATAAGAAATCATGGCATAACACGCCGCATGAGCCTTATTAAAACCATAACCAGCAAACGGTTCGATGACTTTTTCAAAAACTTCCACTGCAAACTTTTGTTGATGACCTTTGGCCACAGCACCTTTCACCAACTTTTCTTTTTGTTCTTTGAGCAATGCCGGATTTTTTTTACCCACAGCTTTACGCAAAATATCTGCTTCTCCCAAACTAAAGCCCGCAAAATCTCGGGCCAATTGCAAAATCTGTTCCTGATAAATCGCCACACCATTCGTTTCCTTTAAAATCGGTTCAAACGAAGCATGCAAATACCTAACAGATTCCGGCTGATGTTTTCCTTTAATATATTGTGGAATCCATTCCATCGGGCCCGGTCTATATAAGGAGATCATCGCAATAATATCTTCAAACCGGGTCGGTTTCAGTTCTTTAATGTATCTGCGCATACCAGGGGATTCAAGCTGGAACACACCGGTCGTATCGCCTTTTTGCAACAACTCAAAAGTCGCCGGGTCATCCATTGGAATCGATTCCAACACCAAATCCAAATTATGAATAGATTTCAAAAGCACCAAAATTCCCTGGATGATCGTCAAGTTCTTCAACCCCAAAAAGTCCATCTTCAGCAGTCCAATCTCTTCAATCGGTTTCATCGAATATTGCGTAATAATTTCTTCTCCTCCACCAGTTGAACGTTGCAACGGCGTGTAATTCACCAAAGGCTTTTCCGACATCACTACTGCAGAAGCATGAGTTCCAGCGTGACGAACGGAACCTTCCAATTTAATCGCATTAATAAGGAGAGCTCTTGCTCGTTCATCAGTTTGATAAAGCTTTTTCAATTCCGGATCTTCTTCTGTGGATTGTTTTAAAGGAGTATGTCTGCCTTGAATTGGAGCCGGAATCATTTTGGAAATCTTATCAACTTCCGCATATGGATAGCCCATTGCTCTTCCCACATCACGAACAGCCGCTCTCGCAGCCATGGTTCCAAACGTAATAATCTGCGCCACACATTCACGTCCATATTTTTCTGTCACATAATTCAACACTTCATTACGACGGGTATCCGCAAAATCGATATCGATATCAGGCATGCTGATACGTTCAGGATTCAAAAAGCGTTCAAAGATCAAACCATATTTCAGCGGATCTAACTGGGTAATATTCAAAGTGTACGTAATGAGTGAACCCGCGGCCGAACCACGGCCGGGCCCAACCGTAATTCCCTGATCTTTGGCATATCGCACAAAATCCCACACAATCAAAAAGTAATCGTCAAAACCCATGTTGTGAACCACACCCAATTCATAATCTAACTGTTTAATCGCATGTTCAGGAGGTGGATCTCCATATTTTTTCCTCAAACCTTCCTCACACAATTTTCGTAAATACGTATCCGCAGTTTCATTCCCTGGAGTTTTAAAAATCGGAATCAAATTTTTTCCAAAATCCAATTCAAGATTACAACGTTCCGCAATCTTCACCGTATTTTCCAAAGCCTCAGGAACATGACCAAAACTTTCCTTCATCTCTTCTTCTGTTCTTAACGAAAAATCTCCCTGGAATTTCATGCGATCTTCTTGTTGAAGCGTTGATTGAGTCTGAATACAAAGCAAAATATCTTGAGAAGTCGAATCATCTGGTTTTACATAATGAGAATCCTGAGTCGCAACCAACGGAGCACCTGTAATTTTTGAAAGCTCAATCAAACGATCATTCAAAACTTTTTGTTCGTCAATGAACGGATGATCCTGTAATTCCAGATAAAAATTCTCTTTTCCAAAGGTGTCTTGATACCGTTGAATCACCTCAATCTGCTTCTTTTCATCTCCATTCGCCACTGCTTGAGCAACTTCTCCAGCCAAACAAGAACTCAAAGCAATTAAACCTTTACTGTGAGCCTTCATCAAACCATGATCCATACGAGGTTTATAGTAAAAACCCTCAATATTGGCCTGGCTCACCAACTTCATCAAATTCAAATACCCTTCATTCGACGTTGCAAGCAAAATCAAATGGAACGGTTTGCTATCAACTCCCGGTGTTTTATCAAAACGAGAATTCGGAGCAACATAAACCTCACACCCAATGATCGGTTTAATTCCTTCAGCTTTGGCCGCTTTATAAAACTCAATCGCTCCATACAAAACTCCGTGGTCCGTCATCGCAACCGCTGGCATACCAAGTTCTTTGGCACGCTGAACAATTGTTTTAGGCGTCCCAAAGCCATCAAGCAGGCTGTAATGCGAATGAACGTGAAGGTGAACAAAAGACATCTTTCAACAAAAACAATAAATCCCAATTACTATACTGGACTTTTGTTTTGTTCCGCAACCACGAACTCAAATCATTTCATCTCTACATAGTCCCACCATTTTGAAGAATCAGAAAAACCCCAATCAAAGTCAGCCCAAACAAAAAGATTTTTTTAAGAATATTGCCTCGTTCCACATTCTCATGGAAAAACTTTGGATAATACTTTTGAAGAACTGCTCCATAAAAGAGCACAATAAAAGGAATAAACGCACTCAAACCTCTCGCCACAGTAATCGGAACCAAAGAAAGAACATAAGCTGAAGTAGCATTGGCACTAAAAGCCATAACTTCTTCCAATGCCAAAAACTTAAAAGTGTGTTTAGCCTCTTTAAAATGTCTAAAAATATCTTTGCGAATTTTTGGAACAAACAAAAAACAAAACGCAAAAAAACATGAAGACAATTGAACAAACACAAAGGCCGTTCCCCAGCTCATTTGATCTAAAATTAACTTATAAAGTACCGTATCCATCGCCAGCATGATGGAAACCAAAACCATATAAAAGAAAGATTTATTCAGTTTCAAATGCCTTACATCTTTTAAAGTCAAAAGAGAACTACTCAAAATCACAAAGAAAAACCCAAGATACTGCGCAGGTTGAACAACTTCTCCAATAATAAGGAAAGCAAAAAATGGAATAAAAATTCTCCCGATTGAAAAAAGCGATGAAACCACCGAAGTATCATCCGTTTGAAGCGCCTTATAATAGGGCCAAAGATAAAAAATCTCCAAAAACCCAATAATAAGGATAAAAGGAACCAGGTTTAGTGGAGGTAAACTTGGTGGCGAAATAAAGCAAACAATTGGTAAAAAAACCAAATCAATGCACATCCCAAAGAAAACCAATGTCCAAATACTCTTAAAAAGCCTGTTTGTCAGAAAATTATCCAAAACATTGGCAAACCCATAAAACAGCGACGATCCCAATGCAATAAAAATCCACATAATAATATCAAACTTACTAAGCTTCAGCCCACGCAGTGGAACCCAATAATCTGGTAATCCGAGCCCGAAGGGCAAACTCATACCTCACCGACCCTGTAGGGGAATCCCCTTAGAACCCACAAACCCAGTTGCTATGACGCGACCTGAGCGAAGCGAGGGAGCGGGCCCGCGAACGGGTCTAGCGACCGAAGGGAGTGAACCGGTCGCGGAAGAGGAGTGGCCAGCGAAACCCGAAGAAGCCGCAGAGCGGAATTCGGAGGGTGTAGCTGGGAAAACGACGTGGTGCCGGGGAGAGGACTTGAACCTCCACGCCTTGTGGGCACCAGCTCCTAAGGCTGGCGTGTCTGCCATTTCACCACCCCGGCAATTGTTTTCATGATTTTTTAACCCTAAAATACACTAAAATCACTAAAAACCCAGACTAAATCATACTACCAAAGATCACTAAAAAGGCCAGCCAAAAGAGCAAAATCATCAATATTACAATAAAGCCAAGAAATAATATTGACAAAATAGAAATATTGGCGCACAATTCGTGCCATTATATATAAGACACGAGGTTGCGTAGAGATCAAATTTCTTTCTTGACACACATATTATTTCAGCCTAATCTCTCAATAGCCATCGCGCCAAAATCACTTTACACCGCTTGTTATGGACAATAATCAATTTACATCAACCGGAACCAAGGTAACTGGAAAGCTTAATTTGGCGGAAATCATCGAAGACATGTTCATGGTTCTCACCACAAAGGAAAAAGAGGTGATTATTAAGCGTTTTAGCCTTGATAACAAGCCAAAACAGACTCTTGAAAAAATCGGTCAGATGTTTTCTGTAACTCGCGAACGTATTCGCCAGATCGAAAAGATCGCTCTTGGCAAACTTCGCCGTACTGTTGAAAATACTAAACTCAGCGTTATTAACAAACTCGCTCGTGAAGTTTTGGAAAAAAATGGAGGAGTTTTATTGGAAGAAAAGCTCATTGCTGAAATTTTAAATACTATCTCAAGCAGCCAAGAAGTTGATGCCAACATCATCAAACTGTCTTTGAACATCAATCCTGAAATTACAATGACAGAAAAAACGAACGTTTTCCGTCCATTTTGGAGATTCCAAAACATCTCTATGGATGACATCAAAACAATTATTGATTCTGGAATTGAACTCCTCAATAAAAAGAGCGATGTTCTCCCTGACGAAAAAATCTCTACAGAAGTTCTTGCAACGACCGCTGCAAAAGGCAAGAAATACAATGCTCCAATGATTCTCTCTACACTCGAAGTTGATAAACGTGTGAAACGTGTAAAAGAAGGTTACGGACTTATTTCTTGGAGACATATCAACCCACGCAGTATCCGTGACAAGGCTTACATCATTTTGAAAAAAGGACAAAATCCACTTCACTTTGTAGACATTGCCAATAAGATCACTGAGGCTGGCTTTGATAAGAAACTTGTAACAACTCAAGCCGTTCACAATGAACTTATTCGCTACGATCAATTCGTTTTAGTTGGACGCGGTTTGTACGCTTTGAAAGAATGGGGCTACAAAAAAGGAACTGTTGCTGACATTATTGAAGATCTCCTCCACAAAAAGAACCCGATGACAAAACAAGAAATCATCCAAGGAGTTCTCAAACAACGTCAGGTAAAGAAAGGAACCATCTCATTGAACCTCCAAAAAAATCCTCAATTCGTACGTGTAGGTCGTGCAGTGTATATGCTCGACGAAGCAAAAAAAGTTGCAGCGTAATTTAAACGCCAACTCCTCAACAATTCCTCAATTTGAATTTTAAAAGGTCTTCCAGTAATCTAAGGAAGACCTTTTTTGTTAACTCAATTTTATGGAAGACTGCATTTTCTGCAAAATTATCGCCAAACAAATTCCATCCAAACTCGAACACGAAGACGATCTTTGCATTGCCTTTCATGACATCAATCCCCGTGCCAAAACCCATCTTCTCATCATTCCCAAAAAACATATTTCAACGATGAAAGACGTGACTGCAGAAGACGAGGCAACACTTGGTAGAATGATGATGACCGCCAGCGACCTCGCAAAAAAACACGCCCTAGAAAACTACAAACTCATGATCAGCACAGGCAAAGGCGCAGGTCAGGAAGTTTTCCATGTCCATCTTCATTTGATGAGCGCACCTCAATAAAAATTTCACTTAACCGCGAATCTTCAAGGAAATATCCAATGCTGGAGCCGAATGCGTTATCGCTCCAACTGAAAGAATATCGACGCCGGTTTTTGCGAATTCTTGAATATTTTGAAGCGTAATCCCTCCTGAAGCTTCAAAAAAAATATGGTCATACAAATCCGAATTTTTAAACTCTTTCATGAACGAAGCAATTTCTTGAGGTTTCATATTGTCCAACATCACATAACACGGAACTTTTTTTTGTTGGCGAACCTTGTCGAGCATTTCTGCAGCCTTCCATGCTTCATCAGCTGATTCCACTTCCACTTCTACAAATCTTCCCAATTTTTCTGCACTTAAAAGTTTTTTTCCAAGTTCATCAAAATCGTGGTTCAACAAATCCAAATGCGTGTCTTTCACAAGCACAGCATCATTCAAATCAAGTCGGTGCGTTCCTGCACCTCCAACCAAACAAGCTTTCTTATCCAAAAGCCCCCAGGGAGTTTTCCTCGTTGGACAAACCAAAACATCAAATCCCGAACAAGCCTCAACATACTGATGAGCCAAAGTTGCAACTCCACACATATGCTGAAGAAAATTTAAAATAGTTCGGTCCAGTTTTAAAATATCCTGAATTGGGCCGGTAAGAATGGCTACAGTCATACCTTTGGTCACTTTTGCTCCATCATCAGAAATATGCATAAGTTTAACTGAGGTTGGATCGATTTTTTTTCTGTTCGATAATGTCCAGGTTTTTCCCAGAAAGAATTCCAGCTCTTCGATCCCAGCTAAAATTCCTTCTCTCTTTATTTCAAGTGAAGCATTAATGGTTTTATGAGAAGAAAAAATTGCATTCGTCGTAATATCTTCTCCGTCGAATTCCAAAGCCAAATCTGCTGCAAAAGGTTCAGCTAAATAATTCGCAATCGTTCGTTCATAGATTGCATATTTCCCCTGCAAAATCTTATCAAAAGCATGTGTTTTTAAAACCTGTTCCAATCGGCCCATGATACCAAGTTTATTAAGCTTTATTCACAAATTCCATCCACCAGTTTTTGAGTGTTTCAAATGTAACATGAGTAAGTTCTGAAAGAATCCCTCTCAAATTACGAATTTTCCCAATTGTTTCACTGAATTTATAAGGATTGTCTTCAACTTTTTTCGCTTCTTGTTCCAACACCACAATCTCTTTTTTTATGGCAGTCGCAATCTTAATCTGCATGACTTCAATCGTGGGTAAAACCAAAGGTTTGATTTCTACCTGAACTTTTCCATCTTTTTTTTGAGGGAATTGTCCTTGTGGACCACTTTTCTTATCTTCACCAGTTTTCTCGGCAATCTCACCACTTTCAATATCACCCACAACTTCAGAAACACCTTCCACAAACTCTCTGGAGGTTTCTTGAAGCTCTTTGGAATCCTGTTTTTTCTCGATTTTTTCCTTTTCAACAGGACCGGTAGGCTGACGCTCAATGTTGCCACGTAAATTATCCATGTGTCTTCAAAATGTTTAATAACCGAACCCTGAATTTTGTTTTATTATAGCAAAATAACAGGCTTTAGTCAATTTAAGGACAGCGTAAAAGAGTACTCAGAAACACGTTTTTATGATATAAACATGATGCTCATTTTTTCAAAACCTGGCCCAAAGCCATAACTCTCACACGCCATGAAAGAAATCGAAAAAGCTTACGAAGCCCAAAAATACGAAGATAATATTTACAAAACCTGGGAAGATTCTGGACTTTTCTCTCCCAAAATTGACCCAAAAAAGAAACCGTTCACTATCGCCATGCCACCACCAAATGCTACAGGAACATTGCATCTTGGTCATGCAACCATGTTGGCGATCGAAGATATCATGATCCGTTTTAAGCGCATGCAAGGTTTTCCAACGTTATGGATTCCAGGAACCGACCATGCAGGCATTGCCACTCAAAATAAAGTAGAAAAAATCATCGCTGAAGAAGGTCAAACCCGCCACACCACGGGACGCGATAAATTTATTGAACGTGTTCACGAATTTGTAGGACAGTCCCAATCAACCATCCGCAACCAAATCCGCAAAATGGGTGCAAGTTGCGACTGGACTCGGGAACGTTATACCTTAGACCAAGGCCTTTCCGAAGCTGTGCGTGAAATTTTTGTAAAAATGTACAACGATGGATTAATCTATCGCGGCAAACGTATTGTAAACTGGTGCACACGTTGCAGCTCCACACTTGCTGATGACGAAGTTGAATTCAAAGAAGAAAAAACCAAATTTTATTATATCAAATATGGTCCGGTTGTTATTGGAACGGCCCGTCCAGAAACCAAATTTTTGGACAAAGTAATCGCTGTTCATCCAGACGACAAACGTTACAAAAAATTCATTGGCAAAAAAATCACAGTTCCTTGGATCAATGGCGATATTGAAGCTGTATTTATTGCAGACAAAAGTGTTGATCCTGAATTCGGAACCGGAGCCATGACTTTAACACCGGCCCACGACTTTATCGATTTCGACCTTGCTCAACAGCACAAACTGGAAATCGTCCAAATCATTGGCCAAGACGGAAATTTCACCAATGTTGTTGGTCCAAAATTCGCAGGAAAAAATGCCCGAAAATCCCGCGACGAAGTTGTGAAAATTTTGGAAGATAAAGACTTACTCCAAAAAGTCGACGAAAACTACGTCCACAATCTTTCCGTTTGTTATCGCTGCGGAACCCCAATCGAACCACTCGTTTCCGAACAATGGTTTGTTGATGTGACGAAGCCAGTTATTCAAGATGGCAAAACCAAGAAATCGCTCAAACAAAAAGCAGTGGAGGTTGTTCGCAAAGGAAAAATCGAAATCATTCCTGATCGTTTTAATAAAATTTATTTTAACTGGTTAGACAACCTTCGTGACTGGTGTATTTCTCGCCAACTTTGGTGGGGTCACCAAATTCCGGTTTGGTATTGCGATGAAGAGCACAAAAATGGAGAACTCAATACTTGTCCGCCAATTGTTCAAACTGATGCACCAACCAAATGTCCAACTTGTAACGGTAAAAAGCTCCATCGAGATCCTGACACTTTGGATACATGGTTTTCCTCTGGCTTATGGACATTTTCAACCTTAGGCTGGCCGGAAAAAACCAAAGATTTAGAATATTTCCATCCGACTTCAGTATTGGAAACAGGCCACGACATTCTGTTTTTCTGGGTTGCCCGCATGATCTTGATGACGAACTACGCGCTCAACGAGATTCCTTTTGAAAAAGTTTATCTTCACGGTTTGGTTCGCGATCGTCATGGCAAAAAAATGAGCAAATCAGCCGGAAACGGTATCGATCCGCTCGACATGATTCAAAAATTTGGGACCGACGCTGTTCGTTTAAGTCTCGTTATTGGAACAGCACCAGGAACAGATTTCCGCTTGTACGAAGAGAAAATTGCTGGCTACCGCAACTTTGTAAATAAAATCTGGAACGGTTGCCGTTTTGCTTTAATGAATATTCCTGAAACCGAATATCATAAAAAATTCACAGCTGATGATATTAAAACTCAGGCTGATAAATGGATCGTTTCCCGTCTCCAAAAACTCATTAAAGAAGTTGATAGCGACATGGAAAATTTCCATTTTTCCGAAGCAGGAACCAAAATCTACGATTTCACTTGGAGTTCATATTGCGACTGGTACATTGAAATGTCCAAGAGTGAACACATGAATCCAGCTGTTCTGCTCTATGTTCTCAAAAATATTTTACGTCTTCTTCATCCATTCGTTCCGTTCGTAACCGAAACCATCTGGAGCAATTTGGAACCTAAAAACCTTCTCATCGCAGAAGAATGGCCAAAGACAGATTCAAAACTTATCTTCGCCAAAGAAGAAAAAGAGTTTGAAGCGGTCATGGATCTCATTGGTGCAATCCGCAGTATCCGTGCCGAAAAAGGCATTGAACCTGCTCGCAAAATCAGTGCCACCATTTACGGCGAAAAATGGACAAAGGTGTTGGAAGCCAAACATGCCTCAATTATGCGCATGGCACGCCTTCAAGACCTTAAGGTTGAATCAAAAGGTGAAAAGATACCAGGTGCAATCTGGAAATATGTGAATGAAATGGATATTTACCTTCCAGCCAACGATTTATTCGATGTTGCCAAAGAAAAAGAACGCCTCAAACGAAAACTGGATGAAGTTGCAGGAAAAATGAAAGGCATTGAATCCCGAATTTCCAACCCAGCTTTCTTAAAGAACGCTCCTGAAGCGGTTGTGGCTAAGGAAAAGCAAATTTTCTCTGAACTCGAAAACGAACTCAAATCAGTGGAAGAAAAAATCGCTGAGCTCGAAAAATTGAAATAAACGAAAAAATATTGTATAATAACAAACGGTTTATTATATTTTCAATGGCTCAACCAAATCAACTTAAAGAAGCATACGAAACAATCAACCAGCTCATGAGAGAAGAAAAATGGGCTGATGCACATCGTGCGTGCTTAGAGTTGCTTCGATTTGATCCAGAAAACATTAAAATCATTCGTCTTAAAAACAAAATTGAAAATAATGTAAAAAGGATCAATAAAAAAGCCATCCAAACGGATATCCAAAACCTCAAACCCTTATGGAAAACAGGGGATTATCAACAAATCCTCGTCAATTTAAAGCAGCTTGAACCTTACATTACAGATAATCCTTCGATTAAAACTCTTATCGAAAAAGCCACAAAAAAATACCAAGAACAACTTCGCGGCGATCAAGAAGTTGGCTATAAAGGCGAAAACACTCGGATCGAAGCATTAATCAATGAAAACAAATACCAGGAAGCCTTATTGGGAGCTGAACGTCTTCGCGTTATGGGCATCCATGACAGTGAACTTAAAAAATTAATTTCTAGAATTCGCAATAAATGGATCGAACAGGAAATGAAAGAAAACCAAACTCTTCTTTCCAGCACGAAATACGAAGATATTTTACTTTTCTACCAACGAATTTTAAAAATTGACCCGGGATCTTCCAAACTCAAAAACCTCATTGAACAAACCAAAAAGACCTATCAAGTATTTAAAGTCGAAGAGAAAAAAGAGTTCATCTATAAAAGTTTAGAAGAGATTAAAACGCTTTATCAAATCAAGAAATACGAAAAAGCTTCACAAGCCTGTGCAGAAATTTTAGAAATAGATCCTCAAAATAAGTCAGCACTTAAATTCCAAAAGCTTGCCGCTAATAAAACTCAAAAAATAATTGATGATGAAGTCATTTCACAAATCATCAACAATCAAAAAAACCTGAAGATTGAATATAAGGCCAATAAAAAATCTTTCGACCGAATCTTCTAATAAAATCTTTCCAATTAGACAGCTCCTTTAAGAGCATATTGATAACGACCCACACGAACAAAGGTGTCTTTGCTCTTTAAATTGAGGATAATCGTGATCGGTTTCACCTGACGTTGTTTCAAAACTTCAGCAATAATGTCATCCTGATGCATGGAACCTTTTTCTTTGAGGATGGAAGTAATAATGTCAGAAACCGTGCCGATACTAAATCCCCATTCTTTAAGGGCGTAAATACCACGTCCAATCAATACAAACTCATCATTGCGGATCAATTCATTATGAATGGCCTGATGATTCAAAGTCTTTTTATCAAACCCAGCTTTCACGATGTCATTGGCAATATCAACAAAATGAAGCGGTTTTGTTTTGTCTCTTAAAATAAAGAATATCTTATCGCGGATAGTTCGTGGGTTCACATGTCTCCATTTCATTAAACCAACTGAATCATTCCCAACAAGTTTAAAATTCTTATTAATTTGATAAATCGAAGCTAAAGTTTCCGGTTGAACCAAATGTTCATCCGCAGTTAACTTTTTAAGATGAGAAGCAATGGTGGAAATTTTAGTAACCGCATTACTTTCCTGTAAAAATTTCGTAGATTGATCTGCAACATTTTTAATAAACTGTTCCGGAAGAGTCTTATATTTAATGTAAGGATGATACATAACCGTGTTTGGTAAACGATCAAACCGTTTATCCAAATTCACGATAAGTTGAACTGCTGCAAAAGAAAAACCACTTTGTCCGTTGAGGATTTTTGAAACCAATAAATCTTCTTTCATCAAACCGCCTGCTTCTTGTAAAAACTGATACGCCATTTTATTGATCGTAAACAGAGGAGTATTTTCAATATTACGACGAAGTTTTTGCAAAGCATTTCTTTCAATCTGACGAACACGTTCGCGAGTTACTTGAAAATGCTGGCCGATCTCTTCGAGCGTTGCCTTGGTTTTTTCATCTAAATTAAAACGACGTTGAATAACAAATTTTTCTTTTTGTGAAAGCAAAAGCAACAGCTGTTCTATTTGCGGACGAAGGTTGTTAAGCTGTTCAAGTGCTGAATCGGATGGTGAAAGAGACGCCATGAAGTCGGGGTAACAAAAAACATAGCCAAAAATCTAAGTGGAATTATAACAAGACGTTTCAAAAATGCAAAATGTTTTATGAAAAAATGTATCCGGAGCAGTGAACTGTGTGAATAAATTTCTCAGAAACATAGTAATCAATTTTTTTACGGAGCTTGTTGATATGCACATCAACCGTGTTTGTAAAAATATTTGCGTTCCGATCCCACACACTTTCCAAAATAATTTCTCGTGTCAAAAGTTTTCCAACATTGAGCATCAAAAACTCCAATAAAATGAATTCTTTGTTCCGAAGCAAAATTTGTTTGTCTTTCCAGTGAACTTCATGAGTATCACGATTTAATTCTAAATTCCGAATTTTTAAAATTTCACTGGGATTTTGTTCACGCATTTTATAAACAAGAGTCTTTGCATCATTCACAATTGACCTAAACCCAAAAGGTCTCACAAAAAAATGTTCAATTTGTTTATTTTTGACATATTCAATGGCTCGTTGGTCATATTGGTGAGAAAGCAGAAAAACCGGGAGATTACGATTTGGTAAACGGACCTTTGCAAGTAAACCATCTAAAAGATCAAGTTTGTGGAGGAGTATAAAAACAGCATCGCAAGAAGAAGCTGCTTCATAAATCTGCTCCTCAGGAGTATAAATCGACAAAATATCGTTTGGTAAATTTTCATATTTTAATCCTTGATGAACAAATTGTCCCTGATGAAGTTCTTGGGCTAATAAAAGACATTGCATAAAGAATAAATGTAAAAATATAAAAACTACTATAATCAATAAAAAAATCGACAAAAATTGTCAAAACTCCAAAGAGGCTCGACCCTCGATTTTTCGCATTGCAAAAAGAAAAAATACCGATATAATTGGTGTTGTACAAATTTGGACAACACCTCTATCACAACAATTTTAAGATGTTAGCAACAAAGGACCTTATTGAGAAGCTCGCGGCCAAGGAAATTCCGCGATACAGAGCCATGCAAGTCATTCATGCTGTGTGCAAAGAAGGCAAAAATAGTTATGCCAGCATGACAACGCTTCCAGTAAGTCTTCAACAAGAATTAGAAAAAGAAGTTCCTATTTTGAGCTTAAAGATAGTAAGACAAGTAACCTCAAAAGATGGAGCCACAGTAAAAACTCTTTTTGAACTCCACGACGGCTTAAAAATCGAAGTTGTATTGATGCATTTCCAAGATGGTCGTCACACCGTTTGTATTTCCAGTCAGGCCGGATGCCAGCTCGGATGCAAATTTTGCGCTACCGGAACGATGCGTTTCGGCCGCAACTTAACCTACGAAGAAATTTCAGATCAGATTCTTTTTTACGTTCAACAACTTCATCACGAAGGTAAACACATTAGTAACATCGTTTTAATGGGCATGGGCGAACCTTTCATGAACTACGACAACGTCTTAAAGGCTCTTCATGTCATTAACGATCCAGAAGGTATCAATATTGGTGCTCGTAACATCACAGTTTCAACATCAGGAATTTGTGAAGGTATTGAAAAACTTATTGATGAAGACCTTCAGGTCAATTTGGCCGTGAGTCTCCATGCTCCAAACCAAGAATTACGCAGCAAAATCATGCCAATCGCCAACAAATACAAACTCGATCAACTCATGTCTACTATCAAAGATTACCTCAATAAAACTCATCGTCGTATTTCTTACGAATATGTGATGCTAAAAGGCATTAACGATCATGAAGAAGAAGCGCATCAATTAGGAAGACTTATTAGAGGCCAACTTTGTCACGTAAATTTGATCCCTTATAACGCCACAGGAATCGGCGGAATTGAAGGCAGTATTCCCGAAAATATCAGAAAATTCCGTGACATCGTAAAAGAATATGGAATCAACGTCACAATTCGTGTAACCTTGGGACAAGATATTGAAGCTGCATGCGGACAACTCGCCAATAAAGCCGCAAAAGACGAAGAAATAACCAAACAGAAGCCCCTCAGAATTCCAGAATTTAAAAAAGAATAAAACTAAATTTTATTATCTCTTAATATCAAAGCAATATGGCTGACCAACAACAACCTCAAGTACAAGTGAAAGTAGAACCAGAAAAGGAACAAGGTGTGTATTCAAACGCCGTTTCTGTTCACGTAAATCAAAACGAAGTCATTTTAGATTTTGGTTATATCATGCCAGGAGTAAAACCAATGACCATCAAAGTTGTTGATCGTATCAACCTTACACATCAAACTGCTGAATCATTCATGAACGTACTTTCCAATGCGATGTTAGATTGGAGAAATCGTCAAAAGACAGCTGACGCAGAAAAAAAATAATTATTCAAAACCATGCGAGCACTTATTCAACGTGTCACCAAAGCCTCTGTAACCGTAGATGATAAAAAAATCAGCGAAATTAATAAAGGGATTTTGATTTTACTCGGCATTACTCAGGGCGATAACGAAAAAGACATCAACTATCTTTTGGAAAAAATTTCCAATTTAAGAATTTTTGAAAAAGATGGAAAGTTAGATCTTTCAATTAAAGAAGTAACTGGTGAATTCTTACTCGTTTCACAGTTCACGTTATATGGAGACTGCAATAAAGGCCGCAGACCGGACTTTAACAGCGCAGCGCCAATCGAAGAAGCTCGTGCAGTCTACGAAAAAGCTTGTGAAATTTTCCAAAAATCCGACGTTCCAACCAAAACCGGCCAGTTCCAGGCAAACATGCAGGTTGAACTTGTGAACGACGGTCCATTCACATTAATGATTGAAAGTAAAAAATCCTAATAAAATAGCTCTTCCCCCAAATACTTTTATAACTCACTCTATGAGCGCAGATAAGAATGAAAAAGCTCCAGCATCAACCGAAAAAGTTACGATGGATAAAATCGTGTCATTGGCAAAACGTCGCGGTTTTGTTTTTCCTGGTTCAGAAATTTACGGCGGTCTCGCCAACACTTGGGATTACGGTCCTTACGGCGTAGAACTCAAAAACAACGTCAAAAAAGCTTGGTGGAAAAGATTCGTTCAAGAACGCGAAGACATGGTTGGTTTGGACGCATCAATCTTGATGAACCCAAAAACCTGGGAAGCTTCAGGTCACGTTTCATCATTTTCAGATCCTTTGATGGATTGCAAAAACTGCAAAGAACGTCTTCGTGGAGACAAATTGATTGAAGAAAAATACGGCGTGGAAGCAGCAGCAGGAAAAAACCTCAAAGAAATTGGTGAATTTATTGCTGAGAAAAAAATTCCATGTCCAAAATGTGGAAAAAGCGAATTTACTGAAGCTCGTTCATTTAATTTGATGTTCCGAACTCACCAAGGTGTAGTGGAAGAAAGCAGTGCCATGGTGTATTTAAGACCGGAAACCGCTCAAGGAATTTTCGTAAATTTCAAAAATGTTCTCGCAACTACCCGTCACAAACTTCCATTTGGTGTAGCCCAAATTGGTAAAGCTTTCCGTAACGAAATCACTCCGGGCAATTTCACTTTCCGAACTCGTGAATTTGAACAAATGGAAATCGAATATTTCATCAAACCCAATACGGAAAAAGAACTTTTTGCGATGTGGGAAAAAGCTTGTTTTGAATTCTACACCGGTCTTGGAGTAAAACCGGAAAAACTCCGCAAACGTACGCATGAAGCCAAAGAATTAGCGCATTATTCCAAAATGACTGTCGACATTGAATACGAATTCCCATTCGGTTGGGGAGAACTTCAAGGAACTGCTCACCGCGGAACTTTTGATTTAACCAAACATTCAGAATTTTCAGGTGAAGAACTCGTTTATTTTGATCCGGCAACGAACGAAAAATATATTCCAGAAGTTATCGAACCTTCCTTTGGTGCAGACCGAACCGTGCTCACGTTCATGATCAACGCGTACGACGAAGACGAAATCGGTGGTGAACAACGTGTTGTTATGCGTTTCCACCCGGAACTCGCTCCAATCAAAGCTGCAATTTTGCCTTTAGTGAAGAACAAAGAAATCATCACAGATAAAGCGAGTGCAATCTACAACCAACTAAAAAAACATTTTATGGTTGAGTACGACGAATCCGGAACAATCGGAAAACGTTATCGCCGTCAGGACGAAATCGGTACTCCATACTGTATCACCATCGATTTTGATACTGTAGAAAAAGACGATGCCGTAACCATTCGCGACCGCGACACCACCAAACAAGAACGCGTAAAAGTCAGCGAACTTCTTAATTACCTCCGCGACAAATTAGAAGGATAAATCACCAAACGCAGGGCACTTAAAAGTTTAAGAAAAATTTAAAGAAACTTTAACAAAGGATGGTAGGGTCAAAAGACACCATCCTTTTTGTTTATGAAACAACACCTAAAATACGATCCGATTCCTATCATCAAACCTCGTGAAAAGCTTCAAGCCTGCGGAGTTCAAGAACTTTCCGACGAAGAACTCATTACTTTGATTTTGGGAAAAGGAAATAAAAAGGAAAACATTTTTGAAATTTCTCGTCGTCTTCTTCAATCCTTTGATCATGAAGAACTCACGAACACACACAACCTTCAAGTATTCATGAAAACGTTCCAATTAGGTTTTACCCAAAGCACACAACTCATTGCCACCTTTGAATTAGGAAAAAGATTTTTCAAAATCCAGGATCAAAAACTTTACTTTAGAACTTCTGAACAAGTCTATGACTATGTAAAATCCATGGAAAATCTCCAGAAGGAGCATATTCGAGCTTTATATTTAGATTCCAGATACAAACTCATTTTTGATGAAACCTTAAGTATAGGTGGCCTCAATTCCAACCTTCTCCACCCCAGAGACGTTTTTCGACCAGCATTGGAACATAATGCCTATGCTCTTATCATTATTCATAACCATCCTTCAGGAGACCCCGCACCCAGCCAGGAAGATATTTCAACTACCTCAAATCTCAAACAAGCCGCAGAAATTCTTCATATTCCGCTACTGGATCACATAATTATCGGAAAAAATACCTACAGAAGCATAAAATAACCAGCAAACAACGCAAGCCCAAAGAAATGGCTTTGGGAATTGTTAAAAAGACATTTTTGTGCTAAAATATAAAGATAAAAATTAAAAACAAAAACAAATGGATTTCAATCAACTGCTGCAAAATGCCCTCGATTGGGCTCAGCCATATATAGAATACGTTAAAACCAATCCTCTTTATGCCGTAGGCGGAGTTATCGCTTTGTTTATAGCTTTCAAGTTATTCGTTGGTTTTTTCCGATATGTATACGTAGTGACACGCCAAAGAACCATGGTCTTCATGAGAATCACTCTTCCTCGTGAAGATTCTCAAAAGGATAAAGAAAAAAGTGATGAAAAAGATTTCCGTGAAAAAATTTCTATCATGGAACAGCTCTATCGTAACCTTTATGAACTTGGTGAATTAAGTTTAAAAAACTTGATTCGAACCTTTATCTTTAAAGCAGACTTAGTCTCGTTTGAGCTTGTGGCCCAAGAAAAAGTCGTTGAGTTCTACATCGTTGTACCAAAATATTATCAATCACTCGTAGAAAAACAGATCACTTCATACTATACAAACGCCGACATTCAATACGAAAAACCTTACGACATTCAGGGCAAAGGCAATGTTTTAAAATGTTACTACGCCTTTGAAAAAAATCCTTATTGGTTCCCAGTCAAAACCTACAAAACTATTGAAAACGATCCGTTAAACGATCTTACAAACATCTTTTCCAAATTGGAACAGGAAGAAAAAGCTGTGATCCAAATTGTTGTTCGCCCGATTAAAGGTAAAAAGTGGAACAAAAAAGCTGAACAGACAGCTACTCAATTATTTAAAGGTAAAAAGCCTGAAGGTCCGCTCCATAACATTCCAGGCCTAAAAACCCTCAATAGTATTTTTGTGGGAATTTTCTTTGGGTACGACAAAATCGTAAAAACAAAGGATGAAAGCCAAGACCAGGGAGGATTTGTACGTATGCTTCAACCAAAAGAAGAAGTAGCAAAAAAAATGGGTGAAAAAGCAGGACAAGTTGGGTTTGATACCGTTATCCGTATTATTGGATCGGCAAAATCAAAACAAAAAGCTGAAGCAATTACGAACGATGTCGCTCTTTCATTGAATCTGTTCCGTGATAACTACATGAACTGGTTCCAAACACATCGCATCATCTTTTTGGATTTCATTAATACAGCAATCATTAAATTCAATTTCAAACGACGTTTATTAGATACGCGCTTTTTAATCTTCGGAGAAAAGAAATCCATTTTGGTACCGGAAGAATTAGCCTCTTTATACCATCTTCCAAGTAGCCGTTATAACATGTCGCCAAATATCCGTTGGCTTCAATATAAAGTTCTTCCTGCTCCTGTGGATATGCCAACAACAGGCCTTTTGCTTGGTTATAACTCTTATCGTGGCCTTAAACGTGAAGTTCATATTTTACGTGATGACCGTACGAGACATCATTACTGTATTGGAAAGTCCGGTTCCGGGAAGTCAGTATTCTTAAGTTGGATGGCACGTCAGGACATTCTTAATGGTGACGGTGTTTGCGTTATTGATCCCCATGGTGATCTTATTGAAGAACTTGTTCAGTTCGTTCCAAAAGAACGCGCAAAAGACGTTATCGTCTTCAATCCTGGTGATGCTGAACGTCCAATGGGTTTGAATATTCTCGAAGCCAAAACTCCAGAACAACAAGATCTTGCTTCCAGTCAGGCCACGGAAATTTTTATTAAGATCTTTGGTGATGAAATTTTTGGTCCCCGCATTCAGCATTACTTCCGCAACGGATGTTTAACCTTGATGGAAGATCTTGATGAAGGTGCAACCTTGATTGATGTTCCCCGTATCTTCGTTGATGACGAGTTTATGAAGTATAAAGTAAGTAAGGTTAAAAATCCGGTTGTACGTTCATTCTGGGAACATGAATATGCCCATACTGGTGAACGTGAACGTCAGGAAATGATTCCATATTTCTCTGCGAAGTTTGGTCCGTTTATCACAAACTCAATCATGCGTAACGTGATTGGCCAAACCAAATCAGCCTTCAATTTCCGTGAATGTATGGATGCTCAAAAAATCCTTCTTATTAATCTTTCCAAAGGTAAGATCGGTGATTTGAATACCCAGCTCCTTGGTTTGATTATGGTTGCCCGTCTTCAAATGGCCGCCATGAGCCGTGTGGATATGCCTGAATCTGAACGTAAAGATTTCTACCTCTACGTGGATGAGTTCCAAAACTTTGCTACAGATTCGTTCTGTTCAATTCTCTCCGAAGCACGTAAATATCACTTGGCGCTGATCATGGCCCATCAATATATTAAACAGCTCGAAAAGAAAAACGACACATCTATTCGTGACGCCGTATTTGGTAACGTTGGTACTATGATGTCCTTTAAAGTAGGTGCTGATGACGCTGAATATATGACAAAAGAATATGCCCCGGTTCTTACGGAGCAGGACGTTTTAGGTATCGCAAACTATAAAGCTTACATTAAAGAAAATATTCACAACACAACTTCTCGTCCATTTTCATTGGAAACAATTTACGACATGAAGAGTGCCAATAAAAAGATTGGCGAAATTGTAGTTCAATATTCCCGCATGAAATACGGACGTAAAAAGGAATTCGTTGATCAAGAAATTTCCGCACGTATCGGAATCGATCTTAATTAAATATGAAACCAAATACCGAAAAACAAATCAAGATAGCGCTTTCCAGTCTTTTAATATCACTTTTAGTGGTCGTGATTGGCTTTGTTTCGGTTTACAAAAAAAATCAACAAGAGCTCATGGAAAAGGATTTAAAGATCAGCGTGCTTATTGATGAAGTTGGCCAGATCAAAGCTCAAAACGAAAAAATGTACCAAAACTTCTCGGATGAGAAAAGCAACATTCAAACAACAGCCAAACAAATGAACGACATCCAGCAAAAATTAACCGGTGTGGATATCGACTCAGCAAAACAACACCAAATTCAACAAGACATGGCCTCGGTAAATTCGAATCTGTTAGAGCTCGTTCAAAAGAAAGAACAGGCGATTCAATCACTTCAACAAAAAAATAGTCTCATTGCCGAAAACATCGCAAACAGCGGGAAAATGCCTGGATTCTTAAATGTGCTCATCCTTGGTGAAAATATGCAGCTCACAGACACGATCATGCTTGCGA
>Ga0207658_10001208_pt1 | contig 20559 bp, 20 predicted proteins | sample KBSS33metaG_FD_184322 | JGI IMG/M metagenome (GOLD analysis project Ga0207658, IMG submission 184322) | Switchgrass rhizosphere microbial communities from Kellogg Biological Station, Michigan, USA - KBS S3-3 metaG (SPAdes) (version 2) | ecosystem: Host-associated > Plants > Roots > Rhizosphere...
AAAGCGTCCGGCTCCATGTACACATGGCCGTCCGCATCCAGCAGATCTCCACGAAACTTTACGGCTACATCGGTGACCATTTCTCTCTCCAAACCAGCCCCGATACACTGCCCATTCTTGACACCTTCGTCAAGAGCGTGAGCATGCGACGCCCCTCTAGCGCCAGAGGCGGCATCATCGGATGGATCGTGCAAAGACGAGGGCCTCATCGCATCAGTGAAGTCGTAAAAAATTCAAAGTGACGACGTGGTAGATGAAGAAGGTACCTGTTGAATTTCCGCTCATTCTTCAGGTAGTTGGCGCGCAAGTGCGGGAACGTCGGCCAGCGCGCGAGCCACGTCGTTGAGATGCGTGCAGCCTAGCGTTGAGGCAAGCTCGACAGGAACGGTCTCGCGAAACTCGGATACGTTCTTGCCGACGAGGCGGCCGATCTTCATCGAAGCGCCGGGACATTCCCGAAAGGGCAAGATTAACGGAAGCGCTTGAATGCTCACTAGCTCGCCGGTCACTTCCCCTATTTCTGCGTAGACGCGATACTCGTGAATGGCTGTCCGGGGTTGATCGGGGGCCGCGCCACTGTCCTGAAAACTGGCATCAACCCGGATCAGCCCATCCTCGCGCCACAAGTCGATCCGCCGAGCGCGACGGGCATAGATCGCGTCGTGTGGCGGCATCGCGTGCCAACCGATTGCATCGTCGGGGTTGGCAAGCGGCCCGACGCGAGCTGTGGTCTGATCGCTCGTGTTGACGGTGCCATCTTCATTGAGCGAACTGGCCCCCCGTGTAAATCCGGTGCAGACGTCCACCATGGCGCCTTGGCGGCCAGCAGTTGTCTGCAGCTCGGCGTTTGCGGCCTGCTTGGCGCCGAGCTGCGGCCAGCGCGCCCAGACCCAATTGGCGACCAGGCTGGCTCCGGCGAAGTCGTCGAGGATTTGGAACAGCGGTGCGCCGGTGATGTCTCCCAGCAGTTCAGTCATTTGGCCCCGACTCGCACCGCCTGCCCGAACGCCCGCCAGTTCTGCACTTCTCGGGTGCTTGGGTGAGACCTCGATCTCCATGATCTCTCGCCGGGTTGAGGTCAGGATGCGAAAGGAACTGGATGCCAATTCACGCGCATCGCCGACGAATGGCGTCCACAGGTCACGGGCAACTCCGGTCATCACCCACGGCTTTCCGTGTCCCTGAGGCCATTCGGAATCGATCGAGGTGGTCCGCCGAATCGAACCTGGATGGCGCAACGGGGCTGGGCCCGCTGATTGGTTAGCGGCGGGAAACTGCTGTGGCTTTACCATTCCAGAAGATCCTAATCGGGGCGTCCGGATTGCGGAATCCAAGCACATGCTTCGCCCATTGAATTAGATAGTAAGCTTCAACGACAGGACCAGACTCACCATTTCGCCAAGCTTGCGTCGGGCCATGGCGAAAGGCGGGAAGCCACCGGAGCCGCCAAGCCGCGCCGGCCAAGGCAATCCGCCAAACGGCTCAAACGCGAAGCTCCGTGGTGCGCCACGGTATCGGGGAGGATGCTGTTCTCTTGCTCCAGACTTCCTCATCCGGGCTCCGGTATGTGCCTCAAGTTGACATGCTCGTCAAATAGGCCGTAACGTTCGTACAAAGTTGGGTGAGCCGGTCTATTTCTGCGCCTCCTTGGGCATGGGATCGGATAACCAGCGGTTGAGTCAGTGGCAGATGACCGATCGGCTGAGCTGTACCGGATTGAGCCACAGAACTATGTTGATCAAGGAAGCGGATTTATGCCTTTATCATCGGCGCCGAAATACGGACAAGCTATGCTGCCATCCGGAACGTTCGATGGGAAGGTCATCGCGATTACGGGTGGGGGGACTGGGCTCGGCAGGGCCATGGGTCTCGAGTTTGCGCGACTTGGTGGCAAGATCGCAATTCTCAGTCGCGATGAGGGCCATCGAGCGAAGGGGGTTGAGGCGATCACGGGCGAAGGCGGCGCCGCTATGGGCTTTCCGGTCGACGTCCGTGATGGTGACGCGATTTCGCGGACGTTCGACGCGATCGAAGCGGAACTTGGCGCGGTTGACGTGCTGATCAACAACGCGGCCGGGAATTTCGCCTGTCCGGCAGAGGATCTCAGCGTCAATGCGTGGCGGACCGTGGTGGATATTGTGCTGAACGGCACATTCAACTGCTCACGCGAATTTGCTCGTCGCCGCATGAAGGCGGGTGAGGGCGGCTCGATCCTCAACATCGGAGCGGCCTATTCATGGACAGGTGGTGCTGGCGCAGCGCATTCCGCATCGGCCAAGGCTGGCGTGACGAACATGAGTCGTTCGCTTGCTGTGGAGTGGGCGACGTCTGATATCCGTGTAAACACGCTCGTACCCGGACCTTTCCCGCACGAAGATAGCGATGCTGCCTTCAGCGCTCATATGACCGGCAATCGTGGCGGTCTGCGCGTTCCGGCCCAGCGGGTCGGAGAGACGCACGAACTTGGTTGGGCCGCCACCTATCTGTGTTCGCCCTATGCGGCCTATGTGACCGGCCTGACCTTCGTGATCGATGGCGGTCACTGGTTGCGCCAGAGCCTGGCGGCACCGGAGTTCGTGCCTGTCCGTGAGCAACTCAAAGCGGGGCCGTTCGTCGGCTGATCGCGTGGTCTCATGCCGGCCTGGTAGCGGCGTGAGACCCCGCCGATATGCTATCCCGCGATGGCGACCGCTTCGATCCCGATTATTCGATGCCGGCGTGCGACGACCAAAAATCGGGCTTGTGCAGCGTTACCTAACAATTAGGCTGAGCAGATGACACATCAGAATTACCCCCATTTGTTCAGTCCGTTCGATCTGGCGGGGGTGAAGCTCAAGAACCGTTTGGTCATGGCGCCCATGTCGACCGGGCTGGCGGGCGAAAATGGCACTGTGCAGCCGAGTCACCTCGCTTTTTACCGGGAACGCGCCCTGGGCGGCTTTGGCCTTATCGTGGTCGAATTCACATGTGTCGAGGCGGCCACGGGACGCTCTGAAAAGCATCAGCTTGCCCTGGAATCTCGTGCGAACCTGGATGGCCACAAACGCCTGGTCGATGCAGTGAAAGGCGCCGGCGCCAAGGTCTTCGTGCAGCTTCAACATGGGGGCCGTTACGCTGACAAACGGTTTGTCGGACTACCGAAGGGACCGAGCGCAGTCTACTCGCGCAAAGACGCGACCAAGCTGGTTTCCGGCGAATATACATCGGACGATATCAACCGCCTGGTCGATCGCTTCGGTACCACGGCGCGGCTTGCTGCCGAAGCGGGCTACGACGGCATCGAGGTTCACGGCGCGCACGGCTATCTGGTCGCGCAATTTATTTCGCCGCTGTGCAATCGTCGGGATGACGAATGGGGTGGCGACGCGGAGCGTCGCATGGCCTTTCCGATCGCGGTTTCCAAAGCGGTTCGCGCCGAGATCGGGGAACGTCCGCTCGTCTTCCGCCTGTCCGTCGATGAGTTTTTGCCCGGTGGGATCACGATCGACGATACCGAGGTTAACGCGAAGATGCTCGTGGCTGCAGGCACCAGCGCCTTTCATGCCTCGACTGGCCAGGGACCAGCCAGCTTCGAACGCGTAATGGAACCGATGTCGGCGCCGGAAGGGTGGCGCATTCCTTACGCAGGTCGCTTGCGGCGAGCAGTGCAAGTGCCAGTGATTGCGGTCGGTCAAATCCGTGAGCCAACCATGGCCGAGGACGCGCTTGCATCTGGTGACGCCGACCTCATCGCGCTAGGCCGTCCCACTTTGGCCGATGCGCAGTGGGCCAACAAGGTCAGGGACGGGCGCCTCAATGATATCCGGCCTTGCACCAGTTGCAATTGGTGCATCAGTGGAGCGACGGAGTCGGTCAGCTGTGCGGAGAATCCGCGAACCGGGAACGAGCTTGAAGCGCCGCTCGACGCCGATATCGGCAAGGGCAAACATGCCGTCGTGATCGGTGCGGGGCCGGGCGGTATCGCCTCGGCTTTGATGCTCGCTGAACTTGGCTTCAAAACCGACCTCTATGAGGCGCGCGGTTCGCTGGGTGGAGGTCTGATCGCTTCGGCAGCACCTCCGGGGAAGGATAAGTTCTACTGGTATCTTGATTACCTGTTGCGGCGGCTGGAGCGAAGCGAGGTGAAGGTGCGCCTCAACGCACCGCTCGATGCGGTCGCGCTTACCGCGATCAATCCCGATCTGGTCTTCGTTGCCGCAGGAACACGGCAACGACCGATGGAATTGGAAGGCATTGATGGCGCGAATGTGCTGGATTCGTACGAGGTGCTCATGGGCCAGCAGGATCATGGCCTGACAGCCGGGCAATCGGTCATCGTGTACGGCGGGGGCGAGACAGGCTGCGAAACGGCGGAATACTTTGCCAAGCTCGGCATTTCGGTCATGCTTGTCACTCGTTCTTCCCAGGCCGATCTCGCGCGTGCGGCGGAGTTCGTCTACCGCAAGATGCTGATCGAACGGCTCGCCAAGAACGATCAGATTAGCATCGTGCCGAACACGCAAATCGTTCGGATCGATGAACAGGGCGCGGAGCTCATGAGCGTGGAGACGCGGCAGATCCGCCATGTCGCAGTTGATAGAGTCGTAGTGGCGCAAGGGCGTGATCCTGACTACGCGCTGGTCGCGGACGTGCTTGCGGCGGGAATTCCGTGCTACACGATTGGCGACAGCCGCAAGACCGGACGCATCGGAAACGCAGTCCACGATGCTTACAGAGCGATCCGATCGATCGCTGCGGAACGCGTGGTCCCCCGGGAGCTTGCCTGCTGATCTAGCGCGGCCTGCCCCCATCGAAGCTGATAACTATCGACCAAACCAGAGTGCCAATGCGCGCTGCAGCAGGGTTTGGCATGCGTAAAGGAGAGAGCCAGGATGTCCCTTTTCGATCTGACCGGCAAAACCGCTCTCGTTACGGGCGGGACCAAGGGCATTGGGCGGGGGATTGTCGAGCAACTTTGCGCGCATGGGGCTCGCGTAGTCGTCTCAAGCCGCGACGGTGCAGAATGCGCGCGAACAGCTGACGAACTGAACCATCGCTATGGCGATGGCCGCGAAGTCTCACGCGGCATCGCTGGCGACCTTTCGCAACTGGCGGATGTTGAGCGGCTCGCCGACGAGGCCATCACTGCCTATCACGGTCTCGACATCCTGGTCTGCAACGCTGCCGTCATGCCGTTCATCGGCAATTCCGCGGATACTCCCCCCGAGTTGTTCGACAAAATTCTGACGGTGAATATTCATCATAATTTTCGGCTCTGTCAGGCCGTCCGAACAAGCATGCGTGAGCGCGGTGGCGGCAGCATCGTGCTGATCGGTTCGGCGACCGGCCATATGCCGATGATCCAGACCATGGCCTATTCGATCGCAAAGAGCGGAGTCGCTCACATGGTTCGCTGCCTAGCTGATGAAATGGTGGTCGATCACATACGCGTGAATGGCGTGGCGCCGGGGCTTATTCGCAGTGCCGCTTCTACGCCGCTATGGTCAGACCCGCAGCGCCTCGACGATTCCGTCCGCGACATCCCGCTAGGCCGCATTGGCGAACCGGAAGACATTGCCGGTGCGGTCGTCTTCTTGTCGTCAACTGCGGGCAGCTTTGTGACCGGCTCGACGATCCTGGTCGATGGTGGACGTGTGATGTTGACGCCACCGGTTGAAAGGGCCTTATAAACCCCGGATTTAAGCCTTGCGCCCGAGTTGCATGGCGGCACTTGCCATGGCGATGCGAGAGTCGCGAGCAGCGGGGCCTTGACGGCAAGATCGGGGCAGAAGGGGCGTTTGCAAAGCAACGTCCTTTGCCCAACTTGCGCCGTCGGATTTGTTTTCAAGTGAGGGAGTTCACCGGCCTCACCGGCACGTTTGTGGGCCCATGCCGGCTCTGGGACGTCTCTGACGACGGGAAGGCGAGACTATCTAAACCCAGATTCGGATAGTCTCAGAGACACTAAACCAACCACTAACGAGTCAGAATGACGGCTCCGCTAGATTCAATCTAAACGTACTATTTTAGCGCGGCAGCTTCATCAGTGAAGCGATATTGTTACGCTGGATAGCCGACGACCCACCATAAATCGGCACGGCCAGAATATCACGGACGTAGCGTTCCATCTGAAAACCTTCGGCGTAACCGTAAGCGCCCATCACGTACTGCTGGCATGACAGCACGATCTCTTTCGCGGTCTCCGACACGAACAGCTTGGCCATACAGGTGTCAACAGCGGAAGGCTCGGCGGCGTTCACCTTTGCGGCAGCGTCATAAGCCATCAGACGCGCTGCCTTCAATTTCGTCTGAGCATCGGACAGGACGTGCCGCACCGCCTGGTGCGTGCAGATCGCTTTGCCGAACTGGACGCGCTCTTGGCTATACTGCCAGGCCTCCGCGACCGCCGCCTTGGCGATGCCAAGGGCGATGAAGGTCGGCGCCAGTTTTTCGATCTCCAGGCTGGGACCCGCAAGCATCGACCACCCGTTGTTCCAGGCGTCATCTCCACCTAGGATCATGTCCGCATCCACTTCGACATTGTCGAGGTGGACGTCGCTCGTTGGCACGCCATGCATGCCCATGCAGCGCGTCACGTTCCAGCTCACGCCGGGCGCATCTAGCGGGATGATGACGAAGGACAAGTTGCGATAGCGCTGATCCGCGTCGCCGCTCCGCAACAGTGTCAGCATGTAATCGCCAAGGTTGGCGCCGGAAATCCAGCGCTTAGCGCCGTTGATCACGACCTTGTCGCCCCGCCGCTCGGCGCGGGTCTTGACCGAGGCGAGATCGCCCCCAACCTCGGGTTCGGACAACCCATAAGCGAAGAGCGTTTCGCCACCCACCAGGCCGGGCAGAAAGCGCTGCTTCTGCTCCTCCGTGCCCTTGTAGACCACGTTGAGGCTGCCGTAGCCGACGCTCATGTTGTAAAGGCTAGCTAGCCCGCTCCAGCGCGCTGCGAGTTCTTCCATCACCACGCACATCGTGGACACGTCAATACCGAGACCGCCGTATTCTTCCGGCACGGTGAGACCCAGAATGCCGAGTTCGGCCATTCCGGCTAGCACGCTGCGAGGGATCTTATCCTCCGCTTCCCACCGGGCGATGTTCTCGACCGTACATTCGCGATCCAGAAACTTCGTCACGCTTTCCCGGAAGAGTTCCAGATCCTCTTGGCTATCGAACATCGATGCTCGCCTATCCCTCACATACGGTAGGATTGCCCCTTTTCCTAAGTTGACTCCAATGTCAATTATCCTTTGACAGCCCTGGCCCGCTTGATAGGATTTGCCTCCAAGGAGAGAGGGCCGATGGACGAGAAATCGTGGAATGTTCCGCCGGTTACGTTTAGCTTCCCCGTCGAATGGGGCAAGTGTCGCGAATTCGCATTGGCGCTTCTCGACGAGGATCCCGCGCTGCCGCAGATCGGCGGAGGTTCGTCTCCCTCGGTGCTGCCGATGCCGCCGATCATGGCGACCTGCGCTTTTCGCTACAGTCCCGACAATATGCCGCCTAGCGCTCGCTTGGTGGAACGGGGGCTGGTTGATCGTTCCCGGATGCTGCAGGGAGGTCTCGAGTTCGAATTCCACCGGCCGATGCAATCGGGGGAGGTGCTGACGGTCACAGATCGGCTTGATCGTGTCCACGACAAGCAAACGTCCAAAGGCACGCTCCGATTTTTAGAATTCGAGACTCTCTTCCAGTCGGCTGATGGCGAGCCCGTCTGCACGATCCGTACCACCAACATCGAACGCGGGTCCTAGGGCATTGACCGAGCTATCCGTTTTCCGCGTCGAGGATCTTGCTGTCTGCTCGTCGATGCCGAACCGGCGCGTAGGGCCGATCACGCAGGAGCATCTGATCCGGTTTGCCGGGGCCGGTGGAGACTTCAATCGATTCCACTACGATGCAGAATTCGTGCGTTCGCGCGGCTTCAAAGGAATTTTTGCACAAGGTCTGTTTACGGCCGGCATTCTCGGGCAGACTCTGGTTGCGTGGGTCGGATCGGACATGCTCCGCAAGCTAAAGGTCAGGTTCGCCGAGCCGGTTTGGCTTGGCGATGAACTTGTTTTCAGCGCGGTGGTCACCCGCACTTATACCGTTGAAGCCGGACAGACATGGGCGGATCTGGACTGCGTCGTGACCTCGGATACTGGACGGCAAGTGCTGACCGGATCGGCCTCGATCGGCGCTGCCGGGTGACCATCATCGCCCGGTAGACGGATACTTCTGAACGCTGGCCCGCTCGATCGTGGAGCTCGGATTGCCGACCCAGGCCATGAAGCGGCCCGTTCGCGAACAGAGCGATGCCGCTTTTTTCATCGACACCAGTGTCGAAAGCCGTCGGGGGCCGCGAGGCGCACAGTCGCACTTATAGCGTCGTCGTCGCGGGAGAGGGCTCAGGTCACCTGCATATCGGCGACCATTGCTGCTGACTCCTCTGTCAGCTCCCATGCCACGATATTCGCGCGCTTATGTGCCGCGAAATTCCGGGCGCCGCCGCTCGCGGAACGCCGCAACGCCTTCTTCGTGATCCTCGGTCAGTTGCATGAGTGGCGGCATCGCGAACTCCGCCTCGAGGAATGTGTCAAAGCTCGTCGTGGCGGCCACTTCGAACTGCCGCTTTGCCATCGCAATCGCCAAAGTGGGGCCGCGGGCAAGCTCTTGCGCCAAGGCCATGGCTTCATCGTGCACCTGATCGGCCGGTACGGCCTTGAGAGCGAGCCCTAATTCGGCGGCTGTAACGCCGTTTATCGTTCGACCCGAATAGCACAATTCCTTGGCCTTCATCATGCCGATCTGCTGAGCCAGCAACCAGGCTGAACCAGCATCAGGAGCCAGCGCAGTTCGGTTGAAGACCTGGGCAAAACGAGCGTCTTCTGCGGCGATCACAAAGTCACAACACAGCGCGTAGCTCCATCCCGCCCCCATGCAGACTCCCCGCACCGCGGCGATCGTGGGCTTCTTCAGCCGGTAGATCGCCCGACTGATGCGTTGCAGACGCAACGTGCGCACGCTTCGGTCGGCCATGGTGCGGCTGCCGAACTCGCCCACGTCCATGCCGGAACAGAAATCGCCGCCGCTGCCCGTGAGGAGAACGGCGCGGATGGAATTGTCTTCGGCGATTGCTTCAAAGCTCTCGTAGAGTTGGACGCGCATCTCGGTGGTGATGGCGTGCTTCTTCTCGGGCCGGTCCAGGGTGACGACCGCAACCTGGTCGCATGTGTCAATTCTCACGGTCATTCGAACAGCTCCCAACGCGATCGAAGCGCTTGCCTTTGAAAATTTCACATGCATATCTCAGCGGCGACCGGCTTCGGCAAGGCGTAAAGTGCCTGTGCGGCGGGCAAAACACCATGGATGAGGATCGATGACGAACACGCGTATACCAATTAAAGATGGTCTACTTACAGGACCACTCGATCGGCTCGATTCGGTTCATCTAGCAGGAAGCCAGTGCGCTTCATGCGCGGAAACTAGTTTGGGGACCAACCTGGCTTGCCCGAACTGTGGCGGCGATGACCTCACTCAAGTTGCGCTTGGCGACAACGGAACGCTTTTTACTTACACCATTGTGCGGCATCGGCCTCCTGGTGCTTACCAGGGGCCTGCTGAATTCAAGCCCTTTGGCCTGGGTCTAGTCGAGTTGGACAACGTGATCAGGGTCATGGCGCCGCTGCGGCTCGAGATCGAGGATCTGAAGATCGGCATGCCGCTGAAATTTGCCCCCTATGTGCTGCGCACCAACGAAAATGACGAGGATGTCGTCGCGTTTACTTATGAATCGGTGGGAGAGTAACGTGAGCGACGTCTATATCATCGGCGTAGGCATGCATCCTTTCGGCCGCTTCGAGAAAACGTACGAACAAATCGGGTCTGAAGCGGCGGCCTTGGCGCTGAAGGATGCCGATGTCGAATGGCGTGATGTGCAGGCGGCCTTCATGGCGCGCATGTATCTGCCGGCAACGTCCGGTTGCCGCATCCTGCGCAAGCTGGGCGGAACGGACATTTCGGTCATCGATGTCGAGGCGGCGTGTGCGAGCGGCGGCGCTGCGCTCCGTCAAGCCGTGCTGGCGATCAAGTCGGGTGATGTCGATCTGGCGCTAGTTTGTGGCACGGAAAAGATGCCGCGCGGCTTCATGGACCCGGCCATGATCTATAGCCCGTGGCAAGTGGAATTGGGCATCTCGCAAAACCCGAGCTACTGGTCGATGCGCGCGATGCGGCACATGCACGATTATGGCACCACCGAGGAGCAGATTGCGAAGGTCGCGTACAAGAACCACAGGAACAGCGTCCACAACAAGTATGCGATGTATCAGAAGGAGTTCTCTATGGAACAGATTCTGACATCGCCGCTCGTATGCGACCCCATTCGACTGCTGGAGATTTGTTCGCCGAACGACGGCGCGGCTGCTCTGGTGGTGGTATCGGAGCGCAAGATGCGTGAGTTGGGCAAAAAAGGAATTCGGATCGCCGGTATCAGCCATTCGATCGCACGTTATTCCTCCGATTTCCGCTGCCCTGCTGATAGCATGAGTGCCACCATCGATAATCTGGGGCCCACGCGCGTGACTGCCCAGCGCGTTTACGAGGCTGCTGGCATTGGTGTGGAGGACATCGACTGCTTTGAAGTTCAGGATACCGACGCCTTCTGTGAGATCGAGTTGTACGAAGAACTCGGCCTGTGTCCGACGGGTGAGGGCGGCCGTTTGATCGACAGCGGCGAGGTAGAGATCGGCGGGCGTAAGCCGGTGAACATGAGCGGTGGCTTGATCAGCAAGGGTGAGCCTATCGGAGCCTCGCATTTGGGGCAGGTAGTCGAGCTCGTTGAGCAGCTTCGCGGGAATTGCGGGCCACGGCAGGTCGAGGGCGCTAAGGTGGCCTTGGGGCATGTTCTCGGAGCGGGGGGCAATTGCGCGATCACGGTGCTTGAACGCTAAAAGGATCGGGGGGAGGGCCGGCGCAGCGGTGCTTAGCGAACGCCGGCCACCTTGCGGTAAACCGCGATTGGCTATTGACGAAGTCGTCAAGAAACGAGATAGCCGGTGCATTCCACGGTGAAGGGACAGGGGATGGATTTCGGGTCCTATCAAAACATTAAGTTCGAGCGTAAGGGGCGCGTGATCGTCGTAACGTTCAACCGGCCGAGCCATCTGAACGCCGTGTCCGGCGAAATGCATCGCGAAATCGCGCATTTGTTTAGCGACCTCAACCAAGACTCAGAGTCGGACGTGATTGTTCTGACCGGAGAGGGCAAGGCGTTCAGTGCGGGCGGAGACTTCGAACTTCTGCTCGATCAAAACGCCAATCCCCATATCTTGCACGCCGCCGTCGACGAAGCCAAGCACGCGGTGTTTAGCTTTCTTGAATGTCGCAAGCCAGTCATCGGGCGCATCAACGGCGACGCGATCGGCTTGGGCTGCACGCTGGCGTTGCTGTGCGATGTGATCATTGCGGTCGATACTGCGCGGTTCGGCGATCCGCACGTTAAAGTGGGCTTAACGGCCGGAGATGGAGGTGCCGTAATCTGGCCGCAGCTCATCGGCTTCGCGCGCGCCAAGCAGTATCTTCTGACGGGCGACCTGATCACCGCGCCGGACGCTGCGGCGATGGGTTTGATCAACTTCGCCGTTCCGGCTGAGGAGCTGGACCAGAAGGTCGATCAATGGGCAAGTCGGTTCGCCGCTTCGGCGCCCCTAGCGCTGCGGACGACGAAAGTGTTGCTGAACATGGAACTCAAACGGATCGCCCACGCGATGATGGACGCGGGCATGGCCTACGAGGCCATGACCATGACGAGCGCGGACCTGCGTGAGGCGATCGCGGCTTTCCAGGAAAGGCGTAAGCCAGGCTTCGTCGGTCGGTGATGTCGAATGCTGCAATAGAAAGGCTGTTCACCAATACGGCCGAACTCGACCCTGAGTTGATCGAGGCAGTGCGCGATAGCGTTCGTGCGTTCGCCCGCAAGCGCACCGCTGAGCCCTCCGCTGCTGCCGCTCGCGAACGAGAGTGGCGGCAGGTGGCCGAGGCCGGTTGGTTTGGCCTATTGGCCTGCGAAGAGCGCGGCGGAGCCGAGTTGCCGGCCTCGATCCTCGTAACGCTTTACGAGGCGCTCGGGCGCTGGGGGGTTACGGACAATTACGCTGCGGTTGGCGTGCTTGCGCTTGTGGCGCTGGAGTGTTGTGACGCGGATCCGGTCCGCGATGAGTTGATCGAGCACCTTGTACTTGGCGAATCGCAGCCGGTGCTCTGCTGGCAGACGCACAACGCCGAAGACGAGCGGAACATTGCCTTCAGCCCAGCTGAGGTTGCGGATGGCGAACTCCGGATCGCGTTGCGGCGCGAGTACGTGGAATTTGCTGACACAGCCACCGAGTTCTGCTTCCCGGTCGAGCGCGAGGGAAGACCCGGCCTGCTGGTGATCGCGCGATCGTTGCCAGGCCTTGAAATTGAGCAGTTCCCGCAATCGTCAGGCGCGCCGTTGGGGACGGTGACCTTCAAGGGAACTGTGCCGGCCTCGGCCCTTCTCCCCTTGTCCGATCATAATGCATTGCGACCGGCCTTCATTTTAACCCGGGTCGCCGTCGCCGCCCAATTGACCGGCCTGATGGAGAAGATGATCGAACTGACGTCGGAATACACGGCGCAACGGGTGCAATTTGGCAAGCCGCTGGCGGCCAACCAGGTTGTGCAACATCGGCTCGCCGACATGTGGGGGCAGAAAGAGCTGACCAAGGCATCCGTTATCCGCGCTGGTTTGACGTGCGCTTCAGGCGTCACCGAGGCCGATCTCGCAGCCTTGGCTGCTAAGGCAATAGCCAGCAGTGCTTCCGAATTCGTCACCAAGTGGGCATTTCAGTTGCACGGCGCGATCGGTTATACTGGAGAGTATGCGCTCGGCGGTTTGGCTACCGCTTGTTTGTCGTTCTCGCCGTGGCTGGGTTCGCCTCGAGCTATGAGGCGTCGTTTTGTTGAAATCGAGCGAGCAGCTACAAGCGGAGACGGCGGGTGAATGAACCAATCGATGTTGCGATCATCGATCGTATCGCGGTCGTCACGCTGAATCACCCGAAGGTCAACGCGCAAACCACTGAAATGATGGAGGCGCTAACCGCCGCCTTCGACGGCTTCAATGACTCCAAGGACGTCCGTGTCGTCGTCCTAACGGGCGCGGGAAAAATCTTTTCTGCGGGCGCCGACCTCAAGAACCGGATCAAGACCGGCACCGAACCCGGCAAACGCTGGGGTCACCTGCGCCGAGTACGGGAGACGTTCTATTCTGTGATGGAATGTGAAAAGCCCGTCATAGCGGCAGTGAACGGCCCCGCTCTCGGCGCGGGAATGGTGCTGGCGTCATCGTGCGATATGATGATCGCGTCAGAAGCCGCCAATTTTGGGCTTCCCGAAATCGATGTGGGCCTAATGGGCGGCGCCCGACACGCGATGGAAATTTTTGGCCGTTCGCTCACGCGTCGGATGATCTTCACGGGCTATCGTGTGCCGGCATCTGAACTGTACCGTCTGGGCATCATCGAAGCCTGCACGTCGCCTGAAGAGCTGATGCCCACCGCTATGGCGATGGCCCGAGAGATCGCCAAGAAAAGCAGCTACGCCGTCAGGATGGCCAAGCGGACGGTCGGCACGATCGGAAATCTTTCCGTTCGGGATGGCTATCGTTTCGAACAGAACATGACGGCAGATGTGGCCTTTCACAAGGATTCCAAGGAGTCGATGGCGGCTTTCGTCGAGAAGCGGGCGGCGAACTATGATGACTGAGCTCACCAACCCGCCATCGGTGGATGACTATTCCGCATTGTCGATAGATGAGTTCCGAGCCTTGGTCCGCGAATGGATCGAAGCGAACTATCCGGCAGAAAAGCGCTTTATCGTTAGCCGGATCGGTATGGACGAGATCGGCGATTGGGTGCGCATGCTCGGGCGCAAAGGGTGGCTCTGTCCGTCGTGGCCGCGTGAATGGGGCGGAATGGGCCTGCCCATCCGCAAGCAGATCGTGATGATGGAGGAGATGGCCCGCTACGGCTGCGCCCGCTATCCGGATCAGGCGATCAACCACGTGGGTCCGCTGCTGATGCATTTCGGCACCGAAGCGCAAAAAGCCCGGCACCTACCGAAGATTGCGAGCGGGGAAGAAATCTGGTGCCAGGGCTATTCAGAGCCGGGCGCCGGTTCTGATCTCGCTTCGCTGCAATGCAAGGCCGTCGCCGATGGCGACGATTTCATCGTTACGGGTGAGAAAATCTGGACGACGCTCGCAACATGCGCCGATTGGATATTCGCGCTGGTTCGAACCGATAACTCTGGCAAAAAGCAGCAGGGTATCACCATGCTGCTGATTGATTTGAGGTCGCCCGGCGTTTCGGTTCGGCCGATCGAGAGTTTCACCGGCGAGGTTGAGTTCGCCCAGGTAATTTTTGACGCAGTCCGTGTACCGAAGGCGAACGTGGTCGGTGCGGTCAACGAGGGTTGGACGATTGCCAAGTCAGTGCTTGGCCACGAACGTGTGATCGTTGGTGCGCCGATCATCGCGATGACGGCTTTGCGCCAGCTTGAACATCTGGCTGAAGCGATAGGGGCATTCGCGGACCAAAGTTTCGCTGATCGGTATGCGGAACTTCGCCTCGAACTTCACGGACTTACCAATCTGTTCGAGTCATTCGTCCAACGAATTGAAGACGGTGACGAGATCGGAGCGGACGTATCGCTGCTGAAGATTGTTGCCACTGAGCTTCAGGCTCGTATCTCAGAAGAGATCATGAGTTTGGCGGGAGACGCGGCGCGCATAGCGCGTCCGATCGAGTTGCCTGGCATGATCGTCGACCCGATCGGGCTTTATGCCGCTGCGCGGGTCCCGACGATCTACGGCGGTGCTAACGAAGTTCAGCGAAATCTGATCGCCAAAGCGGTCTTGCAGCTGCCAAGTTGAGGCCTATGAGCATTGATGATCGATCTTTAGGCGAAACCATCGAAAACAACGCTCGCTGGTATTCCAACCGGCTTGCGATCGCCACCGATGATCGGCACCTCACGCACGCACAATTCGCCGAGCGCTGCCGACTGCTTGCGTCCGGGCTCGCGAAACTGGGGCTTCGCCATCAAGACCGGTTCTGCGTCCTTGCGCAAAACTGTCTGGAGTATCTCGAAGCTTACGGCGCTGCGGAAATTTCGGGAATGATCTTGGCCACGGTGAACTATCGTCTGGCCCCTCCAGAAATGGACTACATCATTGCCGATGCCGCGCCGGCCGCTCTCATTTTCGAGACGGCTTATTCGGACTATGTGGCCACACTCCGGCAGAAGCGCGGAACGATCAACCATTTTATCGCCATCGGCCCGGACTGCCCGGAGTGGGCCGAACCGTTTGAATCGGTCGTGAGCAATGGCGACGCGGCCGGACCGCCCTTCAGAGCGAAGGGCGAGGATATTGCTTATGTGATCTACACAAGTGGCACCACGGGACGGCCGAAAGGCTGCCTGCTCGGCCATTCAAATCAGATCGCCTCGTCCCACATGACCGCGCTTCACATGGGCAACGGCTGCGAGGACCGCACCCTCGCCGTTATGCCGCTCTATCACATTGGCGCCAAGAACATTCAACTGGCGCAGCATTGGGTGGGGGGCGCGGTCTACCTTCATCGCGCGTTTCGTCCTCTCGAAGCGCTCGAGGCGATTGCGGCGCACCGGATTACGGTCGGCCATATGGCGCCGACCATGATCCAGATGCTGCTTGAAGAGCCTTCATTCTCGAGTTTCGATCTTTCGAGCTTGCGCATGATCTTGTATTCCGCCGCGCCTATGCCGTTGCCGCTTCTGCGAAAGGGGCTTGAGCAAATCGGCCCCGTGTTCGCGCAGATTTACGGCCAAACCGAAGCCTTGGGAACGATATTGCCGATCGATCTCCATCGGCCTGGCGGCGATGCCGACGACCTAAGGCGGCTTGCCTCCGTCGGGCATCCCTATTCGGGCGTCCGCATGCGGTGTGTTGATGAGGACGACAAGCCTGTCGGCCTGGGCGATGCGGGTGAAATCTGCATCCAAGGGCACTGCGTGATGCGCGGTTACTGGAACAATAGCCCCGCTACGATGGAAGCGTTGCGGGGTGGCTGGCTGCACACCGGCGACATCGGCATGATGGACCATGAAGGGTATGTCCATCTGCTCGACCGGAAAAAGGACGTGATCATTTCCGGGGGTGAAAACATCTACTCGCGCGAGGTCGAGGCAGCGCTGGCCGAGCACCCCGATGTCGCTGATGTGGCCGTGATCGGCATGCCCGACGACAAGTGGGGCGAGGCCGTGACCGCCGTGATCATCTCGCGGAGGCCTGATCTGTCACCCGCAGAGATCGAGGCGCACAGTCGCAGCTTGATCGCCGGCTACAAGACCCCGCGCCAGATCTTCTTCGTGCCCGAATTCCCGAAGTTGCCGAGCGGCAAAATCAACAAGGTTGAACTGCGCGCTCAATTGCAAGGCCGCGAAGCGTGACTTCGGCGCTTTCGCTGCACATGCGGCGCGGCTTGCCGAACTGCTGCGCCGATCCAGTATCGATAAGAATTAAGGAGTACAGTTGTGGCTAAATGGCTCTCCGACAGCAAGACAATACTGTTCGACGTCACTGATGGAGTGGCGAGGATCACGCTGAACCGTCCCGACAAGCGTAATGCCCTGACCCAGCAGGTGCTCGATGAAATGCAGGCGGCGATGATCGAGGCGGACGACCTCAAGGAGGTTCGCTGCATCGTTCTCGAGGGTGCGGGCAAGGATTTCTGCGCCGGCTACGACATCAGCTCGGGCGGTGACTATCTTCCCCCCAATCAGAGCTACGGTTTCGACACTTCGCAGTATCGTGGGCAGTCCACTTACGATGACGACGCGTGGCAATTGCGGATGCGCAGCGCCCCCAGGCTTCAGATTTTCGACATGTTCAAGCCGGTGATCGGCAAGATCCATGGCAATTGTCTGGCGGGTGGCACAGATCTTGCCCTCATGTGTGACATCCTGATTGCTTCGGACGACGCGCGTATCGGCTTCCCAGCCACGCGCGCGCTCGGCTCGCCGGCTAGCAACATGTGGCTCTACCATGTCGGACCGCAATGGGCGAAGCGGATGCTGTTTACCGGCGACACGCTGCGTGGTGAGGAAGCCGCCAAGATCGGCCTCGTCATGAAGTCGGTTCCAGCAGATATGCTCGACGGCGAGGTAGATTACTTAGCCAAGCGGATCGCGAATGTTCCGTCAGATCTTCTGGCGGCACATAAGCGCGTGATCAACATGGGGCTTGAGCTAATGGGCGCACGCACCTTGCAGCGGCTGGCGGGCGAGAACGATGCCCGTGCGCACCTGTCTCCAGCTTACACCGAGTTCAGTGACATCGCCAAGACCCAGGGTGTCAAGGCGGCCCTGCAGCGTCGGGATGGCCCCTTTGGCAAAGGCGAAGCGAGCACGCGTCCGGAAGCGTCAGCGGAGCGAGACGTTTGAGCAAGATTGATGTGGAGCAGCGGGGATCTATTGGGATCCTCACGATCGACAATCCGTTGCGGCGGAACGCGTTCACCCCGGAGATGCGGCGGAAGCTGACGGCGGATCTCAACGCGCTGAGCCACGATGACGCGATCAGGGCGATCATCATCAAGGGCAGCGGGGATCATTTTTGTGCCGGGGCAGATCTTTCGCGCATCGGCGTGGAGACGCAGTCACCCAGTTTCATTCAGGCCGGCGAAAATCTGAAAGACGTGCATCATTTGATCCGGGCGATCGTGCTCTCTCCCAAGCCCATTGTGACAGCGGTCGAGGGAGACGCATTCGGCGCCGGTTTGTCGATGGTAGCGGGATCGGACCTCGCGATTGCGGCTCGCACGGCGCGCTTCGGCACGTCCTTCGCAAAAATTGGGATTGTCCCGGATATGGGGCTTTTGCACTCGCTCCCGAACCGGATCGGCGTGGCGCGTACGCGCCGGCTGGTGTTCAGCCCAGAAATGCTGAGCGGGGAGACGGCGCACGGCATCGGCTTGGTCGACGAATTGGCGGAGCCGGAAGGTGCCTTCGCTCTTGCCTTGGAGCGGGCGAAAGTTTTGGCTGAAGCCGCGCCGTTAACGATCGCTCTGACCAAGGGCGCGTTCGCCACGGCGCCTATGAGCCTGGATGACGCCCTCCGGTATGAATTGATGCACTTGCCCATGGCTCTGGCTTCTGCTGACAGCAAGGAGGGCATTGCCGCGTTCAAAGAAAAGCGTAAGCCCAACTTTCAGGGGCGGTAAGGGGAGAGAAGGTACAAGCGATCTTGCTGAGCGCCACTGATGGGCTCCCGGCGATAAGCGGGGTCTTGTCGCGCTCGACGCTGTATCTATAAATCTCGGGCGATAAAAAATCATATAGATCAATATCTGGAGAAGATACTTATGCCTTTGTCGCCAGCGCCAGAATATGGCCAACGGATGTTACCCGCCGGAACGTTCGAGGGCAAGGTTATCGCAATCACTGGGGGCGGGACGGGCCTCGGTAAAGCGATGGGCCTTGAATTTGCTCGGCTCGGCGGCAAAATTGCGATTTTAAGCCGCAGCGAGGAGCATCGGGCCACGGGCATCGCTGCAATCACGGCTGAAGGTGGCATCGCTGCGGGTTTTGCAATCGACGTTCGCGACGGCGAAGCGGTTGCGGCGGCATTCGATGCCATTGAGGCTGAACTTGGTCCGGTTGACGTGCTGATCAACAATGCCGCAGGCAATTTTGGCTGCCCCGCCGAAGATCTTAGCGTCAACGCTTGGCGCACCGTGGTGGACATTGTTCTTAATGGCACTTTCAACTGCTCACGGGAATTTGCCCGGCGTCGGATGAAAGCGGGTGAGGGCGGCGCTATCCTAAATATCGGCGCATCTTATGCATGGACTGGCGGGCCCGGCGCCTCACCATCCGCATCGGCCAAAGCGGGCGTGACGAACATGAGCCGTTCGCTCGCAGTGGAGTGGGCAACGTCGGATATCCGCGTAAACACCCTGGTTCCGGGCACTTTTCCGCATGATGATACCTCCCCAACGCTACGGACCCATTTGACTGGCAATCATGCCGCTAAAGCGTCGCCGGCGATGCGCGTTGGCCAGACGCACGAATTAGGCTGGGCGGCAACCTATCTCTGTTCTCCCTACGCTGCATACGTCACCGGGCTGACCTTCATCATTGACGGCGGACGCTGGTTGCGCCCCGGTCTTGCCGCACCCGAGTTCGTGCCTGTGCGCGAGCAACTCGGCGCGGGGCCGTTCGTCGGTTGATCTCGGCGGAGCGTTTTTGGCAGTCCCGAGAACGCTCCGCGACCTTACTCGCGTTCCATCTGCCTCTGCCTCTGCCTCAAATTGGACGAACGTCGGGTGCCTGGCGCTATCTCTGCCTCGATGCGACCTATCTGAAGGTACGGCAGGGCGGACTGATCGTCAGTGTCGTCGCGATGATCGTCGTGGCCGTCGATACCAAGGGCAAGCGCGAGAGCATTGGCCTGCACCTCGCCCGTCCAACGCCGAGCCCGTTCAGGTGGATCTTGATGCCCCCATTTACCACTGGCGCATTATGGCCTGAAGTGATTCACTCGAGTTTGGGGTGCGAGATGAAGCTGTCGGGGCTGTTTGCGATTGGCGACCATCTGAAGGTTGTCGAAAACGGGTGATCCGCTCAAGACGCTGGAGCGAATTATCAATTCCGAAGCATATTCCGGTCCGTGCTCGATGTCGGATTGGGTTACTCGGAAAGCACGAAGGGTGACCGGCCGCCGGACGATCCGGTGACGATGTTCAAGATGCTGATCCTGGCGGCGCAGAACACCGTCATCGACGAGCGCATGGAGTTTTCTCATCCGGGATGGCTGAGTTGGCTTCGCTTCCTGGGTTCCCGCTGGGTGATCGAACGCCTGACGAGAACACGATCCGGCTGTTTCGCGAGCGGCTCACGCGCTCGGGGCGATCGAGAAGCTGTTCGAGGAGTTCGATCGTCAGCTCCAGGCGAGCGGTTAGCTGACCATGGACGGGCAGATCGTCGACGCCAGCCTGGTGGCGGCGCCACGGCAACGCAATACCCTCGCCGAGAGGGCGCAGATCAAGCTGGACGAAAGGCGCGCGAGATATGGAAGGGCACCGATGCACGCTGGACGGTGAAGATCGGCAGGCTGCGTGATCCCGATGCGGGAGCGCTCCGTGCCCGAGCTGCCGATCGCGGTCTTCGGCGACAAGACGCACGTCGTGATCGATCGTACCTTCGGCTTCATCCGCAGTTGGGCCGTGACCGGCGCGGCTCGCCATGACGCAGCGGTGCTGCGCGAGATGGTCACTTGCCACCACACGGCCGCGGACGTATGGGCCGATACCGTCAACCGCTCGAAGATCGACGAGGCCTGGCTGCAGGACTGGAGCCCAGGTCCACAACCCTTACGATAGAGGAGGAAGCAGTTGTGGTGGCGTTCCGACGCCACACGCTGCTGCCACTGGATGAGTGCCCGTACGCGCTACAGGCGACCATCCGGCATCTGACACGCTCCTCGCTCCACCGCCGCCTGCAACGTAATGGCATAAGCCGGTT
>Ga0207658_10001214_pt1 | contig 20442 bp, 22 predicted proteins | sample KBSS33metaG_FD_184322 | JGI IMG/M metagenome (GOLD analysis project Ga0207658, IMG submission 184322) | Switchgrass rhizosphere microbial communities from Kellogg Biological Station, Michigan, USA - KBS S3-3 metaG (SPAdes) (version 2) | ecosystem: Host-associated > Plants > Roots > Rhizosphere...
TGCTCGGATTCGCATAAAAGCGATTGCAGTCAGAATTTAGGCCTGCGGAGACGCGGGCCTTTTTCTTTGCCTACCCCGCGCAGATCGGTCAGTCTCCTGACTGCACAGCAAAAAGCCCACCCACGAAACGGCGCGGAACTGCGGGCATTTTGCCGGGGCCGCCGAAGCGGTTGGGATATTTCAGCTAACCAGCGACTGGGTGGTGCGCGACGCAGTCTGCCGCGAACCGCTCTCTCCCCCATTTCCCTGTTATTGCCCGAAAAACAGGGAATTTGATGATTTGTGCGGGCAACCCGTATGCCCTCGGCCAAAAACGCGCCGCTTTCCGAGAGTTCTGGCGAAAGGTGCCCGAAATAAACAGGGAATTTAAATCCGCCGAAACAGGGATCATTTCGAGATTAACAACGAACGGCTCAGGCGGCTCAGCGAATTTTGTTTGCCGGTTTACCCACATTAACGGGCGGCGTGACATAGATGTTGCTCCATCAACAGGAGCTGTCATGTACCCTTACGAATCCGTATTCTATTACTGGGCCGGCGACAGTGTCGGGAGCCTCTTGCGGCGTGAAGGCGTCGGCGAAAAGCTTACGCCGCGCGATGTGCAGATCGTCCTCGACGCCAATCCGGGCTCGAATGATCTGGACATTGGTCGCTACGCCAGGAAGCTCGAAGCTGGTGAATTCCGGCCTCGCCGCGGTCGCCCGCCGCTCCCCACCTGGAGGTATGTGTACGCTCATCTGCTGTACGAAGGCTATCTCAAGGAAGAATGGGCTCGTCGCGCAGATCCCAACTTCACGCGCACGCGCGCCGATCTCGAGCCGTGCAATATCGCAATCGCAAAGGTGGCTCGTGAGTTGCGCATGGGCGACGGACGCAGTTTGCACAATCGGTTCTATCTGAAGCGTAAGGCGACAACCAGGTCGGCAGAACGGCTGCGCGTCTTTTTGATGAATGAGAAGCTCGCGAAGCAGTGACACTGAAGCTGCCTCTTCAACGAAGGAGGTAGCCTTGACGGAACACATCAGGAGGGGGCTTGAGCGCAACATCTCGACGCTCAAGCCCCACGAACGGAACCCTCGCACGCACTCGAGGCGCCAGCTCGAACAGATCGCCGAAAGCATCAAGCGCTTCGGATTCACCAATCCGGTTCTGATCGACGACAAGGATCGGATCATTGCAGGACACGGTCGCGTGGCTGCGGCCAGGACGATCGGTCTCGAAACGGTGCCCGTAATTCTGATCAGCGGAATGAGTGAAGCTGATCGGCGTGCCTATGTGATCGCGGACAATCGCTTAGCAGAGCTCGCTGGATGGGATGAGAATCTGCTGAGGCTCGAACTAGGCAGCATTCTCGAATTCGACGAGAGCTATGATCTCACGCTGACGGGATATGAGGGCGCTGAACTCGAAGCGCTTCTGCGCGCGCCAGGGCCGCTCGATGGTGACGAGACGCCTGTCGAGGTTGACGAAGACGCACCGGTGGTCACGCGCGCAGGAGATATCTGGGAGCTTGGCAAGCATCGGATCATCTGCGGCGATGCCAGGGATGCGTCCGTCTACTCCGCACTCCTTCAGAACGAGAAGGCGGAGATGGTGTTCACGGATCCGCCGTACAACGTGCGTGTGAATGGTCACATCTGTGGCCTGGGCAAGGTCAAGCATGACGAATTCGAAATGGCTTCGGGTGAGATGAGCCAGACGGAGTTCGAAGACTTTCTCGCTGACACAATGACTCGTCTCGTCGAGTTCAGCACGGATGGCTCAATCCACTATGTGTGCATGGACTGGCGCCACATGTGGGAGATGCTCGTTGCTGGACGCAAGGCCTATACGGAACTCAAGAATCTGATCGTTTGGAACAAGGATAACGGAGGTATGGGCGCGTTCTACCGGTCCAAGCATGAGCTGATCTTTGCCTTCAAAAATGGGACGGCAAAGCACATCAACAATTTCGAGCTTGGCCAGCACGGTCGCTATCGGACCAATGTCTGGGATTGCCCCGGGATCAGCTCGATGAGCGTTACCAGGAGTGAAGAGCTTGCCATGCACCCGACAGTCAAGCCGATAGCGCTCGTTGCCGAAGCGATGATCGATTGCTCCAGGACCAACGGCATTGTGCTCGACGCGTTTTCGGGATCGGGTACGACGATCATGGCTGCGGAGAAGACGGGACGGAGGGCCAGGGCCATCGAACTGGCGCCGCGCTACGTCGATACCGCGGTCAGGCGCTGGCAGAAGGAAACCGGCAACAAGGCCGTTCTCCAGGGATCGAAGCTGACCTTTGACGATATGGAAGAGCTGGTGAGCTGATAAGCTGACGGGGCAGTCGAGAGACTGTCCCGTCACCCTCGCGTATTTTTGATGAATGATCCGGCCGTATGGATGTGATGAATGCGCATCTCCTCAAACGGGAGATGGCAATGTCCAATGACAGTGATGACGAAAAGGTTGGTTTCGGAAGGCCACCCAAAAAGCACCAGTTCAAGAAAGGCCAGACGGGCAACGTCCGCGGGAGGCCGAGGAAGGTGGCACCGCCGGTACCAGTGGTAGATCCTCGCGAAATCCTGCGCAGGATTGATCGTGAAGAAGTCAGCGTCGGCGGACAGATCATGACGCGCTTTGAGCTCGATCTGCGCGTGTTGGCAGCCAAGGCTACCAAAGGGGATCTGGCCGCTTCCAAAGAACTCAATCGGAGGCGCGAGGCGCTCGATCTTAACAAGCCGACAAACCGGGGCGGTGGCGTACTCGTAGTCCCCGGCACTGCGCCACTGGATGAGTGGGAAGCAGCCGCTGCGCGACAGCAGGCGCAGTTTCGTGGCCCGGAATATTCGGAGGCTGCGCAGCTTGAGGCCGAAAAGGAGCGAAATAAGGATAAGGAGAAAGACGACTGATTGTTCGACGGATTTATCAGGGGACCATGCCGCACGAAGCTATTCCAGCCCTGAAACTGTCGTCGATCGGCAGCGGTCGCTGACCTTTGGCCGTGTACTGCCCGACGCGCATCGTTTCGACGCTCGGCAGTCCATAGGCCGGGGCGACGGCGGCGTTTCGATACAGTAGCTGATGGCCATTAAGCATTTCGGCAAGCATCTCGTGCGCGAGCTGGCCACTCGCCATCGTGCTGGTCGCGGTCATGCCTGCTGTCAGCCTCATCGTTGCCGCCATCGCATCCTGCATGGCACTGGCTGCAGCGTCGTTCGGCACCGCGGGCATGCGATAGGCTGCCGCTGCACCGGGAGCTGAAGGATTATCTGTGGCTTTAAGCTCGCGAAACGGTCGATCATCGACACGCCAGAGAATGTCACCGGTCGGCAGACGATATCGCCCGCCACTGGAGACACCGACGAGCAGTCCATGCACCGGGTTGTTCTCGACCACAGGATAGAGCGCTCCGGTCCGCGAGAATGCTGTGCCGCCGACGGTATCCATCGCTGCGACCGTGCAGGTCGAGCGACCGGTGACGGGATCGGATTGCCTGATGACTTGCCATGCGCCGGCCGGCTTCTTCGCGAGGACGGGAGTGGTCAGGACGAGCGCTGATACGGCGACGGCGTTCAGGGCGCGCATCATGCGATCACCGCCAGCGTGCTGCGCAGCTGCTCGACCAGCCGATCGAGGAGGACTGTCTGATCCCTGTCCGGTCCGAACCCGTCGCTGAAATACCAGGCGCGGTGCTGGAGAAACAGGGTGATCCACAGGGCAATCGGGTCGCCGGGCCAGTCCCCGGTTGACCGTGCCTGCTCTTCCTGTTCGACGAGGAACTGTGCGGTGTCGTCGATTCCCGCGAGTGCCGCCATCCGATAGCCATCGATGAGCTCAGCGAGGATGCCGGAGCCCTCCCAGCCGAGATCGGCGGGGATCGCTGCGAGGTCGCCTCCTCGCAGGCGATCGAGCCATGCCGGCCCCGCTACGTGGAAATCCATCCGTGAGAGCAGAAACGCGCCCGGCTCGCACGGCTGCATGCCGAAGAGCAGGTCGGCAAGCTGCGCAAAGTCCTCGACCTTGCGGAAGGTGCGGGCCGGCAGAATGCGATGGCTCGGCCTGAATCCCTTGATACCCCGGGCATTGCCGCGGGAGTGCTTCGCCATCTTGTCGCCAAGATTGGGAAGACATTCGCCCGGCGCGGCGCCGAACCAGCGGATACCGCTGAAATCGCGAGCCGCTGCATCGTAATTCAGCCAGACGATGCAGCCGGAAGGCTTGGCAGTGAGCTTCGTGTTGACCGACACATCTGCGCGGGTGCCGTTGGCGACCATGACCTTGAGCTGGATATGCCGCATGATCCCGCCGGCCTGGACCAGCACGTCCCAGCCGTCCTTGTCGATGTCGCCCCGCAGCACCTCATATTCGATGCCACGCATCATGAGCTCGGTGCATAGTTCCGTCAGGAAGCGATATTCGAAGAGCTTCTCGCGCATCGATGACTGGTGGGTCAGCGTCAGCTGGCGGGCCGACGCGAAGCGGCTGGTGTCGGGTACGATGTGAAGGCCTACCATGATGACGTCTCCTTGTCAGGGGCGACGCCTTTCGGCCTGGGCTTCATTCGTCGCGCCTATGTCCACTCGGGGCGACGGCCAAAGCCGGATGTTGGAAACCCGTCCGTAGAGCGAGCGCATGCGCCTTTACCGGCAAGCCGGCTGGACATGCGCGCATGCCACCCGGCCCCCAGAATCTGGATGACCGAGTTCTACGGAAGAGGTTTCCACGCCCCGCTCCCGAGTGTCGCGGGAGCGGGGTCAGATTGCGTGCTTGGCGCACGGAAGCAAGTCGAAAGCGCACAGGCTCGACATAGTGTCGACCATGTTCATGAAATCTCCGAACTTCGACTTATCGTGCTGAGGTGGTTGTTGCCGATCGACGGGACGTAGTGCCGCGAACGCCTGCAGAACCGCGCGGTGTCATATGCTCAGCACGATCTCGCGAGGCTGAATTCCAGCGGAAGCATTTTTGCCGAACGGTAGCTTGTGCCCTTTGAGGATGGCTTCGACCATTGAGACAACCGCAGTCGGCCTCGACGTATCGTCCGTCGATACTGCGACTACGCGACCTTGATCGTCCAAAGACAAACGAATGCGGCCGGTCAGGCCTGTCCCCTTCAGCTTCCGACGCAGCCAATGGATAACGCCCGCCTCAGCTTCCTGTGGGTTAGCGGAAAATCCGGCGCTATTTGACGAGTTCTCTGCCACCTTTTGCGGCGCGGCACCGGCATAGGGGTCATAGCCTGAGCCGCCAGAGTTCGACGCTGCGGCTTGCGTTTGTCCGCTCGCTGTTTTGTCAGTGGCGGCGGAAGTGCCGTTTGACGAGGCGCCGGCAACAACGATCGGTGCTTCGCGGACAACGGTGATCTTGCCGATCGACCATTCGGAGACAGGCGCTTGAGCAGCAGCCGAGGACGCGGCGGGCTGCGTTTGACGCGATTCCTCATTCTCTTCAGGTTTTTGCTCATCTGGCTGCCTAGAACCCGAAAGATCGAACAATGTCAGTGACGGGCTCGCGTTACCCGCTACGCCCGGACCGGCCGCCGGCTCCGCCAATTTCAACAAAAAATACAATAGAATCAGCAAATGTACGGCGATCGTCGCTGTCGACGAAAACAAGGCCCTCGGCCAACTTCCCGCCAGAAAGTCGGCAACACCAAAAAATGCTGACGATGCGATCGACATGCCCGAGCGCGCCGGCGTGCGCTCCGCAGCAACCCAGCCATCGTCCCGTTCAAACGTCACCCATCATCCCCAGTCCGCTTGTCGACAGCGAAGCGATTTCAACAGATTGCAGCGCGCCATACTAGCCCGATTATTGGCGACAACGGGCTGTAGTGCACATAGTTTCTCCGTAGTTTCACGGGGATGGTGGCAAAAACAGCCGGATTGAGCAAAGAGCAGGTGACACTCCCTTTTCGACGTGCATAACATTATGCGGGCAAGGGGTTTTTCGGTGCAGCACTTAAGGGATGTCCTCCTGGAGCGGGGACTGGTCGAGAGCAGCGATCTCGTTCGCGCCGAGCATATCTGCGCTCGGACGGGTGATCGCCTGCCTGTGACCTTAGCGCGGTTAGGTCTTGTCGCCGAAGAGGATATCGCAGCCACGTTCGCGCAGGCGTTTGGTTTGAATCGCATCGACCGCACGTCGTTTGCGAATATCCCTGCAATGCCGGAAGATCTGAACCCGCGCTTTCTCAAGCGCAACGCGTTGCTACCTCTGATCGACGCCGATGATGGTGAGAATCGCGTGGCCATGGCCGATATTGAGGACGAAGGATCACTCGCCGCTTTGCGCTTTGCGCTTGGGAGGGGCTTGAAGCCGGTCGTCGCAACCTTTGCCGATATCGATGACGCGCTCACTGCTGCTGTCGATCAATATGAGGGGCTCGAAGGCGTTGGCGCCGATTATGGCGATACCGCAGAAGACGATATAGGGCGCCTACTCGAAAATGCCTCGGACGCGCCCGCGATCCGCATTGTGCAAGCGCTTCTCGCGCGTGCCGCAACGCGGGGTGCATCCGACGTTCACATTGAGCCGATGGCGCGCCACCTGCTCGTTCGGTATCGGATTGATGGCCGGTTGGTCGAAGCTGAACGCCTGCCAGACAGCTACGCTGGACCGATTGCCTCCAGGATCAAAATTTTGGCGAGCCTCGACATCGCCGAAAGCCGCTTGCCGCAGGATGGCCGCATGCGTTTGACGGTGCGCGGGCACGAGATCGATGTTCGCGTATCGACGTCGCCGACATCCTGGGGTGAAAGCATCGTATTGCGCTTGCTGGGACGCAGCACAGTGCCGCTAGATCTCGAACGCCTCGGTCTCCCAACGACGGCTCTGGACGCACTTGGACGCGCACTTCGGCAGCCGCACGGTATCATCTTGCTCACAGGCCCCACGGGAAGCGGCAAGACAACGACACTCTATGCGGCAATTTCGAAGCTGAAGCGCCCCGAGGTCAAGATACTGACCGTCGAGGATCCGGTCGAGGTGCTGCTCGACGGCATCAATCAGGTTCAGGTGCGTCCCGATATCGGGCTTGGCTATCCCGAAACACTTCGCGCGTTCTTGCGCCAGGATCCCGACATATTGATGATCGGTGAGATCCGCGACCGCGATACCGCCGACATCGCCATGCGCGCGGCGTTGACGGGCCATCTCGTTCTGTCGACGCTTCACACGAATAGCGCGCTTGGGGCCTTCACCCGCCTCGCTGATCTGGGCGTCGAGAGCTATCTCACGGCATCGACGGTAATCGCGACCGTTGCTCAACGCCTCGTCCGGGCGTTGTGCAAGGACTGCCGTATCGAACGGCTTATCGAGACGCATGAACGCGATCTGTTCGACAGAGTCGGCGCCACGGCACCGGGCATGCTCTTCGAACCAGTCGGTTGCCCCAGCTGCCACCAGACCGGCTTCAAGGGCCGGATCCCGCTGATCGAAGTGGTGGAGGTGAACGAAGCCATCCGCATCGCTATTCGCGACGGAACTGCCGAACAAATGCAGCGCGAGAGCGATCCGCTACATACGCTATTGGGGCATGGCCTGTTGCTGGCGGCCCAAGGCACCACCTCGCTGGCCGAAGTCGAAAGAGCGATCCAGGCCTGATGACGATGTGGCGTTGTCTTGTCGTCTCCGATGCGGGTCCTGCCGAATGGCGCACACTCGACGCGCCATCGCGCGAGAGCGCCGTATCGCGGCTGATCGCGGATGGGCTAGTTCCGCTTGATCTGAAAAGTGGCAAGGCTGGGTTTGCAGAGCTACTCCAGCAGCCGGTGCGCTTCTCAAGACGCCTGCCGGTCACGGAACAGGCGCTCATTTTGCGGCAATTAGCGACGCTTACCGAGTCGGGTGTACCGATCGATCGGGCGCTCGACCTGCTCGCTGACCAGAGCGCCAAAGGCGCCACCAGAAGATTGCTGCGCGATGCGCTGTCGAGAGTGAGGCAAGGCGGCAGTCTTGCCGCTGCATTGGACGAGGCCAAAGCATTTCCTCCTTATGTCGCGGGTGTCATTCGCGCCGCCGAACGTGGCGGGCGGCTGGGACAGGCTCTGGCGTCGCTTGCCGAGCGGTTGGAACTTGCGGCGACCACGCGCCGCCAGCTCGTCACCGCGTTGAGCTATCCCGCCGCGGTGTTGGTTGCGACCATCTCCGCCCTCTTCCTGGTGCTGACGATGGTCGTCCCGCAATTTTCGCCGATATTCGAAGGCGAAGAAGCGCGGCTGCCCATGCTCACGCAAATGGTTTTGGCGATGTCGAAGCTGGCGATCGATCATGGTGATATGGTCATGCTGATCACGGCCGGGTGCATCATCGCGGCAGTAGTCACGGCAAAGCGGGGATTGCTCCAGCTCTGGTTGGCACCGGCGTTAAGACGGATTGGCCTCCTATCGCTGCGCGATCAATATCTGGCGGCACAGTTTGCAAGTATCCTGGGAACGCTATTGCTGAACGGCTTGCTTGTCGTGGACGCGTTGCCGCTCGTCCGTGGCGCGATTGGGAGTCCTCGCTGGCAGGCATTCCTGATCGAGGTAGAACGAGAAATCCGCGCCGGCCACAGGCTGTCGGCAGCGCTCGCTCGCGGAAGCCTTCTCCCGCCGACCGTCAGCCGATTGATCGAAGTAGGCGAGCAGGGTGGTCGCGTTGGCGCAACCAGCCTGCAGGCCGGCATCATATTGAGCGACGTCGTCAAGGCCCGCATCGAACGGCTGGTGGCGCTCGTCAATCCGATTGCGATCGTAAGCCTTGGCGGTCTCGTCGGGCTTCTCGTCGCGGGTGTGATGCTCGGAATTTTTGCAATGGGAGACTTCGCCGGATGAGGCCCCGCATAAATGGACGTTCTGCCGACGGGCGCGAGCAGGGCTTCACCTTGATGGAAATGCTCGTTGTCCTCGTCGTCATCGCCCTGATCGCGGCGGTTGCCATACCTCAAGTGATGAAGCTGCTTGGCAGCGCCAAGCACAAAGCGGCTCAGATCCAGATCGAGACATTGTCGAACAGCCTCAACGCCTACCAGCTCGATATCGGCACCTATCCGACCACCGCTGAAGGGCTCAACGTGCTGTGGAAAGATAATGGCTCTGCGGAATGGTCCGGACCCTATGTCAGGCGCGAGAAGCAACTGCTCGATCCTTGGGGCCATGCTTTCATCTATCGCTCGCCGGGGGCAAGGAGCGCTTATGAACTGATCAGCCTCGGTGCCGATGGCAAAGAGGGCGGACGGGGTGACGATGCCGATCTCGCCGCAGACTAATTCCGCGCAGAGCGGGTTCACCCTGATCGAATTGCTGGTGGTACTAACCATCATCGGACTGCTGGCTGCCGTCGCTGCGCCCATGGCGTTTCGCAAGCCGACTTTCGCCACGCGTGCCCGGCTCGTCGCAGACATAGGCAATCGTATAGCAAAGGCGTCTGCCGAAGCTCGGGCGAGCGGGCAGATCGTCCGGCTGACCTCGCTTGAGGAAAACCAGGCGCAGCTGTCTTTTGTAGCGGCGGTCGGTGATGAGAAGACGCCGCTATTCTATCCGGACGGATCCAGCAACGGCGGAATTGTCCGACAGGGCGAAACCGACCTAGTCACAATCTCATGGCTCGACAGCAGGATTGACCATGCGGCCCGCTGAGGGAGGCTTCACGCTTATCGAAGTGCTGGTCGCGCTGGTCGTCTCGTCGCTGCTCGTCGCGATCATCGTCGATGGTGCGGCAACCGCCCGTGCGCGGCAGCGGGTTTCACGCGACCGGGACGATGCGGTTCGATTGGGTCAGGCCGTGCTGACCCGCGCTGTCGCAAAGCCGTATACAGAAGACGTCACGCGAGGTCGCGAAGGGCGATTGGCGTGGACAGTAACCGAACATATCGTCGACCGGGACGTGCGCGGATATTATCAGCTCGACGAGCTGCGGGTCGATATCGGATTGCCGAAAGGACCGGTAATTCAGTCCTTCGTCACTCGCAAACTTCGGCTTGTTGCGCGGCCATGAGCAGCAAGACGATGGCTATTCCCAACGGCTTCACGTTGATCGAATTGCTTGCAGCGATGGTCGTCGGGAGCCTCCTGCTGGTGGGTCTATCCTGGCTTGCTGGATCATTGGGCCGCGAGGCGCGCGGCGACGACGCTGATCTGGCGGTGAGACAGATAGCCAAAATCGCACCGACGATTGACGGATTAGCGAGGTCTGCGGTCGCGGGCGAGGAGGGCGGCGCGTCGCTCGATATAGCGACGACGCATTTGTCGACGAATGTTGCGCCGCCCGCCTCGTTCGGGCCTGTTGGGCCGGTCAAGATGGCGCTGCAGGCTCAGCATCGAAGCGATGGCGATGCTCTGTTGCTTTCGTTCGTACCGGCGCGGCCCGGCGCTATTCTTCCGGCGGCGGTGACGCACCCTGTCGTGCTCGCAAGCGGTTTTCGCACGATCCGATTTGAGGAAGGCGACGCAGAAGCTGACGAACCGCCTTATGGAAACATCATCTTTGTGGATCAGCGCAACGTCAGCCGCAGCCTCATGTTTGCGACGCACGTGAATGCCAATGGTGCGTGTCAATTTGATCCGGTGTCACTGGCATGCCGTTAGATCGGATCATCGAACACCCAGCGACCCAACAAGTCGCGGCGATCGGCCGTTGGTGGCTGACCGAACTGCGCGATATCGCTCGCATGCTGCCGACGAAACGGGCGCGGAGCGCTTCCATCCGTATCATATTAGGTGCCCAACAAACTATTGTGGAGCGCTTGAACGGCGAGGGAGCAGAGCGGTTTGTCGATAAGCGAGCGATAGAGGATCTTGGCGAAGAAGGCTTCGCCGAATTGCGCGATCTCATCGGTATCGACCCGGTCGCGGTCTATCTGCAGGCGCCCGACACCTATACCGCCAAGCTCAATTTGCCACGCGCGGTGAAGCCGCACCTCCAAAAAGCGGTGGCGCTGGCACTATATGAATATGCGCCGCTCAAGCCTGAATATTTAAGCTGGGCTATCATCGCGAGCCCGATTGTCGGCGAGCAGGTTCATGTATCGGTAGTGATGGCGAAAATCGCCCGGCTGGAGCAACTGCAGCAGCTATTCGAAGAGCGCGGCATCCGCGTCAAAGGTTTTTATTTCGACGCGGGCGGTGAAGATGTCGCCCTGCCTTTTGCGCGCGTGATGGGCGAAAGTGAGGAGCCTGGCCGTTATCGAAGCTTTCTGATCTGCGCACTCCTGATCGGCTCGATCCCTCTCACGACCCTGGCTGCAAGCGCCGTGTTGACGGCCCGCGCGAACAATGCGGCCGAAAAGTTGCGCGACAAGGCGCTTGATGTACGCGCAGCTGAGAGAGCCGCGCGGCGGCTCGAAACGCAAAAGGCGCTGCTGTCGCCTCTTGCCGAACAGGCCAGTGCCGCGGCGGTCTTGAACGGTATCGCAAAGGCATTGCCACCGACCGACTGGTTGCACTCGATCGAGCGCCAACCCAATGGTTCGGTGAACATGATTGTGTCATCCGCAGACGAAGACGCACTCGACAAGGGCCTTCGGGGTGCCGAGGTGCTGAAGGAAGTGCATGTCGTCGATCGTTCGTCGGGCGGTGAGGCGAGGGTGGACGTCACCTACGAGGCGGACATACGCTAATGGATGCCTTCTCGCCTCTATCGCGCCGTATCATCGCAGTCGGTCTTCTGGTCCTGGCGGTACTGCTGGCGATCAACCTGATCATTGTTCCGTTGGGGCAAGCCAACGCCGATCAGCTCGATGCCCTGGCGGCGGCCAGAATGCAGTTGAAGCACGTCGAAGCCATCGCATCGACGGAGCCGCCTGCGAAGGGCGATCCGGTGCCATCGAGCGCACTCATTATCGCGCCGAACCGTGATGCCGGCATGGCGACGATGGTGTCGGCTCTCTCGGCAAGCGGTGCAAAGTTCAAGCTCGCACCGCCGGCCCTCACCATGGGCCCGATATCTGGCCCATTCGACGATCCGCACCTGATCGTTGACGTCGCTGTGGCCGGCTCGGAAACCGACATCGTCGCCTTCATTGCCGATGTCGAACTGACCGTGCCTGCGATCCGTTTTCAGAGTTGGTCGATCTTTGCGAGCGATGGCCCGGGCGGGCAGTCGAAGCTGCAGGCGCGTGCGGTTGCAATCTGGATGCCGCGGCCATGATGTCGGATACACCCCTCATCACGCGCTCGCGCATCGCGATCGGGCTGTCGGCGTGCTGTGCTATCGCTGTGCCTCTTTTGCTGCTGAATGTTCAAACGCCGCCCGTCGACGAGCCTCCTTCCATTGGGCATCAGCCGTTCGCGCTCTCGTCGCCGGAAGAGCCTGCCGACGCACTTGCCGCACCGCTATTCAATCCCGATCGGACCGCACCGTCGGACGATACCGACGGCAATATGACGGCCGATGCGGGCAGCGCTGCAAATAGTGGGCAACCGTTGATCCTTGTCGGGCTTATCGTGGGCGGCAAGGCCGCTCCCATGGCGTTGATAAGATCGGGAGATGGCGAGACGGCGCTCGTTCATGCGCGTGATGTGGTCGATGGTTGGCAGGTTACCGATATCTCGGCGTCAGGGACGACAATTTCGAAAGGCAGCGAGCAGCAGAGGCTCAGCCTTGACTATGGCAACAAGCCGGACGCCGCCCAAGCGGCGCCATCGGCTCTCCCCAATTTATCTGAAAGCAGGGCGGGTAAATGAAGCAGGGTCCCATCTGGGCGGTGGTCGCCATTGCGAGTGTAACGGCGCAAGTACCAATATCAGCGCAATCGACGACATCCCCCTCGTCGCAAGCAGCCAGTCCGAAGGCCGCGCAGGGCCTGCGCTATGACGTGCGCAACGGCTATAGTCTTGCCTTTGTCGATGCCGATATCCGGCGTGTGGCGGACGCGGTCCTCGGCTCGATGCTGGGCGTCGATTATAGTGTTGACCCCGCGGTGACCGGCAACGTCACTTTGCGCACGGCCAAGCCCGTTGCGCGAGAGTCGCTGCTCCCCCTCCTCGAAAATGCGCTGCGATCGGTTGATGCGGCGATCGTTGTGCAAGGCGACAGCTATCGGGTGGTCGCGCGCGGCGCGGCACGTTCGGCGGGCGGCTTAGCCGGCAATGGATCGACTGCGGGCTTTGCAACCGAAGTCATCACTTTGAAGAACGCCAATGCGCGCGAAGTCGCGCGCCTGCTCGAACAATTTTTGGGCAAGGACGTGGTGGCCGGGAGCGATGTTGCCCGCAATCAAATCCTGATTGTCGGTAGCGAAGCTGAGCGCGAGAGTGCCAAGGCCTTGGTGTCGCGCTTCGATGTCGATGCGCTGAAGGATATGAACTTCCGGACTTTCCGGCTCGAGACCGTCGAGCCGGACGTCATGATGAAAGAACTGCAGGCGATCTTTCGACCGCCTTTCGACATCATAGGATCACGCATAAGACTGATACCGCTGCCGCGATTGCGATCGATCATCGCAATCGCTGCCGACATAAGCGATTTCGATCGGATCGAGCCGTGGATCCGCCGCCTTGATGCGGGGGCAGGAGGACGGCCAAAGCTTTACAACTATATGGTGCAAAATGGCCGCGCGCGCGATCTTGCTGCGGCTTTACAGCGCGTCTTTGGCGGCGGTGGCGGCTTTGGCGCGGCAAGCGGCGGATCGACTTCAGGCCGGTCCGGGTTTTCGTCGAGCCTTGGCAGTTCGGGCTCGGTCTCTACGTCGGGCACGCTATCTGCGGCATCGCAGCCGAGCCCTGACGAAGCCATTGCGCCACAAACCCCGCTGCCTGGCGGTGGCGCGGACGATATCGCCTCCGGTGATAGTGGTAACGCGGGCGGAAACGGCCCAAGGATCGTGCCCAGCGACGAGACCAACTCGCTGTTGATCTACGCGAACGGCGAGCAATATGATTTGATCCGGCAGGCGCTGACGCAGCTCGACGTGCCGGTACCGCAGATATTGATCGAAGCGACCTTGGCTGAAGTGACGCTCAACAAGGATCTTGATCTCGGCATCGACTGGTCGTTTCTGAGTGGCAAAACGACCTTCGATCTGCGCAATGGCGCGAATGCGCTACCGGCGAAGATATTTCCGGGCCTCGCTATTGGTTATGCGAGCGGTTCTGTGCAAGCTGTGCTGAACACGTTGCAGTCACGGACGAACGTGAAAGTCCTGTCGGCACCGCGTCTGATGGTGCTGAACAACCAGACGGCGACTCTGCAAGTCGGCGACCAGGTACCTATCGTGAGTCAGCAGGCGCAGAGCGTTTCCGCCGCTGGTGCCCCCATCGTCAACAGTATCGAGCTGCGCGATACGGGCGTTATCCTGAAGGTCACCCCGCGGGTCAATGAAAGCGGTGTCGTGACCCTCGATATTGCCCAGGAGGTAAGCGACGTTGCGGAGACGACGACGTCTGGCATCAATTCGCCGACGATCCAGCAGCGACGGCTTGCGACGACCGTGACCACCCGGTCGGGCCAGATGATCGCGCTCGGCGGCCTGATCCGCGAACGCACCACTTTGCAGAAATCGGGTATCCCGTTCTTGAGCCAGATCCCCGTCGTGGGCGCGGCTTTCGGAAGTCAGACCAAACGTGGCGCACGGACGGAGCTGATCATCTTGATCACGCCCACGGTATTACGAACGTCTGACGATGCGAAGGCGATCGTGGCTGACGTAATACAGGGGCTCGACGCAACCCGGCCGCTGATCGAGCGCGCGCGTGAAACGCAGACCAATGCGCCGCAGAAGCCACCGAAGTAAGCCAGCTGCGCTACCGGACGATGAGCGCGGTTTCGTGCTGATGACGGCGCTGTGGCTGCTGCTTTTGTGCGGTACGTTCGTTGCGTTGATCATGCTGCATGGTCAGCAGCAAAGCGTGAGCGTGAGGACCGCAGCGGCGCTCGCGCAGGCGCGTTTCGATACGGATGCCGCGATCGATAGCGTGGTGGCGGATATATTGATCAAAGGTGGCGCGAGCTCCTGGTCGCGGCTGCCAGCGAGCGGGAGCGTTCAGATCGGCCACCACGCCGTACAGCTATCGATCAGCTCCGAGAATGGGAGGCTAGATCTCAATAGTGCGGATATCGATGTGATAGCCCGCGCGTTGCTGGGGCAAGTGAATGCCGCGCAACGCATGGGGTTTCTAGCAGCTTTGCAGCGAGCCCGAGCGTCGGGATCGCGCATCGAGGGGCCTGCTGATGCGGGGCGGTTGCTGGCGTTCTTGAGCAGCAAATCATGTCTCGACGATTGGTTCACGACCTATTCGGGACAGAGTCAGCCGGAGATCGGATCGGCTCCTGTCGGACTGGCCGGCTCGCTTAATGCGGGGAGCGATCAGCGCGGCGATTCGGTGACGCGGGTAGGTCAGTCACTCAGAATCGATGTCAAAGCGCTTTCTGGGCCACCTGTCAGAGTCACCATTCGTTTGGTTGGCAGGCAGGACAGGTCGTTTGACACGCTGTCATGGACCATTCCAGTGGCCTGCAATGCCCAATAAGTATCGCGGCAAGTCCGTAATATTACGGATGTTAAATAGTGATGCGTGAAAGAACAATAATTTGGCTAAAAATATGACAGTTGACTCCGAACTGATGCAATGCTGAGCTTGCTGTAACACAGGGGTGTTCAATGCAATCGAGGCTATTGGCTGCATCTGCGGCGATGATGACTTGCGTGCCTGCTTTCTCGGCGGAGACGGTGAGGTATAGCTATGATGGGCTTGCGAAGAGCGAGGATGCCGGCTCTTCACGCTTTTGCGAAGCGATAAATGGTGCGCGTAATTTGGAGGGGTGATGATAAGATTGCTTGCACTGTTCAGCCTGCCATTTTTGTTGGCGGCAGCACCCGGTCCCGGTCCCGCGCCCGCTGATACCAACCAGATCAGCCCCGAACGGCCCAGCTTAATCGCGCCTCCTGCGGCAACGCCGATGACCGCAGCGAAGATGCAGTCCCTTCAGAGCGACACGGTTCAGCTGCAAGCTGAGGTGCTCAAGCCGCTCGAGGCTGGAGTATCGCCCGAGGCCTGCGCGGCTGCCCGCAAGCTTGCGGAAGCGAAGGGTCGCCTCGACCTTTACTTCATGGCCGGCAACCGCTGCGCGAGATGACTCTTAGGCGTCTGCGACACCAAATCGGGGGTGCAAAAATGAAAAGATTTGCTCAATTTCTTGCGACGGCTTTGGCATTCGCCTCTACTGCGGCACATGCATCGAACAATACCGACTGGGCTTATCTAACGAGTCCTTTCGGCACCTCTAACGGTGCTGTGTTGTTCTCGACAGCTGTGAGCACGACTGGCCGGCCAAGCTGCGGAGCCGGCCTTCCCAATCGTTGGGCTGTCGATGCCAGCACCGTGGCAGGCCGTTCCCAGCTCTCGCTTTTGATGATGGCCTATGCGCTGCACAAGCGCGTGTTTGTGGTGGGAACGCATGGCTGCAGCATCTGGGGCGACACCGAGACGGTTTGGTATTTCCATGTTGAAAACTGAAACACGTGCGCATCCAAATCGGGCGGAGGGATCATGAGCAAGGTAAGGATATTTCTGGCTGGAGCGCTGATGGCGGCGGCGGTACCAGCTGCCGCTTCGACCAACGATTACGGCTACATTAGCGAGCCTATGGGCATGGGTAATGGAGCGGTTCTGTTTTTCATGAGCAGTTCCCGGACGACCCCTGCATCATGCGGATCGAGCAATCCCACTCGCTGGGCGATCAACGCTACAACAACGACGGGGCAGTCGCAGCTGTCGGTTCTGATGACCGCCTACGCAATGCACAAGCGGATTTACGTCAACGGGCTGGGCACCTGCAGCGGGGCTATCTGGAGTGATACAGAGACCGTCGACTGGTTCGTGGTCGAGAATTGAGCGCGGCCGAGTTGTGGGGAAGGATTTCCGATGCGTCTGAAGATTTGGACTTTCGTGATCGCGGGCTTGGCGGCGGTCCCGGCCGCCGCTGCAGAAACGGTGACCTATAGCTATGATGCGCTGGGCCGCCTGGTGTCGACGTCATCGTCGGGGAGCGTGAACAACGGCGTCGCCGCAGCGAGCGCCTACGACGCTGCCGGTAACCGGACCAATTACACCGTGACCGGCTCGGGATTTGCGGGGGGCACCGTGACCCTGGCGCTAGCCGGAATGACCGTCGTACCCTTAGGGAATCCGGGGCAATGATCCGAGCCGGTGGTGAAGCTGATTTAGGATGTCTGAACGGCCTTATGATGAGGGCTTTCGTGAAATCCGCGAACGGCCGACATTTAGCGGGTAGGGCATTAGGTACTGACCACTGCGCGGGCGATCGATCCAAATTACCGCTAATTGGCTTCATAGCGCGGTGTGCTGCCGGGAGCGATCTCATGACAATCCGATTCTTGGTTGTATTGGTATTGTTCGTGGCCGCGCCACTGGCCGCGCAGGGCGTTAGCGATCCGATCCAGACAACAGACATCCCCCCTTCGGCGGCTCCGGCTGACTTAAAAGCAGCATCACCTTCGGCTGCGGTGCAACGCTGTGAAATTAAGTTGATCGAGGTCGGTGCTGGCGCCAGCGATCTTTTCGCGCTGTGCGCGGAGAAAGCGTTGCGAATTGGACGGTCGTTAAGCTTCACGGCAAGCTACAACGCTGCTCTCGGCCGTTATCTGATTGTCAACCAGATCCGGAGCGGCGAGCAAGTATTTCTCGTCAAACCGGCTGAGCGTGATCAACCGATCACCTTCGATAATCTGACGTCGAGCTTGGCTGCTGCGGCGCTAGGCGCAAGGGCAATCCAGGCGAATACTATATCGGGCGTTGATAGCTCGAGCTTTTCCACAAGTGGAATAGTGAAAGTTGCGCGGATCACGGCGAAGCCGGGCCCAAGTGGCGGCGCCGATCGAGGATCTTCAGCAATCGGCGACGCGGCTGTCACGAAGGCTGATCTTGGCTTTGCAACGATGACACTGTCGGTGGCCGGTACCGGCATCAAGCTGGCGAAGGCTGACTAATCAGTTTTTGCCGATGACATGACGCATGAAGGGTGGGGAATTATGCGCGCAGCAAGTGGTGTCCGGAACGTCCGGCTAACCTTTTGGGCTCTGTTGGCGGCGATGTTCTTCGGTATCTTTTCGCCATCGGTAGCGTTGGCAGAGGACATTCCCCCTCCGCCCGAGATTCACGCCATCGATGATAACGGCGTCGATCAAGCTACTGGGCAATTCAACACCACTACGACCGATTTGTCGCTCGGTACCGGGCCCGGTCAGATGATCTATTCTCGTATTTGGTCAGGCGCTGGATGGCGCGATAATTTGATGGCGACCCTTAGCGGTGCTGCGTTTTCGGATGTCAGTGCCAGCATTTTTGGCGAGACCGAGCGGTTCACTTGGGACGGGTCGCAATATGTTTCATTTCGCCATTCGGGAGCGACTTTGAATCAGGTGTCTGGGACATCAAATTTTATTTACGTGACGCGAGACGGCACACAAGTTCTTTTTACTTTTGTTGCAGGATATTATGCGGCCGATTCGAATATCGGAGCAGCACAATATATTCTGATGCCGAACGGAGTGAAATGGACGTTCCACTATAAGACCGTGTCTTACTGTGTGGGTTATGGGTGCTATGTTTCTAACGCGTCCCGACTTCAATCCGTGACAAACAATTTTGGTTATCAGCTAAAAGTGGGATATAGTTTTAACAGCACTCCCACTGTTAACGGAACTATAAATAATTTAGCAAGTTGGGGAACTCCAGCCTCGATAACAGGAATCAATAATGGGACGGAATATTGCAACCCTGACGCGGATAGTTGCTCGTTAGCAAATAGTTGGCCCTCGGTCAGCTATGCGCAGACGTCGGGCGATTACTATACGGGTGTTTTCACCGCAGTTGACGCCGGTGGGCATGTGACGACCTACACACAGAGCGCTGGCGATATCGTGGGCATTCGCTTGCCAGGCTATGGATCCGACAATACCACCATAGCATACAGCGGCGGCAAGGTGCAGACAGTGACGCAAAACGGCATCACGTGGTACTACACATGGACCGATGATGATCCGCAGGCCGGGTATCGAACGATGCGGATGACGGGTCCGCTGGGGCATGCGACAACCGTCGTATCGTTCATGGGCAGCGGATTGCTGAATGGCATTTCCAAACAGATTTGGTCGAGCCCGCTGAACATATGGCGCAATACCTCCTATACATATGATGGTTACGGCCGGACGACGGCGGTTTACCGGCATGAGGGCGACTACACGCAATATATCTACGACGCCCGCGGCAATGTGACGAACACGCGAGAGTGGAACAAGGCGCGTGCCGCCTACATCGAGACATCGGCGAGCTATCCGTCGAGCTGCAGCAATCCCAAGACTTGCAACCAGCCGGATTATGTGACGGGTCCGCGCGGGCAGGTGACGAGCTTTACTTATGATCCGACGCATGGTGGCCTGAGCTCGACGACCTATCCGTCGGGATCGGGCGGCGTTCGGGTAGTCAATCAAAGCTATTATGGGGCCCAAGCTTGGGCAAAGTTCACCTCGAGCAGCGTGACGCTTAGCCCCGACGTCGTATATTTGCCGTTGGTGACCACGAGCTGCCTGACGGGCGCGTCATGCGCAAGCGGCAGCGCCGATGAGGTCCGCACTACGGTCGGATATTTCGGCGGACCGTCGGCAACTAACCTTAATGTTGAATCGGTGACGACTGGCTCAAGCGCCGCTGCGATAGCGACGAGCTATTTCAGCTATGATGCAGTCGGAAACAAGTTGAGGACGACCGATCCGCTCGCCAATGTCTCCTATGCTTTTTACGATGCCGATCGCCGGGTAACCGGTACGATTAGCCCCGATCCTGACGGCGGTGGCGCTCTCAAGCGGCGCGCGACGCGGGTATCCTATGACGCTTTTGAGCGGCCGTGGATGAGCGAACAGGGCACGGTCACGGGAACGAGCGATCTGTCGACCTTTTCGACGCTGGCGAAGGTTACGCAGGAATTCGACGACTATGGCCGGCCAACCTTCAAGTCGTTCTTCGGGACTGGCGCACGTTATCTGGTTACGCAGACGGTCTATGAGGGCGCGGGACGTGTTCAATGCGAGATTCAGCGGATGAACCCGGCCGAGTTCGATACGCTGCCGCTGGGCTGCGTGCGTGATACCGATGGCCCCAATGGTCCCGACCGGATCACCCAATATGAGTATAATCCGGGCGACGAGGTTTATGAGGTCAAGAATGCGGTCGGTACCTCTCTCGAGCAAGTCACGCAGGAGATCCGCTACACTGGCAACGGCAAGATCGATTTTGTCGAGGACGCCAGGCTCAACCGGACCTGTTACAGCTATGACGGTTATGATCGGCCCCTGAGGACAACCTATCCTCACCCGACGAACACACACAGCTGTTCAGGCAGCGATTATCTGGAGGTCACCCTGTATGATGAGGACAGCAACATAAAATCTCTTCGTCTGAGAGACGGTTTGACGATCAGCTATGCCTATGACGCGCTCAACCAGCTGACGACCAAGACGCT
>Ga0207658_10001221_pt1 | contig 20333 bp, 22 predicted proteins | sample KBSS33metaG_FD_184322 | JGI IMG/M metagenome (GOLD analysis project Ga0207658, IMG submission 184322) | Switchgrass rhizosphere microbial communities from Kellogg Biological Station, Michigan, USA - KBS S3-3 metaG (SPAdes) (version 2) | ecosystem: Host-associated > Plants > Roots > Rhizosphere...
GCCGGCGCCGTGGGCGCGCCCGGCGAGCTGTGGTTCAAGACCGCGAACCCGTTCGTCTACTTCAACGATCCCGAGCGCACGCAGGCGACGCGCTCGGCCGACGGCACGATGACCACCGTCGGCGATGTCGGCTTCCTCGACGACGACGGCTTCCTCTATCTCACCGACCGCTCGACCTTCATGATCATCTCGGGTGGCGTCAACATCTACCCGCAGGAGTGCGAGAACCTGCTGATCACGCACCCGCAGGTCGCCGACGCGGCGGTCTTCGGCGTGCCCAACGAAGACCTGGGCGAGGAGGTCAAGGCGGTCGTTCAACCGATGCCGGGTGTGGTCGCCGACAACACGTTCGCCCAGGCGCTGATCGCGTTCTGCCAGCAACACCTGGCGCACATGAAGTGCCCGCGCAGCGTGGACTTCACCGACGCGCTGCCGCGGCTGCCCACGGGCAAGCTCTACAAGCAGCCGCTGCGCGACCGGTACTGGCAAGGCCACGGCCGCAGCCGCATCGTCTGAGCGCGGCGCCGCTACCGGCGCGTTTCAGTCGAGCACCAGCTGGGTCTGCGTGACGACGGCGCAGAGCTTGCCGTCGGCATTGCGGATCGAGGTCTGCCACACCATCGTCGTGCGGCCGCGGTGCAGCGCCACGCAGTCGCCGGTGACAGTCGTGCCGACGCGCGCGCCGGCGATGAACTTGGTGCTCGAATCCGTCGTCGTCGTGCGCTTGCTGGTGGCGAGGTTCACGATCGTCCCGACCGCGCCGAGCGTGTCGGCGAACGCCATGCTGGCCCCGCCATGCAGGATGCCGCCGGCGGTGCACAGGTCGGGCCGGACCACCATCGTCGCGACCACGCGATCGGCCGCGAGCTCGGTGATCTGAACGCCCATCAGGCCGGGGAAGAGCGGGTCGAGCAACTTCTGAATTGCGATCAGGTCCATGAATTCTCCTTTGTCCCGCGTGCGGGCCATTTGACGAAGCCGGTGGCCAGGCCGGTGCCCAGCAGAATCACCACGCAGCCGAGCAGCATCGTCAGGCCGAGCTGCTCGCCCAGCAGCCACCAGCTCCACAGCACCGCGAACGCCGGCACGAGAAAGGTCACCGCGATCGCGTTGGCCGGCCCGACGTGGGCGATCAGCCGGAAGTACATCACGTAGGCCACGCCGGTGCACAGCACGGCCAGCAGCGCGACCGTGAGCCACGCGCGCGCCGATGGCGGTTGCGCCGGCCACCACAGCAAGGTGGGCACCGCCAGCACGAGCGCCGCCGCGACCTGGCTGCCGGCCGCCACCGCGAGCGGTGCGACGCCGCTCAGGTAGCGCTTCGTCAGGCTCGCCGACCCGCCGTACAGCAGCGTCGCCGCGACGCATGCGAGCGTTGCCCAGCCCGAGCCGCCCGGCTTGAAGCCGGCCGTGTCCCAGGCAAGCCAGAGCACGCCGGCAAAACCGATCGCGAGACCGAGCGCGCGCGTCGGCGTGAGCCGGTCCTTCAGCCACAGCCAGGCGATCAACGCGCCGAACAGCGGCGAGGCCGCGTTGAAGATCGCCGACAGCCCGGCCGTGATCGACAGCGCCGCGTAGCTGAAGCACAGGAACGGCAGCGCCGAGTTCGTGACCCCGACGACGAAGATTGCGCGCCAGTGGCGACGCAGCACGCCCACCTGCCCGCGCAGCCGCAGCAGCGGCATCAGGAACAGCGCCGCACCGGCGACGCGCACGCCCGCGAGCGCGACCGGCCCGAACTCGGCCGCACCCATGCGCATGAACAGGAACGAGCCGCCCCATAACGCCGCGAGCGCGAACAGCTCGGCGACATCGGCGTTCTTCACCTCGCGGCCCTTCGTCGCGAAACACTCATGCCGGCACCGGCGCGCTTTCGAGCGCGAGCAGCGCACGCTTGCGCTCGACGCCGCCGGCGTAGCCGGTCATCGAGCCGTCGCTGCCGACGACGCGGTGGCAGGGCACGACGACCGACAGCGGGTTGCGCCCGACTGCGCCGCCGACCGCGCGCACCGCGGCGGGCGCGCCGAGCGCGCGCGCGATCTCGCCGTAGCTGCGCGTGCGCCCACCGGGAATCGTGAGCAGCGCCCGCCACACAGCGCGCTGAAACCCTGTGCCGTGCAGATCCAGCGGCAGATCGAAGGCGTCGCGCTCGCCGGCGAAGTACGCATGCAACTGATCGGCGGCCTCGCGCAGCAGCGCGTCGTCGGGCCGGCGCACCGCGTCGAGCGGCCCGGGGTGATGCTTCTGTCCCTCGAACCACGCGCCCGCCAGGCCGCGCTCGGTGCGTGCCAGCAGCAGCTTGCCGAGCGGCGTGGCGATCGTGGTCTGCGCGGTGCAGGCCGCGCGGATCGAATCGGTGGTCGTGTTCATGGAGTCGTCTCTTTCTCTAGTGAGTTCCAAAGTCGCAGCACGGCATACGCGCGCCACGGTTGCCAGGCTTGCGCGTGCGCCTCGGCCTCGCGCTGGGTCGTCGTCGTGGCGCCGCGCCAGCGCGCAAGCGCCTTCAGCACCGCGACATCGTTCGGGGGAAATGCATCGGGCCAGCCGAGCGTGCGCATCGCGACGTAGTGCGCCGTCCAGGGGCCGATGCCGGGCAGGGCGCACAGGCGCTCGATCAGCGGCTCGGGCCGCGCGCCCGGCGCGAGCAGCGGCGCGATCTCGGGCCATGCAAGCGCGATCGCCTGGATCGCGCCGGCGCGGCTGCGGATGATGCCGAGCTCGGCGATGTGCTCGAGCCCGGTCACGGCGAGCGCAGCCGGCGCCGGGAACGTGCGGTTCACGTCGTCCCAAGGCGTGCGCAGCGGCGCGCCGAAGCGCTCGACGACGCGCCGCGCGACCGTGCGCGCCCCGGCCACCGTGACCTGCTGCCCGAGCACCGCGCGCACCGCGAGCTCGAACGCGTCGAGGCTGCCGGGCAGGCGCAACCCCGGCGCACCGGGCAGCGCGGCGAGCGCGGCGTCTATCGTCTGCGGCTCGGCGTCGAGGTCGAGCCAGCGCCGCACCGCCGCGACGACGCGCCCGCTCGCCGCGGCGAGCTCGGGCGCGAAGCGCAGCAGCACGACCGGCGCGGCGCTCGAGAACTCGGCCTCGACCCAGCCGGCGATCGGCGCAACTGTGCCGGCGCGCAAGGTGCGCCGCACGCGCAAGCCGTCGACGACCTCGACCTCGGGCACCGCGCGTTGTGACAGGAATCGCAGCAGCGCGGCCGCGTCGTACGGCGGCCGGTAGCCGAGCTTGACGGTGATCGCGGCCTGGTCGTCGAACACGTCGTCGTCAGCCTCGCCGCGCAACCGGCTCGGGCTCATCCGGTAGCTCTCGACGAACGCCGCGTTGAAGCGCCGCAGGCTGTTGAAGCCGCTCGCCAGCGCGACCTGCGCAACCGGCAGCCGCGTGTCGGTCAGCAACTGCTTGGCGAGCAGCAGGCGGCGCGTCTGCAGGTACTGCAGCGGTGTCACGCCGTGCTCGGCCTGGAAGATGCGGCGCAGGTGTCGATCGCTGACGCCGAGCCGCCCAGCGACGTCGACGAGGCTGGCCGCGTCGCCGTTCGCGGCCTGTGCGTCGAGCGCATCGGCGGCCTGGCGCGCGAGCGTGCGCGACGCGTCCATCACGGTCCATGCGTGCGGCGCGCCGGGCGCGATCTCGGGGCGGCACTTCATGCACGGGCGGAACGCTGCCGCCTCGGCCTGGGCCGGCGTCGCGAAGAAGCGGCAGTTGCGTTCGCGCGGCGTGCGCACGCGGCAGATCGGCCGGCAGTAGATACCGGTCGAGGTGACGCCGACGAACAGCCGGCCGTCGAAGCGCGCGTCGCGCGCCGTGATGACGCGGTACGCGGCGTGGCTGTCGAGCGAGATATGGGCGAGGTCCATGGCGTGATTATCGGCGCCGGGTGGCGCTTGACTCGCCGTTTCCGGACATGTGGCAGCGCGTGACCGGGAGAGCGCGGTGCGTGCCCATCGGTCGGGTTACATTGTTCCGATGCCCACTCTTGACTGCCAGCGATGAATGCAAGCGACCGCGTGATCGTTGCTCTGGACGTCGCCAGTGAAGCCGAGGCCATCGAGCTGGTCGAGCGGCTTGGCGCGGCCGCCTCGTCGTACAAGGTCGGCCTCCAGCTCCTCACGGCCGAAGGCCCTTCGATCGTTCGTTGGCTCGTCGGCCAACGAAAGAACGTCTTCCTCGATCTGAAGCTGCACGAGATTCCGAACTCGGTCGCCGGCGCTGTTGCGGCGGCCGGCGGCCTCGGCGTTTCGATGGTCACGGTGCATGCGTCTGCAGGCTCGGCCGTGCTGCGCTCCGCCGTCGAGGCGGCGCGACCTTTCGCTGGCCTTCGGGTGCTTGCGCTCACGGTCATCACGAGCATGACCGAGCAAGACCTTGCAGAAATCGGAGTCCATGGGCCGGTGTTGGGGCAAGTCGAGAGGCTCGCGGCACTTGCCGTATCGGCCGGTTGCCACGGCGTCGTCGCCTCACCGCAAGAGGCCGAACGGCTGCGTCGGATGTTGCCCGCCGCGATGCTCATCGTCACACCGGGTACGCAACTGGCCGGCGAAGCAAACAGCGATCAGGCGCGCACGACCACACCCGCGCAGGCGATTCTGGCAGGGGCCACGCATCTCGTCGTCGGCCGGTCCATCACACGCGCCACGGACCCGATCGCGGCGTTCGCCTCCATCTGCAGCGAAGTTGCCGAGCATCGCGAGTGATGACGCCAGCGGAGGAAGGGCCGATGCGCATCGTGGCCTGGAATTGCTGTCGGGGACCGATCGCCAGGAAGATCGCGGCGCTGGAGACGCTTGCACCCGATGTGGCCGTGCTCAGCGAGGCGCTCGCGCCCGCCGAGGAGTCGGATCAACTTCTGTGGTTCCCCTCGAACGCCTCGCGTCTGGGCATTCAGGTCCGGACCTTCGGGCGCCACAGGCTGGAGCGCCTGCCCGCCGCCGATCTGCCGAATTGCGTGGTCCCGATATACGTCAGCAGCCCTGTTGCCGGATTCAATCTCCTGGCGGTCTGGACCTGGCCCGCACCCAGCTACACGAAGGCGTTTCTGAACGGGTTGTCGGCCTACGCCGAGCTGCTTCGCCGTGGCCCGACGGTGGTGGCAGGAGACTTCAACGGGAGCCCGGCCTTCGACAAGCCGACGCAAAGGAACAAGTGGTGGACGAACGGCTTTTCGCAGTTGCACGAGGCCGGGCTCGTCAGCGCCTATCATGAATGCCATGGGGTTGCGTTCGGCGCCGAGCCTCACGCGACGCACCACTTTCTGAGAAGACCCGAGCGCCCGTTTCACATCGACTTCTGTTTCGTTCCCCGGCCCTGGGCCGAGAAGCGTCTGGAGGTTCATGTCCCCACCGACCCCGAATGGAGACGGCTCAGCGATCATTTCCCCCTCGTCGTCGACACCGAGGCCTGACCCTTCCGCACCACCACACCATGAGCGCAATCGAAATCAACGCGGGCCAGCTCGGCATCCGCTACCTCATCGATGGATCACAGACCGCGAGCCTGGGCATGTTCGAACTCACGGTGCCACCGGGCTCGAACGTCCCGCCGCCGCACAGCCATTCGAACAACGAAGAGATCGTCTACGTCCTGGAAGGGACGCTTCGCTATGCCGTCGGCGCCGAATCGCGCGACCTCGGACCCGGGCAGAGCATGCAGACGCCACGGGGCACGGTTCACGCGTTCTCGAACCCGTTCGGCAGCGTGGCCCGCGCGCTGATCGTGCTGTCCCCGGACATCGGAGCCCAGTATTTCAAGGATGTCGCGGCCGTCGTCAACGCGGGCGGCCCGCCGGACAAGGCCGCGCTGGTGGCGGTCATGAGCCGCTACGGACTGGTGCCGGCCGCCCCGAAGTGACGACCCCGACCCGTGGTCGAACGGTCGAGCGCGCCTGCGCGTCATCCGGGTCACCCGCCGGGAAACTTCCCATGCCGCCCTGCGCCGTCGCTGAAGCGCTGCGCACCGGCGACCGACTCGCCCGACTGCAGCGTCTGCAGCCCCAGCGCGAACTCGTGGGCGAGCGCGTCGCGCAGCGGCGCTCCGTGCTGGGCCATCACGCTCGCGCGGTCGTGGCGCAGGCACTGCTGCGGGAACGCGGCGATCTGCTGCGCCAGTTCACGCGCCGCTGACAGCGCCGCGCCGGTCTCGACGACGCGGTTCGCCAGGCCCAGCGCGAGCGCCTCGTCGGCCGCGACTGCGCGGCCGGTCAGGATCAGGTCGAGCGCGCGGCTCTCGCCGATCAGACGCGGCAGGCGCACCGTGCCGCCGTCGATCAGCGGCACGCCGAAGCGCCGGCAGAACACGCCGAACACGGCCGTGCTGCTCGCCACGCGCAGATCGCACCACAGCGCCAGCTCGAGTCCCCCGGCGACGGCGTGGCCCTCGACCGCGGCGATCACCGGCTTGCCCAGCTGCAGCCGCGTCGGGCCCATCGGGCCGTCGCTGCGCAGGTCGGGGTCGAGCGGGTTGCCGCCGTGGCCGCTGGCCACCGCTTTCAGGTCGGCACCGGCACAGAACTGGCCGCCCGCGCCGTTCAGCACCGCGACGCAGGCTTCATCGTCGGCGTCGAACTCGCGGAAGGCGCGCGCCAGTGCGTGCGCGGTCGGGCCGTCGACCGCGTTGCGAACCGCGGGGCGGTTCAGCGTCACGGTCCAGACCGGGCCGTCGCGTTCGATGAGCACCGTGTCCAGGTGAGTCACCTCGGGTGCAGCACCAGCGCGACCGTCTGCGCCGCGAGTTCGTCGAGGTCGACGCGCGTGGCCGCGCGCGGCTTCGCGCGGTACCAGGTGGCCGAGAAGTTGATCGCGCCCAGGATCATCAGCCGCGCCAGCCGCGGGTCGGCGCGCAGCAGGCCCTGCGCATGGAGTTCGTCGAGCGTGCGCTGCCAGATCGCGTCGTAGCGGTCCTTCAGTTCGATGATGCGGCGCTTGTACTGCGCCGGCAGCGAGCGCCAGTCGTACAGCATCACCGGGATGAAGTCGCTGCCGGTATCGTGCAGGATACCGTACTGCGTGCGCACCAGCCGCGCGAAGCGCTCGGCGGCCGGCAGCGTCGCGTCGGCCAGCACCTGCTGGGTGCGTTCCAGGCCCAGGCGCAGGCCTTCTTCCATCACCGCCATCAGCAGCTCGTGCTTGTTCGCGAAGTGATAGAACGGGCTGCCCGAGCGCATGCCCACGGCGTGCGCGATGTCGCGGATCGTCGTGCCGTCGAAGCCCTTCTCGCGGAACAGCCGCGCGGCGACGCGCACCAGATCGGCACGCCGGTTGTCGGGCGCCTCGGGCGACGCGCGCTTCGCGCCGGCGGGGGGGCGGGGTCTGGCCGACATGGAGCCCTTATTCATGTGCGGTTTCGGGTTTGTACGCTGCCGGGCGACCACGCAGTTCGCTACAAAGCAACTGCTTGCTTGGCAAGCGGACCCTATTAGATCAAGAAATCGCCAGCCGCGCCGAACCCTGACCCACAGGATCTCGCCGACGGCCGGCGGGAGGCGCGTCATTGCAGGCTCTTCAGATCGTCATCAGCGGCATCGCGCAGGGCTGCATCTACGGCCTGATCGCGCTCGGCGTGGTGCTGATCTACAAGGCCACCGAGACCGTGAGCTTCGCGCAGGGCGAACTGATGATGCTGGGCGCGTTCATCGGTCTGATCGTGATGAGCTCGCTCGGCTTCCCGTTCTGGCTTGCGTTCGTGGGCGCGGTAGCGGCGATGGGCGCCTTCGGCATCGTGCTCGAGCGGCTCGTGATCCGGCCGATCCTGGGCCAGCCGGCGTTCTCGATCGTGATGCTGACGATCGGCATCGGCTATGTTGCGCGCGGCGCGATCACGATGGTGCCGGGCCTGGGCACCGAGACCCACACGCTGCCGGTGCCGTACAAGGACGCGATCTGGAAGCTCGGCACGCTGGTGCTGAACGTCGAGCAGATGGTGATCATCGCCGCGACGCTGGTGCTCAGCAGCGTGCTGTACGTGGTGTTCCGCTACAGCAAGGTCGGCGTGGCGATGCAGGCGGCCTCGCAGAACCAGATCGCCGCGTACTACATGGGCATCCCGGTGAAGCGCCTGAACGGGCTGGTCTGGGGGCTGGCTGCGGCAGTGGCGGCGATCGCCGGGCTGCTGCTCGCGCCGATCACCTTCGTGCACGCGAACATGGGCTTCATTGGCCTGAAGGCAATGCCCGCGGCGGTGGTCGGCGGCTTCGGCAGCCTGCCGGGGGCATTGGTCGGCGGGTTGGTGATTGGCGTGGTCGAGGCGCTCGCCGGCTTCTACCTGCCGGAGGGCTTCAAGGACGTCGCCGCCTACGTCGTCGTGCTGATCATGCTGGTCGTGCGGCCCAGCGGCCTGTTCGGCGAGAAGTTGCGCAAGAAGGTCTGAGGAATCCGGCATGCGCTTCCTCTTCAAGACCGACTACGCGCAGGACATCCACCTGGCCAAGCATGGCGGTCAGGTGTTCTGGTACGCGCTGCTGCTGCTGGCGCTGCTCGCGGCGCCGTGGCTGTTCACAGAGTACTGGCTCGCGCAGCTGACCTTCGTGCTGATCTACTCGGTTGTCGGCCTCGGGCTGATGCTGCTGTCAGGCTTCACGGGCCTGTTCTCGCTCGGCCACGCGGCCTTCCTCGGCGTCGGTGCGTACACGCAGGCGGTGCTGACGAACGCCGGCGTGCCGGCGCCGCTGGCGCTCGTTGCGGCCGGCGCGCTCTCGGCCGTGGTCGGCACGGTGGTCGGGCTGCCGGCGCTGCGCGTCAAGGGCATCTACCTCGCGATTGCCACACTCGCGTTCGGCTTCATCGTCGAGGAGGTGTTCGCGCGCTGGGAAAGCGTGACCGGCGGCAACGCCGGCATCCACATCAAGGCGCCCGACGTGTTCGGCTTCAAGCTCGACACCGACACCTCGTTCTACTTCGCCTGCCTCGTCGTCACGGTGCTCGCGACGCTGGCTGTGATGAACCTGCTGCGCTCGCCGACCGGGCGCGCGTTCGTCGCGATCCGCGACTCCGAGGTCTCGGCGCAGAGCATGGGCATCCACCTCGCGCGCTACAAGACGCTGTCGTTCGCGATCTCGGCGGCGCTGGCCGGTTTCGGCGGCGCGTTGTACGCGCACAAGCTGCGGTTCATCTCGCCGGACCAGTTCGACATCCTGCAGTCGGTCGACTTGGTGCTGATGATCGTGATCGGCGGCGTCGGCTCGATCCACGGCGCGTTCCTCGGCGCGATCTTCCTGATCACGATGCCACAGCTGATCGGCCTGGCCAAGGACTGGCTGCCCGCGACGATCGGCCAGGCGCCCGGGTTGCAGGGCCTGGTCTACGGCGCGGTGCTGATCGCCTTCGTGCTGTTCGAACCGATGGGCTTGTACGGGCGCTGGCTGAAGCTGCGCACCTACCTGCAGATCTTCCCCTTCTACCGCAAGGGCATGTTCGCGCGGCAGAAGAGCTACCTGAAATCGGACCGCTTGAAATGAGCGCCGCCGCCTCCCTCGACGTCCTGCTCGCCGCCCAGAACCTGAGCGTGCGCTTCGGCGGCGTGCTCGCGGTCGACAACGTGAGCTTCGAGGTGCGTCGAGGCGAGGTGTTCACGCTGATCGGACCGAACGGCGCCGGCAAGACGACGGTGTTCAACCTGATCTCGCGCCTGTACACGCCGACGACGGGGTCGATCGCGTTCGAGGGCGAGCCGCTCGCGCGCCACGCGCCACACGAGATCGCGGCGCTCGGCATCGCGCGCACCTTCCAGAACATCGAGCTGTTCGAGAACGCGAGCGTGCTGCAGAACCTGCTGATCGGCCGCCACACGCGGCGCCAGACGAGCGTGTGGAGCGAGCTGCTGTTCACGCCGAATACACGTCGGGCCGAGATCGCGGCGCGCGAGAAGGTCGAGCAGGTGATCGAGCTGCTCGACCTGCAGCACCACCGCGAGTCGCTGGTGGCCGGGCTGCCGTACGGCGTGCGCAAGGTCGTCGAGCTGGCGCGCGCGCTGTGCACCGAGCCGAAGCTGCTGCTGCTGGACGAACCGTCGTCGGGCCTGAACGTCGAAGAGACCGACGACATGGCGTTCTGGATCGACGACATCCGCGCCGAGCTCGGCATCACGGTGCTGATGGTCGAGCACGACATGGCGCTGGTCGCGAAGGTCTCGGACCGCGTGCTGGCGATGAACCAAGGCGAGGTGCTGGCGCTGGGCACGCCGGCCGAGGTGCAGTGCCACCCCGGCGTGATCGAGGCCTACCTCGGGTCGACGGACGATGCGGCGAGCCTGCGGCGGATGGTGACATCGTGAGCCGCTGCGCCGGGCCGCCCCAAGCAAGGCTCATCCCCTCGGGGGATCGGCCGACGTTTCCGTCGGCCGAGGGGCTGTCATGAGCGACGCCTCGACCATCCTGCAACTGCTCAACGTCGAGAGCGCATACGGTCCGATCCGCGCGATCCGCGGGGTCAGCCTGCACGTGGAGCGCGGCCAGATCGCGACCGTGCTGGGCTCGAACGGCGCGGGCAAGTCGACGATCCTGAAGACCATCTCCGGCATCATCGACCCGCGCAAGGGCTCGATCGCGTTCAAGGGCGAGGACATCACCGCGCGCGACCCGGCGCTGATCGTGCAGCGCGGCCTGAGCCATGTGCCCGAGGGGCGCGAGGTGTTTCCGCTGCTGTCGATCCACGCCAACCTGATGATGGGCGCGTACACGCGGCGCGACCGCGATGGCGTCGCGCGCGACCTCGAGACCGTCTACGGCTACTTTCCGATCCTGCGCGAGCGTGCAGCGCAGGACGCGGGCCTGCTTTCCGGTGGCCAGCAGCAGATGCTCGCGATCTCGCGCGCGCTGATGGCCGCGCCCGACCTGATGCTGCTCGACGAGCCGAGCCTCGGCCTGTCGCCGCGGCTCACGCGCGAGATCTTCGAGATCGTGATCCGCATCAACCGCGAGCGCGGCACGACCATCCTGCTGGTCGAGCAGAACGCCAACATGGCGCTGAACGTCGCCGACTTCGGCTACGTGCTCGAGAACGGCCGCATCGTGATGGAAGACACCTGCGACAAGCTGCGCGAGAAGGACGACATCAAGGAGTTCTATCTCGGCATGAAGGAAACCGGCGTGCGCGGCGAGCGGCGCTGGAAGAAGAAGAAAACATGGCGATGAACCACGCGACCTTGCTTGAGCGCGCGAGCCCGGCGCCGGGCCGCCCCAAGGCGGGCGAGATCCCCTCGGGGGATCGCTTGCGGTACTTCGCGAGCGAGGGGTCGTCGTGAGCAACCTCTGGGATCTGAGCCATCTGCGGCCGCGCGACGAGATCGTCGTCGCCGGCGAGACGCTGCCCGCGATCTTCTGGAACGCCGCGGCGCTGCGTGCTGGCACCGTGTTCATGCGCCAGAAGGAACTCGGCCTCTGGCGCGAGTGGACCTGGGTCCAGACCGCGCTGGCCGTGCGCGAGATCGGCCACGGCCTGCTCGCGCTCGGCCTGAACGCGGGCGATTGCGCCTCGATCGCGTCGAATACCGTGATCGAATGGGTGCTCACCGATCTGGCGGTGCTGAGCTGCGGCGGCGTCTCGAACGGCATCTACCCGACCGATGCCGCGGCCCAGGTGCACTACCTGTGCGAGGACTCGCGCACGCGAATCCTGTTCGTCGAGGACGAAGAGCAGCTCGACAAGGCGCTCGCGGTACGCGCGCAACTGCCGCTGCTGCGCAAGATCGTCGTGTTCGACCCGAAGGGCCTGCGCGACTTCGCCGACGTCGACGTGATCGACCTGGCCAGGCTGCGCGAACTCGGCCGCCAGCATGCGCACGCGCATCCCGACGCTGTCGACGCGCGCGTGGCGGCGTGCCGGCCCGAAGACCTGGCGATCCTGGTCTACACCTCGGGCACGACCGGCAAGCCCAAGGGCGCGATGCATTCGCACCGCGGCCTGGTCTACGCGGTGCGCGGCAACAACCGCATCGTCGCGCAGGACGAAAGCGACGAGCGGATGTGCTTCCTGCCGCTGTGCCACATTGCCGAACGCCTGGGCGGCGAGTACGCGGCGATCTACACCGGCGCGAAGCTGAACTTCGTCGAGAACCCCGAGACCGTGCCCGAGAACGTGCGCGAGATCGCGCCGACCGTGTTCACCGCGGTGCCGCGCATCTGGGAGAAGTTCTACTCCGGTGTGACGATCGCGCTGCGCGAATCGGGCCGCGTGCAGCAGCTCGCGTACGCCTGGGGCATCGGCGTCGGCGCGCGCATCGCCGACCGCGTGCTCGCACGCGAGCCGGTCGGCACGGGGCTGAAACTGCAGTTCACGCTGGCGCGCTGGCTGGTGCTGAACAACGTGCGCAAGATGATCGGCATCCACCGCGCGCGCTTCTGCGTGACTGGCGCGGCGCCGATCTCGCCCGACCTCGTGAAGTGGTACCTCGCGTTAGGCGTGCCGATGCTCGAGGTCTGGGGCATGACCGAGACCTGCGGCGCGGCGACCTACACGCCCGCCGACCGCATCAAGCCGGGCTGGATCGGCCCCGCCTGCCCGTTCAACGAGGTCAAGCTGGACCCCGTCACCGGTGAACTGATGGTGCGTGGCACCAACGTCTTCATGGGCTACCTGAACCTGCCCGAGAAGACCGCCGAGACGATCGACGCCGACGGCTGGCTGCACACGGGCGACGTGGGTCTCGTGGATGCCGAAGGGTGCTTCCGCATCACCGACCGGATGAAGGACATCATCATCACCGCCGGCGGCAAGAACATCACGCCCAGCGAGCTTGAGAACGACCTGAAGTTCTCACCCTACATCACCGACGCAGTGGTCGTGGGCGACAAGCGGCCCTACCTGACGGTGATCGTGATGATCGACCAGGAGAACGTCGAGAAGTTCGCCCAGGACCGCGACATCCCGTTCAGCAACTACGGCAGCCTGACGCGCGCGCCGCAGGTGCAGGAACTGATCCAGGGCGAGATCGACCGCGTGAACAGGAAGTTCGCGCGGGTCGAGCAGATCAAGAAGTTCTGGCTGCTCGAGACACAGCTCAGCGCCGAGGACGACGAGCTCACGCCGACCATGAAGCTCAAGCGCAAGCTGGTCGAGAAGAAGTACGCCGGGCACATCGAGGCGATGTACGGCTGATACCGGTCACCACCCACCACAGGAGAATCATCGATGAAACTCACCCTCAGCTTCCTGGCCGCCGCGCTCGCGCTGGCCGCCGGGCCGTCGGCGGCCCAGTCGAGCGCGCCGCCACAGGGCGTCAGCAAGAACGAGATCCTCATCGGCTCGATCCAGGACCTGTCGGGCCCGATCGCGGGCTTCGGCAAGCAGGTGCGTGCGGGCATGCTGCTGCGCGTAGACGAGATCAATGAACAGGGCGGCATCAACGGGCGCAAGCTCAAGTTGCTGGTCGAGGACTCGGCCTATGACCCGAAAAAGGCGTTCCTGGCAGCGCAGAAGCTCGTCAACCAGGACAAGATCTTCATCATGGCCGGCCACATCGGCACGGCGCAGAACAACGCCGCGATGCCGGTGCAGTTCGAGAAGAACGTGATCAACTTCTTCCCGGTCACGGCGGCGCGCGAGATGTACGAGCCCTTCAACCGGCTCAAGTACGCGTTCGCGTCGACCTACTACGAGCAGATGCGCGCCGCGGTGCCGAAGCTCGTGAAGGAGAAGGGCGCGAAGAAGGTCTGCACGATGTACCAGGACGACGAGTTCGGCCTCGAGGTGCTGCGCGGTGCCGAGGCCGGTCTGAAGAGCATGAGCATGGAGTTCGTCGAGAAGACCAGCTACAAGCGCGGCGCGACCGACTTCTCGTCGCAGGTGGCGCGCATGAAGGCCGGGGCCTGCGACTTCGTCGTGCTCGGCAGCATCATCCGCGAGACCATCGGCGCGATCGCCGAGAGCCGCAAGACCGGCTTCGCACCGACCTTTCTGGGCTCGAGCGCGGCCTACACCGATCTGATCCACAAGCTCGGCGGCAAGGCGATGGACGGTCTGTACGCGACGATGACGTCGCAGAACCCGTACCTGGACGACGCGTCCAAGCAGGTGAGCTTCTGGGCCAACAAGTACAAGACCAAGTTCAGTGAAGACCCGACCGTGTTCTCGGTCTATGGCTACAACATCATCGACGCGTTCGCGGCGGCCGCCACCAAGGCCGGGCCCAGCCTGAGCACCGACAGCTTCATCAAGGCGATGGACTCGATGAGCTTCGCGACCGACATGTTCGGCGGGCCGCCGCTGACCTTCACGCCGACCAAGCACCTGGGCAGCGATCTGTCGCGCCTGTCGCAGTTGCAGGAGGGGCGCTGGAAGGTCGTCTCGACGTACTTCCAGTCGCCGTGACGGCCCGGCGTCGCGCCTAGAAAACGCCCAGCGCGAGGCCGCTCGCCAGCGCCGCGCCGAGTTCCTCGCAGCGTTGCAGGTCCGGCGCGTCGATCCGCTTCGGCCGCAGGATCGCCTCCGGCGTCTGCGCGTGGGTGCAGACGATCAGCGCCGGCGCGACGGCCTTCAGGCGCCAGCCCGTTGCGATGCGCTCGATCTGGCGCACCGCATTGCTGCCGTCGCTGCCGGCGCAGACCAGGCTCGCGTACGGACGGCCTTCGACGCGGTCGAGCACGCCGTAGTAGCAGCGATCGAAGAAGTCCTTCATCAGCCCCGACATCGCGGCCAGGTTCTCGGGTGTGGCGAACACGTAGCCGTCGGCCTCCAACATGTCGGCGGCCTCGGCCTGCGGCGCGGGCAACAGGCGGACCTGAACGGCGGCTTCGGCAGCGGCGCCGGCGGCCGCGGCCCGCGCCATCTGCAGCGTGCCGCCGGTCATCGTGTGATAAACGATCAGCAGCGTCTTCACTCGAGCGTGAAGCCGACCTTCAGCGACACCTGCCAGTGCGCGACCTTGCCGTCCTTCACGTGGCCGCGGGTCTCGGTCACTTCGAACCACTGGATGTTGCGCAGGGTTTCGTGCGCCTTCGCGATCGCGCCGCCGACCGCGTCCTCGATGCTCACGGTGGAGGAGCCGGTCAGCTCCAGCAGCTTGTAGACATGGTTGCTCATGGTGGTCTCCGGTGGCAGCGTGGCGCTGGGAGCCGCCAGCTTAGGCGCTTCGTCGATGTTCGACAACCGCGCGTGTCGCGGCTCACGAGACCATGTAGGCGGCCGCACCGGTGGCGAGCAGTTTGTCCTGCGGGCCGAAGAACTCCATGCGTGTCGAGGCCACGCGCGAGCCGAGCCGCAGCACCTGTGCGCGCAGCTCGAAGCGCTCGCCGGTCGCGGGGCGCAGATAGTCGATGCGCAGGTCGATCGTGCCGAGCTTGGCGAAGCGCTGCAGACGCTGTGCCGGCGTCTCGTCCATGTGGCGCGCGCCGATCGCGGCCATTGCGGCCAGGCCGCCCATCGCATCGAGGCTGGCGCTGATCACGCCGCCGTGCAGTCGCTCGTGAAGGTAGTGGCCTATCAGCGCGGGCTGCATCGCGAGGTGGCCGCTGACGAGCGTGCCGCTCAGCTCGTCGATCTGCAGGCCCAGCAGCTGGTTGAACGGGATGTCGCGCTCGAAGATGCGCTTCAGTCCGGCGACGAAGTCGGGCTCGAACGGTGGTGGCTCTTGGCTTGGGGCGCGCGTCATGGCGAAGCGGACCTCAGATGCCGAGCTGCCGCGCCGCCAGCTCCTTCATGATCTCTTCGGCACCGCCGCCGATCATCATGACCTTGACTTCGCGGTAGATGCGCTCGCACTTGGTGCCGCGCATGAAGCCCATGCCGCCGAGGATCTGCACTGCGGCGTCGGCGCACCATTGCATCGTCTGCGTCGCGTGGTTCTTCAGCAGGCAGAGTTCGGCGATCCACTCGGCACCCGTGTCGGCCGCTTCCTGGCGCGCCACCATCGCGTGCAGCCAGGCCCGGGTGCTCGCCAGGCGCATGCGCATGTCCATCAGCCTGTGTCGCGTGACCTGGTGCTCGACGAGCGCCACGCCGAAGGTCTGGCGCTGGCGTGCCCAGTCGAGCGCCTCGTCGAAGCAGACCTGCGCGAAGGTCAGCGCGATCGCCGCCATCAGCAGCCGTTCGCCATTGAAGTTGTGCATGATCATCGGAAAGCCGGCGTTCTCGTCGCCGATCAGGTGATCGACCGGTACGCGGCAGTTCTCGAAGTGCAGCTGCGCGGTGTCGCTGCACCACCAGCCCATCTTCGCCAGTGGCGTGCGCGTCAGCCCCGGCGTGTCGCCTGGCACCACGAGCAGCGAGAGGCCGGCCGCGCCCTTGCCGCCGGTGCGCACGGCGAGCGTGATCCAGTCGGCGCGCATGCCCGAGGTGATGAAGGTCTTGTCGCCGTCGACGACCCAGTGCGCGCCGTCGCGCCGCGCGCTGCAGCGCAGCCGTGCGACATCGGAGCCGCCCGAGGGCTCGGTGATCGCGAGCGCGGCGATCTTCGTGCCGGCGAGCACGTCGGGGATCACGCGCTGCTTCAGCGCCTCGCTGGCGTGCGCGACGATCGGCGGCAGGCCGATGTTGTGCGAGAACAGGCTCGCCATCAGCCCGCCGCTGCCGGCGCGTGCGATCTCTTCGGTGGCGATCAGGCGGAACCAGCCGTCGGCCGGCGTACCGCCGTATTCCTCGGGGTAGCCCAGGCCGAGCAGCCCGATCTGCGCGGCGCGCCGGTACAGCTCTCGCGGGAAGGTCTCGGCTTCGTCCCAGGCGTTGACGTGCGGCGCGATCTCGGCGGCGACGAACGCGCGCACGCTGTCGCGGAACAGCTCGTGCTCAGCCGACAGCGTCATGCCGCGATCTCGATCAGGACCTGCCGTGCCGCGACCTGGTCGTCGACGCGCGTGTGCACCGCGCTGACGGTGCCGGCGAACGGCGCGTGGATCTGGTGCTCCATCTTCATCGCCTCCATCACCAGCAGCAGGCTGCCGGCCTGCACGCTCGCGCCGAGCTGCGCGTGCAGCTGGGTTACGCGGCCGTGCATCGGGGCGCGCAGCGCGCCGGCCGCGAGCGAGCGCGTCGCCTGTGCGCCGACCAGGCGCAGGTCGCGCAGCGCGGCCTGCGCGCCTTCGCACTGCCACCACGACGCATCGCCGTCGTGGGCGGCACGCGCGCTGACCGGTCGGCCGTCGATGCCCGCGTGCACGATCGAGCGGCTCTCGCGCGTCAGGTCGGTGATGGTGTGGGCGAGTTCGCCGCAGGTCGCGACCAGCGCGCGCGGCGTGCCGCCCAGCTGCCAGGTCTCGAAGCGGCCATCGACTTCGATCGGCGACGCCGTCTCGATGCGGCCGGACGCGGCCCAGCCCGCCCAGAGCGGTGACAACGCGGCCTGCGGCAGCACCGCCTGACTCCCCGCGGCCAGCGCGCGCAACCAGCTCGGCGCCTGGCATGCGCGCGCGGCGTCGTCGGCGAAGTGCTGGCCGAGGAACGCGGTGCTGACGGCGTCGCCGGCAAACGCCGGATGGCGCAGCACGCGCGCGAGGAACGCGCGGTTCGTCGCCAGCCCCAGGCATGCGGTGCGATCGAGCGCGTCGGCCAGGCGCTGGATCGCGGTGTCGCGCGTCGGCGCGTGCGCGATCAGCTTGGCCAGCATCGAGTCGTAGAACGGGCTGACCTCGCAACCGCTCGCGAGCGCGTGGTCGCAGCGCACACCGCGCGGCGGCTGCCAGTGCCGAAGCGTGCCCGACTGCGGCAAGTAGCCGCGGCCCGGGTCCTCGGCGCACAGGCGCGCTTCGATCGCGTGTCCACCGCGTTCGTAGCGTGCGAGGGCCTCGTCTTGCGCCATCGGCAACGGCTCGCCTGCGGCGACGCGCAGTTGCCACTCGACCAGGTCGACGCCGACCAGCAGTTCCGTCACCGGGTGTTCGACCTGCAGCCGCGTGTTCATCTCCATGAACCAGAAATCGCCCGCGGCATCGAGCAGGAACTCGACCGTGCCCGCACCGACATACCCGACCTCGCGCGCGACCGCGACCGCGACCTCGCCCATGTGCCGGCGCAGCGCCGGCGTGACGGCGGGCGAGGGCGCTTCCTCGATGACCTTCTGGTGGCGGCGCTGCACCGAGCAGTCGCGCTCGCCGAGGTGGATCACCGCGCCCTGCGTGTCGGCGAACACCTGGATCTCGACATGGCGGGGCGCAAGCAGCGCGCGCTCGAGCAGCAGTCGCGGGTCGCCGAACGCGGAACTCGCCTCGGATGCGGCCGAGGCGAGCGCGGCGTCGAGCTCGCCGAGCTCGCGCACCAGCCGCATGCCACGGCCGCCGCCGCCGGCGCTGGCCTTGATCATCAACGGCAAGCCCAGGCGCAGCGCGGCGGCGCGCAGCGCGCCGGGCCGTTGATCGTCGCCGTCGTCGTGGCCAGGCAGCACCGGCACGCCGGCCGCCGCCATGCGGCGGCGCGCGCGCGCCTTGTCGGCCATCGCATGCATCGCTTCGGCCGGCGGGCCGACCCAGACCAGCCCGGCGGCCACAACCGCCTGCGCGAACGCGGCGTTCTCGGACAGGAAGCCATAGCCCGGATGCACGGCCTGCGTGCCCGCGGCATGCGCCGCGGCGAGCAGCTTGTCGATGCGCAGGTACGAATCGGCCGGCCGCTCGCCGCCGATCGCGACGACCTGATCGCAGGCCAGCGTGTGCGGCGCATCTCGGTCGGCGTCGGATGCGACGCCGATCGTGCGCAGCCCGATAGAGCGCGCACTGCGCGCGATTCGCGTGACGACCTCGCCGCGGTTGGCGATCAGCAGCGAGTCGAAGTGCGTCATGCGGCCGGTCCTCCGGGCGATGCAGTCCAGGCGGCCGCGCGTTTCGCGGCGCGCGCCGCGAGGCCTTCGCTCGCCGTGCCGCTGCGCAGGGCCGCAGCGAACGCGCGCGCGGCGAAGTCCAGCGTGTCAACGCGCGGCCCCGCGTGGCGCAGGATCGCCTTCGCGGCGCGCAGCGCCGCCGGCTCGGCGCGGCCGAGTTCGGTGAGCAGCTCGTGCAGACGCGCGTCCAGCGCGTCGGCGGCGAGCACCTCGTCGGCCAGCCCGCACGCGAGCGCCTGCACGGCGTCCAGGCGCCAGCCGGTCAACAGCAGGCGCAGCGCTGCGCGTTCGCCGATGCGATCGGCGACAAACGGCGCGATCTGCGCCGGCGGCAGGCCAAGCGTGACCTCGGGCGTCGCGAACTTCGCGCCGCTGGCGGCGAGCAAGATGTCGCAGGCCGCGGCCAGGCCGCAGCCGCCGCCGATCGCGCTGCCGTCGACGACCGCGATCGTCGCGACGCTGGCCGCGCGCAACTGCTCGAGCAGCGTGCCGAAGCGACGGTTGCCGGTGGCGATCGGATCGGCGCCGTTGGTCGGCGCGGGCGTCGCCATCGACGCGCGAAAGCCACTGAAATCGCCGCCGGCGCAGAACGTGCCGCCGGCACCGCGGAGCACGAGCGCGCGCGTCTCGGACAGCGAATCGGCCAGGCGCAGCGCGTCGATCAGGCCCCCGACCATCGCATCGGTCAGCGCGTTGCGCGTTGCCGGCGCGTCCAGCGTCGCAAAGACGAATGCGCCCCGCGTCTCGACGTGAACCATCAACGCTTTCCGGGCAGCGTGTGCATGTACTTGCTGATGATGCCCAGCATCACCTCGTCGGCGCCGCCGGCGATCGAGCCGAGGCGGCCGTCGCGGTAGCGGCGCGAGACCCGGTTGTCCCAGGTGTAGCCCATGCCGCCCCAGTACTGCATGCAGGCGTCGGGCACGATGCGTCCCAGGCGGCTCGACTTGAGCTTGGCCATCGAGGCCCACTCGGTCACGTCCTCGCCGGCCACGTATTTCTCGGTCGCCATGTAGACCAGGCCGCGCAGCGCCTCGATCTCGGTCTTGAGCTCGGCGAGCTTGAAATGCACGACCTGGTTGTCGAGCACGCTGTGGCCGAAGATCTGGCGCTCGCGGGTGTATTCGATGGTCTCGTCCAGACAGTTCGACAGGCCCTGGACCGCACTCGCGGCGGCCCACAGGCGCTCCTCCTGGAACTGCATCATCTGGTAGGTGAACCCCATGCCTTCCTCGCCGATGCGGTTGCGCTGCGGCACGCGCACATCGTCGAAGTGGATCAGCCCGGTGTCGCTGGCCATCATGCCGATCTTGCGGATCTTCTTCGCGCGCGTCACGCCGGGCGTGTTCATCGGCAACATGATCAGGCTCTTGTTCTTGTGCGCCGCGCCCTCGGAGGTGTTCGCCAGCACGCACATCCAGTCGGCCTGCAGCGAATTCGTGATCCACATCTTGCCGCCGTTGATGACGTAGTCGTCGCCGTCCTTCTTCGCGGTGGTCTTGATGCTCGCGACGTCCGAACCCGCGCCGGGTTCCGACACGCCGATGCAGCCGACCGCGTCGCCGCTGATCGCCGGCGCGAGGAACTCGCGG